>Ga0335071_10000064_pt1 | contig 120177 bp, 93 predicted proteins | sample Lox_Sample_15_FD_206724 | JGI IMG/M metagenome (GOLD analysis project Ga0335071, IMG submission 206724) | Soil microbial communities from Loxahatchee National Wildlife Refuge, Florida, United States - Lox_Sample_1.5 | ecosystem: Environmental > Terrestrial > Soil > Wetlands | place: USA... | reverse complement strand
TGCCTGCTTCGTAATCGGCAACTCGCTGCTCTATTATCCATTTGAGATTCCCTTTGGCGACCCCACTGCCGCGTATCTGCACTACGACATCGTACCCTTCACGGACTTCGTGACTATCAAGGTTCTGGGCAAGAACCGCGCGGGTCAGTGCGAGACCCTCGCGAAGCGTACAATCCAATCTTGTCGATACCTCCTTTGCCGCGATTCCCTTGGCTTTGAATTGCAGAAGGGCATTACTCAGGTGGCCTTCGTCATCTACGCCAACAACTCTTCTTCTGGCGACGGGACCCTCATGTTTGACTCTGACTATGGTCTCGCCTACCAAGCCGATTCCAACTTCACTGCGAACCAACTCTATCAGCAGCGTTTGAAGAGCGGGGACCCAACTCGCACGCGGATGCCTGATGAGAATCCATTGACAGGAGCACAAGATTTCTGGCCATACGTTCTCAGACTGTACGACTTGGCTCCCCCTACCGGCCTGACCGCGACGCTGAGCAACTCTACCCCGGGCCCGCTCGCCGTTGAGCTGAACTGGACGGACAATTCCTCCTACGAGTACGGGTATCGGATTGAGAAGACTGTGAATCACTCATTGCCGACGTACATTCCATCAGTGGGCTTGCTGCCGCCCAACACCATTCACTACGAGGATGTCAACGTCGCCTTCGGAGACACGTATCGGTATCGGGTGTGGGCTGAAAGGGACAGCTGGAAATCGGATACAACGCCCTACGCGCAGGTAGCCATCATCGTTTCCTCCGATTCTCTCCCGCTCACGGCTTTCAACAACCAGGAGAAGGTCGCCATCCGAGGCAACGATGTACACATGACTTACTACACTGAGTCGCAGGGCGTCATGTATGTGCATTCGTCCGATGGGGGAAAGACTTGGGACCTGCCCGAGCGCGTCGATCTTGGTTGCTACGAGTATGCCGCGGCCGAGGGAGCGTCACCGGCTATCGCACTGGACAGTGCCGGGAATCCATACATCCTCTGGCCAGGCTGTTGGTGGCGAGTGCAGTCGGGCAACCCGTGGAGTATGAGCTACTTCGTGTCATCTCGGAATCAGTACGGGCAATGGTTCAATGACAGCAGCCCCGCTTTGGCGTTCACATTCGGATTCAATTACCCGAATAGCAGCAACCCGCCACAATTATCACCGCCCGCTGCATCGTTCGGTATCAGGCATGATTCAGGATGCGCAGCGCTCAACTATGCTGGGAAGGATTCGGTGTCTCCGTGCCACCCAGGTACTTACTTCGCGCAATTCCTGCTTAAGGCACATCCAAAAGGCGAGGGGGTAGGCGTACTGGACAGCATCGAGCCGTATTCGAACGCAAACAGTCCGACGATGCTTGTGGACACAACCGGCCGAAGAGTGGTCATCTCTGCTTACGCCGGGTCCGAGGATGACAGCATCATTCGAATCTCCTACATGGATGCTGGTCAGAGCAGCTTCAGTGACACAGACCTGCATAGCGGCCTCGTCTACGGCCTCACGGCGACGCTTGAGAATGATTCAAACGTGCTTCTGGCTTGGGTGAATGGTGGTGACTCGCTGGAGTTTGGCCGGCTCATCAGGGGGACGTCTGGGTACGCACCCAGTCCGGGCAAGGAGACCGTGACCGACAGTGGCGTTGACTTGAGTTACACTCATCCCAAGTTCGTTGCCAACCCGCTGAACCTGCCTATGCTGGTCTACGAGTACTATCCTGAGTCCCGTGGGAACATCCAGTACGCGCTGAGAACACAGTCCGCTTGTTGGTTCAAGGATACTGTATTCACTTCAAACTACTACCTCTGCTATCCTGAGGGTTGCGCAGGTAGCCGCCTGCGTGTGTTTGCTTCAGCCAGCTCGACTCAAGGAGTTGGCCCCTACACTCTCGTGTCCGGGTCGGTTATGCTTCCTTGGTATCAGTTCCCGCCCACGTCGAATTCGCTCGCGAGTTGGCCGAATAGCGGCAGGAAACTCGTCATCCAGCCTGATGGCTTGGGCGTTCACGTCGTCTATGACGCGGGAGACTCCATCAAGTACGCCTATTCGCACGACGGCGGCGAGACGTGGAGCACTCCGACTTCCATAGACCAGGGCGACTACCCAAGCGTCGCGCTCGACGCTGCCGGCTTGCCGACGATTGTCTACAGCAATAACGGGATACTCTGCAAGATGATGCGCACCGATAGCACTTGGACGGCCATGACGCTGAACACGGCCAGTTCCACGCCTCCGGCCGTCGACCGAGTGCAGGCAGCCATTCCGTCCAGCTATCCGTACTGCGCCTTTCCCAGTTTCGACGCGGGAAGACGGAAGGCGAAGATCGTGCTGGTCAAGGTGGATACACTTGGAGGCACTTCGTCTTCGATCGCTGAGACGACGGCCATGTCCATAGATAGTTTCGTCAGCGTCGCGTGTGCGCCGGACGGTCCAATCTGCGTGGCCTGGCAGCGAGCCAACTGTGCCATGTGCGCCACGTTCAGTAATGGAACACCACCGAGCTACGTGAAAGTCGCCGACTCTGCTATCCATCCCTTCATCACGGTATACGGCGACAATTTCTACCTCGTTTGGCGCCACTCGCGGTCCGGCCAGCTTCAGATGGCCAGTCGTCCCGTCAGCGGTGGCACATGGAACGCAACGAGCATAGCTTCAACGAGCGGGGACTACCCCGTGTACTCGAAGGCGAACACCTTGGGATGGCAGCAGTGGGACGCCAGCAGCGTCGACGACGTGTGGGCCAAAACGTGCACGCTCACGTGCAATCTGAGCGAGTCACCGAATGTGAGTTCTAAGTACCTCAACATGGATGTCCGAGCCGAACTGATTGACTCTGTGCCGGTGGTGGATGCAATCTACGGTATCTGGACGGAGAATGTCGGCACGTCGCTTTACAGCATCAGGTTCCGCAGATTGGACTTGCAGGGAGGGCAGGCGGCTTCGTGGCGGATGTCGCCCTCGCACAACGTGGTCTGTGGGCATGCCGCAGCATCTCCGTTCTGTGTGAACCGCTGCGGACTCGACTCAAGCGGCGCGGCGAGGTTCGACTATGGCCAGGATTCGCTGAACTACCTGATAAGGTACATCAACCCCAGCTACGGCTATCTCGCGGAGTTCATCGCACCGCCCGGCCAGGTATCCGAACAATCGATCCGCTCGCGGGGCGAGGAGATAGCCCGCTTGCGATTCGGGCCGGGAAGACCGGATACCGTGCGGCTCGTTATCCCGAGGCGATGCTACGAGAATGGCACGACCCTGCCGTTCAGCCTGGTCCGGCTCTCAGGAGAGCGAGTGGCGCTCGCTGGACTGAGGCTATACGCTTTCAGCACGCGCCGAATTCAGAGGGAAGGCGTCATGGCACTGACCCAGCCGATTCCGATGAAGGCGATGCTCTATGACGCTGCGCCTTGTCCGAGCCGAGGCCGGACAATGCTGCGGTTCCAGATACCGCGGCCGACGCATGTCACTGTGAAGATGTACGACGCGTCAGGCAGAAAAGTAAAGACGATTCTGGACTCGGAGCGACCCGCCGGAGTCTACACTCTGACCTGGGATGGACGGGACGACCGCGGTCGCGTGTCGTCGAACGGCATCTACTTCTGTACGATGAAGGCTGGCGACTACAAGGCCGGGAGGAAGCTGATAATAAGCAGATAGCTGATGCAACTCCTGTGGCGGCGCGGGGCGACCCGCGCCGCCTCTTTTCAGCAGGCGAAAGAGACGGGAAAAGGAGGTCCGCCTGCGGGCTACGTGCACAATCTCGACGCGCCGGGGTTCCGGGACGTGAAGAAGGCGGTGGTGGCGAGGTGAGCGGCAAGTAGGCAGGCGACAGTAGACAGTAGACAGGGCAGGGGCGGGCGAAAGCCCGCCCCTGAGTCTAAGACGGAGAAGCGGGGTCTACGGACTGCGGAGGGCTGCGGGGCCTACTGCTCGATGGCGAGCACAGCGGCCAAGGATCGAGCTATTTCTGTCATCTGCGGACCGGCCAGCTTGCCGAGTAGGCGGACGAACCGCTGCTGAGACACGGATCGCACCTGGAAGGCGTCGGCCGTCGATTCCTTGTCGAGCCCGTTGTCCGACGATGGCGGGATCCGGACCAGCCAGGGGGCGATGGCGTACCGTTCCTTCCATTCGGTGATGGGCACGATCACTTTGAGCGGCAGCGTTCCCACGCTGTCGTCATTCACAATTACGGCCGGACGTGTCTTGCGGATTTCCGACCCGATGGTCGGGTCGAGGTTTATCAGCCAGACTTCACCGCGGAACATGGAAGTCGTCGCGGTCAAGGGTCGTGAATATAGTGAGCTCGGCGTCAGTCTCGTAGGCAGACTTGAGCGAGTCGGCCGCCATGCTCAGGCGTTCCCGGCGCTCGGCGTTCACATCGAGCCGACCTGCCAGGAACTGCTCGCGCAACTGACGCAGTGCTAACTCGACGATGCCGAGTCGCTCGTCAGCCGGCAGCTTGTTGATCTCCTCAAGGATGTCGGTTCTGGTCATTCGTCCTCCGATGGGACACTCTAGCGGCGGCAGCGGAGGTGTCAACTATGGGGCAGGCTGGAGAGCCGGGTGTGCGCCAGTGCCCTCTCAAGAACGGCAATCAACGGTAGGAGGTCCTTGGACACTGTGTCCCAGACCACGCCGACGTCGATGTCGAAGTAGACGTGTATCAGGCGATTCCGCATGTCAATTACGTCCTGCCACGGTATCTGCGACAAATGACGGCGGGTGGGTTCGGACACCTTCCCGGCAGCCTCGCCGATGATCTCGATTTCCTTGACGAGGCCGAGAACAAGCATGCGGTCTTCGCCGATGTTGTCTTCGGTCTTGCCCCGAACGAACTCCAGCGCCTCACGGGCGGCGTCGAGCATGTGGCGCAGACGGATTGCGTCAGGCCGCGGAATACTGTACCTGGGCACCGGCACAGACCTCGTCCCGGAAGTATCGGCTGAGTTCGGCAGGTGTCCTGAGGTCAACCTTGCGGCCGACCAACTCGGAAAGCTCCCGCTCCATCCGTGCCAGGCCGAAATAGCCGGGACCGTTGTGCGGCTCGAACTCCACGAGGAGATCTATGTCGCTGTCGGGGCCGAAACGGTCGGTGAGCACTGACCCGAACAGCGAGAGTTTCCGGATGTGGTTACGCCGGCAGAACTCGGCCAGCTTCTCGCGATCGAGTTGGACTCGGGGACTCATGCTTCAGTCTAGCAGAACACTACCGAGCGTCAAGTGCCATTCCCGGCTCCAGAACCGAAACAGGAACTCACCACCAAGGCACAAAGACACAAAGAGGGTCCGGACAAGGAACGTCCTTCTCTCCTTTTTCCTTGGCGTTCTTGGCGGTTCAACGTCGGTTTCGGGGTCCAGTTCCAGGGACACGCTAGAGGATTGACCTTGCGCGCAGGGACGCGATGATCGTCTACTTCTGTCATCTCGCCGCGCCGGGATTCCGGGACGTGAAGAAGGCGGTAGTGACGAGGTAAGCGGCAAGAAGACAGCAGACGGTAGACAGCAGACAGGTCAAGGGCGGGCGAAAGCCCGCCCTGTTAATCTGCAGAGCCCCGGCAGGTTCCTGACATGGCCGGGCCGAGGCCGGTACGAGGGCTGCTGGTTGGCCCGAAGCAGGAGCCGGAGCGAGGGTCGTTGCTGTAGGTTGATCTGGTGCCATTCCGAGGCCGGGAACCGGCGCAGAAACGAGAGTCGTTGCGGCACCAGGGCCGGCAGCCGTTGCGATACCGGGACCGGGTGCGGTTCAGGGCGCAGGTGCAGTACCGTGAACAGTCGCTGTTGCGGACGTCGGAGCGAAGGCCGTTCATCGGGCCGGAGCGGTGGCTGTTTAAGACGCAGAAGCGGCTGCTGTTGCCGGCATTGTTGGGGCGGTTGCAGCTGGTGCAGGAACGAGGACCGCACAAGGGGCAGGAACTCCCCCAGCCGTCCAGGGGATAGAGAAAACCGGACAATGCAGAAACCAGAATTCAGAGACCAGAAATCAGAAATGCACTAGCGGAAAGGAGTTGGGACGCGACGACGGGGACTAGGTCAAAAGGCAAAAGCCAAAGGCCAAGAGCCGAAACCCGGGACATGGAACGATGAGCGGAGGGACCCCGGGTTCACCGAAAGGACAAAAAGAACTGAGGGTCTGGTGACACTCGCCAATCGAGCGTAACTCAATTGCTCTCGGTCATTTAAGCACTTTCGGGCCGCGGAGAATCCGCATATAGGGGTCGCCTGGGGGCCAGCCTTCGAAGGAGCGTTCGAAGAAGCCATGAAACAAGCCTTGAAATGAGCTTTGAACTGAGCTTTCGGAGGTGCTTTGACGCGAGCTTTCGACCGAGCCTTGCAGCGAGCGATGTGAGAAGCAATGCGCTGAGCTTCGAGATGAGCGATGCGCGATGCGATGTGACGAGCTTTGAGTTGAGCAATGGAAGATGCTATGGAGTAAGCTCTTGAGTATGCATTCTAAGGTGCTTTCCGGCGAGCTCTGAAACGAGCTTTCTGACGAGCTTCTAAGGGAGCATTCAAGGGCATTTAGGAATCTAGATTCGAGATTGAAGATCGTCCGGCTGAAAGGGGTGGTTGGCGGACAGCGGATGGTGAAAAACAAGCCCTCTCCTTTGCAGTGGAGAGGGAAGGGTGAGCGTGGATTCTACTGCTTGTAGCCTATCTTGCGGAGGAAGGCTTTGCGGTCGGCGATGTCTTTGTCGCCTTCGATGCCTTTAGGCGACTCGCCGTCAATCACGCCCATGATGCCTCGTCCGCTCGTGGTCTCGGCTACCACGACCGCGACCGGGTTGGCCGTGGCGCAGAAGATGGAGCAGACCTCGGAGAGCGCCTTGAGCTGCGACAGGACGTTGATGGGGTAGGCTCCGCGCAGGATGAGGGTGAAGGTATGTCCGGCGCCGATTGCCTGCGAGTTCTTCACGGCCAGCTTCTCCAGTTCAGGGTCGGTGCCCGAGTGTCGGACAAGGCATGGGCCGGATGCTTCGTTGAAGGCCAACCCGAACTTCACGCCCGGCACCGTGGTTACCATCAGTTCATGGATGTCTTCCACTGTTTTGATGAAGTGTGCCTGGCCGATGATGACGTTTGTATCATCGGGACGTTCGATTGCTATTGGCCTTAGTTCCATGTTGGGTCAACTCCTTGCTGCCAGCGCTCTCGCGGGCTCAACTGACCAGGTGCATGCGGCAGGAAGTGACCAGTTAGGGAACACCAAGTGACGATCCTGCACTCGATCACTGGACCACTGGATCACTTCCTACCTCGTCAGAGTCACTTTGCGCGTCTCGATGTACCCGCCGCTTTCTACGCGGTAGAGGTAGGTGCCGTCCGGCACCGGCTGGCCTGATTCGTCTCTGCCATCCCAGTGGGCCTGGAATCCGAGGGTCGGGACCGGTGACATCTCCAGGTTGCGGACGAGCTCGCCGGAGCTGGAGAAGACCTTGATGGTCGCCTGCCGCGTATTGGGGTAGTTGAAGTAGAAGGTGGTGGAGCCGCCAAACGGGTTGGGGGCGGCCGAGAGCCCGATGCGGCCGGGAATCGCCGGTTCCTGTTCCGCCGCGCCGGTGAAGTCTACGTGGAAGGTGACCATGGTGCTCTCCGGCGAGCAGACCGGCCACGTGGTCCAGAAGTCGATGTCGTTGTCGGTGGAGAAGCGATCTCTTGCCCAGAAGTAGTAGTCGATTCGGGAGGAGTGCGTGACCGACGGGATGGTGAAGTAGAAGGTGTCGGCTCTGGCGGAATCGCGTTGCGACCCGACCCACGCGCCCGAGTCCACCCGGTAGAAGAGCGATTCCTCGGCGACCGAGTCGTTGTCCCGTATCACCGTCCAGACCACGTAGGGGCCGGCAAAGGTCGTATCCGGCCAGACGCGCGCGTTTGAGAACTCGGGCGGGAGCAGGTCCCAGTTCGGGATGGAGGCGGATGAGAGTTGCATCATGGCGGCGACGGTGGTGAAGTTCGGGTTGTCGTTGCTCGGGCTCATCGCCGCGGCCACGCCGTTGGCACCGCTGAAATGGCCGGGTACGAGCCACTCGTATATCCACCGCGCGTCGTTGCTGCCGAGGTTGTCGGTGAAGGTCATGTGGTCGCGCACGACGAGGCATGGCCAGTAGTAGTCGCCGGACATCGGCACTTTGACCTTGCCTCTGGCGACAACGCTCTTGGTGTGGGTTTCGGTCGCGGTGTAGGGGATGCCCGGGGTGATTTCGCACTGCCAGTTGATGGAACTCGCCCAACTCGAACCGGAGCGCAGCGGCGTCGCGTAGACGGCAGCGTCCGGTCGGAAGTTGCCGAGGAAGCGGTAGCCGCCCTGCTGGAAGTCGATGCCGTCAATGTACAGGGCGGAGGAGTCTCGGTACTCGTAGATGTCCTGGACCGAGCCCGAGCCCAGCGTGTCGACTTCCATCACCTGCGGGTCGGGCGCGTCAGCCTGCGTCGTTTCAGGAGCAGGCGGACTGCCGGTCGTCCAGTCGACGATGCCTACCCTTGACCATTCGCCGCCGGGGTAGGAAGTCAGGTCCCAATGTGTGCGGGTCGAATCGAATGCGGTCCAGGTGAAGGCTGAACTGTTTTGCCTGAACCTGCCATAGGTGCCGATGACTGATGGCACTCCGTGGCTGTCAATTGTCATATCCTGCGCGGGCAGCCAGGCGGCCAGCCCGGCGAAAAAGAACAGGAGCACATGTAGTCGGGTCACACGGCCTCCTTTCTGAACTAACCTGAGGGGTTATTCTAGACGGACCCAGACCCCAAGTCAAGGCAGGCCAGAGTGAGGATGCGGACAGTTCAGAAACCAGAATCCAGAAACCAGAATGCAGAAACCTGAAGAGGAGCGGACATCCACAGATTACGCAGATTACACAGATTCCAAAACCAGAACGTAGGAACCCCAGAACTCGGAGGCGGATAACCGCAGACTCAGGATTCGGATAGAGCAGAATTCAGAAACCAGAAACCAGAATTGACGACGGACGATGAGAAGATGAACGAAAGGACGAGTAACCGCAGATTACGCAGATTACACAGATTGGCCAGAAACGGACAAACCAGATATCAGAAACCAGAATTGACGATGGACGATGAACGAGCACTCTTGCGCGGCTTGACTTCCGATGGGGTTTTGGGATTCTGATTGCGCGTGTCGTACTTCCTCCAGCAGTTGATAAACGGCCTCCAGCTCGGTTTCGTCTATGCTCTGATTGCCCTCGGGTACACCATGGTCTACGGCATCGTGCGGCTCATCAACTTCGCGCACGGGGACGTCTTCATGGTCGGGGCCTACGTGGGGTTCTTCGCGCTGGCGAGCTGGAAGCTGCCCTGGCCGCTCGCCATCGTTGCCGCGATGGTCGGGTGCGCCGCTCTGGGCATGTTCATCGAACGCGTCGCCTACCGCCCCTTGCGGAACGCTCCGCGCATCTCGGCGCTGATAACCGCCATGGGCGTCTCGCTGTTCCTTGAGTATTTTACCAGTCTGAAGTTCGTGTTCGGGCCAGACTATCGGGCTTTCCCGAGACCGTTCGCCGTCACGTCGTTTCACATCGGCGGCGTGTCGGTCAGCAACATCCAGATAATAGTCTTCGCGGTCTCGACCCTGCTGATGGTAGCGCTGACCCTGTTCGTGAACAAGACCCGGACCGGCCTGGCGATGCGGGCGGTGTCCTACGACCACAACACGGCGCGGCTGATGGGAATCGACGTCGACTGGGTTATCTCGGTGACGTTCGGCGTGGGCTCGGCGCTGGCCGGAGCCGGCGGCGTGCTCTACGGTATCGCCTACCCGCAGATACACCCTTTCATGGGCGTGATGCCGGGGCTGAAGGCATTCGTGGCAGCGGTGCTGGGTGGAATCGGCGTGATTCCCGGGGCGATGCTCGGCTCGCTTATCATGGGCGTAGTCGAGACTTTCACTTCCGCCTACATCTCATCGACTTTCCGCGACGCGGTGGCATTCGGCATCTTGATTATCGTGTTGCTGGTGCGGCCGTCCGGGATTCTGGGCAGGCCGACAAGGGAAAAGGTATAGCGATAATTCCCAATGACTAATTCTCAATTCCCAACGAAGTTCCATGTGATAGAATTGCCAAGGCGCATGTTGGGCATTCGTGCATTAGTTGGGAATTGGCAATTGGGAATTGGTGGTCATAGAGAAGCATGAGTACACGCAGGGGCCTTGGTGCCGGTGTGGTCGCGCTGCTAGTCGCTGTTGCCGTATTCGTCGGCATCGAAGCGCTGATACTGGCGGGCGCGCTTAATCCTTACTGGCAGCAGATAATCTGTCTGGCCGGAATCGTGACCATCTCGGCGCTGGGGCTGAACCTCATCTACGGTTACACCGGGCAGTTCTCGCTGGGCCACGCCGCGTTCTACGGCATGGGCGCGTACACTGCCGCGATCGTCACTCGCAGCATCGGCGGGCAGAGCCCCGCGATTCTGCTCGTCGGACTGGTGGCCGGGGCGCTGGTGGCAGGACTGGTCGCCCTGCTCATCGGACTGCCAATACTCAGGCTCAAGTCGGACTACCTCGGCATCGCGACACTCGGTTTCGGGATAATCGTGAAGGTGCTTTTCGACAACGCGGACAAGGTAATCCCGATGATGGGCGGGTCACGGGGTATGAGCGCGATTCCGAAGCTGACCTCGTTCCTTTGGGTGTTTCCCCTCGCAGTGGCCGCGGTCGTGGTGCTGCGCAACATCGTCTTCTCCGGTATCGGCCGGGCTTTGATATCGGTGCGCGAGGACGAACTGGCGGCCGAGGCGGTGGGTATCGACAGCACTCGGTACAAGACGCTGGGGTTCGTCATCGGCTGCATGTATGCAGGGGTGGCCGGTGGCCTGTACGCGCACCTTTTCACGTTCCTGCACCCGTCCAACTTTGACTTCCTGAAGTCAATCGACGTGCTATTGGTAGTTGTGCTGGGCGGCTTAGGCAGCATCTCCGGTACGATCGTGGCTGCGGTGGCGTGGACGTTCCTGCTGGAGGGGCTCCGCATTTTGCTGCCGCCGTCGGTTCAGGACTGGCGCTGGGTCATCTACCCGCTGCTGCTTATCATCTTCATGCTGGTCCGGCCGGGCGGCATCTTTGCCGGGACCGAGTTCAGATTCCTGAAGCCATCCGCGAGGAAATGACCAATGTCTAATTCCCAATTCCTAACGAATGACCAAATCACAGTTTGCACTGGGACTTCGTTGGGCATTAGGAATTGGCAATTGGGAATTGCTGCGCCAGGGGCACTGAATCCAGTGGTGGGACAAACGGCGGCAACGAGGTCATGACTCCTGTCCTCGAAACCAAATCGCTCACCAAGGCCTTCGGCGGCCTGGTCGCAGTCCACGACTTCACCATGTCAATCGCCGACCACGAGCTGGTCGGCCTGATTGGGCCGAACGGCGCGGGCAAGACGACCGTTTTCAATCTGATAACAGGGAACTACGTCCCGACCGGGGGCGCCATACGCTTCAACGGCATCGACATCGCCGGGATGCAGCCTTTCCGCATCTACCAGCGAGGGATCGCGCGCACGTTCCAGAACATCCGTCTTTTCAGGGAACTCTCGGTGCTCGACAACGTCCGGGTCGCGTACCATCATCGGGGCGGGGCCGGGCTCGTGAGCACGATCCTGCGCGGGCCAGGGTTCAAACGCGAGGAACGGCAGGTAACTGAACGGTCGGTTGAACTGCTCTCGATCCTTGGGTTGGAAGGCAGGCGGGACGAACTGGCGCGGAACCTGCCGTACGGCGAGCAGCGGCGGGTCGAACTCGCGCGGGCGCTGGTGTCCGACCCGAAGTTGCTGCTTCTGGACGAGCCCGCGGCCGGGATGAATCCGTTCGAGGTCGGGAGACTGATGGAACTCATCCGGTTCGTCCGGGAACGGTTCAAGCTGACGGTGCTCTTGATAGAACACCAGATGAAGGTCGTGATGGGTGTGTGCGACCGGGTCGTCGTGATGGATTTCGGAGAGGTCATCGCCCAGGGCGCGCCCGAGGCGATTCAGAAGGACCCGAAGGTGATCGAGGCGTACCTGGGAAAATGACCAATGACTAATTCTCAATTCCCAACGAATGGCTGCGTCCCAGGCGTATTCGGGACTTCGTTGGGCATTAGTAATTGGCAATTGGGAAATTGGCCAGTGACAGGGGTCGTCTCTTGCTCCTGAGCGTCCGCGGCATGTCGGTTGACTATGGCGCGATTCGAGCCCTGCACTGCATCTCGTTCGAGGTAGGCGAGGGTGAGATCGTCACCCTGGTCGGGGCAAACGGTGCGGGCAAGAGCACGACGCTGCGCACCATCTCCGGGCTGATGAAGCCGGCCGAGGGCGAGATAGAGTTCGAAGGAAGACGGATTGACGGCCTGGCCGGGCACCGGGTCGTGAAGTCGGGAATTGCCCACGTACCGGAGGGAAGGCAGGCCTTCGCTTACCTGTCGGTACGCGAGAACCTGCTGCTCGGGGCATATAGCCGGGGGCGTGGGGCGAGGGGCGAGGGGTCAGGGTCCGGACCCCAGTCCCGCGTCCCTGGTCCCTCGTCTCTCGACAGGGTGTTCAAGTCGTTCCCGAGGCTGCGGGAACGGCTCGGCCAGACCGCGGGAACGCTCTCCGGCGGCGAGTTGCAGATGCTGGCGATGGGACGCGGCCTGATGGCGCGACCCAAGCTGCTCATGCTCGATGAGCCTTCGATGGGGTTGTCGCCGATACTCGTGCGCGAGATATTCGACATAATCCGGGAGATCAACCGCGAGGGGACGGCGATTCTGCTGGTGGAGCAGAACGCGTTCATGGCCCTGCAGATTGCACACCGGGCTTACGTGCTTGAGACCGGCAAGGTCGTGCTTTCCGGCCCGGCGGCTGAGTTGCTGCGTGACCCGAAGGTCAAAGCAGCGTATCTAGGAGAATGACATGGGGGAAATGACCAAGTGCCAATGACCAATTGCCAATCAAGCACCAGGAGGATGACAGTGAGCAGTTGGAGCGCAAGGCGGCCTCCGGTATTGCCCGAGCATTCGGGGTTGGGTATTCGTTAGTCATTGAGAATTAGGAATTAGGAATTGGGTTCCAGGACGCGCCACCTCGTCTGGCTTGTCGTCCCGCTGGCGTTCGTCGTATACCTTCTCACTCTTTCGCCAACCGTGGGCCTGATTGACTCGGGCGAACTTGCGGCCGGCTGTCACCTCATGAATATCCTGCATCCGACCGGATATCCATTGTACACCATGCTTGGTCGGATCGTGAGCCTCATCCCTGTAGCCAATGTTGCCAACCGCGTGGCAGTATTGAGCGCGGTGCTGGCCGCGTGCGGCGTTGGGTTCTTTCTACTGCTGGGACTCCGGTTGGGAGTTTCGAGGGTAGTGGCGGGTACCGGTGCGCTGCTCCTGGGTTTTTCGTGCCCGGTGTGGAGCGCGGCGGTCGACGTCGAGGTCTATGCTCTCGCGCTCGTCATGGTTGTGCTGCTCTGGCTGACGGCTGAGGCGTCGATGCGGGGAGGGCCGCTGCTGGTTGTGGCGTACCTCATGGGGCTTGCTCTGACCAACCACATGTCCGCGACAAGCACCGTTCTGGGGGCGGCGATGGCCGCCGTACTGGCGTATCGTCGCGAGTTGGTACGCCGGATTCCGGTGTTGGTCTTGCTGTTCGTGTTTGGGATGTCCCCTTATCTGTTCCTGGTGCTTCGCGCCAGGGCCGGGCCCTTGCTGGCATGGGACAATCCCGTAGACATCACTCACCTCATACGCCACATGACCGGCTGGCAGTACCAGGTGTGGATGTTCTCTCAGCCATTCGGTGAGGTGATGCGCAACGCCGGGCGCGGGACAGCGATACTGGCCCGTGGTTTCCTGTACGTGCTTGTCCCGGTTGTGCTGTACGGGGTGGCGCGGCTGTTCCGCCAGAGGCGGAGTCTGGCCATCGGCTTGACGGTTTCTGCCGTCGCAGCGTTCCTATATGCCATTAACTATTCGATTCCTGACATCGACTCGTACTACATACCTTGTTTGGTTGTACTGGGAGTATTCGGGATGGTGGGACTCGATGGGCTAGTGACGAGTGTCGAGTGCCGAGTGTCGAATGTCGGACCAGCAGCCAGGACCATCGTCAGGCAGGTGCCATGGCTCTTAGGGATTGCCGCCTTGGTGCTGAACTACAAGGTCGCCGGCTTGCAGGGCGACTACGTCGCCTACGACCAGGCAATGAACACACTTGTCTCAGCCGGGCATAACGCGACCATCATCACCGATTGGTGGGATGTCTACTCGCCGCTGTTTTACCTGCAGCACGTCGAGCAGGTGCGACCGGATGTCTGCGTCATCGACAAGGAGCTTCTCCGGCGTTCGTGGTACTTCGATTACCTCGCTCGCGCCTACCCCTGGCTGGTTCAGCGGTCGCAGACGGAGATTGCCAGCTACCGCCAGTACCTTGATGAGTTTGAGCACGACCGCCTGAAAGACCCGGCCGAGATACAGCGCCGGTACATCAGACTACTCGAGAGCTTCGTTACCCACAGCCCGGAACGACCGGCCTACACGACCTTTGACGTGGACGCAGGGACCGATGCCGGTCAGATGTTGTCAGGTGTGCCGCGCGCCCCGGTCGGGCTCCTGTTCCAGATACAAGCTTCAAGCCTCAAGCCTCAAGCCCCGGATTCCGGGCTTGCGGCTGGCTCGGCGCTGCCCGTATTCGACTATACGAAGCTCACTGTCCGTCTGCCACGCAGCGAACCTGACGCGCGGACACGGGAGATCCTGTTGCGCTACCGGTTCTTCGTCATGCGGCGGGCTGCTGCGCTGGCGGCGTCCGGGCACCGCGACGAGATTCAGCCCCTGATCGAGTGGTATCAGTCCTTGCCGGTGGCCCGGCTTGCACCGCTTACCAGTCGGGGCTGATACGAAGACGCGCGGGGGTTGGGAATCCGCGACCCTGGTCATGACTCCGGACCTCCGGATTGCCGGAGTCCTCTGATTCTGTTTGTGCGCTAGAAGCGAATGAGGACGCCGCCCCAGGTGAGGCCGGCGCCGAATGCGACCAGCATGACAACATCGCCGGGATGGACCCTGCCGGCCTTGCGGGCCTCGTCCAGAGCGACAATGGTGGTAGCCGACGAGGTGTTGCCGTACTTCGCGATGTTGACGAACGTACGTTCCGGCGGGAACTTCAGCAGCTTGGTGGTCGCCTCAATGATACGCAGGTTGGCCTGGTGGGGGATGAGCAGCGTCAGGTCATCGGCATGCAGCCCGGTCTGGTGGAGCAACTGGGTGACCGTCTTCGCCATGCTGCGGACTGCGACTTTGAAGATGGCGTTGCCGTTCATCTTGCAGGTGTGCAGACGCTGCTGCACGGTTTCTACGGTTGCCGGATTGCGCGAACCCCCGCCCGGCATGTACAGGTGCTCGCCTCCGGTCCCATCGGCAGCCAGGTAAGTACCAAGGATGCCGGTGCCCGGTTCTTCGCTGGCCTTCAGCACGGCCGCGCCGGCCGCGTCCCCGAACAGGACACAGGTGGAACGGTCGGTCCAGTCGGTGATCTTGCTTAGCACCTCGACGCCAACCACCAGGACTGTTCGGTAGACGCCGGTAGACACAAACTGCCGGGCGACGCTGATCGCATAGATGAAGCCGGTGCAGCCGGCGCTCACGTCGAACGCGGCGGCGTGCCTCGCACCGAGCCGCTGCTGCAGAACGCAGGCAGTCGAAGGAAACGGCATGTCTCCAGTTACGGTACCGACGACAATGAGGTCAATTTCCTCGGGCTTGACGTTTGCTTCCGCCAGGGCTTTCTCGCACGCGACCATGGCAAGGTCTGACGCGGCCTCTCCGGGCGCGGCGATGTGACGTTCCTTCATCCCGGTGCGTTCGGTTATCCACTGGTCGGACGTGTCGACCATCTTCTCAAGGTCTGCGTTCGTCAGCACGCGCTCCGGGACGTGGGAACCGGTACCGGCGATGACGGCTGAGAGCGGGTGACTCGGGCATGGTGAAGCAAGTGGTGATTCTTGCGCCGCAGTTTTGTTCATTCCGCTAATCATAGTCGGGAGCGCCGATTCGTCAATTCAGGCGGGCACACACCGACTTCTGGATTACGGTCCGTCCCGGTTCGGGCTAGAGGACGTGGATTTCGATTTTGGAGAGCTTCGGCTGCAGGCCCGGCACGAATTTGGGGACGACATCGAGAGCTCCTGCCGGCAGCACGACCCGGCGGCCGAGTTCGGACTCGATCACGCGGCAGCGGTCAGCCGAGAGTCGCTCCTGCTCGCTGTACACATAGACCAGAACCTGTTTCTGGAATTTCTCTTTGACGACGTTGGCTGCTTCGTCGAGGCGAGGGGCCGCCTGTTCCAGCAACTGCGCGCCATCCTCGGCGAAGATCTGGTCGGCGGCGATCGAGACGACGTACTCATCGCCCACCTGTTGCACGATGCCGTTGACGCGCTGAGGCGTGCCGGGAATCCGCGTTTGGTTGCCTTGCGCGTCATAGGCATTGAACGTGAAGCTGTATACTTCCCCGGGAGCGATCGGCTCACCCGCGTCGGTCTTGCCGTCCCAGTTGAGGACCGCAGGCGGCTGGCCGTTGCGGGCGATACGGCGCACTGTCTCGCCCAGTGAGTTCGACACGACCAGGTCCCAGTTGACGACGCGATCCTCAAAGTTCGGGAGGAAAACCATCATGTCGCCATAGATGAAGTCCCGCTCCGTCGGGACGCGCAGGTAGGATGAGAGCGCGAAGTGCCGGGGGACGGTGACCGAGTCGACCGAATGGTAGAGCCCTTCGTCGAGCACGTAGCTTGCCGGAACCAGTAGCTCGTTGACCGGCGAGTACGGGTCAATCTGAGGCGGGAAGTAGGGCTTCACGTCCTGGATATTGACTGCGGTCTGCCCCTTTATGACCTCTTCGCCGATCGCATGCTGGTCAGAGTTCTTGGCCGGACGGGTCTCGGTCGTGTCAGACCGCTGGACCGCCGCGTCGGCACCGGCTTGTGCCGGAGCCAACGTTCGGGAAAACAGCAGAAGGGCAATCAGTAGCGACATAATGTTAGGCAAGCATGAACTTGAACGTTATTACTCCCCACTGGTCTTCAGCCGTGACTCCTGAGCCGAGTGGCGCAAACACCCATCCGCGCAGGGCGTCCACAACCACTTCGTCGAGGTCCGGATAGCCCGAGCTCGACTCGACGGTGGGCGCGCCCTTGACCTGGCCGTCGGGTTGTACCCAGACACGTACGACAACTGTACCTGACACTCGACGGTCAAGCGCCCACTTTGGATAGTTCGGCACGACCTTTCGGGTGATCGCACGCTGGGAAATGGGGCCGGCAATCGCAAAGTTCGTGCCGCGGGACATCGGCGCCGTGACTTTGGGCAAATCCTCGGCCGCGGTTGCGGGCAGGGCGGCGGCGGCCGGCTTCGCAAGCTCGCGGTGTTCGATAGTCAGTTCTGCCTGAGGCTGTGGCACTCCGGGCATCCCGCGTAATCCGTATGCCCCTGCACCTCCGCTTCCACCGCCATGAGCCAAACCGCGAGCCAGCTCAACCTTCGGCTGCGCCAGGATCTCATCGGTGGACTTTGTCGTGCTGGTTCCACCCAGCCTGATCACGTCCATCCCAGAGCCGCGATCGAGGTCATAACGGTTCATGTTGATCTGCGCCTGGGAGTTGTCCCTTGCCATTGCCGCACTCATGTCGATGGGACTGGACTCTCCGCCACTGCTTGAGCCGTAGGCAGGTGCGCCGGCTCCGAAATCCGCCGGGGCGCCTTGGGCTGCGCCCCCGCCGCCACCCGGTATCGCTGACCTCGGGAGTACCTTTGCGACTTCCGGGCGGTAGGTGACGTCCATGAAACTGACCTCTTGTAGGTCTGCGGCCGAATCGACATGAGCCGCCGGTCGCGACAGGAGCAGTATCCCGGCGATGTGGATGGCGACCGCGATCACAAGCGACATGTTGGTCCGAAGTACAGTCCGTTCCTCGAACATGGCTGCTACCCTTCCCGGTACTTCCGGGTCGCGCAGGCAATGCGCAGGGCGCCGGCATGCCGGGCCGTGGCCAGTATGTCAAGCACTCGGGCGTGCAGGCATTCTTTGTCGGCACGGATGACTACCAGAATGTAGGGGTCCCTGGCCAGTTGCGCCTGGATTATGTTCTCGAGTTCGGAAAGGGAGGCGACCGGTTTGTCGTCAGCGAGCAGCCTTCCGTCAACCGTATAGGTGATCGTAAGGTCGTTCTCCACCTTGCGCTCGGAGGTGTGGGTCTGCGGCAGGTCTACCGGGGTGCTGTTACGGGAGACGACCAGCGGTGACACCACCATCATGATGAGCACCAGCACGAGTGCCACTGCCGCCAGCGGCAGGATATCGATGTTGGCTACGCCCTTCACGGTGCGCTCCGGGTGCGCAACAAGGCAAGGTCGGCTGCGCCCGACTGCTTGGCCAGGTCCAGGACCTGCATGACCTTGTCGTATACTACCTGGTCTTCGGTGGCAACGACCACGCGTCTCTCCCGACTTCGGTCCAGCAGTTTGGGTAACAGGTCGGTGAGCTGCGCCATAGACACCTCGGATTCATTGAGAAGGACCCGCCCGTCGTTCGTCAGGAAGATCTGCGCCTTGATGTCCGAACCCTGCTCGCCGCTGCTGGCGAGCGCGACGCCCGGCGCGGACACGAAGATGCCGGTCTCGAAGAAGAGGGGCATCGCTATGAGAAACCCGAGAACGAGACACAGGGCTATGTCCACGAGCGAAGTCAATATCAACTCACCGGAGTGATGTCGCTCGGGCCGCCTGCGCATCAGAATCTCCAGGATGAATCGTCGGTCGTCGGCTTCGGCCGACCCGAGCGTGGCGCGGTGGGCTCTGCGGTCGGCGCTTCCGCACCGGCACGGTCACGCATACGGGCGAACATGACAATCAGCCGATCCGACGTGCTCTCCAAGGCAATGGTCACATCACCAGCCTTCTTGGTGAAGTAGTTGTACATGAACAGGGTCGGGATGCCGATGGACAGGCCGAATGCCGTTGCCACCAGTGCTTCCGCGATGCCGCCCGACACCACTGCAGGTCCACCCGACCCGGTGGCCGCGATATTGCCGAACGAGCGAATGAGACCGGTGACAGTTCCGAGCAGACCCAGCAACGTGGCGACATTTGCCAGTGAACCCACGCCGCCGACCAGGCGCTCGAACCGGAGACGTTCCTCTAGGATGAGGCTGTAGAGGAGGTCGGACAGTTCATCTCCGGGTAGCGTATCATTCTCGAGCGCGACCGTGAACAGTCGGCCCATCGGGTTCTTTTGGCTGTGCGCCCAGTTCAGGGCATCGGCCGGCGTAGAACTGGTCAGCAATCGGCGTAGCTCAATCAAGCCTTTGCTGGAGTTGAAGCGATTGCGGGAGAAATACCAGAGGCGCTCGACGATCAAAGTCAGCGCAGCGATGGAGGCGATAAGCAGGGTAACCATGACCCAACTGTGTCGGAATATCGTCATCAGGCTCTGTCCGAGAATCATTGCTTCTGGTCTCCTTTGTTTGGGGCCGGCTTCGGCGCAACGGCCCGGCTCGTCGGGGCAGGCTGGGCAGCCTGTGGTGTCGTCGTCCCACCCTCCGACTGGTCCGCCCCGAGTCGCTTCTGACAGATGTCTACATTCTTGCGGGCACTCTCAATGTATTCGGATTGCGGGAATGAGTCGATGACGAGCTGGAAGTATTTGATGCTCTGCTTGTAGTCGCCGGAGTTGAAAAAGGCGGTGGCAAGGTTGAAGGTGGCACCGGCGCGCTGTTCGTGTTTGGGGAAGTAGTCGAGGAATTTCTGGTACGCCTGCACCGCGTCGGGCCAGTGCTTCATTCCCGCGTAGGCCTCGGCGGTAAGGAGCTGGGCGTCGGCGGCAGTGGTTGACCCTGGGAAGTTGACCACGACCTTCTGGAGTTCGGCGATGGCCTGTTCGTATTTGCCGGCGTCGAACAGCGATTTGCCCTTGCTGTACCCGCCATCCGCCGCCATTTCCGACTGCGGGAAGCGCCTGAGGAAGTCCTCCATGATCGCGGAGTCTTCCTGGCCGGCGAGGTAGTAGCTCGTCTCCAGGCCTTTGCGAACGCTGACGGCCTGCGCGTCAGTGGGGTAGAGGTCGAGGAACTTTTGGTACTCGCGGACCGCGTCGAGGTATTGCTTCCGGTTGTAGAAGCACTGGGCGATTAACGCTTGCGAAGGCGCACCGAACTGGGAGAAGGGGAAGCGCTCCACGACGAAGTTGAAGACGCCGACCGCCTTGTCGTAGTCAAGCGCCTTGAAATACGTGTCGCCGGTGCGGAAAGCCGCTTCCGGCGTCTTGACACTGTCGGTCGGGAATCGGTTGATGAGTTCGCTCCAGGCGTCTACCGCCTGTCCGTAGTAGCCGAGCTGGTAGTAGCTGTACCCGGCATAGAAATAGGCAGGTACCGCGGCGGTTGCCTGTTTCGGGAAGGTCTTGTACAGCGGCTCGAACACGTCGAGCGCCTTGAGGTACTCTTTCTGGTTGAAGAGCGAATAGCCATAGCCGAGATAGGCGCTGACGGTGAAGAGCGTGTCGGTAAGGCGCGCGGTGAGCAGTCCCTTGAAGCCGCGGATGGCTTCGTCCAGCCGGCCGAGGTGATAGAGGCTGTAGCAGCGGCCGAGCCGTGCATAGACGGCGATATCGGAAGCCGCCGGATGAGCGTAGGCCTGCTGGTAGTAGGCATCGGCGTCGCTGTATTTGTGGTCGTAGTAGAGGCCGTCGGCCAGGAAGTAGAGCGTCTTGGCCCGCCACTCGGTGGTGTCGTTCGGGTAGTCGGCGACGTATTTCGTGCCCAGCGCCACTCCCTTTTCGTACTGGCCGGAGTTGTTCAGGGACAGGAGCAGCATCGCGCACGCCGGCTCGCGCAGGGCAGTGGCGGCGTGGCTGACGAGGATGGCCTCGAACTGCCGGGTGGCGTTGTCGTACTGTGCCAACTGGTAGTAGATGACCCCAGACATGTAGTTGCCGATGCCTGAGAGGTCACCGCTCTTGAACACGGCCGCCAACTGGCTGGTGGCGAGCAGCGCCTGAGCCGTGTCCGTCTTGGCGAGGATGGCACGGGAAAGCTGCAGGTCGGCGTAGTTGGCGACACGCGTCCGTGAGTAGCTCGCGCGGATGCGCTGGAAACGCTCGACCGCAGGCTGGGCCTGGTTCAACGCCAAGTCCGCATAGCCGATGAAGTAGTTGGCGTGTGCGGCCAGCAGGTTGTTGGCGTTACGCGTGAGCGGCGTGAGGCGTTCGATCGCTGCGGAATACTGCTTCTTGGCGATAAGGGCGCAGCCGAGGAAATAGCCGGCATAGTCGGCCAGCGGCGAGTAGCTGTAGTTGTCAACGAAGAACCGGAACTTGGCCTCCGCGCCATCGTAGTCATGGTTCATGAACAGAGCCTGGCCGGCGGCGAACTGGGCCATCGTTGCCAGTTCCGTGTTCGGGACCGTGTCGGTGACTTCCTTGAACTTGAGGATGGCGGGTAAGGGCCGACCGGTCAACGCGTAGGCCTTGCCCAGGAAGAACTTCGCCTCCGGTATCTCAAGACCGCTGAGATTCGCGATCGCCTGGTCGTAGTCCTTCAGGAAGTAGTGCAGCACACCGATCGCGAAGTTGGTGCGGTCGTCCTTGTCGTAGCCCTGCTGCTTTGACAGTTTCTCAATCGCAAGCTGCGCCTGCCGGAAATTGCCCAGCATCATGTCCGAGATTGCCACGCCGTACATCGCTTCGGGTCGGATATAGGAGTGGTGCGGGTTCTCGAGCAGGTCACCGAAGATGTCGGCGGCACGCTCGTACTGACCGCGGTTGAAGTACGTCTCGGCCAGCGCGTAGCGAAGCTCGTCGCCGAACTCGCTGGTCCCGAAATCATGGACCAATTCTTCCAGATTCGCGCCCGCTTTGACGTAGTCGTGTTGACTGACCGCGACCTGAGCCGCGTTGTAGCGTTCGGCCAGTTGGCGTGACTCTCTCGGTGACAGCGCTCCGGCGTTAAGCAGGCCAAAAGCCGCAAGCGCCAGAAGGAGGATTCTGGGAATCGAGGAATTGAGTATTCCAGCGTCCGAACACTGGACCCTTTGAATCCTGTTTCTCATTGCTGCTGCCTGGGTTTGACTTCCAGCTTGCCTCGGGGCCCGCCGGTCCGGATGTCGGTCAGCGAGCCGGAGAAATGGAGCGGCCAGTTGCGCTGGTCCACGACCACGATGTCGTAGCTGTAGCGGCCATCTGACACCAGGCGGCCGGCGTCGTCGAGGCCGTCCCAGGTCATGCGCAGCGGCGGGGCGTCCCAGCCGCTGAACGTGCGAACCACCTCACCATACTGGTTCTTCACCAGAACCTGCCAGCGTTTGGGATTCGCCCGCTGGTTGAGCCGGACGTCCATCCAGAGCACGTTTTCCTTGTCTTCGGGGTTAGGGCGGAAGACAGCCGGCTGAGCGTCGATCCAGACGCGGTACCCGGCGAACGTCAGAAAGACGCCGAGCTTGTGGGTCGGAGGGAGGGTGTAGCCGGAACGGTAGTGCAGGAGGAATGCGTAGTCGACACCAAGGGCCATCTTGCCCCATTCCCTGTGTACCCCCAGGCCCGCGCTGACTTCGTTCGCATCGAGGCCGACGCGCGGGATGAGCGTGTTGGGTACGAGTTCGAATTCGATGCCGCCGTGGGGCGCGACGCTGCGCCAGGCGCTGTCGGTGAAATCGGTCACGACCATGTCCGCGGCTATCCTCACTCGGTCGTCGACCAACCGGACTGCGGTGCCGAGACGGAGGTTGCGAGGATAGTATTCCTGCATGTCGTGCATCGTGAGGACTGGCTGGATAAGGTTCTGAAGCACGACGCCGAAGCTGAATGGGCGGGGAAGTTTCACCAGGGCCGAGACGTCGGCACCGATCCCGACGCCGGTGTACAACGATACGTTCTCCGCGATCAGCTTCAGACTGCCGCCGAATCCAAGAAACTGCCAGGGATTGTAGGAATAGGCCGCGATGAACGCGTTCTGTTCGCTGAAGTAGCCCGCACCTCGGTCGTTCTCGGAACCCCGGGAGTCTATGCCCTCGGCTCCGACATTGAGCAGTGACACGGCAAACGTTCCGGCTTCGCGAGTGGGCAGCGCCCAACCGACGTACTCCAGTCGGGCTCCGTAAAGCTCAGAGTGCGCAACCATTACCTCCTGGGCGTTGAGCTGGAACAACCCGGCCGGGTTGAAGTAGCAGGCCTGGACGTCGTCGGATATGGCCGTGAATGCTTTGCCCATGCCCAGGCTGCGCGGCGCGATCGCGTAGTTGAGAAACGTGCCCGGCGCACCTTCCTGGGCGAAGAGCAAGCCACAGGCTGCAAGCAAAGGAAACAGGATTCCAGGATGCCAGGATTCGAGAGGTCTAGTACCGGACACTGGAATCCTCGATTCCTTGAATCCTCGAGTCCTGTGTCTCACCAGACTACTCCGACGCGGTAGAGGTTCTTGAAGCTGATACCCGTATTCAGCGTGCCGAGAACCTGGATAAGATAGACGCCGCTGGCGACGCGCAAGCCTCGGTTGTTGGTGCCGTCCCAGTACACGGTGTTATCGCCAAGCATGCCGCCCGGTCCTCCCTGATCGAAGTGGCGCGCCCAGACTTCGTTGCCGAACAGGTCGTAGATGGTTACTCTGACCGATGACGCCTGCTGGAGCGAGTAGAAGATCTCCGTCCGGTCGCGGTTGACCGAACCGAACGGGTTGGGGAACGCGAAGAGGCTGTCCGAGAGGTGGCGTACATAGATGCCGATGGTGATGCTCACGCCACCCGAGCTTATTCTGATGGAATCCTGCTCCGACGCAGGGCTGGGCATGCACACGAAGTGGGAAGTCGCGTAGCCGTTAGTGTCGGTTAGCAGCGCTGGCTCGATCATCGTCCCGCTGCCTTTGAACCGCGCAAACTGAACCAGGGCCGTGGGGATGGGTTGGCCGTTGACGTCGCGTACGAGCACCTTGACCGCGGCCGTGTCGCCGGCACGGATTGTGTCCGGCGTGTGTGGATCGACCGAGATGGTGGATCCCAGCGCGCGCACGTCGATGTAGGTCACGTAGGACTGCGCCTTCGTTGTGCTGTCTCGCACCCAGAGTGGGCGGTTCTCCCCACGCATGGTGAACTGGAAGGTGAATTTCGCGGAGTCGTTTAGCACGGCGATCGGTGGCGAGCACAAATCCCAGGGGCCCGACGTCAGGCAGATCGTGTCGCCCGGTCCGGCGCATGGATTCCAGCAATCGTCGCATGCGTACGCGGAGACGGCAAAAGCGGTGCGCAGAAACTCGGGGTACGGCGTCCCGGACTTGCCCGGTGTCGCGTGGACATCGGTCGTCGTGTCCCCCGGCAGCAACGCTTCGCCGGGTGCGACGAGCAACATCCCGGCGTACGTACCCGCAAGGATGCTGACGGCGGACGTGTCCGCCCGGATAGTCGAGTCGTGCCCCGCGTTGGTGAAGACGTGACGGACGCCGGCGGCGCGCAGGCTGATAGAAAAGGAGCCGGTTCCATTTGACAGTGCCCCGCCTCGCGGCAGTCCGGCGAACGCATCATCCGAGCCAAAGAACACGCTGTCGCCGCTCGATGGTGTCAGGTTGAACCAGTCGTCCGTCATGTACACGGTGATCGGGAATGTGTCGCCCGCAACATGGGTATCGGGCCATCCGGAGTGGCCCCCGGGGATGCCGGGCGTCAGCTGTTCGCCGGGCATTATCGCCACCAGCCGGGCCGGCTCTCCCGGGAGGACGTCGAAAATGTTGCTCGACCCGGTAACCGTGTCGTTTGCACACTGGAGTCCGATGCTCTCGGCGATCGTCACGACCACCTTGGCACTACAATGACCGTTGCTGAACGTTATGTACTTGGGATAGACGTACGCATCTCCAGCGGTCGATGAAAGCAGCGCAATGCCGTTGAAAGGATAGGTGTTGCCATCCGCGTCCAGCGCGAGGACCACGACGCTGATTGACTCCCCGGCGTACTGCGGCGAGGAGATATTCTGCCACTCGAACGATGTCAGTTGAGCAGGGTTCCGGACGGTGACCGCAATGGCACCAGCGCTCGAACCGGTTGGGTTCGCACTGAGTAGGACGAGTAAGCCCACTGCGCTCAGCATTGTACTAGCGTCGAATTGTAGCAATGGCCAGCCGCATGTCAATCAGGAAGTTAGTGAGTTCGGGTTCGATGACGAAGTTGCTCCTTACGACGGAATTTCTGTCCGCGCAGCGTCGCTTGCACGGCTGGCGGACGGAGATAGCTTAATGCCGGAAGTCCGAGTGTCCATGGTTACAGTTCCGCCTGCAACTGCCGTGCCGGCTATCCGGCAGTTGTTCGCCGCTCGTATCGAAACCCGGCATGCCCTTAGATCCGACCAAACTGGCCGCTGCTTGTGCGCTGTTTCTACACTCTTGAGAACTTGATGCTCAGGTGGGACCACCGATTCAGGGCGGGCAGTCCTTACGTCCTGCTTGACAGCAAGGGACTTGCGCATACTCTCCTGAATTGTGAGTTCCACCGGGACGTTCTCGGGCCCTGCCGAGCTTGGGATGCGGCACGCGGCCGTCAGGGTTCTGATTGCAGTCGCGACGGGTATTTCCTTGAGCCGTCTGTTGCCGGTTCCGCTTTGGCTGGTCGCTGTCGTCGTGGCAGTTGCGGCAGGGCTGGTACGGATGACCCACGGATGGTCGTTGTACCCGGCAGTCGCGGTCGCTGCTCTGTTGTATGCCCAGGCTCGTGCGCCGACAGCGGTCGACCCGCGACTGTACATGGTTCAGCAGTTCGTGGGTGTGGTCGAGTCCGACCCTGCGGCCGGCCGTGTGCAGAGAGCCGTGGTCTCGCTGGCGGCACCGTGGCACGGGAAGGTCTACCTTTGGTCCAAAGACAGCACACCGGGACTCAAGCCTGGGGATGTAGTGCGGGTGTACAGCCCAATCCAGCCTCTGGATGACCCGCGCAACCCGGGAGTCACCGATTTCAACTCCATTCTCGCTGCCCGGGGCTTCGTCGGCAGCGCGAGCGCGCGAGCGTCGGACGTGGTCTTGCTCGCGCGCGGAAAAGGGCCTTTCATTCTGAATCGGCTGATTGCGCCGGTTCGTGCGTACATTCTTCGAGTCCTCGGTCGGTCTTTGCCCGGCACTGAGGGTGAGTTGTTTGTCGGCATACTGCTCGGCGGGAGCAGCGGGCTACCCAGGAGTGTGCAGGAGCAATTCAGAGACTCAGGTATTTCATACGCTCTGGCGGTTTCAGGCATGCACGTCAGCATCGTGGCCGGGGTCCTGTGGATGCTGCTTTCGTTGTTCGGCGTGCGCGGGTGGCGGCGTTTCTGGGCAAGCACGGCCTGGATCCTGCTGTATCTACTGCTTGTGGGCAGGTCTGGAGCGCCGGTGCGAGCAGGATTGATGGCCTGCGCAATGCTGCTGAGCGTTCCGACTCAACGACGCGTATCGACGGTGGCGTCGCTTTGCGCGTGTTCGGTGTTGTTGCTGGTGTTCGACCCGCTCGCGGTCTTTGACGCTGGGGCGCAGCTTTCGTTCGCCGCCTTTCTCGGCATTGCTCTTGTTGCCCGGCCGGTCGAGCAGCTAGTGCGGGGCCTGGTCCAAAGCCGCGTTGCGCGCTGGGTATTGGGCCCGGCCATCGTCTCGATTGCCGCAGCGCTTTCCACTGCTCCGTTGCTGTTGCACCACTTCTATCGGGTTCAGCTCTTGGCATTTGTGGCCGGAGCGGTGGTTGTGCCGCTCCTCGGCCTTGCCATGCCGCTGGGGATTGTGGTGCTGCTGGCGAATCTCGTAAGCCACTGGCTGGCTTCAATCTTTGCTCATACTCTCGGGCTGGTTTTGCTCGCACTGCTGAAACTGACCATGTTCATGGGCAGCATGGGCTGGGCCATCTGGGAGCCGGGTCGCTTGCCTTGGCTTTGGGTTGGCTGGGCCTACCTGCTCGGTCTGCTAGCGCTGAAGCTGAGGCGCGCTCGGGCACGAACAGGCTTCGCGGTTTTGCTGCTCTCAGGACTTGCCGTCGTGGCCTGGCAGGGAGTCCTGAGGAAGTCCTCCAACTCGGTGACGTTTCTGGACCCAAAGAGGGGAGACGCGATTCTGCTTGAAGACAGCCTCGGTCACAAGGTCCTTGTTGACGCGGGCGTCAACGGCCCCGGGGTGTTGCGCGACTATCTGAGCGGCCGAGGCATCCACACGCTGGACGCCGTCATTGTGACCCACCCTGACGAAGACCACTATGGCGGGCTGTTGGACCTGCCGGCGCGCGTCCGGGTTCGACAACTGCTCGTGTCGACGACTGAGAGCAAGGACCTGGATTACCAGACCCTGCTGGCCCGGCTGCGCGCCGATGGAACCGACGTAGTCGTGGTCGGGAAGGGAGCCCGTGTCTCCGGCCTCGGGTTCGGGTTTGATTTCCTCTGGCCGGACGACGCGACGAGGCTGCAGTATCTGTCCGGAAGGGCCCCGACAAACGACATGTCGCTCGTCGCGTCAGTAACAGAAGGCGGGTTCAAGATGCTCTTGACCGGCGACCTCGACAATCCGGATCTGCTCGCAGGCGTAGCCATGCGCGCCGACTTGCTGAAATCGCCGCATCACGGCAGCCTCAAAGGAAACCCCGAAGCCCTGTATCAGCGCGTGCAGCCGAGCTATGTTCTAGTCATGGGCAGATACCCGACCCCGGCGAGGCTGGAGCGGCGGTTTGAAGGCACCGCGGTGAACTACTTTGACACGCGAGTCGATGGGGCAGTGGCCCTGCGCTTTGAATCCGGCCGGCCGACGGTTCAGCGCTTCTTCAAGCGGCTACCGCTTCCGGGCGAGTAGCGCAAGCCATAGACAAGCTCCCCGGGAAGCTGGTCGAAGGGCTTCTCTCGTGCCGCCTCCAGCCCTCATCCCGCGCCGGTCAGGGTCAGGTAAAGAGGCCCAGGATACCTTCGAGCGTTGCCGGGTCCAGCCCCTTGCTCGTCCATTTCTCCTTCAAGGTCGCGGCCTCCAGATAGCCCGGAGAACCCTTCCCGGCGTTCAGCGTGTAGCCTTGATTCTCAAGCTTGAAGAGTTGACGACTGAAGGCCAGATACCAAGGGTAAAGGATGGTTTTGACACCTTGCTCCCCAAGGTAGTTTCTCACCACGTCCTCGCGGGCGCACATGGCCTCGGTCGCGTTCATATACGCTGCCGTACCCGCGGTGGGGAGGGCGTTGGTCGGGTCCAGGACCCGTTTCGTGTTGCCCGAGACCGCCTCGCCCTGCATGCGGGCAACCCAGTTGTCTATGCGACTCTTTGCCGACTTCGCCATCAGAGCACCTCCACTATTCTGGCCATTATCACAGGGTCAATCCCGCGCGCGGCCCAACTCGTCTTGAGGTTCTCAATCTCGGCCGATGCGGTGTCGCCGATGAACCTACCCCTTACCTTCGCCACCTGCTGGGCAAAGGCCAGGTACGACGGCACCGAACTCATCGGAACCGGGTGCCCGGCCTCGGCTCCGTTCAGGACCCCTCTTACCGAGATCTCAATCTGCACCGACAGCTCGGCCCAAGCGGTATACTTCGCCCCGGCATGCTCGAGTTTGCGCTCCATGGCTGGAGACATGGCGTCTCCCTTCATCTTCGCCGTCCACTTCGCCACTCTGACCTCAACCGGACGTCTAGCCATCTCTGACCTCCCTTTCTACATCCGTTCTTCATCCTTACTGCCTCTCCTCCCTGGTCCCCAATCCCTGGCCCCTAGCCCCTAACCCCTGGTTCCTCGTCCTCTATCCTCCATCCTCCATCCTTCCTCCCCAGCACCCTCCCGCGCCCTTGGACCCACCACCCAGATACTCCTCTCAGCCCTTCCCCGGATGGTCCCAGGACCCATTCTCCTGACGGTCAACCGAGCCCCTCCACAGACGCTCCCACTAGCCACTCCGGGGACGGTAGGGGGACCCGGAGGGGGGACGGTCCCCGGAGGGGGTCCCCAGGCGGACCCACCAGTGCCTCCACCGACCCTCTGGGGAGCGGGTCCCTGAATCCGGTAGGGGGTGCGGGACAGGACAGAATAGTCAGGCTGGGTCGGGAGTCAAGACAGCGAACTGTGCCGGAGCGACCCCATAAGGCATTGCTGTAGATGACGATAGAGCCGCCAACCCTTGCGCCCGTATCCGGTGCCCCGCTAAGGACACGGAAGCGTGAGCTGACCGGCGACCTGGTGACCCCGTCCAGCCGCGCCTGCTTGTGCGGCGGGTCGGGTCTGTGCTCGGAGCCGGGAACTGGGAACTGGAATCTGACCTTGGGCGCGAACGCGCCGCGCTGGTTACCCGTGCCTGCGGCGCGACTAACTGCTCACTGCTACCTGCTAACTTGCCGCGTCGTCAGCGGCGGCGTCGGACTCGGCTGCACTCTATTGACAGGATTCGGAATTAGATAAGCAAGCGTCCCCGAAATCCCGGAGTTAGGTAGCGAGTCCCGGAATCTCCTACGCCCGACCCGGCTACAGGTCCTCATCGTCAGGCGGACGACGACGGACGCGAGGATGCAGGAACAGAGGCGTCGCACTCTGGGGCTGGCTCTGTTCGGCTTTCGCCAAGGGCCGGAATGATGAACTCCTTTTCGTAGTCCCTGTCGAAGTACGTCACTGATTCCTTGCTCCTGAGATGAATGAGGTAGCTCTCGACTTTAGTGCGCCTGCCCTTGACAAGGATGCTGCCGGGATACCTCTTGGTTGCAACCTCTGTAATGGGAAGGCGACGGGTGGCCTCAGTAGCGATTGCGTTCATGAATTCCCAGTTATCTGGTGCAGCCGGGCCGATTAGGTATAGGTTCTCCACCTTCTTGTCGAAGACCTCCCTAATGAAAGTGACGTAGGGTTCGATGTCCCCTTTCACAAGCCTCGCATGCCGCGCAATTATCATGATCTGGCACCTGCAGTAGGCCCCGAGGTGTCGCAGTGGCACGGTTTCGTCTCCTACCGACCGTTTCGCGTATCTGCATAGGAATCTTACAAGAGTGGAAACATCGGTCGCCACCAGGAAGCGGCGGTCACGGTGGAACACCTTGCGGCCCACGTTCTCCAACTCTTGGATGAGGACCGGCCGAAAGAGGCCCACCTTGTCGATCAGGTAGAAGTCCTCTACCAGTTCCATGACCTTGGGTCGCGATGCGGCCTCGTTGCCCCAGAAGTCATCTAAGAAGTGCTCCAGAAGAGGGCCCGCCTGTTCCGCCAACAGGGTCTGGGCAGTGTATAGGTCAAGCGCGGAACGCTGGGTAACCGTGAGCAGTTTCTTCGCGCGAGGCAGGAACGCCACTGCTATGAACGCCATCGTGGCATGCACGAAGTTGCGGTCTTGATTGGCAAACCGCTTCATGTTGATGACAAGCCGATCCTGAGCCACGAACTCCGCCTTGGTCGTCGCGACGTCAGTCCACACGATTCTGACCTGCGCGGCTCGCATGCCAGTTATCTGCGAGGCCGCGTTGTGCACGAAATCATTGACCTTGCCTTCGATGTTGAGAGCGATCGCCTTACGCTCGCCTGCCTTGAAGACTTTGTAACCAAGAGCCATTAGGATGGCAAGCAGTTTGGTGAATCTCGTTGGGTACTTGATGGCCATGTAGAGGACTAGTCCAAGCAAGAAGAACCCAGGCGTGCCGATGCCGAAGTACTTCAGCATCGTCAACACGGTACTCCAACTCATAGCTTCACATCACCAGTCCGGAGAAGGTCCATTAGCGTCCGGATACACGTCGGGCTGTCGCATACAAGCGCAACGCCCTCGACATCCGGGTAGTAGCCGAACAGGTTCGCCAGCGTGGCTGTCTGTCTGCAGAATCTGCAGCAGGCTTGCCCTGCTCTGAGCGGCTCCAACACGCCCAGCGCATCCAAGGCTTGTTCCAGGTCCTTCTCCAGAACTGCGCTGAGCTCTGTCGTCTCACGATGTTCCATATACGGACCTCCTAGCACCGGCTGCGAGCGTCCGCGCCGCGCCAGTCACCAGTTTCACGTGACTTCCTTTCCTCGCGTCGTACGTTGGGCGCTGAGGGCGGCCCAATCCCCTGGAACTCGCCCGTCGTTATAGCGTCGAATCGCGTGGTGCAGCGCTGGCTTCAGTATCTTGTCCAAGGCCACATGGCAACTAGGGCATAGCATCAGCACGTTGTCCTGTTGGTTCTTCCTGCGCACGATGTGACAGGCGTGGAGGCCGCTATTAGGGCGACCGGGCAGTCGCCAGCCACACATCTCGCAGCCGCCAGCGCTTCTTTCACGATACCACCTAGTTTTTCGCTGGCGCGGGAATATGGGCATACTGCTTCCTTTGTGCTGGCTATTCTAGGTAGTTCGGGCCAGCATGTCAAGGGGACGGAGAGGGAAAGTAGTTAGGTACAGCAGGCGTGCAGCGTGGCTTCATACTCCAGTGCCACGTGAGTCCGCACAAATGCCTACGGAGACTGCCGCTCCCAGAGAAGGCCGAGGGCTTCTTTGAGGGTCCGGTTAGACAGTTCCACGCCCAAACCCGAATGGGAGTTTCTACGTAGGACGGCGTCCGCACCTATATGGGCGTAGTCTCTGGGATTCTTGTCTAGCAGCAGCACTGGGCAGGTGAGATGCTCCGCCGCAGCGGCGGGGATCTCCATGGGATAGGCCTGCCAGTGGGCAAGGAGCCACAGGTCCATCTGCTTCCATTCGGCGCGGCTCAATGCGTACTTCCCGGCGCGTACTTCCGGTAGAAGAAGCCAACTGACCGCGCCAAGCGACCTGACGAGTGCAAACGTCTCGTCCAGATGTGGTAGTGTGAGGGAGTTCACAACAGTGTTTATGCCAATGGGCAGTCCTGATAGCTGCCGCAGCTTCCGAAGCAACGGCTCCAAAGATCGCTGTCTGATTGTCGAGTAGACAGGCTCCGGCGCGTCGATGGACACACGCAAGATCGATAGCACGTTGCGAAGTGAATCAACCGACGCCAGGTCGATGTGCTGGCCATTTGTAGTGATAGACACACCCATCGCTGTCTCGTTCCAAATCCTTGCGCACAGCTCGTGAAGCCCCTGGTAGAGAAAAGGTTCCCCTCCACCGAGCGCGACTTCCAGCGTGCCAAGGGCATCGAGATCTCGACACCACCCGACGGCGTCCTCGACGTCTACCTCATGCGAGTCCTTGGGGGCGTAGCAAAACGGGCACGCGAGATCGCATGCATATGTTACAGCCAGACTGAGTACGGCTGGGCCGAGGGCAGACCTAGGAGTCGACTGCTCTGCAGTCGGGGTGCGGACGTGTAGGCCAGAAACCCGGTCGTATGCGTGAAGCCAACCTGATTCCTCTCTCAGTTTCACGGACCGCGTCGACCAGTGATGGCTACGTCCTTTGCCTCCCGAACTAGCATCAACTTGACTATACCACCAATGTCCATTGTCCGGATGTGCCGCAAGGACACCTGCGTGCCCTCCTTCTCCGGCATGGCCGCGCCGTCGTCACCCCATCCGATGCCCTCGAATTCCTCAAGGGACGGGCCGTGGTATACGATGAACGGGTCTTTCTCTTTCCATCTCTCGTAGAAGTTGGACAGGACAGGTTGAAGATCCGTGTCATCCGGGGACTTTCCGTTCGTCGCCGCGAATGCTGTTCGCAGGAAATCAGCCAGCAGTTCGTGTGCACGTTCGGCGTCTGCGACAGTGGCGAAACTGCCCACGATGTTGATGTCTGCCGAGTGGGCAGATCCGTAGCTTCTCCACACTTGCATGTTGTATCCTCCATTCCAGACTCTTCGGTTGATTCCTGATAATACCGCGGACATGACGTACAATCAAATCTCCGTCAATGCGGGGATTTCGGGAAAAAGAGGGACACTTTCTGGCTTCCGTCAAGGCCGGGCGACCTTGTGCTAGCATAGACTTTATCTTAGGACAGGGCGGACGAATGTCAAGCGGGCGGGCGCGCGCCCGAGATAGCAGAGAGCTGTTGGCAGTTAGGAGCGGTCGGATTCGACGGCTGATGGCTTGCAGGCCGAGGCAGCGGTTCAGCGCTTCTTCAAGCGGTCTTGCTTGACAGCCGCACTTTTGCCGTCAGAGTTAGGCGATGCCGTCAAGTCCAAGCGCCGAAGCCCGAGCGTCGAAGTCGGACGTGCGGAGTTCAGGTGCGTCGCGGCCGCGGGTGATTGCCGGTCTTGGCGCCGGCGTCGTGGTGCTGTCGTTCGCTTCGATACTCATCAGGGTTGCGCCCGCGCCGAGTATCGTCATCGCTGCCGGACGCATGGCCGTAGCGACGGTCGTCCTCACTCCGTTTTTCTGGGCAAGGTTCGCGGAGCGCCGGGCCGAGCTGAGGGCGGTGTCGATATGGCCGATGCTGGTCTCCGCCGCGCTGCTCGCCGCTCATTTTGCGCTCTGGGTTGAGTCGCTCAATCGCACCTCGGTAGCAAGCTCGGTAGTGCTGGTTGCCATGAACCCGATATTCGCGGCCGCGCTCTCTCCGCTCGTCCTGCGCGAGAAGGTGTCGTGGCGCATCGCTCTGGCCGTCGTGCTCGGGATAATCGGCGCGGTGGTCATAGCCGGACCGCAGCTCAAGTCGGGCGGCGCAACCAGCGGGAACCTGCTTGCTCTGGGTGGCGCCGCCTGTGCGGCAGGCTACTTGATGGCCGGGCGGCGGGTACGCCCGCGGCTTTCTCTCCTGTCCTACATATACGTGGTCTATGGCGCTGCGGCCGTGCTGCTCCTGGCGGCGATGCTCTTGAGCCGCCATTCGTTCACCGGCTACCGCTGGCAGGCCTACATGTTCATCGGGCTGCTCGGACTTGGCCCCCAACTACTCGGTCACACGAGCTTCAATTGGGCGCTCCGATACGTGCCCGCTCCGACCGTGGCGATGGCGGTGCTCGGAGAACCGGTCGGCACGACGTTCCTCGCCTGGCTGATTCTGCGGCAGGCACCGACCTGGTACGAGGTTCTGGGCGGTGCCGTCATCTGCGCCGGCATCTATCTGGCCGCGAGCGACATGGCGGCGGGGCCGGATGCAATGCTGGACGGCGCTACCTAGCCGCGAACGAAATGGGGGATGGTCGCGGGAAGTTCGAGTGAGATTTCTGCGAGCCCGGCGAACCGGCCGTCCTTGTACCAGGGTGACTGAAAGATGAGTTTCTTCTTCCCGTTTTTCTCAATCGTGTAGACGTTGTTCCTGCCTGTGGCAAGAAGCTCAGCCAGTTTGGTGCGGGCGGGCTCCGGGTGACAGTCGAGCACGTTCTTGCCGACGTGGTCGCCGGAAAAGGTGTTCTTCGCCTTGTCATTCATCTCGACGATGACCCCGTCGCGGTCACAGATAGTTATCGCGGCGGGGAATTCACGCGCCCAGTTGATGCTGTCGTTCATGTCGTGCAGTGTACCGCGAGTCCCAGCGATGTCCACGTGGACAATGACACGTGGACAATGATCCACTTGGCCGTCGCGCTGCACGGGACAGGATGGCGCGAAAGCGGGGACAGTCCCTCGGAGCGCGATGACGCGCGGTACAGTCCCCGTTTTCGCGCGAAGTCCGATTGAAGCCCGAAATGCGGAGAATGGTCCAACCTGGAATTCGAGCTTCGTCATTCGATCTTCGGGTTTCGAACCTGGGTAGTTCGTTGACCGGCTCCGCGCAGCTTCTATACTGGGGCGATGGATAATTACGTGCAGGCGCGGAGGCGCATGGTCGAGGATCAGATTGCCGCTCGTGGTATCCGAGACCCGCGGGTGCTGTCAGCGATGGCCGCGGTACCGCGGCATCTCTTTGTGCCGGAAGGGCAGTGGCACAACGCGTACGAAGACCATCCGCTTCCCATCGGCGACGGGCAAACGATATCCCAGCCCTACATCGTCGCGGCGATGACCGAGGCGCTCGAGGTGGGGCCGGAGAACAGGGTGCTTGAGATCGGGACCGGCTCCGGGTACCAGACCGCGATCCTCGCGAGCCTCGCCAAGATGGTCTATACCGTGGAGGTCATCGAGAGTCTCTCGGTTCGAGCCAGGCTCGCGCTGCTCCGCTTGGGCATACGCAACGTCCGGTTTCGCATCGGCGACGGACACCTCGGTTGGCCCGAATTCGCCCCGTATGACCGGGTAATTGTGACCGCCGCGGCCGATACTCTGCCCTACGAGCTGGCCGAGCAGTTGGGAAACGGCGGTAAGATGGTTGTGCCGGTCGGACCGACGGGAACACAGTCGCTTACGCTGGTGGTGAAGCACGGCAAGAAGCTTGTCCAGCGGCACCTGATGGGCGTTACGTTCGTACCCTTTGTCCACGATAGCGAGAGACGAGGGACCAGGGGCTAGGGCGGGCATGTGTTGACTGCATGGGGTTTTGGCCTATGATTTCCCACAGGAAGGGATCAGGGGTCAGGGGCAAGGGTTTGAACCCAATCCCCGACCCCCGATACCCAACCCCAATCTTCCGGGGCGTAGCGCAGCTGGTTAGCGCGCTTGGTTCGGGACCAAGAGGCCGCTGGTTCAAATCCAGTCGCCCCGATTTACTCCAAGGCAGACTGCCGAGACCCGCATCGGAATGAAACACCAAGGCACAAAGATACAAGGTCCGGATGCCGGTTCCCTTGTTGTGTCGGTGTCCGGATGGTGAACCCAGGCTCCGGCCGCACGGAACCAATCGCCTCCGGCCCGGCAGTCCTTTTTACCCAGGAACAAATAGCGGACCGCGTGCGCGAGCTGGCCGGCCAGATTTCGGCCGACTATGCCGGCCGCGAGCTGCTGGTCGTTGGTGTGCTCAAGGGGTCCTGGATATTCATGGCCGACCTCGTCCGACTCATGACCATTCCCGTCACCGTGGATTTCATGATGGCGTCAAGCTACGGGTCGGGAAGCGACAGCTCGGGCGTGGTCAGGGTCGTTCTCGACCTGAAGGCTCCGGTGGAGGGCCGCGACCTCCTGGTCGTGGACGACATACTGGATTCAGGCCTGACTCTCGGGCACATCATCGATACGCTGAAGATTCGGAAGCCGCACAGCCTCAGGATCGCCGCCCTGCTGGACAAGCCTGACCGGCGCCGCGCGGACATCAAGGTCGATTACGTAGGTTTCCAAGTACCGGACAAGTTCGTGGTCGGCTACGGGCTGGATTTTGCCGAACGGTTCCGCAACCTGCCGTATGTCGGCTATGTCGAGACCTAATGACCAATGACCAAGTGCCAATGACCAATCAACGAGTAAATGACCAGGCCCCACATGCCGTGCAGCATTGGGCATTCGGACATTGGGGCTTGGCTGGGAATTGGCAATTGGGGCCTGGGGATTGCACGTGAATCAAGAACAGAGTGGCCGAAGACGAGAGGATGAAGCATGAAGGCTGAACATAGAAAGCCCAAGATCGAGGCGCTGCTGGCCGTGGCGCGGGGCGACGAACCGGCTGACCTTGTCCTTGCCAACGCGCAGGTCGTGAACGTCTTCACCGGTCATATCGCGCACGCCAATGTCGCCGTGAAGGACGGCAGAATCGCCGGCGTCGGACCGGAATACACCAAGGCGCTTGAATGCTACGACCTCGCCGGCCAGTACGTGCTCCCCGGTTTCATCGACGGCCACATCCATATCGAGAGCTCGCTGCTGTCGATGCGTGAATTCGCCCGGCTCGCCCTGATTCACGGGACCACAACGGTAGTTGCCGACCCGCATGAGATTGCCAACGTGCTGGGCGTCCCCGGCGTGAAGTACATGTTGCAGGCGAGCGAAGGCATGCCGCTGGAGGTGCTGCTGATGGCCCCTTCCTGCGTACCGTCAACAAGCATGGAGACCTCCGGCGCGACCGTTTCGGCCAGGGATACGGCCGACCTGCTCAAACTGCCGCGCGTCATCGGTCTTGCCGAGATGATGAACTACCCGGGCGTGGCGTTTGGCGACAAGGAAGTGCTGGCAAAGCTGGCGGCGGCAAAGGACGCCGGCAAGCCGATCGACGGCCATGCCCCGGGCGTGGTCGGTCAGCTCCTGCAGGCATACATTGCGGCCGGGGTCGGCAGCGACCACGAGTGCATCGGGCCGCACGAGGCAATGGAGAAGCTTGACGCGGGCATGAGGGTGATGGTGCGGGAGGGCTCGGCCGCAAAGAACATGACCGGGCTCCTGCCGGTCATCAACGACTTCTGCCTGCGCCGGTGCTGCCTGGTCACCGATGACAAGCATCCGGAGGAACTGCTGCACCATGGATACCTTGACGACACGTTGCGCAAGGCCGTGTCCCAGGGCATGAGTCCGGCGGCTGCGGTTCAGATGGTCACCTTGAACCCGGCGGAGTACTTCGGGCTCAAAGACAAAGGAGCGGTTGCGCCCGGCTATGTCGCCGACCTCGTGGTCGTCGGAGAATTGCCTCGCTTCAACGTGAGGATGGTGCTTAAGAACGGCAAGCCGGTCGTTCAGGACCGGAAGCTGCTGGTCAAACTGCCCGAGTTCAAGGACAGGAACGTGACCGGCACCGTCAACATCGGCAACCTGACCGCGAAGAGCTTCGCCATCGCGGTGCAAGGCGAGCTTGCCCGTATCATCCGACTTGTGCCCGACCAGATAATAACGGAGAAGCACATCCTTGCGCCGACCGTGGAGAAGGGGTTGGTCGTGGCCGACACGGAGCGGGATATCCTGAAGCTGGCGGTGGTCGAGCGGCACAGGGCGAGCGGCCGCATCGGCCTCGGCCTCGTGACCGGCTTCGGACTGAAGAAGGGCGCTCTCGGCACAACCGTCGCGCACGACTCGCACAACATCATCATCGTCGGCACGAACGACAATGACATGCTCAAGGCGGCAAAGGAGCTGAAACGACTGGGTGGCGGGATGGTTGCCGTTGCCGGCGGCAAGGTCGCTGCCAGCCTGCCGTTGCCGATTGCCGGCCTGATGTCGGATCGGCCCGCCGAAGAGGTGGCGGAGAGTCTCTCGAAGCTGCTGGCCAAGGCGCAAGTGTGGGGTTCGCGCCTGGCCAATCCGTTCATGGCGCTTTCGTTCCTTGCCCTGCCGGTGATTCCCGAGCTGAAGCTCACCGACCGCGGCCTGGTAGACGTGAGCCAGTTCAAGACGGTATCTCTCTTTGAGGACTAGGTCACGGGGAAGTGGAAGGTGCAATTCCCTGGCACCAATGACCACTTGTGCTCCAAGTCCGAACGACGAAGCTCGAATGACGATTGAAATCCGAAGTCCGAACTGGGCTCAGATCGGACAGGTCATGGGAACTTGGCCATTGACGCTTCGTGCCCTTCCGCCTTCGTCTTCCGGCCGCGGCCTGACGGCCCCCGCATTCAAAGCCCGTCCCAAGCTTGACTTCGTTACCTTATAAGGTAGCATCGTGCTGAGTCGTGCCGTGCTGCGCTCCGGTCAGCGGAGCACGGTCTTTGCCATCACCGTGGATGACGAGTGTGAGATTTCGGACTTTCTGATGGATCTGCCGGAGGATGTACGCCTGAAGCTGGAGGCGCTCATCCGTGCGCTGGCCGACAACGGGTTCGTGCCGAACCAGCAGAAGTTAATGCGGCTGGACGCGGGTGTGTACGAGCTTAAGCTGCGAAACCCTCCGGTCAGGCTGTTCTGCTTCCAGGATGGCAGGAACTGGGTATGCACGCACGGACACGTGAAACCAGGTTCGCGTGAACTACTGACGCACGTTGCCAAGGTCAAGACACTGAGGCGGCGGCTACTTGAGGAGTACTGATGAGCACGAGCCTTGAGCGATACCGCGAATGGTCGCGGCAGGCGGAAGACGACCCGCGTCTCCTTGCAGAAGAGATGAAGTTGGCCTTTGCCGATGGCCTTGTGAGACTGCTCGAAGCGCGGGGAGTCAAGCGGACAGAGCTGGCGGAGAAGCTGGGTACGAACCGCGGCTACGTTACCCGCATACTCAACACCGAGTACAACCTCTCCATCGAGACCATGGCCAAGATAGCGCTTGCACTCGATGCGCGGGTCACCCTGAATCTGCAACCGCGCCGGCGAGCCCGAACTTCGCCCGCCGATGCCTATTTGAGTACTGCGGGGCGTCACACCCGGCGCGTCGTGCCCGTGGCTTCAGACTTCATGGTCCGTGATCGGCAACCAAGGGGCCAGTCTCGTACGCGGCAGGCCCAGGGCCGTCGCCGGTCTGACCGGCCACGTTGACCTCGGCCGATTTGGCGATAGCATAAACGCTCAAACAGGAGACGAAATGGCTGAGTACAAGAATTTCATCAACGGCAAGTTCGTGCCTGCGAAGTCAGGCAAGACGTACGAGAATCGCAATCCGGCGGATCGCGACGACCTGATTGGCAACTTCCCGCTGTCGGATGCCGCGGACGTGGCTGAGGCAGTGGCCGCGGCCAGGGCTGCGTACCCGAAGTGGAAGGCGACGCCCGCACCGGCGCGCGGCGAGATCATGCGCCGGGCGACCGAGAAGCTGATTGCCCGCAAGGAAGAGTGCGCGAAAATCATGACCCGCGAGATGGGCAAGGTGCTCAAAGAGACGCGCGGGGACGTGCAGGAGGCCATCGACACCGGCCTCTACGCCGCAGGTGAGAGCCGCAGGCTCTGGGGCAAGGTCGTGCCGAGCGAACTGGCGAACAAGATGGGCTATGTCACCCGGCAGCCGATGGGCGTCTGGGGCATGATCTGCCCGTGGAACTTCCCGATGGCGATTCCCTCGTGGAAGCTCTTCCCGGCGCTGACCTGCGGCAACACCGCGGTCATCAAGCCCGCTACCTACACGCCGGCATCGGTGCACGAGTTCGTGTCGGCGCTCGCCGAGGCCGGAGTGCCGGCGGGCGTTGTGAACATCGTCTACGGCGGCGGTTCGGCCGTGGGCGAGGCGCTGCTCCAGCACCCGGACATTTGCGGCGTGTCGTTCACCGGTTCGTCCGAGGTCGGGCGGAGAATTGCCGAAGTCTGCGGCAGGAGCCTGAAGCGCTGCTCGCTCGAACTGGGCGGCAAGAACGCGGAGATAGTGCTCGACGACGCGGACCTCGACCTCGCCCTTGAAGGCGTGCTCTGGGGCGCCTTCGGTACGACGGGACAACGCTGCACCGCGACCTCGCGGCTCATCGTCCAGGCCGGGGTCTACGACAAGCTGGTCCAGATGGTCGTGGACCGCGCCACCAAACTGAAGGTCGGGAACGGGCTTGACGAGAAGAACGAGGTCGGGCCGTGCGTGAGCGAGGGCCAGCGTGAGACCGTCCATGGCTACGTCGAAATCGGTAAGAAGGAAGGCGCGAAGCTGTTCTGCGGCGGCGAACCGTTCAAGGGCGGGGCCTATGACAAGGGCTTCTTCTACCAGCCGACCGTGTTCGCCGACGTGACTCCGGACATGCGCATCGCCCGCGAAGAGATCTTCGGGCCCGTGCTCTCCTGCATCAAGGTCAGGGACTTCGACGAGGCGGTGGAGGTCCTGAACGATACGCCTTACGGCCTGTCGTCCTCAATCTACACCCGGAACGTCAACCTGGCGATGAAGGCCGTAGAAATCATCGAGGCGGGCATCACCTACGTGAATGCTCCGACCATCGGGGCCGAGTGCCACTTCCCGTTCGGCGGAGTGAAGGACACGGGCAACGGCCACCGCGAAGGCGGCTGGACCGCGTACGACATCTTCTCCGAACCGAAGACGGTGTACTTCGACTACTCCGGCGCGCTCCAGAAGGCGCAGATCGACAACGCGGAGTACTAGCCAGCTTACGGCTGACGGCTGACAGCCGGCAGCCGTGCGGCCGCAACCACGCGCGGAATCCCAACTCGGCGCTTATCCGCGGCGGCGGGCAAAGAAACCGGCTTCGGGCGGGGTAAGTCCAACTACACGACGCGGGACGGACTGCTGCGAAATGCGGCCCGCCGTCTGGCGGCCGTCGAGTGGCCTGCAATTCGTGCCGCAACGTGAGGAGCAACCCGGGAAGCAATTCTCCGGGCAATCTGGAGGACAACGGTCAGAGCTACCTCGGGAGCAACCCGGACAGGAACCCGCGGACTTACTCGGGCCGGAACGCTCCGACCAACCCGGAGAGGAACCGGTGGAGCAACCCGTAGACTAACCCTGAGAGCAAGTTGGAGGGCAACCGGTAGACCAACCCGGCGAATTCCGGTGGAGGTTCATCCGGGAATTGCGGTGGAGATAACCCCCCTGTCTACTGTCTACTGAATTCTGTCTACTATCTGCGGGGTAATCCCCTGGGTGGGGGTGTCGATTTGCGGGCCACCGGCCTAACGCCTAGCGTTTCAAGCGGATAGGCACGAAATCCACCCCGGCGTCTTGTAGCCAAATACATATACAAGCCCGCCCAATCTCCAATCGTCAATCTAGAATCCAAAGTCGCCAGAATGCCCGTTTGCAGCCTTGGCCAATCCACAATCGTCAATCTAGAATCCAAAATCGCCATTATGCCCGTTCGCCGCCGTGCCCAATCTTCAATCATCAATCCAAAATCTAAAATGACCATGGTGCCCGCTATCAGCCGTGGCCAATCTCCAATCGTCAATCTACAACCGGGACGGGCCCATGCCCGTCATTGCGTCGTTGCAGACAGCTTGACTTTGTCAGTCGCGAAACTATCATACGGCTCCCCTTTGGGGACACCTGAGGAGAGGCGTAATGGCTAGAACAAAGAACATTCAGCAGAAGAACGGCAACGGCGCGAACGTGGGCTTTGAAGCCCAACTGTGGCAGGCTGCGGACAAGCTCCGCGGCGTGATGGACGCGGCCGAGTACAAGCACGTCGCGCTTGGCCTGATATTCCTCAAGTACATTTCCGACGTGTTCGTCGAGCGCCACTCCGAACTGGAACGCGAGACCGCCAACCCCAAGAGCGAATGGTATGCCAAGGACGCGGCCCAGCGCAAGGAAGCGCTGGAGGACCGCGACTCCTACACCATGGCGCAGATTTACTTCGTGCCGCCCGAGGCCCGCTGGTCCTACCTTCAGAGCCGCGCCAAAGACCCGAAGATCGGCCTGCTCATCGACAACGCGATGACCGCGCTGGAGCGCGACAACCCCAAGCTCAAAGGCGTGCTGCCCAAGAACTACGCCCGTGAGCAGATAGACAAGACCACGCTTGGCGGGTTGATTGACCTGTTCGCCGGGGTCGCCTTGGGCGACAAGGAGAGCCGGTCCAAGGACCTGCTCGGCCGGGCCTATGAGTACTTCCTGAGGGAATTTGCCCTCGCCGAAGGCAGGAAAGGCGGCCAGTTTTGGACTCCTCGCTGCGTGGTACGCCTGCTGGTTGCGATGCTCGAACCGTTCAAGGGCCGCGTCTTCGACCCGTGCAACGGCACCGGCGGGATGTTCGTGCAGAGCGAAGAGTTCGTGCAGGAGCACGGCGGCAAGGTCGGCGACGTATCCATCTTCGGCCAGGAGCGGAACCAGACCACCTACCGGCTCTGCGTGATGAACCTCGCCATCCGCGGCATCGAGGGCAACATCGCCTGGAACAACGAGGGCTCGTTCCACAACGACGCACACAAGGACCTGCGAGCCGACTTCGTGATGGCCAACCCACCGTTCAACGACTCGGACTGGGGCGGGGATAGGCTCAAGGACGACAAGCGCTGGAAATACGGCGTGCCACCCGAAGGCAATGCCAACTTTGCCTGGGTCCAGCACTTCATCCACCACCTCGCGCCGACCGGCTCGGCCGGATTCGTGCTCGCCAACGGATCGATGTCCTCCAACCAGTCCGGGGAAGGCGAAATCCGCAAGAACATCATCGAGGCAGACCTCGTTGACTGCATGGTTGCCCTGCCCGGCCAGCTCTTCTACTCCACGCAGATACCCGTTTGTCTCTGGTTCGTCACCCGCGCAAAACAGGGACTGTACCAAGCGAAGCGAGGAACGAGCGGAGACGGGACTGTCCCTGCTTTGCGCGACCGCAAGGGCGAGACCCTGTTCATTGATGCCAGAAAGCTCGGCACGATGGTGGACCGCACGCATCTTGAACTGATGCCAGAAGACATACGCAGGATTGCTGACACGTACCACGCATGGAGGTGCAATCCTGCTCACCCTCACCCCAACCCTCTCCCATTGGGAGAGGGTGACCGAAGGTCGGGTGAGGGCAATCCAGCCAGCACCGCATACGTAGACATACCAGGGTTCTGTCGGTCTGCCACACTGGATGAGATACGCTCGCACGGCTGGATTCTGACGCCCGGCCGCTACGTTGGCGCTGAACCGCAGCCCGAGGACGCCGAGCCCTTTGCGGCCAAGATGAAGCGCTTGACCACCGAGCTTGAGTCGCAGTTCGCCGAATCGGCGAAGCTGGAGAAAGAGATTCGGACGAACCTGAAAGGACTGGGGCATGGCCTCTAAGCGACCAATTGTGCAACGGTCCGTTGCACAATTGCCATACGGCTGTACTGCCCTGCGTGACAACATCAAGGTGCGCGTCGCCGCCGAGTATCCTAACGGGGCAATAGTGAAACAGCCTGTTTCACTCTCGCCGGGGACCATGACGTCCAGGCGATTGCCAATTGTGCAAGCGGCGCTTGCCACAAACGCCGAGTCGGCGGGGCTGGAGAGAGATTCGGAAGAACCTGAAAGGACTGGGACATGGAGCATAGTCCTACCAACTTGAAGTGCCAAATTGGCACATCAAGTGGCCCGCTAATGCCGGCCCGACGAATAGAACAGGCCATATTGGTGATACGGGGCCATCGCGTGATGCTCAGTACGGACTTGGCCGCCCTCTATGGCGTACCGGCCAAAGTGCTTGTTCAGGCTGTGAAGCGCAACATAGAGCGGTTCCCGGAAGACTTCATGTTCCAGTTGACGCCGGACGAGTACCGCATCTTGAGGTCACAATTTGTGACCTCAAGTTGGGGTGGAGAGCGTTACCCGCCCCTCGCCTTCACCGAGCAGGGAGTGGCGATGCTGTCGAGCGTGCTGCGCAGCACGCGAGCCGTGCAGGTCAACGTTGAGATAATGCGGACATTCGTCCGCCTGCGCCGAGTCCTAGCCGAGAACGCCGGCCTCGCCCGCCGTATGGACGAACTGGAGAATAAGTACGACGTCCAGTTCAAGGTCGTCTTCGACGCTATCCGCAAACTCATGCAGCCGCCCGCACCGGAACCGAAGAAGCGCCGCATCGGTTTCGGCCCGGACGACGACCGAACCGGCTCCAGCTCCGACTTCATCGCCCGCGACAAACCTGCCGGCAGACGCCGCAGCCGCAAACCGTGAGCCATCCTCACTCTTCACTCTTCTCTCTTCACTCTTTCCTCAAGGACTGACCATGCCGAGCGAGTGGCGGGAGACGTCGTTCGGTGACCTGATGGACATCCCTACGCGGAACGGGATACACAAGGGGCCGCCGTTTCAGGGCCACGGCGTGCCGGTGGTGAAGATGGGCGAGGTATACCACACCGACGTTGTCTGTGATGCACAGCGGGATCTGCTTGACCTTACCCCGCAGGAACTAGATAGGTTGGAGGTTGTGAAGGATGACCTGCTGTTCTGTCGCACGTCGCTTGTCGCAGCGGGCGTTGGACATTGCGCCATTGTGGGCGAGTTGTCCCGGAGGACAACGTTCGCGTCGAACCTCATCCGCGTGCGTCTAGACAGCGAGAGTACCGCACCGCGATACTGGTTCTACCACTTCCGCTCCCCGGCGGGCCAGGAGCAACTTCTGTCAATCGCACGCGGCACTTCGGTGACGACGATTACGGGGCCGGATATCGCTGCGCTCCGCGTCGCTGCTCCCGATGTGGCCAGACAACGTACAATCGCCCGCATCCTCGGCGCGCTGGATGACAAGATTGAGCTGAATCGGAAGATGAACGAGACGCTGGCGCAGATGGCACGGGCGATCTTCAAGTCATGGTTCGTGGACTTCGAGCCCTTCCGCGACAAGGGCATGACCGACTCGCCGCTGGGCGGGATTCCGAAGGGATGGAAAGCGGGAACGGTTGCGGACGTGGCCAAGTTCAATGCGTGGACGCTACGCGATACCGACGATTTGGACCGGATAGAGTACATCGAGATATCCGAGGTCACGCGAGGCGACGTAGTGAACGTGCAGGTGTTCTCCCGAGGCACGGAGCCAAGTAGAGCCCGTCGTCGACTGCGGCACGGTGACACGGTACTCTCGACTGTGAGGCCGGAACGGAAGTCGTACTTCCTGTGCTTGAACCCGCCGACGAGCCTGATTGCCTCTACCGGTTTCGCCGTCTTCTCGCCAACGGCGGCGCCTTGGAGTTTCGTCCACGCCGCACTGACGCGACCGGACGTCTTTGAGCATCTTGGGACGCAGGCAGACGGCGGCGCGTATCCGTCAGTGCATGCCGAAGTCATCGCAGCTCTGCCGATACCGCTGCCGCCCGCGCCGATTCTGGACGGGTTCCAGCGTATCTGCGCGCCGCTGTACCAGAAGGCTGCATACAATCGCATTGAATCACGGACCCTCGCCGCCATCCGCGACGCGCTCCTGCCAAAGCTGATGAGCGGGGAAGTGAAGATTCGGTGAGGGAGAACAACTGAGAATGGCGACGGGGCACGACGGCGGCGGCGGGTGTGGGCCGAAGCCGAAACGTCCGCGTTCCTGCCAAAGCTGATGAGCGGAGAGGAGAAGGTTGCAGTTCCATCAGCATTTACGTAGAATTGCCCATGCTCGGTGGCCGCAGTAGCTAGACAAGTGCAAGCTACCACTCCAGCCGGTACTGAGGTGTACAACGCCGACTCACCGCCGGTCATTGCCCGTGGGGCTAGCTTCAGTGAGCCAGATCTGAAAGCGGCCCTGAGCGGATTCGTCTCGCGTATTCTTTGGGATGACGCCGGGACGGCCCAGCTTCAAGCTATCCTTACGAGCGCCGTGACCACAGGCTTCTCAGATGGGAGCGTCAAACGCGTCCTTGGTAGTCGCGCAGCCCCGGAGAACTGGCGCGTCGGCGAAGGCTTGGCCGAAGCGTTCTTGGTCGAGCATCGAGCTTGCGAATTCCCTTGGCCATCTGGCCGGGACCTCAAGAACCCCGCCGCCAGCCCTTCGGGGACAGACCTCGTGGGCTTCCAGAAGACCGATGCAACTGCAAATGCCCATCGCTTCGCGTTTGGGGAGGTAAAGACCTCCGGGCAGGAAGCGTGGCCGCCGAGTGTGATGGACGGACGCCACGGCCTGAAAAGACAATTGGAGGCCTTGCGCGATTCTACGGACGTGAAGGACCCTCTGGTGAAGTACCTTGGACACCATGCGAACGGAAAGGACTGGTTCCCTCGATACCAAAGCGCCGTGACTCGTTATCTCGCCAACCCGGCCGATTTCTCCCTGTTCGGGGTCCTCGTAAGAGACGTTGAGCCGAAGCGCGAAGACTTGGCAAGCCGCGCGCAGACGTTGGCCCTCGGCTGCCCGGCGGAGACGAGCGTAGAGTTGCGCGCGATGTACCTACCGCGCAGGTCCGTCAGTACGCTTGCACAACGCGCCCTGCAGGCGCGTGGGGGCGAACATGGCAAGAACTGAAACGGTCATGACCGAAGACGCCCTGAACCGCGTTGACCATCATTGGGCGGTCGAAGCCATCGGCGGCGAGAGACTGGCGCGAGCCGACGACGTGGCCAAGGTTCGCGTGATGCGCTCCGCCGTTGGACACCAGATGACCATTGACCTAGATGAGACCATTGCGGACAGTGGATTGGTCGAGCGCGCAGCCATGGCCTATGAGATCGCGGCCATAGAGGGGCTGGACGCGCTCCTTCATCCTTCGGACGATGTGGCACGTGTTCAACTGCGATTGCAGGCGCAGGCCGGGACTTACAGGGCATACGCTTTGAGACGAACCTTGCCGATACCGCCTGGTCCTGAAGATCGGATATACCACGTCTTGCACCTGGCCGCGCTGGCATATTGCGGTGACCAGTGGACCGACCTCCGTCGTTGGCTCAAGGACCATGACCGCGAGGTCAAACCACCGTCGGTCGCGGACGTGAGCTGGGACCGTCGAGTCCTCTATCGGCTGTTCGACTGCTGGGTGCGACTGCTGCGCAAACAGGGCTGGGATGACATCGACGGTGTCGGGGAGGTTGTTGCTGGTCTTCGCAAGGACCAGGTGCAGTACGAGACAGGCGTTCTGGCCAACCGGGACGATGTTGAGGCGCAGGCCACGGCCCTTCACCTCATCGCGTTGTACCACTGGGCGAAGGCGACGGAACTCCTCGCGGTCTACACCTTGCAGGGGCAACCAGTGGGGATTGACGCCGAGTTGGACAAACACTTCGAGGCCGGCCGGAGAGCGGCCACTGCCGCGCAAGACGCTCCGCTCGAGGTTATCCTTCGATGGCTGCACGCCACTTCCCGCAGGATGGTCGCCGGTTCGCTCTGGAAGGTGGCTCAGGCCGTCAACTCCCGTGTTGCTAGTTTCGTGAAGAGCATGACCAAGACGCGCTCGATGTTTGAACTACTGCCTCCGCAGCGCGCGGCGGTGCAGGAACAGGGGTTGCTGGACCAAGCGAGCCGTGCGGTGGTCGTGGACTTTCCGACCTCCGGAGGGAAGACCACGCTGGCGCAGTTCCGCATGCTTCAGGCGTTGAATCAATTCGACGTGGAGAAAGGATGGGTTGCCTACGTCGCGCCGACGCGCGCCCTCGTGGCCCAGTTGACCCGACGCTTCCGGGAGGACTTCAGCCCACTAGACATCCGAGTCGAGCAACTAACTGGGGCCATCGAGATAGACACCTTCGAGGACGCGATGCTCTCGCAGACGGACACCGTTCCTTTTCACGTCCTGGTTTCCACGCCGGAGAAGCTGCAACTGGTGATTCGGAACAAGAAAGTCGCGCGTCCATTGGCGCTTGTCGTCTTGGACGAGGCACACAACATCGAGGATGAGGAGCGGGGTCTGCGGATTGAGCTCCTGCTGGCGACCATCAAACGTGACTGTGACCGGGCGAATTTCCTCCTGCTGATGCCCTATGTTCCGAACGCCGGGGACTTGGCGAGATGGCTAGGAGCCGATGCGGGCAAGACGATAAGCATCGGGACCTCCCCGTGGCAACCGAATGAACGAGCCGTCGGGCTCTTCAACGCCATAGAGGACGACTCTGTTCGCGGCGGATGGAAACTCCAGTACGAAACCCTGATTACCACGCCCAAAACCATTCATCTTCGTGGCTGGCACCAAGTCGGTACCATCAAGCCGTTGAGCATTCCATTCTCCAAAGCAAAGGGTGTGTCGGTCCAGGCAGGAGCCATGGCGAAAGTCTTCTCCGAACGCGGGACCAGCATTGCGGTTGCACAGAAGATAGACCACGTTTGGTCCGTCGCGCGGACCGTGAAGGACAGCATCGAGCCGTTCAAGGACGTGCCGCCGGAAATCACCCTGGTGCAGCGATTCCTGAAAACAGAGATCAGTCCGCAGTTCGAGCTCGTCGAAATGCTCGGCTGTGGCGTCGGGGTTCACCATACGGGTCTGTCGGACGAAACCCGCGCGCTCATGGAGTGGCTCGCGGAAATCGGGGCTCTGCGTGTGCTCTGTACAACGACGACCCTCATCCACGGCATCAACTTCCCCGTCTCTTCCATTTTCCTGGCGACCAGAAAGTACCCCTACGGGAAAGAGATGAACCCAAGAACCTTCTGGAACCTCGCGGGCAGGGCAGGCCGGGTGAATCAAGAGAGCGTCGGCATCGTAGGGCTGGCCGCAGGCAACGACCCGAACGGAAACAAGCAGTTCGTCAGCCAGACCACTGGAGCTTTGATCTCTCGACTGATCGGGCTACTCGACGAAGTGGAACGCCAAGGCAAGCTCAATCAGCTTTCCAACGTCATTCAGCAAGACCAATGGTCCGATTTTCGATGCTACGTCGCCCACCTCTGGAATGAGAAGCAGAATCTCGACGCAGTGTTAGCAGAAACGGAACAACTCCTACGGAACACCTACGGCTTCGGCGTCCTGCAGGCACGCTCGGACGTCGGCGCTGGGCAGAAGGCGCAAGCTCTACTGAATGCCACCAGCGACTATGCGCGGACGCTGGCTGCCAACCCAGGTCCTGCATCCTTGGCTGATGCTACAGGATTCGCGCCAGAAGGTGTGGTCGCGGCTTTGAGGGGGTTGAGGACACTACAACGCGAATTGACTCCGACAGACTGGGAACCGATGAGCCTCTTTAGCAGCGCGGCTACATCTCAGCTGCCAAATCTAGTCGGTATCATGATGCAGATTCCGGAAATCAAGGGTGCCTTGTCAGAGATCGGCTCCGAAGGGTTGTCCCACCAACTCATAGCGAACATCACGCGCGCCTGGGTCGACGGACGTTCGATTCAGGAAATCGCGTCCGAGTTCTTCCGGGGCAAGACGGACACCGATGCGTTAACGAGTACCTGCAAAGCAATCTATAAGGTCCTCACTAATAACGGTCCTTGGGGACTCTCTGCCCTATGCAAGATGAGCGGCGTTGACTTCGACGGACTATCACCAGAAGCGAGGCGCAGCATCAACAGTCTCCCCGCCATGGTCTATCACGGCGTCAAGACCGAGGCGGCGGTGCTCATGCGTATGAATAGCGTTCCAAGGAGCATCGCGGAGCCGTTGGGGGCTGAGTTCGAACGCAAGACCGGTACCACTGCAGGCACTCAGACCGTTGGTGTGGCCCGTGACTTCCTGCGGACCCTAGGTGACGATGAATGGGGCCGATTCGCCCCCACGGGTGCTACGATGTCCGGGGAAGACTATAGGCAGGTCTGGGGTCTTCTTTCCGGCGAAGTGCGAAGCAGGTAGAGCATGAACGGAGGTAGCCCCACGGGGTTGATGGTCAAGCGGGCCATCTCAGCTTGACCTTGGAGTCTGGGGCACCGGGCCAGGGGCTGAGACCTGGTCGCCGCCTGAGGGTGCCGGCGGCGGCTGGGGCTTGCATCGGGACACGGTATAGTTATCATTCATGACATGAATAATCGTCACGAGGTGCTTGGGCGCTGTCTGGCCCCGGCCCTGAGGCGTGCGTTGTCGCGCGCGCCCGTGGTAGTGCTGACCGGGGCGCGCCAGACCGGTAAGACCACGCTTGCGCGCGACATTCTCGGCCAGGGCCGCGCCTACGTGAGCCTGGACGATGTGGAGATGGCCGACCGGGCCGAACGTGAGCCGGACACCCTCCTCGACGCCAAAGTTCCACTGACCATTGATGAAGTGCAGCGCAGTCCGGGGTTGCTGCTGGCAATCAAGCGGCGGGTTGACCGCAAGCGTGTGGCCGGGCAGTTCCTGCTGACCGGTTCATCGAATCTGGCCCTGCTCGGCCGAGTCTCGGAGTCGCTGGCCGGGCGCGCGGTGTACAAGACGCTTATGCCCATGACCTGTTCCGAACGGGCCGGCTGCGGCGCGTGCGGCCCTTGGGATGTTCTTGTGGAGTCGCCCGAGCGTCTCCGCGGAAGACGAGTACGGAGTATGGACTGGCGTGACGCGGCGTTGGCCGGCGGGCTGCCGCCTGCCGCGCTGGCCCGGGACCGTGAAACCCGCGTCGAGTGGTTGGACGGGTACGTGAAGACGTATCTGGAGAGGGACCTGCAGATGCTCTCGACCATCGAGCGCCTGGCCGACTTCCGCCGCCTGCTGCGCATCACCGCGTTGCGCACGGGACGCCTGATGAACCAGAGCGACATGGCGCGCGACGCCGGACTTGCGCAGCCCACCGCTCACCGCTACCTCGACCTGCTTGAGGCCTCGTATCTACTTCAGCGGTTGCCCGCCTACGCCGTGAACCGCACGAAGCGCCTGATCAAAGCGCCGCGGCTCTTCCTGAGCGATACGGGTCTGGCCTGTTTCCTGGCCGGTCTGCACGCAGCCGGGCAGATTGCCGCTAGCGACATGGCGGGTTTCATCCTGGAGAACGTTGTTCTTGGCGACCTGCTGGCCTGGCGTGAGACGCTGACCCCTGCCCCGGAAGTTCTGTACTGGCGAACAACCGCGGGCAAGGAAGTGGACTTCATCATCGAGCACGAGGGCAGACTGACGCCGGTCGAGGTCAAGACGTCGAGACGCCCGCACCTGGCAGACACGGAAGGGCTAGCCGCCTTTCTTGATGAGTACCGGGGTGCTGCTGGGCACGGACTTCTCATCCACACGGGCGATGAATTCGCGCAGATGACACCGCGCATCTGGGCGGTTCCGCTGGCTCTTGCCCTTGATGTGGCCGGAGACACTGAGGCGTGATGAGGCCGCAGAGGCGCCATCGAAGGAATTGGGTAGTGTCGTGCGAATTGGGTAATGAATTGGGTAGCAAGGCAAAAGGAAAGTGGAAAGTGCAAAGGACAAAGCAAAGAGGAAAGTGGAAATGACGAAGTCGGACTTCGGACTCTCCTCTTCGTACTTTCTCCTTTCCGCGTTGGTTTGTCATTTGTCCTTACAACTTCGTCCTTTCCGAAGCGCTGGTGGCGTGTAGATGGCGATAGGACGTTTCTCCGAATCCGTCGTCGAAGATGCTGCCTTAGACTGGCTGGCAGAGCTGGGCTGGGAGGTGAAGCACGGCCCTGAGATTGCGCCGGGTGAGTTGTTTGCTGAGCGGAAGGACTATGGCGACACGGTGCTGTTGGAGCGGTTCCGGGCCGCTGTGCAGCGGCTGAATCCGGGCCTGCCCGAGGACACACTGGCTGATGCGGAGCGGCGGGTGCTGCGGCCGGACGCGCCGCTGGTGGTCGTCAATAACCAGCAGTTCCATCGCTGGCTGGTGGACGGCATCACGAGCGAGTACAGGGCCTCGGACGGCAACCTGCGCGGGCATCCGGTTCGGTTGGTTGACTTCGACGACCTCGACAACAATGACTGGGTAGCGGTGAACCAGTTCACCGTTACCGAGAACGGGCACAATCGCAGGCCAGACATCGTGCTGTTCGTGAATGGCCTGCCTTTGGCCGGCATCGAACTCAAGAACCCGGCAGACGAGGCTGCGGACATCTGGTCCGCGTACCGGCAGTACCAGACCTACAAGGTCGAGATTCCTTCGCTCTACACCTACAACGATGCCTTGGTGATTTCCGACGGGCTTGAGGCGCGGATGGGCACGTTGACCGCGGGCAAGGAATGGTTCCTGCCGTGGCGAACGATTGAGGGCCAGGAGGTCGAGCCGACTTCGCGGCCGCAACTGGAAGTGCTGCTGCGCGGGGCGTTCGACCGGCGCCGGTTCCTCGACCTCGTGCGCTGGTTCATCGTGTTCGACGACGATGGGTCGGGCAGGCTCACGAAGAAGATGGCCGGGTATCACCAGTTCCATGCGGTGCAGGCCGCGGTTGATGCGACTGTTCGGGCTTCACAGCCCAAGGGCGACCGCCGGGCCGGAGTGGTCTGGCACACGCAAGGCTCGGGCAAGAGCTTGACCATGGCGTTCTTCGCAGGCCGGATTGTCGAGCATCCGGCAATGGAGAACCCGACGCTCGTGGTCATCACCGACCGTAACGACCTCGACGACCAGCTCTTCGGCACGTTTTGCGGTTGCAGGGAACTGCTGCGGCAGGAACCGGTACAGGCCGAGAGCCGGGACCATCTGCGCAAGCTGCTACAGGTCGCATCAGGCGGAGTGGTGTTCACCACGATTCAGAAGTTCATGCCGACGGAGTCGGCACCCTCACCCCATCCCTCTCCCAATGGGAGAGGGAGCAAGAGTGAGGGTATTGCGCTGACTAATCGGCGCAACATAGTTGTCATTGCGGACGAGGCGCACCGGAGCCAGTACGACTTCATTGACGGGCTGGCGCGGAGCATGCGCGACACGTTGCCGGGCGCGTCGTTCATCGGGTTCACGGCCACGCCCATCTCTTCCGCTGACCGGGACACGCGGGCGGTGTTCGGGAACGACATCAGCGTCTACGACATCCAGCGCGCGGTCGAAGACAAGGCGACCGTGCCGATCTACTACGAGAGCCGGCTGGCGAAGATTGACCTGCCCGAGACCGAGAAGCCGAAGGTGGACGCCGAGTTCGAGGAGGCGACCGAGGAAGAGGAAGTCGAGCACAAGGAGAAGCTGAAGTCCCGCTGGGCGCGGCTGGAAAAGGTCGTCGGCGCGAAGAAGCGGATTGCCGAGGTCGCAGAGGACCTGGTCGAGCACTGGGAGCAGCGGCTGGATGTGATGGACGGCAAGGCGATGGTCGTGTGCATGAGCCGCCGGATATGCGTTGACCTGCACGACGAGATTGTGAAGCTCAGGCCGGGCTGGGGCGGGGACGAGGAAACGGGCCTGCCTGCGCCGCCGACCGGCACGTACTGCGTGTACGCCCTGATGTGCGAGGACGACAGCATCTATATCGGGCAGACCGACGACTTGATGCGCCGCTGGGGCGAGCACAAAGCCGGGACCGCTGCCGAATGGACAAAGAGGCATCCACCTCGCTGGATCGCTCACTACGAGATAGTGGCATCGCGCGAAGAGGCCGTCCGCGTCGAGAAGGAGTGGAAGACGGGGTTCGGGCGCAAGCGCATCCGGCGCTTGATTGAATCTGGCCGGGCTCGGAGGTCAGACCCACCTGCGCCGGCTATCGGCGGGGCGCGGCAGGCAGGCCGCGTGAAGGTCGTGATGACCGGTTCCGCGACTGACCCGGCAGAGTGGCAGCCGCATATCCGCAACAAGGAGAAGCGGCGGAAGCTCGCGGACAGGTTCAAGGACCCGAAAGACCCATTCCAGATTGTCATCGTGCGCGATATGTGGCTGACCGGGTTCGACGCGCCGTGCCTACACACGATGTACCTGGACAAGCCGATGCGCGGGCACGGGCTGATGCAGGCGATTGCGCGGGTGAACCGTGTGTTCCGCGACAAGCCGGGCGGGTTGGTGGTCGACTACATCGGCATCGCGGACTCGTTGAAGAAGGCACTGGCCGCGTACACCGAGAGCGGCGGCAAGGGCAAGCCGACATTCAGCCAGGAAGAAGCGGTCGCCAAGATGCTCGAGAAGTACGAGGTCTGCTGCGCGATGTTCCATGGGTTCGACTGGTCGGATTGGACCGGCAAGCCGGCGCAGCGGGTTGCCCTGCTGCCCAAGGCGCAGGAGCACATCCTCGCGCAGGAGGACGGGCAGGAGCGCTACGCGCAGGTGGTGAAGGAACTGTCGGTGGCGTTCGCCCTGTCGGTGCCGCACGAGAAGACGAAGGAGATCCGGGACGACGTCGGGTTCTTCCAGGCCGTGCGGGCCGCGCTTGGCCGCAAGTCGCCGGGCCGCAGGCTGACCGAAGAGGAACTGGACCTCGCCATCAAGCAGATAGTCTCGCGGGCGATATCGGCGGACAAGCCGATAGACATCTTCGCCGAGGCGGGGCTGAAGAAACCGGACATCTCGATTCTGTCCGACGAGTTCCTGGCCGAGGTGCGCGGGATGAAGCAGAAGAACCTCGCGGTGGAGTTGCTGCGCAAGCTCCTGAACGACGAGATAAAGACGCGGTCGCGGACGTTCCTTGTGCAGTCGCGGTCGTTCGCCGAGATGCTGGAGCGGGCCATTACCGAGTACCACAACCGGACCATCGAGACACTGCAGGTCATCGAACGGCTCATCAAGCTGGCCGAAGAGATGAGGAAGTCAGCTCAGCGGGGAGAGGAGCTCAAGCTGTCGCCTGAGGAACTCGCGTTCTACGATGCGCTGGAGACGAACGACAGCGCGGTGGCAGTCCTCGGAGACGAGGCGCTACGGACGATAGCGCGCGAGGTAGCGGACAAGATTCGGAACAATGTTTCGATAGACTGGACGATGAAAGAAAGCGTCAGGGCAAAGCTCCGGGTGCTCGTGAAGCGGGTGCTCCGCAACCACGGCTACCCGCCGGACAAGCAGGAGCAGGCGACCAAGACCGTGATGGAGCAGGCCGAACTCATCGCCCCGCGCTGGGCAGCGTAGGCGATGCCTGACGCATAGAAACACCGAAGGCCGAACGACGACCGTCGAACTGCCCGACTCAAGCAGCTAACTGACCGGACTCGGCCGAGCGGGCAACCCATTTCCGATTCGAGATTGGGCGCGCCGCCGGCGCGAGTCGCTAGTCTCCCAGTCCCTCGTCCTTCGTCCTCAATCCTCATCCCTCATTCCTCTACCCTCATTCCTTAGTCCTCAAACCCTGGTCCCTAATCCCCAGCCCCTCATCCCTATTCCCCACTGCCACCCCACGCGGTTCACTTAAATGAACCGCGTGTTCCCGGCGACGCAACTGCCGATTCCTGACGCGAAGCGTGAATCGCCCGATGACGAGGTTGCGGTGGTCGAAGGTCGGGCGAGGTGACCTGCGCCCGAGGCTTGCGCTTGCAGGGTGCTGAGGTACAATCCCGGTGTATGAAGGAAGCTGTGAGTAGTCCGCTCAAGAAGGAACTAAGGGCCTACGCCGCCCACAAGTCCGAGTTGCTGCGTCGGGCATCCGGCAAATACGTGCTCATCAAGGGCAGCCGGATAATTGGCACGTTTGACAGCGAGCTGGACGCGGCGCACCAGGGGTATGAGCGGTTCGGTAACGTTCCGTTCCTTGTGAAGCAGGTTGTGGAAGTCGAGGTTCCGCTCGACTTCACTTCGAGCCTGCTGGGCGTCTGAGTTGCCCAGTCTCACCGTACAACTGCCGGACCTGCAGGCCGAGGGGCCGAGGCTGGAGGTAAGGCTGACTGACACCGCCGGGCCGCTTCACCGGCCGCGGTAGACGCGCTGATTGATACCGGGGCCACCGTGACCGTTGTGGCCAATCAGGTGCTGAAGCGTCTGGGGCTGAGTCCGGTCGGGACAGCTCTGGTCCACACGCCTTCCTCAACGAACGTGCTCTGCTATAAGTACCTGGTGCGGCTGGTGCTGCCGAACGGCGTAGGATTGGAGACGGTTGCGATCGGTACGCCGCTTCGAGGCCAGCGCATCCAGTGTCTGATAGGCCGTGACCTGCTGAGGAACGCAGTCTTCGTTTACACCGGCCAGACCAACACCTTCACCCTATCGTTCTAGGCTGCCCCGGAAACTCCCGGTTACGCAGCACACGATTCCTGACGCCATAGAAACGCCAAAGGCCGAACGACGACCGCCGAACTGCCTGACGCCGTTAGCTAGCCGACCGGACTCGGCCAAGCGGGCAACCCATTTCCGATTCGAGATTGACCGCGGCCATGGGCCGCGAGTTTCCAGTTTCCAGTACCCAGTTCCCAGCTCTTAGTCCATGGTCTACAGTCCTCAGTCCCTAATCCCTGCCGCCCAAGTCACGCGGTTCACTAGAGTGAACTGGCAGGAGTCCAGCCATTCCAGGTTGTAGATTTCCGATTGTAGATTGGCGGGGCGCAGCGGGAGGCGGTTGGCGGGTAACGGGTTACGAGCGGGCGGTCAGCGGTTTCGGTGCTTGCGGGCTGGGCGGTCGCGAGCGATGAAGTCACTCGGCGGAACCGGACAATTCAGAATTCAGATACCAGAAACCGCGGCGGCGGGCACGGATAATTCAGAATTCAGAAACCAGAAACTAGAGTTCAGAAGTGATAGGAGAGGATTCCAGGGGTCGAGTGGCCTGTGGCCGGCACCGGATAATTCAGAAGTCAGAAACCAGAGACTAGAATTCAGAATTGCGGACCGGGGGCTACGGTCGGCGGCGTCGGAACTTGCGCGGACGATCGCGAACGATGGAGTCACTCGGCGGAGCCGGACAAATCAGAATTCAGAGACCAGAAACCAGAATTCAGATACGCTGACGAAGAGCTAGGACGGCGGTTCAGCGCCTGCGTCGGCGCCGATCGCGAGCGATGAAGTCGGACGCGGAGCCGGTATGGCCGGGTTTGTCGTCGTCAGTGATGAAACCGATGCGTTTCTTCTTGGGCTCGGGCGGTTGCAGGAGTTGACGGATGGCACTGACGAGCGAGCTTATTGAAGTGTCGTGAGTCGCCACCCGGCGTTCGAGGTCGGCGAGTTTAAGGGCCAACTCGCGGTGACTGGCCAGCAGTTGGCGCATGCGCACGAATGCACGCACGACGAATACGGATGCCTCTGCTGCCCGCTTGGAGTTAAGGACCGTCGCCGCCATGACCGCACCATGCTCCGTGAAGGCGTATGGGAGGTGACGGGAGAACTTGAGGCCCGAGAGGTGGTCACAAATTGTGACTACCTCGGCCTTCTCTTCCGGATTGAGCCGGAACAGGAAGTCGGCCGGGAAGCGGTCGAGGTTGCGTTTGATGGCCTGATTAAGGGCACGCGTGCTCACACCGAACAGCGCCGCCAGGTCTGCATCCAGCATCACGCGCTGGCCGCGAATCAGCAGGATTCCTCGGTCAAGGCGCTCGGTTGGTATTAGATATCCGAAGTCTTTAGGCACGGTCACGGGCCAAGGATACCGGCGAGGCGTGCTAATTCAAGGCGCGGCGCGGGAAGTCCTGCGACGCATTAGGCGATTCGTGACGCGCGGGTAGCCGGCTACCGACAGTCCATATGTAGTGGTTAGGTACGGCCGGAACCACAATTCTGCCGTGGGGTGGGCGGCCCAAGCGAGCACGGACAGTCCAGGATTCAGAAACCAGAAATCAGAATGCAGAATTGGAGCAGCGGGCAATACTCGGGTTGCCGCGATTTTCCCGCCCACCCCTCGGCCCCCAGACCGCCTGGAGGGCTGCAGTTGCCGATACAGTGCCGGACACACTAACTCATTGAATCACAGGAACTTTTACCGGGATAATGACTCGAACAACGCCGCGAACGCTTTCTCGAACAATGTCTCGAACAACTTCGTGTACAGTTCGCGGGACAACGCCGCGAACAGTTCTTCACATAGCTCACGACGCAGTTCGCTATTCAGTCATCGACGCACTTGACGACGCAGTCGAACACGCAGTTCGCGACACTTCCACCGGTACTTCTGGGCGAACTTCTCAGGGTACTTCTCGACGAACATCAACCGGAAGTTTCTGCTCGGCATCCGGCCGTGCAGACTGGGTATGTCGTCGAGACTTTCACGCCGTCCAAGCACACGTACTGGACCGGTTACTGGAGCCGTGCCAGTAATTAGCGAGGGCCAGTGAGGAAGGTCCGCGCCATCCGGCGCGGCCTTCTGCTTTGGAGACTCGGCGTCGCGGGCTGACAGCCGACGGCTTGCGGCAGACAGCTCACCGCTCGCGAATCCCGGGGACGCAGTAGGCGATTCCTGAAGCGCGCGCGTCCTTTGACTCGCCCGCCCGGTCACCCTAGAATTCCGCCCGCGGCTGCCTCCCGCACTAACCGAAGCCGCTGCCACTTGAGTTGTATGGTCTGATAGAAGACGATGCCCGAGTCATAGAAGGAGCAACATGAACGAAGTCGTACGTCCGAAATGGCGAGCGCCCCGTGGCGCAGGTGTGCTGCTGGTTTCACTGCTGCTGGCTGCGCCCATGGGTTTCTGTGCTGAGAACATGCAGAAGATTGCCGGCGGCGTCACGCTGTCTGCACCTGGAGGACAAACTGTCAGCGGGGCTGACGTCTACTGCTGGCCCGGGTCCCAATCCGATAGCATGCCGCAGGATAACACGATGGAGGTCGGAGAATCAACGTTCGTGCAATTGCCGAGCTCTTGCAGCGAATTCAGGATCGGCCTGATCAGTGACGCTCGGGCGGCGTCGTGGACGCTTCTGGTTTCGTCGTTTTGGGGCTCGATGGCCGATGACGAATGGGACACACTCGACGTCTGGAAAGTCGATTCCACAGCCGGCAACCGCATCGCCTCCAGCGAAGGGAACCTGGAAAACAAGCAGTTCTACGCCAAAGGGCCCGTTCCCGAGTCTATCCACAAGAAACTCAGGCCGGAGGATGCGGATGCCGACGAGCTTTGCGTGAAGTTGAACAGCAGTCCCTCGGGCAAGGCCGGCTGCAGGATAGTCGTATTCGGAGTGAATCGCAAGGCGGACAAGTAACCGGCCGGTGATGCCGGGCCGAGACTGAGTGAGGAGACGGGGCACTTCCTTCATTCGGCCGTGCTATGTCGGTTTGATAGAAGGATAGGAGTGACGTTGTCTTCTTGTGAGAGAGGGCCAGGCGCCTCGGGATGGAGCAGGGAGAAGCCGTGAGGAGATCTCTCTGTGTGTTGCTGGTCTTGCTGGGAACAGCGGCTGCGACTACTCGAGGACGGAGCGAAAGCCTGTGGTCAGTCGGCGGCTTAGTTCAGGGCGGAGTCAGCCTGACGGCCCTGCAGTCGAAATTGGTTGCGCTTGCCGCCGGCACCGTCGGCGTAGTCGTCGGCAGGCGGTTGCTGGCCGGCCTCGGCGGCGACTACCTGCTCAGCCCGGTCTTCGATTCAAGCGCCGGAACCGGGCACCGGCTGGGGATGTGGTACGGCGGTCCGGTCGTGGGCTACCGTCTGCCGCTGTCCAAGAGGCTGGACCTTACCCCGACTGCGCTCTTCGGAATCGGACGATTCAAGGAACTAGGCGATACTGTCTCTCCCGACAGGATTGGCGTGGTTGAACCGGAAATCGACATGAGCTACTGCTACTCCCCAGACGCGCCGGTTGCGCTAGGCCTTGGAGCGGCCTACCGTCTTGTCTTCAAGTCCAACTACTTTGCCGGCTCGGAGGCCAGCGGCCTGCGCGGCGTGCTGTTTCTTAGGGGCAGGTTTTTCTAGAACCTCACCGGGGATACCGGTATGTCACGATAGACTGGGCGGACTACGATGTCAGGGCGTAACGCAGCTTCGCCGCGAGTGACCAGTTTGCAGGTTCCAGTTCCCAGTTGAGAGCCCGGCAGACGATGATGACAGCCGACGCTTGCGGCTTACAGCTTGCAGCCCCGGTTGGATGCGGCGGCAGAAACCGGCCGGAGCCGCCGACGGCTAACCGCAAGCCGATGGCGAACGACACGCCAAGGCTCCTCCTGATCACGGCTTCTTCTCCGGAGATTCGCACCGTCCGGCGGTCACGCGTGCTGAACTTCCAGCAGATTACCATGCCCTATCTGGCCGCCTTCGCGCCCTCCAATTGGGTTGTAACCCATATTGATGAAGCGGTAACACCGGTCGATGTCGCAGCGGAGGTCGACCTGGTCGGTATCACCTTTCACACCCCGAGCGCGCCTCATGTGTATGAATTGGCTGCGCAGTTTCGGAGGCGGGGGATTCCGGTCGTGCTGGGCGGGCCGCACGTGACATTGTTGCCCGATGAGGCTCAGGAGCATGCGGACGTGATTTTCATCGGGGAAGCAGAACCGCATTGGCCCCGATTCCTGAGAGACTTCGAGAAGGGGGAGTATGAGTGCCGGTACGGCTCAGGCGACTTGCCGACCCTGGTTGATGCGCCGATGGCCAGAAAAGAGCTGTATCACCGGCGCGACTATACGGGAGGGAGGCTGTTCGCCACTCGGGGTTGCGCCTACGGTTGCGACTTCTGTACGCCGGCGGTGATGTATCAACGCAAGGTACGCACGCGCCCGGTTGAAGCTGTAGCGGCTGAGCATGCCTCCTTTGGGGGGAAAGTGATTATCTTTTGGGATGACAATCTGGCAGGTGACCGGGAGTATGCAAAGGCGCTGTTCCGGGCGATTGCGCCCTACAAGAAGTGGTGGAGCAGTCAGGCGAGCATTCAGGCCGGGGAGGATGCGGAATTCCTGGAGCTGGCCGCTCGCAGCGGGTGCAAACAGCTGTTCATCGGCCTGGAGTCGATTTCCCAGGCCAGCATGAATGAGGTCCACAAGGGTTTCAACGTGGTCGAGGAGTATGCGCGGGTGATTGGGCGTATCCATTCATATGGAATAGCGGTCCAAGCCGGGATAGTGTTTGGCTTTGACCATGACACGGAGGCGGTCTTCAGCGAGACGCTGGATTTCCTGGAGGGGGTCGGGGTGCAGAATGCGACTTTCAACATCCTGACGCCTTATCCCGGGACGCGGTTGCATCAGCGTTTGGAGGCGGAGGGACGGATACTTACTCGCGATTGGAGCAAGTACAATGGTCGGGAAGACGTGGTCTTTCAGCCTCGGCACATGAGTCCGGATGCACTGCTCGAAGGGTATCGGTTCGCCACTCGGCGGTTCTATTCGCTCAATAGCATCGGCCGGCGTCTGGCCCGCTCGCCGGTAGGATTCTGGTGGGCTTTGCCGCTCAATCTTGCGTATGCGTACGCGCTTCGTCATGGCTGGGGTCGAATTCCTGAGAATGACACGAAGCGTGCGAGGAGCCCAGGGGACACACGGGGAGTCGGAGACAGTTACCCGACCTGGTGACGGTGGCAAGGCGCGGCATGACGGGTTTCGTACATCGGCGTATCGTTCATCGTTGTTCGTTCCCAGGAAGAGCGGGCAGCGCCCATAGACGATGAGTGTTGTGCGAGGACTGACGTGGCGGGTCGAAACGGTGATGACAGCCGACAGCCAACAGCTCGCGGCCCGGCTGGAAATAAGATACGAATCGTGATGAACTCGCCAAACGCCAGGCCGCTCACGAGCGGCGGCCGTGCGGGCAGGAACTCTTCGGCGCTACTCCGAGGGTTGCCAGACGTACTTGCCCGTCTTGTCGATCCACCCCCACTTTCCACCTGAGATCACGAGACAGGTCGTGTCGGGCGTTCCACCTACGTTGACAAGCGCCAGGCCGTCGCAGAAGCCACAGCCGCCGTCGAACTGCGGGGAGACTACGACCTTCCCGCTTGCGTCGATGTAGCCGACTTTGGTGCCGGACCGGACCGCGGCCATGCCCTCGCAGAAGCGGTCACCGGCGATGAATTGCGCGGAGACGATCAGTCGGCCGGTTGTGTCGATATAGCCCCAGTGTCCGCCGACGCTGACCTTGGCCCGGTCTTCAAAGAACCGTTTGGCCTGGGCGAACTGCGGGCTGATGACCATCCGGCCGGTCGTGTCGACGTAGCCCCACAGGTTGCCGACCTGAACCGGCGCCAGTCCGTCGCCGAAGTTGCCTCCGCCACTGTACTGGGGGCTGATGACCCACGCGCCAGTCTTGTTGATGTAGCCGAAGTTGGCCAGGCCGGTGCTGTCTTGCTGCCGGACCCATGCCCGTCCCTCGAAGAAGCTGCCCGCAGCGCTCATCATGGAGTCGGTCGTGATGGCCACATTGCCGGCAATGTTGATGAACTTGCACCACGGACCGACGTGGACCACGGCCAGGCTTTCGGAGAAGTCGAAGGCGGTGTAGTACTGCGGGCTGATGACTAGAGCACCGGTCGTGTCGATGTAACCGTACTTGTCGCCGGAGAGGACCCGCGCCCGCCCGCAGGAGAAGTATGACGCATAGTCGAATTGCGGGCTGATAACCAGTTCACCGGCAGAATCGATGTAGCCGAACTTGCTCCCGACTTTGACGGGTGCGAGACCTTCGGTGAACAGCGTGTCGCCGTCAAACTGCGGATTGATGACCACCTTGCCGGATTGGTCCATGTAGCCGTACTTGCCGCCGACCAGGATTGGAAACCGGCCGTCCGATTTCTGCTTGAACAGGTCACAGGAGACCGACACAAGCAGGACCAGCGCCAGAATAGGGGCAATCCGATGGTGTGTGCTCATGGTTTGTGCCTTTGGTTGTTCGCGCCTGGAGTGCTGACGGGCTATTCCTTCATCAGGTGGAAAGCCCGCACCTCAGATTCCCTGCCCTCGAAGTACTCCTCGTCGGTGTTTGTGACCTCACCGTCCATCTCGACGGAGTTATACACGAAGTTGAAGGTGGAGTTGTCGGTGGTTACTGTGAACATCTGGACACCGTTGTTCACCTGCCCGGAGGATGCGGCAACCGGCCAGTTGAGCAACAGGGCCACCGGCGATTTGAGACCCAGTCTTGAAGCATAGGAGACGTTGCCCGCGTCGAGCGTCGGCTCGGGGAAGTGTATCCCGTTCTCGGTTTCGAGATACTGCTGCGTGACCCCGCTCAGGCCGAACTCCACGTCCAGAATCGAGTGGTCGGTCGGATCGTACTTCACGCACATGAATGGTATTCCGGTTACCTGCAGTTGCCTGTCTCCGTACAGGTCCAGCACGTAGTAGGAGTCGGCGATGCTTCCCTTCCAGTACTCATAGTGCTGGCCCCCGCCGCAGGAGACAAGTACGAGTGCCGACGACGCTGCTATGATGACCGGATAGACCAGACCTGCGATTCTCGACATTATTCTCACAACCTGACGTTCCTTTCTGCTTCCGTGGTTCGGAGATTGGCACTTAGTTCCATACCAGTTGAGGTCGGTATGGTGTTCAGGGATCGAGCTTGTGTGATTCTCGGCGGAGCGGTCCGGAAGTCAAGCCGCGCAACGCAGGTTCACGGCTTACGGCTTGCGGCTGACAGAGTAGCCGGGGCGGCAGATGCCGCCCCGGTTTCGCCTTGCGTCTGGTGTGCTAAGGCTGTGGAGGCAAAGGCGGGGGTGCGGGCGTCCCGTAATCTGTCTTGTCCGGTTGTTCGCGCCTGCGAGCTGCACGGATGATGGCGAAGCAGGCTAGCATGGCGAGGCCGATGAATCCGAAGATGAATCCGCCGGTGAAGTCGTTGCCGCGTTGCGCCACTTGGCCGAAGACCAGGGCCAGGCCGAAGGCGAGGAGGATGGCCCCGATTATCAGCAGGGCGTAGAAGTTGCCGGTCCGCCGGCGATGAGGGGGCGGCATCATTCCTTGCTCAATCATCTTCATACGCTCGCGGTGCCTCTTCTGCGATCCGGTGATGGCGACGACAAATGCCCCGACCACGGCCACAATCGGTAGCCCGAATATCAGGAAGATGGCCAGGGTGCCGTTAAACGAATTCAGTATGCTGCTTGGGGTCACGGTATTCCTCCTGTTAGTTCAACTCGGAGCGGTCAGGCGTGGTCCCGGCGACGAGGCTCGGGCCCGTCGGCCTGACTACAATGGTATCAACGATCATGTTGGGAAGCGGGGCACTCACAACGACCTCGGGCATCATCCCGACAGCCGCCGCGTGGTTGCTCGACAGTAAGTTGCCCCTCAGCACGGCGAAGGCAAGGAGTGCTATCGCGGTCAAGACATAGAAGGTTGCTTTCATTCGCGTCGTCATGCCCATATGACGTGACGGGTTGCGCATTTGTTGCAGTCGGTGTAACATTCTCGACGGAGCCGCGTCTTATGGACAAGCAATTGGATGCCATACCTGAGGATTCACTGGTCAGTCGCTCCGCCCGGGGCGACGAGCAGGCTTTCGGGGTGCTGGTTGAACGCTACAAAGGTATGCTGTACTCAATGGCCACGAGGCTGATGAAAGACCGCGGGCGCGCCGAGGACGCGGCGCAGGAGAGTTTCATCAAGGCTTGGGCCGCGTTGCCCGGGTTCAAGGGCGAGTCGAAGTTCTCGTCGTGGCTGTACCGCATATGCTACAATACGTGCATCAGCGAATTGCGCAAGCGGAAGCCCGAGGTCGAACTGGACGAGGCGATGGAGGTGCCGGTCGAAGGACCGGCGCAGGAGTTCCGGAACCGCGACATTCAGGCTACGATACAGGATGAGGTCAGTAGACTGCCGGATGATTACCGAGCCGCCATAACGCTGTACCATTTCAACGGCCTGTCTTATGAGGAGATTGCGAAGCTGACCCGAAAGCCGATGGGGACGGTGAAGGCCAACATACACCGTGCCCGCGCTGCTCTGAAAACCCGGCTGGTCGAGCGAGTCGGCTGGGACAACTTGAAAGAGGTGATGTGGCAGTGACAGTCTTCAGTTACCAGGTACCAGTTTCCAGGTGGACACGGTCCATCGCTGAGTTCCGTTTCGGTGATGGTCCAGCACCCTCACCCTTCCCTCTCCCTCAAGGGGGAGGGAATAGAAGGGAGGGGGTCGAACTTGCCACTGCTTACGCGGATGTCAGTAGCCCGGTGGTCTGGTTTTATCTGAAGGAGCTGATGTGGCGATAAGTTGCGAGGAATTCAAGAACCGGTTGCAGGATTACGTTACCCGCCAGCTTGAGCCCGAGGAGCGTCGGCAGGTTGACGCGCACCTGCTCGAGTGCGCCGATTGCCAGCACGAACTGGCGGTCATGACCGCCATCGTCTCCACGCTGGACCATCAGCCGGTGACGGAACCTTCGTCGGAGTTCACGTCAAAGGTGCTTGCCGGGCTGCCGAAGCAGCGGACGTTTGTGCCAAGCCTATGGTGGGCGCTCGTGCTGACGCCGATACTAGCCGGAGTGGCTTTCCTGCTGCGAGCGCCGGTTGCGGCTGAATTGGCGAAGCTGCTTGACCGGCTCCCGTCGCCACCCGCGCAGTTGCCGGCTCCGACTACTTCTCAGGTGGCGCTGGTGGTCGGCGTTGTCGTTGGTCTAGGGCTTCTGGTGTCAGCCGGCGCGGTTTATTACTGCTGGGAGCAGTATCTGCGCGACTAGCGTAGCGCCGCAAGGTACCAGTTATCAGGTACCAGTTTCCAGTGGCCGACAGCGCGAATTCGCCGTCTGAAGGCTTAGCTTCCAGTTACCAGGTACCGGTTACGATGGCCAGTTTCCACGGAGGTCGGAAGTGGGGCTGTTTACGCTTCTTTGTTCGGGCTGGTTTGAGGTGCGCTGCAGGAGCGGACGATGGCACCGAAGATGAGGGTCAACTCCTTCGCCTCCGACCACAGCTCGCGTGCTCTGGGTTTGCGTTCGGGGCATGCGGCCGCGAGCATGTGCAGCCAGTGCTGCGTTTCGCGTGCCTCCTTGGCGCAGATGCTGATCTTGTGCCTGAAGTCGAGGCGCGATTCGGCCTCATTTGCTTCTGAGTAGTTGGCTCCGACGCTCGTCGCCGCTCGTACCAGTTGCGAGATGAGCGAGCGTGTTACGGCGTTCCGTTCGATTGTCCGCGCGAAGGTGATGACGTCCACGCCAAACCGCGAAGTCCTTCCAACGAGGTCCTGCCGGGTCTTGCCAGGGGCATGGCTATCGGACGCACCGGCGGGCTTCACGAGGCGTGTCCGGTTCCGCTAACTGGTCACTGGTACCTGGTCACTGGTACCTCAGTGGATTAGCCCCAGCCAGTCTCCCAGCAGGAACTGTAGCCTCCCGATGAATAGCGATATACGGGCCATGACGGTGTAGCCGAAGGATGCGCCGAATCCGACCATGATGAAGACGATGCCGACGTAGCTGATCGGCTTCAATACGCCCTTGCGTTCGGCGGAGAAGAAGAAGTAGCTGATGGTGGCAATCACGCCGACGAGAATGAGGATGGCCCAAAGCGCCGTGTCCCAGTGTGTGAGTTGCCCGCGGGTGACGATTGTCGCCTTCAATTGCCGGATGATCTCGGCGTCAATCGCGCGCGGTATTCCCATGCCGCAGGAGTAGCCAAGCGCGATCGAAATCGGGATGCGTACCAGCCACGAGATTTTGGGGATGAACCGCGTGAAGTAGAGCGCGCCGATGATGGCGAGGGATATGAGCCAGATCTTGGTCCCGATATTCGAGCCGTGCCGGATCGGGTTGATGAGGACGGGCACAAGCAGCAGGTGCCACGTGACCGCGATTGAGTAGCCGTTGGCCAGCCCTACGTACAGGTGCTCAGCGGCGCGGTAGAAAGGGTTTTCGCGGTAGAGGAAGGAGAACATGGCGAGCGTCAGGATTGCCGCGATCCAGACCCAGGGGTCGGGGGAGAGGTTCATGAGGACCTCCTGTTCCGAGAATCGGCCGAAGTCGCAGTGATGATAGTCCAGAACCCGGAGTCCAGAGTCCAGAATTCAGAGTCTACAGACATTCTGGTTTCTGGTTTCTGGATTCTGAATTCTGCATTGTCCCCTGTCTGGTATGTCATGACTTCCTCCTGCGGGTGACGAAGTAGGCGATGTTGCCGATGATGATAAAGGCCATGATGGCGAGGTGCGCAGCGGCCTGCGACGACATTGCCTCAGTGCCTTTGCTGCGCAGATGCCAGTCCATGCCGTTCTTGGCCATGCGCTGTTCGAGCAGCTCCTCGTATTCGGCCGCCCCCTTCATGCCGGCCAGCATACCCGTGAACTGGCCGGAGTTGACATAGGGATAGAAGTCAGCAGCCGATACCGCGGTGATGCCGCAACCGAGATGGACGCCGAACTGGGTCTGGGCGAGGTTGATCCACGAGAGCGGGAAAGCCGAAGCGGCAATCGACACGAGGATGCCGGCGTCGTCATAGTTCTTCAGCCGCTGCATCACCGGCAGGCTCTCGGTCTTCTGGCCGTAGTAGTCAACCGGGAAGACTTTGGCAATGTGCTGACCCATGCCGAGCATTACGGTAACCACCGGCGTGGTCCAGCCCCAGAAGACGTAGTCTCTCCCGTTGATTACTGAGTCGGCATTGGTCTTGGCGTGGGCGTTGAACTCGGCGGTGACTTGACGTATGGCATCCTGGCCGAGGCCGAGGCCCTGCGGGGCCATCGCGAGTACGCCGACCGGCCGGTGGATGACAAATGCGTGGCGCAGCAGCGCCACGAGCATTGGCTGGAGTTCGGCCTGCGTATCGGGCGTGTAGTCAACCGAGATGATCAGGGCCTTGTTCGCCGGCATCGTGTCGATGTAGTGGAACATGCTTTCGACCGGCGGGGTGGCCACTGACTTTATCTTGAAGGGGAAGATCAGCGGCAGCATTACCACCAGCCAGACCACGAGATAAATCCAGCGGCGGTCGATGGCTTGAAGTTTCTTCCAGAATTCCATCAGGCGCCTCCCAGCCAGCCGCGTTCAATCCCCAGGAGGATCTTCAGGGACGTGGCCAGAATGCCAAGCTGGATCCCGAAGTTGATGCCGCGCTTGGCCGCGGTGTTGGGAACGGCGAGAATCCACTCCGCGAACGACGGCAGCGGGTGGAATATCATTCGGCCCAGCGGGACCGCGCCCAGCATCAGCACAAATGCCGCCGCGAGCAGGAGCGTCGCCGCGAAGCTGCGGGCGCGGAATGCCCGGTACGCGGCCGAGGCCATGAAGAAGGCGAGCATCGAGAACATCGTGGCCCCAAGCGGCACGATCATGTTCATGTATAGCGTCTGCATGTGGAACGAGAAGCTGCCGATGTGGGTCGGCAGAATCCCGGGATGCGCAGGGTCGATGCCGCCGAACAGGCCGATAATGCCGGTGACAAGGATGGTGATGACTGTTATCCAGCTATACTGCCAGTTCACGATCTTGTGTTGGATCTTGTTGAAGTGGTGCTGGAGAATCGAGCCGAGACCCAGCACGAGGCTGAACGCGGTGATGATCCGCAGTACGTCGTTGCGCATCGACTCGTCCACAGCTTGTACCGCATGGTGCGGGATGAAGTATGTCACCGCGCCGAAGATGCCGGTCACGAGCACCAGTATTAGAGGTAGTCGTTTCTTCATTGATTCTCCTAGAGGTACTTGAGTACCGGTAGGCCGGCGACGAGCGCCAGGAGAGTGCCCGCCACGATAATGATGACGATGAGCGCCTTGGAGTAGTCCTGGCCCTTGATGGCGCCCAGAAGCAGCGGCTCGCGCGAGAGATAGGCCGAGGCAGCATAGAGCTCCTCGCCAATGAGCGTGTAGTCGCAGGCAGTGATGAAGAACGGCAACTGCGAGACCGCGTCGGTGCCGGCAATCTGGACTGCGCCGGTCGCAGCGCCGGTCTCAGCCATGATCAGCGACTCGGCGTAGAACATGCCGACGAGGAAGTTGGTCGCCGGCTTCTCGCGGGTCATGATTCCGTCCACGGCCGCGGCGAAGGCGAACTGCACGTCGGTGACGAAGAACACGATGTCCTGGGTGAACGCATCGGGCCGGCCGACCGACGTGTACGACTCTTTCACGATTTCCCGCGCGACGGTGTAGACGATGGGGTCGGTGTTGGGCACGATGAGCGGAGTCCCGAACTTTGCCGTCTTCTTGGCCACCTCGCCGAGGATGTTAAGCGAGGCGATGGTCGCCACGTCGGCAATCGAGGAGGTGCCGGGAACGTAGAGCGTGGGCCGGCCCATCTCGGTGGCGCGCCCCAGTGCCTCGTCCACGGCGTCGAGCCCGGAGATGCGGCGGATGAACAGATTCCGGTCCTTCCGCGCCCGGCTGATGAAGTAGAACAGGATGAATGACAGAACGACGCTGCCGATAAGCGCCGGCACCGTGTCAAAGTTGAACCATTGAGGCGACGCGACCGCATAACCCGACACCGGGGCTTCCGCAGACTCGGTGTTGGACTCGGCGATGATCTTGTACTGATATGGGACGCCGTCATGTGCGCCTTGATCAACAAAGCTTGTCGCCCGGCGACCGGCGAAGTTCAGCGTGTCCCAGGCCGTGGCCCCCTTGGCTTGGCGGAGTACTTGATAGCCGAGCAGGCCCGAGTCCGGGGACGCCGTCCAGGTTACGAGAATACTGCCGCCGCCGTCATTCGGCACGTCGCGGGCCGCGACGTTGCCCGGCGGGGCCAAGCTGCTCAAGAGCAGCGCGACAATACAGGATAACGCCAATTTGCCTCCTAGTTGCTGCCGGGAAGCGGCAGCGCGAGCGGGTGGTCTGGTCTCATCGGGTTAACTGCGTGCAAAACCGACGCGTGAGTCTATTGAAACCCGGGTGTGGGTCAACAGCCGCAGGCAGCTGAGCTAAGTGGGCTACTCGGTCCACCGCCGGCGCTCGCGTTCCATTTGAGCGAGATAGCGCCGGGTTACCCCGGTCGGGTATTTGCCGTTGAAGCAGGCAGTGCAGAAGCCCGGCACCGACGAGTTGCCGCGGACCGCATCGACCAGGCCATCGTAGGTCTGGTACACGAGAGCGTCGGCTCCGACGACCTTGCGGATCTGCTCGACAGTCCGGTTCTTTGCCACGAACTCGCCGCGGGTCATCATGTCGATGCCGTAGACACAAGGGCAACGAAGCGGCGGCGCCGTGATCGCCATGAAGACCTTGCGTGCACCGGCATCGCGTACCATCTGGACGATCTCGCGCGAAGTCGTACCGCGGACGATGGAGTCATCCACCAGCATGACGTCCTTGCCCACGACTTGAGACCTTACCGGGTTGAGCTTCTGGCGGACGGAGAGAGCTCGTCGGTCCTGGCCATGCATGATGAAAGTGCGTGCAATGTAACGGTTCTTGATGAGACCCTCGCGCAGGTCTACACCCAGGGTCGAGGCGAGCGAACTGGCCGCGGCCCGGGCAGTGTCGGGCACCGGAACGATGACGTCGGGCTTCAGTCCCTGGCGCGCGACCTCATGAGCCAGGCGCTCGCCGAGCCGCAGTCGCGCCTGGTAGACTTCGATGCCGTCAATGACTGAATCGGGTCGGGCAAAGTAGACGAACTCGAAGATGCACGGCCGCGGCGTGCCGGGGCGCACTTGACTACGATGTACCTTGCCCTTGAAGTCCACGAATATCGCCTCGCCGGGTTTCACGTCGGTGAAGCCGTGGAACCCGAGGCGATCAAAGGCAACGCTCTCGGAGGCGAAGGCGAACTCGTCGCCCTGCTGAGAGAAGACCAGAGGCTTGATGCCGAACGGGTCGCGGAAGGCGAGCAATCCGCGCTTGTGGATCAGCGCGACGACCGAATAGGCTCCATGGGCCCGGTCGAACACGCCCTGGACTGCCTTGAATACCGCGGTTGGGCCGAAGCGTCTCAAGTTCGACTGCTCCAGGCCCTCGGCAAACACGTTCAGCACCGGCTCGACGTCGGAACAACTGGTGAGTTGGCGAAAGTCCTTGAACATCAATTCGCGGCGCAGGTCGGAGTAGTTGGTGACATTACCGTTGTGGACCATTGCTATGCCGAACGGATGATTCACGTAGAACGGTTGGGCATCTTCGGCTGAGCCGGGTCCAATGGTCGGGTAGCGGGTGTGGCCGATGCCGGCATTACCGGTCAGGCGCGACAGGTTCTTTGGATTGAAGACGTTCGCGACCGTGCCGTTACCCTTCTTGAGGTGGAACGTGCCGTCCGAGGTCAGAACTCCGGCCGAATCCTGGCCACGGTGCTGCAGCGCCAGCAGACCCTCGACGAGGTCAGGGCCGACTTCTCGCCGGGTGATGAGTCCGATTACGCCACACATGAATGTATGTTACCGGCAGGACGTGGCAAAGTCAAAGCCGTGTCGCCGCGATCAGACTCCACGGCCATCAAAGTCAGGTGTGTAGTCGCGGGAGGCAGAGGAGTGGTCCTGCGCGAAGCCCTCGTCGAAGCCCAGTTTCTCAAACCAGCGCCGCACCTCCTCGTATTCGTCATTCGACAGGCGGCGGTTCATGCCCGGGAGTTCGGCAGCGCGGTGGACAGGGCAGTATTGGGACATCAAGCTGACGCTGGTGCGCGGGCCAGAATCGTCATGTATCCACTTCAGCAGTTGCTTGCTGTCGTCGGAGTGGCCCGGGAGCACGAGGTGCCGGATGATGAGGCCCTTCTCGATGATTCCGTGTTCATCGTACCGGTTCTGACCGACCTGTCGTTTCATCTCGGTAATCGCAGCCGAGGCGTGTTTGAAATAGTCGGCCGCCGACGAGCAGGCGTGGGCGAGTTCGTCCGAGTAGTATTTGAGGTCAGGCAGGTAGATCTGCACGAGTCCTTCGAAGCGCGCGAGGGTGTCGGTTTTCTCGTAACCGTTCGAATTCCAGACGATGGGAATCTTCAGTGTCGCTCGGGCACGTTCGAGGACCGGGAGCAACTGGTCGGAATAGTGAGTCGGCGAGACGAGATTGATGTTGTGCGCGCCCTGCTGTTCAAGCTCATGCATGATGGCCAGCAGCCGTTCGGATGTGACCTCATGGCCGTGGCCAAGCTGAGAGATGTCGTAATTCTGGCAGAAACGGCAGCGGAGATTGCAGTGGCTGAAGAAGATGGTTCCGGACCCGCGTGTTCCGGATATGGGTGGCTCTTCCCAGTGATGGAGCTGAGCGAGCGCTATCTCAAACCGGTCTGTTGCCCGGCAGACGCCAAGCTTCACCGAGCGGTCGACACCGCAATCGAATGGGCACGCACGACATTCCACACGAGATTATACACGATGGCGTGACCGGTGGAACTGCGGCGGGCTTACTTGACACGTGCCGGATACTTGGTAAGCTTGGGATTGTGAAGCCTGAACGACTACAGAAGTATCTCGCATCGGCCGGCGTCGGGTCGCGCCGCTACTGTGAGGAGTTGATCGCTGCCGGTCGGGTGCGGGTCAACGGACTGCCGGCGAAGGTCGGGCAGTCGGTAACACCCGGCAAGGACCGGGTCGAGTACCGGGGCCGCGAGGTGAAGCCGGAGGTCGAGAAGGTGGTCGTGGCGGTCAACAAGCCGTCCGGCTATCTCAGCGCCTGTTTCCGTGGTCACGAGGAAGGCTGGTTGGTGACGGAGCTTGTTGACCTGCCGTTTCGGCTTTACCCGGTCGGCAGACTCGACCGGGATTCCGAAGGTCTGCTGCTTCTGACTAACGACGGCGACCTCGCGTTGGAGTTGACCCATCCGCGTTACGGCAAAGAGAAGGAGTACGAGGTCGAACTCGACCAGCCGGCCGGGCCGGAGTTGTGCGAGCGATTGCGGAAGAGCGTGCAGTTGGCCGATGGTCCGGCCCGTGCGGTACGTGCGACAATCGTCGGGCCGGGCCGGCTCAGCGTCGTCCTGGCTGAAGGACGGAAACGGCAGCTGCGGAGAATGTTCGAGGCGCTTGGGTGCAACGTCGTGCGGCTGCGGCGGGTGCGGATTGCAGGTCTGCGGCTCGGTGATTTGCCGCCGGGCAAGTGGCGCAGGCTGAGTGCGCAGGAAGTGATCGAGAAGCTCGGCCGAGGTCAGAAGTCAGAGGGCAGAAATCAGAAGGTAGAATCGGCGGGCGTTAGGCCGTGAGTCATAAGCGGATAGCTGTTGTGTTGTGTCTGCTTGCGCTTGGGCTATGCGCTTGGGCTCAGCCTGATCGGCAGCCGGTGACGGTCGAGCCGCCGATCCGCATCGGCCTCACACTTTCCGGGGGCGCCGCTCTCGGGCTTGCACACATCGGCGTGCTCAAGGTGCTTGAGCGCGAGCACATACCGGTCGTAGCTATTTCCGGTACGAGCATGGGCTCGATGGTCGGCGGCGTGTATGCGGCCGGCTATAGCGCTGCGCAGATAGAAAGTGTGGCACTGAACGCGGACTGGAACAGGTTGTTCAGCTCCAGCGTTCCTTTCGGCGCCCAGTACCTGCCCGAGCGCAGGCAGGCTCAGCGCTACGTATTCAATCTCCGGCACAACAACTTCATCCCGTCGCTGCCCGGGGGGCTGGTGCCTTTGCAGAACGTCGAGTTCCTGCTGATGCGGCTCCTTTCGGACGCCGAGTACAACACGGGCTACGACCTGGACAGCCTGCCGATTCCCTTTCGGGCGGCATCAGTTGACCTGAAGTCCGGCAATTTGCAGGTGATGAGAAGGGTGCGGCTCGAACAGGCCATCCGCGCCAGCATTGCTATTCCCGGCGTGTTCTCGCCCGAGAAACTGGGAGACATGGATCTTGTGGACGGCGGCGTGCAGTGGCTGCTCCCGGTTGATGCGCTCGACAGCATCGAACCCGACCTCGACCTCAGAATAGCCGTGCTCACGCTCAAGCACAACGCGGAGACCGGCGTCTCGCTCGTAGACATAACTTCTCGCAGCATGGACCTGGTGAGTCCGGATGAGCTGGCGCGGCAGAAGAAGCGCGCTGATGTGCTGATTGAGCCCAACGTGGACCCATTCACTCATTCTGACTTCGCCAAGGCCGCGGGGCTCATCGCGGCCGGCGAATCGGCGGCGGAAGCCGCGCTGCCTCGCATCCGTGAGCTGATCGGCGCGCGCGAACTTGCTCGGCATTGGCACCCGGTTGAGCGCCGGCCCCCGCCGGTGGTTCGTTCCGTCAGTTTCGATGGGTTGTGCTGCACACGAGAGGCAACTGTGCGGAAGGAAGTCAATACCCGACCGGGCGACACGCTGCAGTTTGGCCGACTCATCGACGACCTCACGAGGCTCTTCGACACCGGGCTCTTCGAGGATGTCAACTATCGGCTGGAAAACGCCCGGGACGACTCCGTGGATGTGGTCATCGAAGTCCAGGAACGCGCGTACGGTTTCTACTCGTTGGGCATCAGGTACGACAATACCGACGATGTCGCGCTTGGGCTCGAGGTCGGTCAGGGCAACCTGGGCGGCTCCGGAGCGAGTGTCCGGGCAGCGTTCGACCTCGGTAATCCTAATGAGGTTAGACTCGGGCTCACCGGTACGCGCCTGTTCCGGCTGCCATTCGGCTATCGGCTGGACGGATTCCTGGGTTCGGTTAGCCGAGCCTACTATGATAGCAGCCTGTTGCAGGGAACATACACGGTCGGCTATCGCGGTGGGGTGGCCGAGGCCGGCTACGTCCTCGGCCGGGATGCGTTCTTTGACCTTGGGCTGAAGGCGTACCAGGCGCAGTATGGTGTACCGAACCGGTTCCCGGTTGAGTCGCTGCAGAGTGAGTGGGTGGTGGGGCCGACCTTCCGGCTCGAGGTCAACAACTTCCGGGACATAGACTTCCCGACCCGCGGCGCGGCATCGACGCTGGAGGCCAGCTACTCGGGCCCGATGTTCCGGGCTACACATCAGTTCCTGAAACTCGCCTACGACTGGGAGAACGTGACGTCGCTAAATGGCGCGGTGCTACTGCGGCCCGGATTCGGGGCCGGGATTTCATTCGGGCATCTGGCATGGGCTGAGCAGTTCCGGACCGGCGGGCAGGATTTCGTAGGGTTTCCGTCCGAAGAGTTCACTTCGCCGCAGCGGGCCCTGGTGAAGCTGGGAGTGGATATCAGGCTGTTCCGGCTGTTCAGCCAGGAGAACTATCCATTCTACCTGCAGCTATTCTCCAATGCCGGCACGTTTCGACGTCTCGATTCGCTCGCGCTGGGGCCGGACCGCGCATCGATGCTGCATTGGGGAGTTGGAGCCGGTGTGCGGACCAACACGCCGATTGGACCTGTTCAGTTGATCGTTGGTGAGGGTGACTTCGGTTCGACGCTCCCCGAACGTCCGCCGACGCTGGCAGTCTTCTTCTCGGTCGGTCGCGAGTTCCGTTACACTCGCTGACCGCTGCAGGCCTTCACGCACAATCCGCAGATGTATTGACTGACGTAGCGCTTGCTTTGGAATTCCTTCAGCAGGGCGAAGCAGTCCATGTGCTTGAACTCGGCCTGCGTCTCGCCGATAGCCGTGGCTGGGCAGGCAGCGATACACGCCCGGCAGGAACCGCAGCCGTTCTCGACCTGGTGGTTGGGTTCGAGTTCCAGGTCGGTCAGCACCGTCACAAGTCGAACCTGAGCGCCGAAGCGTGGCGTGACGAGGAGATTGTTCCGGCCGAGCCAGCCGAGGCCGGCTCCGACCGCGACCCGTTTGTGCGATAGATGACCGCGCTGGTTCTGCCAATCCACGAGTTGTGATGCCGCGATCGGCAAGGCCTGAGCACCAAGGTCCTGAATTAGAGTAGCTAGGTCGAGGGCCAGCCGGTCGAGCGCGAAGTTGACCTGGCGGTAGTGATGCTCATACAACTGGTTCGGATGGTCCTCCAGCGTGCCGAGCACTGCGGGGGAGAGGTGTAGAGCCACGCTGATTGCCAACGGCAGGTCCCGGATAGTCTTCTCGGGTAGCAGAAAGTCATCAGTCTTTGTGTCCGAGAGACGGCACACGCCGAACCCGACCGCGCCGCGACTCCGGCAGAGCTCCTCTAACGCCTCACGGTTACTGCTGAGAGCCAAAACCCCTCCTGGAATTCCTAATTCCCAATTGCCAATTCCTAATGGAGGGCAGGGGATTCCTTGCTTCGTCATTCACACATTGATTAGGAATTAGGAATTCGCAATTGGTCATTTGTTCTTGAGATACGCCATCAGGGCAAAGACTGCCGCCGGTGTTACGCCCGGCATGCGTTGGGCCATGCCCACGGATGCCGGGCGATTGCGGGCCAGCCTCTCGCGGACTTCGTTTGACAGTCCCGGCACGCGGTTGAAGTCCAGCCGTTCCGGAATCCTGATGGACTCCAACTCCTCAAACTGCCCGAGCTGCCGCTTCATCCGCTCAATGTAGCCCTCGTACTTGACCTCAAGCTCTACCAGGTCCTGGAAAATGGGGACTGTACCGCGCCGAGTCGGACGGAGGCGCTCCGGGGGACTGTCCCCATTTTTCTCGGCCATGTACACCAAGTCGCTCCAGGAGACTTCGGGTCTGCGCAGAAGCTCGATGGCGGGCACCGACTCTGATATCGCCGTTGTGCCGAGCGCCTTCAACTTGCGGTTGACTCTCGGCGATGCCTTGATACGGGCCGAGTTCAGCCACTTCGTTGCCTGTTCGCACTGCTTCTGCTTCTCCTTAATGCGACTGAACTGGTTTTCAGTGAGCAGGCCGAGTTCGTGCGCGCGGGACCCGAGTCGGAGGTCCGCGTTGTCCTCGCGCAGGAGCAGGCGATACTCGACCCGGGCTGTGAACATCCGGTACGGCTCGTCCGTGCCCTTGGTAACAAGGTCATCTATCATCACGCCGATGTACGAGTCGGCGCGGGTCAGCACCAGTGGCGGTTTCTCCAAGGCTCGGAGCGCGGCGTTGGCCCCGGCGACAAGCCCTTGGGCTGCGGCTTCCTCGTAGCCGGTAGTGCCGTTAATCTGTCCGGCAAAGTAGAGATTGCGGATCGGGCGGGTTTCGAGAGTAGGGAAGATCTGAGTCGGGTCAGAATAGTCGTGCTCGATCGCGTAGCCCGGCCTGAGCATCCGGCAATCCTCAAGGCCCGCGATGGAATGGAGCATTCGAAGCTGGAGATGTATCGGCAGGCTGGTCGAAATGCCGTTCGGATAGCACTCGACCGTGTCCTTACCCTCGGGTTCGATGAAGATGTGATGCCGGTCGCGGTCGGAGAACTTCACGACCTTGTCTTCGATTGACGGGCAGTAGCGCACGCCGCGCCCTTTGATGACGCCTGAATAGAGGGGTGACTGCTTCAGGCCGGTGCGGACGATGCGATGGGTCGTCTTGTTGGTGTAGGTGACGTAGCAGCTCGCTTGGTTCCGTGGCGGGTCGTCGGTCCAGTCGGAGAATGGGACCGGCGGCTCGTCGCCGTCCTGCTGCTGCATCGCCTTCAGGTTCAGCGACCGCATGTCCAGCCGCGCCGGCGTTCCGGTCTTGAACCGGCCGATGTTGAACCCCAACTCCCGCAGGTTCGCGCCCAGCCTCTGCGCCGGAGCTTCGCCCAGTCGTCCGGCCGGAAAGCTCGTCAGGCCGATGTGGACAAGCCCGTTCAGGAACGTGCCTGGCGCAAGCACGACCGTCTTCGCCCGCAACTGCTCGCCCAACTCCGTCTCGACCCCCACGCACGTCTTCCCCCTCACCATCACCTTCGCCACCGTGCCTTGATATAGCCGGACCGTTCTGTTCTCTCCCTCTCCACTCTGGGGAGATGGTAGGGGTGAGGTGTTTGTCCGTCCCAACTTCTGACTTCTAGCCTCTAGCTTTTGACATCTAGCTTCGTCTGCATCCGAGTCCGGCCACTTCTCACATCTCACATCCGACATCTGACGTCTTACTTCGTCTGCTCCTTCCAGCAACTGCTTCATCAGCCTTCGATACATCTGCCTGTCCACCTGCGCCCGCGACGACCGCACCGCCCGTCCTTTGCTCGTATTCAATTGGCGGAAGTGGATTCCGGCTTTGTCGGTCAGTTGCCCCATCGCGCCGCCCATCGCGTCCAACTCGCGCACCAGTTGCCCCTTGCCGATGCCGCCGACCGCGGGATTGCACGACATCAGGCCGATGGTGTCGAGATTCTGGGTTACGAGCAGGGTCGAGCAGCCCATCCGCGCCGCAGCCAGCGCCGCCTCGCAGCCGGCATGCCCGGCTCCGACCACAATCACATCGTACACCGGTCTGCAACGCATGCTCCCGCTGATTCTAGTTGTCATCGCACCTTAGTCAAAAGAAGGCGGTCTTCGGGGCTGCCGTGGTCGACTCTGCGTGCCGAGTCTGACACCGATAGTGGGGACAGTCCGCTCAGAGATCGTGCACAGGGCATGGTCCATCTGTGGTGCACGACGAATGCCTGTAGTTCCCGATGCTGTCCAGCCCCGGGCGGCTGAGCCAGGTTGCGTTGTATCCGCCACGTTCAGGGACCGGGGCGATCTTTCCGCAGTTGCCAAGATCCTGCAAGCGCGCGTCCAGGCCGTGCCTCAAATCCGAACACATCTTCCAGCCGATTCACACTTTCCGCATGAGTCCAACAAGACTCACGCGGGTTAGTGGTCACGAAGAGACATAAGATGCTGAAGTAGAAGATATTATGGTCACTTCGCGACTCGCCCTGGGGGTCGCCCCGGGAACGGTTCGGGGGGCGATTCGGAAGGCGACAGCCAGGGGCGCTCTCCGGGCGATTTCCCGCGCGATTTGCCGGAGGAATCTGACGGTCACTTGGACCGAGGTCTGCGGCTTGATTCAGAAGGCGACGGGCAAGGCCACTGTCAAGGTGGCTTGGGACGTCACTCTCGTGGAGGTTCGGACGAGGACTCGCAGCGTGACTCCGCACGCGACCTGCGGAAGGGCTCCGCGCGTGGTGCTCGGGGTCAGATGCGGGGAAATCCCGGAAGCCAAGAGCCAAGTCGCGCTGTGCTTGCCAGTGAGAGCGTGCGGACTAGAATGAGCCTTGATACTATGCCTCACAAGGAGCCGTAACCATGTCTCTTCTTGACCTTCGGTCGCAAGCGGTGCGCAGGACGCCTGAGCAGTTGGTCGAACACCTGAAGTCATTCAACCTCGACCTGAAGTTCTCGGCCGGCATCTGGTTCTTCTCGCCGTCTGACAGCCGGTTCCACGAGAAGTACGGGCCTGACCTGAGCATCGAACAGCGGCTGGAGATCGCGCGCGGGTTGAAGGAGTACGGTCTGGCCGGACTGGAGGCGCATTACCCGAACGAAATCAACGAGGTAAACGAGAAGCTGTGGCGCGACTTCTGCGCTGATACCGGCATCCGGCTGGTAACGGTCGTGCCGCTTCTGTTCCGCAGCCGCGAGTTCGAGTTCGGCTCGCTATCAAACCCTATGCCTGAAGCACGCAAGGCGGCCATCGAGGTAACGCGTCGTGCCCTTGAGATCAACTGCCGGATGGACACCGACTTCTGTGTTGTCTGGCCCGGGATAGACGGATACGAGAATCCGTTCGGCATCGACTTCGCGGCGATGCGCGACCGGTTTGCCGACGGCCTGGCCGAGGCGATGGATTGCGTGCCCGGTGTGCGGGTCGCGTTCGAGCCCAAGCCGTATGAGCCACGCGGGAGAATCATCTTCGGCACGACGCCCGAGGGAATGCTGCTGTGCCGCATGGTCGAGGAGAGGTTGCAGAATCCCGAGAACCGGCGGCTGCTGGTCGAGGAGCACGCGCTGGTCGGGATGAACCCCGAGGTCGGGCATGCGCTGATGGCTTATGAGGACCTGCCCTATGCGTACAGCTGGCCGCTTTCCGAAGGCAGGCTCTGCCACATGCACCTGAACAGCCAGCCGCTTGGCAACTTCGATCAGGACCTGAACGTGGGCATGATTTCGCCTGAGCAGACCGAGGCGTTGCTCTACGTTCTGAAGATGCACGGCTATCAAGGTTGGTTCGGCATCGACATCAATCCGGAGCGGATGCCGGTGGACGTGGCCTTGCGTATCTCGATGGATGCTCTGCGCGCTGCCAATGACCGCATCGACGAGATGGACCACGAGTCCATCGTGTGTGCGGCCAACCGCCCCGACAAGGCGCGCGGGTGGTTGGAAGCGTACCTGGTGCGTGCGCGCGCGAAGTACCCGGACAGACTTTCACCTCTGCGGCCACTCAAGTAGGCAATGCCACTACTTCTCGGCATTGATATTGGGACCTCGGGAAGTAAGGCTGTCCTCATTGCTCCTGACGGTAGCGTTAGGAGCGAGGCGACCACGGAATACTCAATGTCGGTGCCGAGACCAGGCTGGGCTGAGCAGAACCCTGAGGATTGGTGGCAAGCCACCATCGTCAGCATCAAACAGGTTCTGGCTGGTGCGGGAGGGGAGAGCATTGCCGGCATTGGTCTCACCGGGCAGATGCACGGGCTGGTGTTGCTGGACGAAGCAGGCAAGGTGCTGCGTCCGTGTATTATGTGGAACGACCAGCGGACTGCGACCCAGTGCGCGGAGATTGAACAGGAGATAGGACGGGCGAAGCTGATTGAGTTGGCAGGGAAACCCGCGTTGACCGGCTTCACTGCGGGTAAGATTCTTTGGGTGCGAGAGAATGAGCTGGACATCTACCGCCGCGCCCGGCATGTTCTGTTGCCCAAGGACTACGTTCGCTACCGGCTGACCGGGGCGTTGGCCATGGATGTAGCTGACGGCTCGGGTACGCTATTGATGGACGTGCGCAGGCGAATGTGGTCGGACCAGTTGCTCAGGCTGCTAGACATCCCGAACGAGTGGCTGCCGCCGCTGCACGAGTGCCATGAGGTAGTTGCTGAAGTCAGCGCCCAAGCTGCGCTAGCTACAGGACTGCGAGCGGGAACGCCGGTTGTTGCCGGAGCGGGCGACCAGGCAGCGCAGTCCATTGGGACGGGAATTGCACGTGAGGGCATTGTCTCGGTTACCATTGGAACGTCAGGTGTGGTCTTCGCAGCCACGAACCAGTACAGGTTCGATCCAACCGGCGAGCTTCACGCCTACTGCCATGCAGTCCCTGATACATGGCACCTGATGGGCGTTACTCTGTCCGCGGGAGGCAGCCTGCGCTGGTTCAGGGATACACTCTGTCAGGACGAGAAGGCTGAAGCGAAGCGGACCGGACGTGACGTCTACGATGTCATCACAGAACTGGCTGCCACTGCGCCGGCCGGCTCTGTCAGCTTGCTTTTCCTCCCGTACCTCTCTGGTGAGCGGACACCTCATGCTGACCCGAATGCGCGCGGGGTCTTCTTCGGTCTGTCACTCAGGCACACCAAGGCACATATGGCTCGGGCGGTGCTTGAAGGAGTGACGTTCTCCTTGCGCGAGTGCCTGGACTTGCTGTGCAACCTTGGCCAGAGCTGTGTGCGGGTGCGGGTCTCGGGTGGTGGCTCGCGGTCCGCATTCTGGCGGCAGATGATGGCCGATGTGTTTGGAACTGAGATCGTTGAAGTCAACGTCACACAGGGCGCGGCCTACGGCGCGGCGCTCCTGGCCGGAGTCGGAACAGGTGTCTACACGGATGCGGAGCAGGCATGCGAGCGGACCGTGCACGAGACGGGCAGCACAAAGCCGGGGCCGGATGCCCGCGCATACGTTGATTCGTACGAGCGCTATCGCGCGCTCTATCCGAAGCTAAGAGAGGAATTCAAGCTGCTGGCAGAGACAGCCGGGCGGCAGTAGGAGGCAGAAGTGGACATGTTGAAGGTTAAGGGCAACTCCATCGTTGACGGGCAAGGCCACAAGGTGAGGCTGCGCGGGTTCGGGGTCGGCGGCTGGTTGAACAGCGAGAACTTCATCAACGGCTATCCCGGTTTCGAGTCCGGGCTTCGCCAGGCACTCGCCGAGCAGCTTGGGGCCGGCCGCGCAGCGTTCCTCTGGGAGAGGATGCTCGACTATTTCCTCGCCGAGCCCGACATCGCGCTTGTGAAGGAGCTGGGCTGTACGGTTGTGCGCCTGCCATTCAACTATCGGCACTTCGAGTCTGACTCCGAGCCCGGTCAGTGGCTGGAATCGGGATTCAAGCGCCTTGACCAGGTCATAGATTGGTGCGGCAAGCACGGTTTGTATGCGATTCCAGACATGCACGCGGTGCCGGGCTGGCAGGACCCGGATTGGCATTCCGACCACTACGGTCGCCTCACGCTCATCTGGTCCCACAAGCAGTTCCAGGACCGCTTCGTGGCCCTATGGGAGGAGTTCGCTCGCAGGTACCGCGGAAATCCGGTTGTGGCAGGGTACAATGTGATGAACGAGCCGGTGACCGGCGTGCCATATGGCTTCTTCGGTTACCCCTATCGACCGGACTGGGAGCCTCTAAATCGCCTGAACCGTCGCGTGGTCGAAGCCATCCGCCGGATTGACACTGAGCACATCATCTACCTTGAAGGAGACCGGTTCTCGACGCTCTTCGCCGGTCTGGATGCGCCGTTCGCGGACAACCTCGTCTACTCCAGCCACAACTACGTCAGGGCGTACCTTGGAATGGGGCCGTATCCCGGCGAGTTCAGCGGAGCCCTATGGGACCGCGCGAAGATGAAGGCTGATTTCGAGCAGCAGGAAGGCACGGTTTTCTGTCGTCGCCATGGCGTGCCGCTATGGGTCGGAGAATTCGGCGGGGCGTTCGACAGTGCCGAATCCGAGTTCCGTCTACGGGCGCTGGACGACCAGCTTTCGGTCTTTGAGGACGCCGGCGTCGACTGGACCATTTGGACGTGGAAGGACATGGGGATGATGGGGCTGGCCGTTGTTGACCCGGAGTCGGATTACGCTCGCGCGATAGCTCCGGTGCTCGCGGCGAAGCGCGAACTGGGGACAGACTCCTGGGTCCCTAACCAGCCGCGGACGCCGATTCAGCAGAAGACATACGAGCTGGCGGAACTGATTCTCAGCAGGCTGCCGGAGACCCGGGCCGACCGCGCGCTCTTCCGGTTCTATGCCGAACAGAGCCTGCTCGGCAATTTCACGGCCGCATACATGCACCCGGCCTACGCAAGCTGCTTCAAAGGCATGGACGAGGCAGCGATTGACCGGACGATGCAGTCGTTTGCGCTCGACCGCTGCCGGATCAACGGGCCGCTCAGAAGGGTCTTGCAGAAACACCTTGCCAGAGCCTAGATACGTGTCTTCCCGCTCGACCGCTCGTCCCGGAACACGACCGTGAAGAGCGCCCGATTTCTCGCACTTGACCTCGGGGCGGAGTCGGGCCGTACGATGCTCGGAGTGCTCGACGGCGGGCGACTCGAGGTGCACATGCGCAGAAGCAGATGCGTCAGAACGGCCTTTGTCGGGTTGCTCGTGGTCGCCGCCATATCTGTGGCAGCAGGGTCGGGAAGGAAACCAGCACTGGAGGAACGAGCCAAGACTTCCGAGCGAGTTCTGTCCGAGGCTGAGACCAGCCAGTTGGCAAGTCGTTTTCCCGGGCTTCGGGCACGCGTCCAGGTCACAGGTGAGCTTCTGGATCGTCTCTTCCCGAGAACCGTCTTCTACAGGGTCCTCTGGGGGAGGCCTGGTTTTCTCTATCTGACGTCCATCACCGACACAAGTCTTCTCCCGTTGCCCTCTGGTTTCGACAGACTGCTCCAAGCGTACAACCTGGAGGTCACCGATGATAACAAGGTGGAACTGGCCAAAGCACTCGTGTTGATGGCAATTGGGGACGAGAACGGATTTCGCTGTCGCCCTCGATTCGTTCCTTCCGGTCACCTTTGTGGACGCGGACGTGACCGAACACAGGATAGGTATATTAGACTACGGCGTTGAGCTGAAGGTGAAGATTGGCGAACAAATAGAAGCGTGGCACTTCGCCATCCTGAGGGGCGAGTTCGTCCAGGCGCTCAGGCTGGACACTAAGGGCCGCACCATCAACTACTACAACCCTGGTCAGTTCGAACCTCCCGCTGACCGAAAGCAGACTGACAAGGCGCATCACGAGATCAAGACTCGGTCCTGAAGGATGAGACGACCGCCCAAGTTTCTTGCCTTCGACCTAGGAGCAGAGTCCGGTCGGGCGATGCTGGGAGAACTCGATGGCCGCAGGCTGGGTGTTCGTGAGTTGAGCCGATTCCCGAACCGGATACTGGAACTGAACGGTCACTTGTTCTGGGACGTGTGGCATCTGTTGGACGAGGTCAAGAATGGTCTGCGCGCGTGCGCGGCAGAAGAGCCGACGAGCGTTGGAATAGACACGTGGGGCGTGGATTTTGGCTTGCTTGCGTCAGACGGTACACTCCTGGGGCTGCCCTATTCCTACCGCGATGGTCGGACCGACGGCGCAATGTCGCGGTTCCGCAGGCTGGTTCCCAAACGGAGGGTGTACGAACTGACCGGAATCCAGTTCCTGCCCATCAATACTCTGTACCAGCTCTACTCGATGAAGCGCGACCGTTCGCCGCTTCTGGACGTGGCGACGGACCTGCTGTTCATGCCTGACTTGTTCAATCACCTGCTTACCGGCCGAAAGGCAACTGAGTTCACTATTGCCACCACTTCGCAGCTCTACAATCCGTCGAAGCAGGAGTGGTCGGCAGAGTTGTTGAAGGCACTGGGGCTGCCGAAACGTGTGATGCAGGATATCGTCCAGCCGGGTACAGAGGTTGGTCCGCTTTCGTCTCCGGTGGCGGCAGAAGTAGGGCTCAAGCGCGCCCGCGTTGTCGCCACTGCGAGCCATGACACGGCTTCCGCGGTTGCAGCAGTGCCAGTAGAGGCCGAGGCGTGGATGTTCATCAGCGCCGGGACGTGGTCACTCGTCGGTGTAGAGACCGAGAAGCCGATCACGACGGCCGCCGCCCTGCGTCACAACTTCACGAACGAAGGTGGCGTTGGAGGTCGTTTCCGGTTCCTGAAGAACGTCACCGGCTTCTGGCTGCTGCAGCAACTGGTCAAGTCGTGGGGAGAGGCGGCCGAGTACGGTTCGCTCGTGAAAGAGGCGGCGGAGGCAAAGCCGCTCAATGCCGTGTTCGACCCTGACGCAGACTGCTTCCGTGCCCCCGAGGATATGGGAAAGGCCCTGGTCGAGTATTGCCGAAGCGCTCGGCAACGCCCGCCGCGCACGCGAGCAGAGCAGGTGCGGGCCGTGCTGGAGAGTCTTGCCTTGAAGTACCGACTGGTCAGGGATGAGTTGGAGAAGGTAACAGGGCGGGAGATTGAGCGCGTGCACATTGTTGGCGGGGGAGCGCACAACAGTCTGCTCTGTCAGATGACGGCCGACGCACTCGGTTTGCCCGTGCATGCCGGTCCGGCCGAGGCGACGGCCGTCGGCAACATCTTGGTTCAGGCGATGGCCGCGGGTCTGGTTTCATCGTTGGAGGAGATGCGTACGATAGTACGTGAGTCGTTCAGAGTCAGGCAGTACGAGCCGGGGCCGACGAAGGAATGGGATGCCGCATACGAGCGGTTCCGCGGCCTGGCAGAGGAGAAGCGATGAAGGACAACAGGTTGGAGCAGGCCTTTGCCTGGGCGAAAGAGCAGTACCAGACCATCGGCGTTGATGTCGAAGCGGCGCTGCAGAGTTTGGGGCGCGTGCCGCTCTCAGTTCACTGCTGGCAGGGCGATGATGTGACCGGGTTCGAGACGAACCGGGCAACGCTCGCGGGTTCAGGGTTAGCCGTGACCGGCTCCTATCCAGGACGGGCACGAAATGCTGCCGAGTTGCGGCAGGATTTGGACAAGGCTCTTTCGTTGATTCCGGGGCGGCATCGAGTGAATCTGCACGCGATGTACGGCGAGTTCGGCGCAAAGCCAGTTGACCGAGACGCGATTGCGCCTGAGCACTTCAAGGGCTGGCTCGACTGGGCGCGAGAGCGAGGGCTTGGGCTTGACTTCAACGCCACGCTCTTCGCTCATCCGAAGGCCCAGTCCGGTTTCACTTTGAGCAGTACCGACGAGGCCGTTCGTCGGTTCTGGGTCGAGCACGTGCGGCGCAGTCGGGAAGTCAGCGCGTTTCTCGGCCGCGGACTGAAGAGCCCCTGCATCCACAATCTCTGGATTCCGGATGGAGCCAAGGATGCCGTCGTTGATCGTTGGGAGCGCAGGAGCCTGCTTCGGAAGTCACTCGACGAGATATTCGTGAACACCTATCCGATGACGAGCATGAAAGACTCGCTTGAAAGCAAGCTGTGGGGCATCGGCAGCGAGGCGTTTGTAGTCGGATCACATGAGTTCTACATGGGCTACGCGCTGAGCCGCGGGTTGCTGCTTTGCCTCGATCTGGGGCACTTCCATCCGACCGAGTCGGTCGCGGACAAGGTGTCTGCCATCCTTCAGTTCTCTGGCGAACTGCTGATTCATGTCAGCCGCGGCGTGCGCTGGGACTCAGACCACGTCCCATTGTTCGACGACCAGTTGAGAGACGTAATGTCCGAGGTGGTGCGGGCTGGTGGTCTCGACCGAGTACACATTGCACTCGACTACTTCGACGCGAACATGAACCGCGTCGCGGCATGGGTCATTGGGGCGCGGGCTACCCTCAAGGCAGTGCTCACGGCATTGCTCGAACCCACGGCGCGGCTGCGCGAACTAGACCAGACTGGAAGACTTGCCCTAATTGAAGAGGCGAAGACCATGCCGCTCGGTGCGGTTTGGGATTACTACTGCATGCGCGCCGGCGTTCCTTTGGAGCGTGATTGGATGGCCGAGGTCAGTCGATACGAAGCGGAGGTGCTGAGTGGCCGCTCCTGACAGGGCACAAGCGCAAGCTCAAGCCCAAGCCGAAGGCCCAGAGTTGCTGTATCCGGATTCACGGCCGTGGACACGATGGTGGTGGTTCAATGTCGAACTGCGCGATGAGGACATCAAGTCACAACTTGATTGGGTGAAGGCCAACGGGTTCGGCGGGGTTGAACTTGCCTTCATCTACCCATTGCCCGGACAGAAGCGCGGACCGGATTTTCTGAGTCCAGAGTGGTCGAGCAAGGTTGCCTTTGCCAAGCGCTACTGCGAGTCACTTGGACTGGGTTGCGACTTCACGTTCGGTACCCTGTGGCCTTTCGGCGGCACATTCGTGTCAGAAACCGATGCCTCCCAGCGGTTCGACGGGCCGTTGTCGCAACGGTTGGGCCGTTCGTGGGAGTTGCCGGCCGAGGGCAGGATACTGAACCACCTTGACCGGCAGGCGTTCCGTCGGTACGCGGACACGATGGGTGACGCGCTCGGTCTGGCGCTGAACGGGGCGAAATCGGCTTGGTTCTGCGACTCCTTCGAGGTCGAGACCGAAGGGCTCTGGACAACCGGATTCGGCCAGCGGTTCCAGGAACGGTTCGGGTATGACGTCCTGCCTTTCATGCCGAAGCTCGATGAGCATCCCGATGTGCGATACGACTATCGAAAGCTTATCGCTGACTACGTGCTGCATGAGTTCTACGAGCCGTTCACCGAGTTCAGCCACAGCCACAACTCGTTCACGCGGGCGCAGTGTCATGGCGCGCCATGCGACCTGCTGGCCGCGTACGCTGCGGCCGATGTGCAGGAGTCCGAGGCCATCCTGTTCGACCCTGAGTTCAGCCGAATCCCGGCATCGGCGGCTGTACTGTCAGGCAAGCCGGTCGTGTCGGCCGAAGCGTTCACTTGCCTGTATGGTTGGGTTCCGTACCCGGGGCCGGGTCCGCACCAGGGCGAGGAGCAGGTTGCCGACATCAAGTTGCTGGCGGATGCCCTGTTCGCGAACGGTGTGAATCACGTGTTCTGGCATGGGATGCCATACCAAGCGCAAGCCCAAGCTCAAGCGCAAGCAGGACAGGAACAAGCTGACAGCCGACAGCTAACAGCTAACGGCCGTAGCCACCCTTACTCCTCCCTCCCCCTCATGGGGGAGGGAATAGAAGGGAGGGGGGCAGCCACGGCTGACGGCCGGAGCATCGAAGCCGAAAGCCGTAGGCCGAAAGCCGTGGGCTCGTTTCATGCCAGCGTCTATGTGGGGCCCGACAGCGCATTCGCAGCAGAACTGCCGGAGTTCAATGCCTACATGGAGCGAGTTTGCGGAGTGATGAAGCTGGGGCGACCGTACTCGGACGTGGCCGTGTACCTCCCGCTGGAAGACCAGTGGATGAAGGGCGAACTGCCGCAGGAACAACAGAAGCCGAGCGCCAAGTACCACTGGGAGATGCACTATCTCAGACCTCCTTCGGAACTGCAAGGCCGCCAGCCGCTCTGGGTGTCAGCTCCGTTTCTCGAACAGTCCCGCTTTGAGGATGGGGTGCTCTCGGTCGGCGATGCGCGGTTCGGGCTGCTCTACGTTGACTGCGAGTGGCTCGACATGGACGGGCTTGTCCAGGTCTCGCAACTGGCAAAGGCAGGGCTGCCGGTGTGTCTCAAGCGGATACCGAAGCGGCCGGGCAGGGCCGTGGACAAACGGGCTGCTAAGGAGTATCAGCAGACTCTGGAGGCACTGACAAGGCTCAACAACGTGAGCAGCGACCTCGGGAACCTGAGCCAGGAACCGCCGCTCGTGTCCGGTCACGATGCGCCCGATTTCTGGTGCAGGGTCGTCGACGACGAACTACTGTTCTTCTTCGGACATCCGGCCTCTCGCGGCCTGACCTACCCGTTGGAGTATGGCCGGGCAGCTCAAGCAGGGCAGACGGGTAGAGACCTGAGGTTCAACGTCGGCGGCAGCACTCCAGCATTCGAGCTGTCCCTCAAGTTCGGGCAGTGTGAATCGCTGTTACTTCGGGTGTCCCGGACCGGTCGAGTCGAACGACTAGACCTCGGCTACATGCCGCCGGCCCCGGTTATGGAGTGACCAGGTCGAGACACGACTCAGCATTGCGTCCCGGCCGGATTCTGCCCCTTGTTGGCGCTTCGCAAGTACTTATTGACTCGTGGGCGAGTCCTGCTACAATTAGAATGTTGGTTTCCAAGGGGACCGGCAACCAGCATAGAGTAATAAGGTCCCAAGGTTGCTTGTGTAACGTCAGGTGTCTATGAGTCCAAGTCTGTGTTTAGTCCAGACCCGCCCGTAGCTCCCTTCAACGATTCTCAAGCGCAAACATACGGAGGTCCGTTATAATGGGTACGCGCATATTTGTAGGGAATCTTCCCTTCAGCGCAACCGAGACACAGCTCAATGAGCTGTTCAGTCAGCATGGCGAAGTGACTTCGGTCAGCATCGTGAAGGACAAGTTCACGGACAGGTCACGGGGATTCGCGTTCGTCGAGATGACCGCTGCCGATGCAGCGACCGCGGCGATTGCGGCCTTGAATTCGTACCAGATGGAAGGCCGGCCGCTCACCGTCAACGTGGCGCGCGAGCGCACCGAGCGTCCGCCCCGCGGCAACGACCGTCGGTCGTCCCGCGACAGCGGCAACCGCTGGTAGACAGCCCTACGCGGCTTTCAAGGGCGGGCGCAAGCCCGCCCTTCGTTTTTGCGGGCCTTGGCGTTGACATACCCCAGCAGCGCTATATCATCACAGAGCATGAGCGAGAGATTTCCACAACTCACAGGCCTGACTCGTGACGAACTGCTCGGTCTGATCGAGGATTCCGCCAAGAACTGGCTGGCTCACGACGGGCTCTGGTTCCAGGCGGTCGAACGCGCTCACGGGCTCGATGCTGCCATCAAGGCCGACGCCGAGGCCTGGCGCGTCTTCACCGTCATTGAGGCGAAGCGGATCATGGAGCGACATGGGATTGCTCCCGGCGGTGGGATACCCGCGCTGGTCAAGGCGCTGTCGCTGAGGCTCTATGCCTTTCTGAACGAGCAGGATGTGGTTGGACAGACCGAGAATCGCGTGGTGTTCCGAATGCTGGATTGCCGGGTGCAATCGGCGCGCAAGCGCAAGTCGCTGCCTGATTTTCCCTGTAAGCCGGTCGGGCTGGTTGAGTACGAGTGGTTCGCCAAGACCATTGACCCGAGGATCGAGACCCGCTGCATCTGCTGCCCGCCGGACAAGCACCCCGATGACGTCTGGTGTGCGTGGGAGTTCACGCTCAGGCCAGAATGACGAAGGACGAGTTCCGCACTGCTCGACAGGGGCCGCCGGGGCCAATGTCGAATGACCGGAAGCCGACCATGAATGAGACGCCCGAGCACGAGCGGCCGCGGGAGCGGCTGGTCAAGGTGGGGGCCGCGAATCTCTCCGAAGTCGAGCTTCTGGCAATCATTATCAGTCGTGGCACCAAGGGAATGCCGGTGCGGGACATCGCACAGCAGCTCGTGAACCAGTTCCACTCCGTAGCCGAAGTGGGCCACGCAAGCGTCGAAGAGTTGATGCGAACACGCGGCATCGGTAAGGCAAAGGCGTGCCAGATAGTCGCCGCCTTCGAGCTGGCACGGCGCAGCGACGACACGCCCTGCGTGAAGGAGCGGGCCGACCTGTCTGACCCCAAAGAAGTGGCGCGTCGTGCGCGCTCAAGCGTGAAGGACTGGCGCAAGGAGTGCTTCCTGACATTCTATGTCGACTCTCGCAACCGACGCATCGGTGAGACCGAGGTATCGGTCGGCAGTTTGGACACAACTCTTGCGCATCCCCGGGAAGTCTTCGAGCGCGCAATCCGGGCCGGCGCTGCGAGCGTCATCGTCGCTCACAACCATCCGTCCGGAGACCCGACGCCATCGGACGACGACATCCGGCTTACGCGTCGTCTGATCGAGGCGGGGAAGATACTTGGTATCCGACTGCTCGACCACGTAGTGGTCTCGCGCGACAGCCACTACAGCTTTCGCGGCCACGCGCTGGTGTGAGGATGGGACGAGGGGTTAGGGGCTAGGGATCAGGGGATAGGGATGGAGGATATACGCAGGCAGCCGAGCGCCGGCGGCGCACCGATTGACAAGGTCGGAGTCAAGAACCTCAGCTACCCGATTGTTCTGCTCGACAAGGCGCGGCGCAAGCAGCACACGGTCGCCCGTATCAGCATGTACGTTGACCTGCCCCGTGAGCACCGCGGGACTTACATGGGCCGGTTCGTGGAGATTCTAGGACGGCATCACAGCGAGATCGACCTGCACAAAGTCGGCACAATCCTTCGTGACATGAGGAAAGAACTCGAGGCCGATTCAGCGCATCTGGAGATGGAGTTTCCATATTTCGTCGAGAAGACGGCGCCGGTGTCGGGTGCGCGCGGACTCATGGATTATCGATGTCAGGTTGTCGCCGAACTGGGCAAGCGGTTCCGACTCCGCCTTGGCGCCGTCGTACCTATCGCGACGTTGTGTCCCTGCTCCAAGGATATGGTCGAGACGGGCGCGCATAACCAGAGGGCAGAAATCCGTGTCGCGGTTGAGTTCAGAGGTTTTCTGTGGCTTGAGGACCTGATTGACCTGGTGGAGGATTGCGGCTCGAGTGAAGTCTACTCGCTGCTTAAGCGTGAGGACGAAAAGCACCTGACGACGCTGGCCCTTGAGAACCCGGCGTTCGTCGAGGACGTAGTCCGAAAGGTGGCGAAGCGGCTCGACGAGCATCCGCTCGTGACCGGTTATGAGGTCGCGGTCGAGAGTTTCGAGTCAATCCACCATCACGATGCGTACGCGTACATTTGTCGTTTCCCGGGAACGGACAGTATCGACAGAACCGGAGGTGGCTGGTGAGAACACTTGTAGTAAACTGCTACCGTGAGAAGGCCGAAGAGAAGATCAAGGGCTACACTACTCAGGTCGAGCGCTTTACCGATGTCGTCGAAGTGCCATGGGGAGTTCTCGAGCCCGCATACGACCTTGCAGACTACTCGGCGGTCGTGATTTCCGGCTCGCAGTGGCTGCTGTCAATTGAGGACCCGCCGGCACCGCTGACCGAATTCGTGCGAGGCCTGAAGTTGCCGGCGCTGGGTATCTGCTTCGGGCATCAACTTTTCGCCCGGGCGGCGGGGACGCAGGTCCTGTCGGGAGAGTTGATAGAGCGAAATGAGACAGTCATCGTCTCTGAACCGGGTTCGTTGTTTCACGGCATGGAGCCGGAATTGGAGTTTCTCGAGAGCCACCGTGAGTATGTTGTCGCGGAGCCGATTGAGCGGGCAGGATGGCATCTCATGGCAAGGTCGGCTTCATGCGAGGTCGAAGCGATGCACCACCCGACCCGGCCGCTTTACGGAGTGCAGTTCCATCCGGAACGGTCCGGTCCCAATGGTGAGAAGCTGTTCGACAATTTCTACCACCAGATAGTCTTTCCGTTCTCCAAGGGTGCCTACCAGCACCCGCGCGGGCAGTTCTACCGCTGACGTTCGCGCAGGCTACAGCCGGTAGAACTCGAACCTGGACCCGTCTCCGTAAGGGGGTAGGCGCAGTATCCCCACGCCTTTGCCGTCAAGGTCGGCGAACTCGGCCGTCCACGGGCCAGGCCAGAGCACGATGTGCTCGGTCACGGAGTCGCCCGAGAACATGTACAGCTCCTCGTTTCCTTTGTCATCAGCGAAGATGTCTGCGAGGATTGCGGTCTTGCCCTTTACCTTGCCAAAGAGACGGTCCGTCGCCGCGCGGAACGCTTCTGTGTTGTCCTGGTCTGGCTGGTCTCGATGGAGCTGACCGCGACGAAACCGGAAGGTCCCATCCTCATGGAACCGGCCATCCTTCAATTCCACTTCTCGGAACAAGGAGGCATGGACATCGTCACCTTCCCCTTCGAGAAGGATCAGCCGGTTGGCTCCGGTGTTGCGCGGGTCGGCAACCGCCCGCATTGAACCCTGGCCAATCTGCAACATGCCTCCGTCGTTCCAGATCTGAAGCAGGGTGTCCTGCTTCCAGCGGCACACGAGCAGTATATCCGGGCCCGCAGAGTCATCTCCATAATCAGGTCCGTAGTCAGGTGGACGCAAGCTCGTGGCGGAGATCAGGATTTCGTTCCTGCCGTCGTTGTCTATGTCGCCGATGCAGCCATCGGTGACCCAGAGCCGGTGGGAGTCCGCAGGCAGACTCAGGTTCGTCTGAGCAACGAGCGCCAGCGTGCCGTTTATCAGCTTGTACTTGCTGATGGTGCGGTCTATCGCGACCACAAACTCGTCAATTCGATCGCCGTCGACGTCGCCCCATAGACTGAAGCCGCACTGGCTCAGGGAGTCGTGTCGCGTCAGGGCCGAGTCGAGTCGGGGAAGGTCGTATGTCCTCTTGAGCGTCCCGGATTGCCATGCGTAGGCTATCACTCTATCGCCGCTATCTGAAAGGAAGCAGGCCGCGCCAGAAGTATCAAGAACGGCAAAGCCGCTGAAACCGGGAGGGAGTCTGCCGGAGTAAGTGGGGGCCTGCAGCTTCATGTCGCCGCCCAACGTTAGTACGGGGAGAAATGCGAGGGCCAGTATCCTGACCACGGCTCATTGTGACGCGACTTGGTCGGTCTGTCAAGTGGCAGAGGTCCAGCGGGTAAGTTGCGAGGCGGGCTAGAAGGTCCGGCCGATCTGGAAGTGCGGGACCCAGCCCGGAGTCGCTTTGTCGAACCCGTAGCCGAAGTCGAATCCGAGAAGTCCGAGCATTGGAATCTCCAGCCGGACACCCACGCCCGCGCCCCGCTTCAGGTCGGACAGGCTGAACTGGTTGATAGAATTCCAGGCGTTGCCGGCATCGCCGAACGCAAGGAATGAAAGCTGCCGGTTTACCCGGAGCTTATACTCAAGAGAGAAGATGGCCTCGGCTTGGCCGCCGATGATGTAACCGCCGTCCGTCGGGCCGAGCGAGCGGTCGTCATAGCCCCGGATTCCATCGAGTCCGGTGCCGCCGGGCGTGAAGCGTTCGTAAACCGGGATTCGGTCAGTGCTCTTGAAACCGGTAATGTAGCCGAGCCGCGTGCGTCCCATCAGGGTGAATTTCCAGAATAGCGGCAGATACTGGCTCATGTCGAAGATGTGGCGCTGGAAGTTGATGCCGCCCAGCGACAGGTCAAGTTGGTAGGTTGTTGAGGAGCCGCTGAAAGCGTTGAAGATGTAGTCGCGCGAATCCCGCGTGAAGGAGACGCTGGGCGTGAATGAAGTCTTGTGTACCGTGTCGCCGTCGATGCTGAACAGAGTGTCAGTTACCTTATACCCGGACTTGATGGACGATGGCGGGACGTAGGCGTCGGCAACGCGGAGTGCGAGGTAGCCCCGTGTGTAGTCGAGCGGCAGAGGCCGCGAGAACGAGAAGCCACCACCGAGTTCCTGATTGCTGTAGTAATCGTAGATCGTAGTCTGGTAGGAGAGGTCGGCTCCGGCCGACATGGGCCGGTCGAACAGCCAGGGCTCGGTGAAGCTGAGCGCGAAGTCGGCTACCTTGGCACCCTTCTCGACTTTCACGTTGGCCTGCTGGCCGCGGCCGAACAGATTCGGCTGCTGGAGCTCGACGTAGCCGGTCAGGCCATCGGTGGCCGAGTAGGTGACGCCGGCGCCGACCGTCCCGAAGAAGGATTTCTCCTTGACCTTGTAGATGAGATCGATGCTCCCGTTGGTATCCGCGGGATGGTAGTCCAGGCTGACGTCATCGAAGAACCCGAGATTGTAAATGTCGCGCTGCGAGCGCATGACCTCGGAACGACGGAAAGTGTAGCCCGGCAGGGAACTGATTTCCCGACGAATGACATTGTCATGAGTCTGCTCGTTGCCCTCGATGCTGACCAGACGCACGACCGCGGGTTTTCTCTCCGTAATGTCGTAGGTGATATCGACTGTGTCGGAACGGATGTTCTCGACCGGCGACACCTGCGCGTAGATGTAGCCTTCTTCGGAGTAGGCGGCGAAGAGGTCCTGCAGGGTGGACTGGGCGAGCTTGGCATTGTAAGGCCCGCCGGATGTGTAGTGAATCAGCTTCCGGAGGTCGGCCTCTTTGAGCACCGAGTCGCCCTTGATGGTTACGTTGCCGAAGTAGTAGCGCGTGCCTTCGGACACGCTGATCGTGATGTCGGCCCAGCCCTGATCGAACTTCATGTCGTAGTCGAGGACCTTGGCGTCGATGAAGCCTCGCTCCTTGTAGAATTCGACGACGCGGTCGAGGTCCTTGACGAATTCGTCTTCCTTCAGGGTTGCCTTCCGGTACCATCGTTTCGGGCGGTTGACCAGGTGGATACCGATCTGCGAGTTGGTGAAGTGGTCGTTGCCCGAGATGCTGATGCTCCGGATGCGGACTGGATCGCCTTCGTCGATCTTGTAGGTGAGAACGACCTCGTTGAGCGAGTCGGGCTTCGTGGTTTCGTGGTCGATCTTCACGAGCAGGAATCCTTTCTCTTTGTAGAGCTTCAGGATCTCCTGCTGCCAGTCGAATATCTTCCTGTCGGTGAGGATTTCGCCTTCCTTGGGTTTGACCTTGGTCTCAAAGTCCTTCTTGCGGACTCGGCGATAGCCGTCATAGGCAACGGATTTCAGCTTCGGGAACTCGGTCGTGACGAACCTCACCCGTATCCCATCTGCAATCCTCGCGGTCTCGGCTTCCACCTGTGAGAAGAGCCCCAGGTTGTAAACCCGGCGGATTGCGTCCGAGAGATTCGTCCGCAGCGCGCTGGCGGTCATGGCCTGGCCACGGCTGAGTCCGGCCGTTCGGACGATGAGCAGAGTGTCGGCGGTGGCGGAGTGGGCCGATACGCTCAGCAGAACGACCTTGCTTGTGTCCTGCAGCGGTTGGGCGACCAGCAGGGCCGCGAGCAGTGCTATCACTGCTTCAGCGTCGCCGCCGGCTCGGTCACTTTCTCGGCGAAGACGAGCCGGTCGCCGTCGCGGTCGACTACGACGACGGAACTCGCCTTGAATCTGCCTCTGAGCAGTTCCTCGGCCAGCGGGTCCTCAAGCAGCCGGCGCAGCGCGCGTTTGATCGGGCGGGCGCCGAACTGAGGGTCGAAGCCCTCCTGCACGAGCAGGTCCTTGGCGGTAGTGGTCAGCTCGACCGTGAGACGCTGGTCCTTGAGACGCTCGGACAGGTCGAGAAGCTGAATGACGACGATCACTTCCATCTGCTTCCGGTCGAGCGGCCGGAAGACGAGCACTTCGTCGACGCGGTTCAGGAATTCGGGCCGGAAGAACCGTTTCACCTCGGCCATTACCTTGTCGCGGATGGACTCGTAGTTTGCCTCGTCGGTCGTCGCGCCGAACCCGAACCCGCTCATGCCGCGGATTTCGGTCGAGGCGATATTCGAAGTCATGATGACAACCGTGTTCTTGAAGCTCACCTTGCGGCCGAGCGAGTCGGTTATCTGGCCGTCGTCGAGCAGCTGGAGCAGGATGTTGAACACGTCAGGGTGTGCCTTCTCGATTTCGTCGAAGAGCACCACCGCGTACTGCTTGCGGCGGACTTTCTCCGTAAGCTGGCCGCCTTCCTCGTAGCCGACGTAGCCCGGGGGCGCGCCGACCAGGCGGGAGACGTTGAACTTCTCCATGTACTCGGACATGTCGAACCGGATGAGCGCATCCTCGTCTCCGAACAGGAAACGGGCGAGGACGCGTGCAAGCTCGGTCTTGCCGACGCCGGTGGGTCCAAGGAAGATGAACGAACCGATGGGCCGGCGCGGGTCCTTCACCCCGGCGCGCGAGCGGCGAATGGCCTTGGCAATCATCGCGATCGCCTGGTCCTGGCCGATGATGCGCTGCCGGATCTCATCTTCCATGCGCAGGAGCCGGGCCGACTCGCGCTCCTCGAGCTTGGCGAGCGGCACCCCGGTCCAGTTGGAGACAACGTAGGCGATGTCCTCTTCGGTGACTACCGGGAACGAGCCGGCCTTCTCCCACTCCTTGCGCTTCCGCTTCAGATACTCGGTCAGTTGCTTCTGCTCGTCGCGCAGCTCGGCAGCCCGCTCGAACTCCTGCTTGCGGACCGCCTCTTCCTTGGCGCGCGCCGACTTGTCGATCTTCTTCTCCAGTTCGTCCAGCTCCGGGTTGATGACCGGCCGCAGCAGCTTTACCCGCGAGCCGGCCTCGTCGATCACGTCAATCGCTTTGTCGGGCAGGAACCGGTCCGAGATGTAGCGGTCGGCGAGATAGGCGGCGCTCGCCAGGGCCTTGTCATCGTAGGACACGTTGTGGTGGAGTTCGTACTTCTCCTTGAGGCCCTGGAGTATCTTCACCGTCTCCTGCGCGCTCGGCGCATCGACCACGATTTTCTGGAACCGGCGTTCAAGCGCCGAGTGCTTCTCGATGTGCTTCCGGTACTCCTCGAGCGTGGTCGCGCCGATGGCCTGAAGCTCGCCGCGGGCAAGCGCCGGCTTCAGGATGCTCGAGGCATCAATCGCGCCCTCGGCGGCTCCGGCCCCGACGATCGTGTGAAGCTCGTCGATGAATATGATGACGTCGCCCTGGTGCTGGATTTCGTTCATCACCGACTTCAGCCGTTCCTCGAACTGTCCCCGGTACTTGGTGCCGGCGACGATTGCGGCGAGGTCAAGTGCGAGCACGCGCTTGTTGCGCAGCAGGTTCGGGATGTTGCCGGTGACGATGCGCTGGGCGAGACCCTCGACAATGGCCGTCTTACCTACGCCCGCCTCGCCGATGAGCACCGGATTGTTCTTCTTGCGGCGGGCCAGAATCTGGATGATGCGCTCGATTACCGACTCCCGGCCGATGATCGGATCGAGCTTGTCCTCCCGGGCAAGCTGCGTCAGGTCACGGGAGAAATAATCAAGCGAGGGTGTCTTGGTACGCGACTTCTGCTGGGGCGTGCCTTTCTCGCCGCCGAGCAGCCGCGTGGTCTCGTTCCGGACGAGTTCGATGTCCATGCCCAGCGACTGGAGAATCTGGCACGCGACTCCGCGTTCTTCGCGGAGCAGGCCCAGGAGCAGATGCTCGGTGCCGATGTAGGTGTGGTTCATGCGCCGGGCTTCGTCGAGTGCGTAATTCAGGCAGGAGCGGGCCTCCTGGTTCAGCGGCACCTCGCCGAGGACAAGCGTTTCCGAGCCGACGTCGACCGCGTTTTCGACCGCCCGACGCAGGTCGTCGGTGTTGACTCCGAGATTGGTGAGGACGACGGCGGCCACGCCCTCGCCTTCCTTGACCAGGCCGAGCAACAGATGTTCGGTGCCGATGTAGTCGTGGTGAAGACGGACAGCTTCCTGGCGGGCAAGCGAGATGACTTTCCTAACTCTTTCAGTGAAGCGTTCTTGCATGTTCGGTCAGAGTCTAGCTATTCTCCCCTGGAAGTCAACGCAGCCAAGGGCATTTGGGGTAAGCCCCAATTCCCAAGCGTCAATTTTCATTCAATGAGGAAATGACCATGTGGCCCAACCGGTTGGACATTGGGGCTTGATTGGTCATTGGAGCTTGGGCATTGGTGCTTCCGCGCATGGTGCCGTGACACTTCCGCCCAGGTAGGTGGGCGGCGGTCAGGCGAGACGAGCCGCAAGTTCCTCGGCGGTGTGGGCGGGCGGAAAACAGGTCTGTTCGCGGCATACAAAGGCGGTCGGCTGGTTGCCAGAGGAGGAGCGGCCATGCGTCAGCGGTATCAGACGCAGGACAAGCTCGTCGGGTTGCGCGGCCTTCACGACCACGGTTGTGCGATGGTCATCCGGCATCGATGCGAGCAGCGCGACCATCCCGTCCGCCTCGGGCGACGGTTCGGGAAGGAAGAGTATGACTTCGGTGCCCGGGTGAAGGAGCAGGTCGAGCCCGGCGAGCATCATGCTGAATGCGGGCGGGTAGCTGAGCATGGTCTTGTAGAACCGGCGCAGCGTGGTCGCGGCGGCACGCTCGTATTCGTTTCGGCCACAGAGCCGTGCCAACCGGAGCAGATTCATCACCGCGACCGAGTTGCCCGACGGCGTCGCGCCATCGTAGCCGTTCTTGATCCGGCTGATCAGGCCCGGCGCGCCGCTGCGGGTCGTGTAGAACCCGCCTTCGGGGTCAGAGAAGAGCGCGAGCATTCGGTCGGTCAGGCCGAGCGCGGTCTCGACGAAGCGCGCGTCGAAACTCGACTCATACAGGTCCAGCAGGCCCTGGACAACAAAGGCGAAGTCAGGAAGCTGCCCGGAAATACTGACTGGTCCCGCATTCACGACGTGTACCAGTTCGTTGCCGCTGACCGCGCGGTCAATAATGAAGTCCGCGAGCCTGCGGGCCAAATCAAGATAGTGGTCGTTGCCGAAGGCAGCCGAGCAGCGGGCAAAGGCGGAAAGCGCGAGGCCGTTCCAGTCTGCCAGTACCTTGTCGTCGCGGTTCAGCGCCGGCCGACTGTGGCGTGACTGAAGCAGCCTGGTGCGGATCTCGGCCAGCTTCGACCACAATTCCGCGAGACTCAGGCCGTGGACTTTGAGAATGCGCTCGACCGGCACCGCGGTGTGGAGGACGTTGGTGCCTTCGAAGTTGCCCGAAGCAAATACACCGTAGAATTCGCAAGCCAGTTTCGCCAGCTCCGGGCCAACCGCGCGCTCGACTTGGTCCTGCGTCCACGTGTAGTACGCGCCTTCGTGGCCGCCGGTGTCGGCATCGAGCGCGGACGCGAAACCGCCGTCGGGCAGGAGCATTTCCCGCTCCATCCATGCCAGGGTCTCTTCCGCGACCGAGCGGTAGGATTCCTCGCCGGTGAACTGAAAGGCACGCGCGTACGTCTGGGCGAGTAGCGCGTTGTCGTAGAGCATCTTCTCGAAGTGAGGCACGAGCCAGATGGTGTCGGTCGAGTAGCGATGGAATCCGCCGCCGAGCTGGTCGTAGATGCCGCCCTCGGCCATCCTGTGCAAGGTCAGCTCGACGATGGCGCGCGCCTGTTCATAGCGGAAAGGGGTTTTGGCCCCTAGTCGGGAGAGCCGGAGCAGGAGCGCAAGGTCGGTGGGGTTCGGGAACTTGGGCGCGACTCCGAACCCGCCGTGCTCCGAGTCGAATACCTCCAAGCGCTGCTGGTAGAATCCGCGTAGCGGTGTCTCGTCCATCTCGCCATCGTGGTTGGGCAGAGACGACAGCCGGTTCAATTCGACTGCGATGCGGTTGCCCGCCTCATCAATCTCGTGGCGCTGGGTGCGGAAATAGTGAAGCGCGGCCAGGAGTACGCGGTTGAACGCGGCCATGCCCGGTCGCGGCTCAGGCGGGAAATAGGTGCCGCCGTAGAACGGCTTCAGTTCAGGCGTCAGGAACACTGACAGCGGCCAGCCCGCGGAACCGGTGAGGATGCGCACCGCCTCGATGTAGACTTCATCCACGTCGGGACGTTCCTCGCGGTCGACCTTGATGCTGACGTAGTTCGCGTTCAGGATTTCCGCAATCTTCGGGTCGGAGAACGACTCGCGGGCCATCACGTGGCACCAGTGGCAGGCAGAATAGCCGATGGATAGGAAGATTGGTTTGTCTTCGGCTTTCGCCTTGGCGAGCGCTTCCTCGCCCCAGGGATACCAGTCAACCGGGTTCTCCGCGTGGTCGCGGAGGTAGGGGCTGGCTTCGTTAGAGAGATGGTTGGGCATGCGCAGTAAAGACTATTGAGGCGGGAGCGCTAAGTCAACCGGCAAGGCGGGCGAGGGGAGACGAGCTACGGCTTACGGCTCACGGCTTGCGCTGAGGGCAGGGGAGAAGTAGGCGCGTCAGGAGTCCTCTGTCGGGTTCCCATAGACAATGGTCCACCCAAGCCCCACACCGAGGCACGAGCAGTGAGGTTCCTCGCTTTGGGTCGGTGTGTGGTTCGGGTAGAAGAATCGGTGTCCAACGCGAAAGTGCTGGCAACCCACGCCAGCGCATTTCAGGGTATTGGTAGTCGGACACGTCGGACCCGGTTTGCCACGGTACAACCGAGGTAGCGAGAATTCGAAATCATGGCGTTTTGGCTCAGGCTCCACTTGCTTACTCATGGCCGAATTCTAGGACTCGTAGGCCGGCGCGTCAAGGCGGCGGGGCGTGGCGCAGGAGTTCGTCGCAGCGGGCAACTTCCCCTATTTCCTCAACTGCATGAGATCATGAAGATCAGCCCCTGCCGCTGACCTCACCATGCCGCGCTTACCAACCATGTCTTCAAGGATGTCCTTGAGGCGATGAATAGTGACGCCAGCTTCCTTGAGGAGAGAGAGTTCCTCCTCGTACTTGACATTCCCGACCACAAGTTCCTTCGTCCAGGCACCCGGGCAGAGGCAAGTGCGCAAGTCCACCTTTTCAGGGAGGTCAAACTTAGCGCCGACCCACTCCTGCACGCCCTTGCGAAGAAGTGGCATCTCTCTCTTCTTGGCGTTGTGAGGAGCAATGCCAGTCTGCTTGCGAACTGCCGCTGGCACCTTCGTGATGTACGAAATCGGATTGATGGAGGCTTGAACCTCAACATGGCGGCACTGGTGTCCGCCATCGGCTAGCGGCCGGATTGCGAGGATGTCAATTTCATGCACGCCGACCTTGGCACCGTGGATTGTGAAGAAGCCGTCCCGGTTCAGCCACTCCTCGACAACTTCTTCAGCGAGCAAAGACATGGTCTTTACTGGGGAATCGGGCAGGAGGCTCCGGCATTCACTCTAGAAGGCTCCCGCCAGTGTGCTGGCCTTCTTGAGCTTCTTGAAGGTGGTGAGCCGAGGCGATTGAATCGCCACCCACGCGCCCCACTTGATGGGGCCGATTGGCTTGGGCTTGCCGGCGAGACGGACGATGCACTTACCGGTGCTCTTCCACGGGTCGATGGCCTTGATGCGGCCGTAGTGCGTGACAGCCTTGATCTCGCCGGTGACGTACAGGGCGATGTACTTTAGCTTCGGGATCACCGCGTCCGAAATACGAATCGCGTACCAGCAGTTCTTGCCGAGGAACACTTCTCTGAATCCCTCTTCGTGTGCGGCGCAGACGATGGTATCGAACTCTCGTTCCCGCAGCGGAACGCGCGCCTTGGTCGCATGTCGCTTGCTCGACTTCCGCTTGTCATCTGCCGGCAACCCGAGGATTCGGCTTGTCCTGTTCAGGTTCCACTCGTCTATCAACGTCTTCAGTTCTGGCGTCAGAGATTCGAGCCTGCCGCCCTTGATGCCGTTGCCCTTTGGTTTGGCAATGCGGATGGTCATGGCCTCCAGGTCCCTCAGGTGCGCTTCCCTGCGCACAACATAGAGGCTGAAGGTATCCCAGTTGCGGGCGTGTTTGTCCTCCAAGTGATGCTTGATTCTCCGCCTGAGGTCGGTTGCCAGCCCAACGTAGTAAAGCTTACCTCTATTGTAGAGTGCGTAGATGCCGGATTGCTCTCCTGCCAGTTCGGCAATCTGGGCCGAGTAGTCCGCGAACACACGCTTCGAGATTCCTTCCAGACATCCAGTGATGAGCCTTGGCGACGTCGGTGACTTCACGCCTCACTCCCTACGTTTCAGTAACCGGCGCGTGTATAGGCAAATCATCGGCGGTATCGTAACAATACAGGCCACGATGTCAAGGCGGCTGGGAGAGGCTAGAGAGTTCGCCGCGGCGGGTGCGGCGAAAACGGTTAGCGTTCCCGATGGCCCTCTCACGGGTCCGTTGTCGGTCCCTCCGGCCGTCTAGGTCAGAGGTTCCATCCATCGGAAGGAAATGTCGTAGTCGTCCTGCTGCAGGGTCAGAGCCGTTTCGACCACGTGGTCCACGCACTTCTGTATCAGAACGTCTGGCGATTCCGGCCTCATGCCTTCGGGGTGCGGAGCGCTGCCCAAGTGGTACTTTCCGTCCATCGTCTGTACTACTAGTGGCGTGACGGCACGGAACAGCGCGTGCTGTCGGTAGTTCAATCCGAGGCATAGTACCTCGACCGCATCCCTGAGTTCTTCCATGTTCCTATCATGCGACAGGATCGCCTCGCAGATGTTGGTCCGGTCATCGGTCCAATTCGGTATGCTTCGATGTCTTTGCCATCGAAGGTCGAGCACTGACCTGCCCATGCCATCCTTCTTGCGGCCACGGTAGTCGTCAACGACCTGCTGGAATGCGATAGCGGTCCGCCCGAGCGCCTCGTCGAAGTCACCCTTGCCAGCCAAGTCCAAGGCCTCCCCAAGAGAGACCCGTGCCACCTCCGGCTGAACGTAGTCTAGGAGCGAGAGTTCCACAAAGTCCAACTGGAAAAACACCTTGGTGTTGTCTTGCAGGAATGATCTAGTCCAGACCTCGCACTCAGCTACGTCCCGCTGAGCCAGTGTGACACCACGGTGCTTCACAGCTACACGTGCTTGATTGACCTGCAGAGCCAGACCGGAGTGCTTGACGCGGTCTCGCACGCCCTCGAGGTCGAAGTACCCCCTGAATTCCAGTCGTTCGGATGCACGTGCATCGAGATGAAGCGCAACCACATGCAGGAACAGTTCCAGCGCATCGTGGAAGGCCAAGACCGAGGCGGCGCTCAAGGGGGGGTGGCCTCTTTGCGTGTCGGGTCCCAGTCGTATACAGATACTTCACAAACGCCAGACGGCGCGCAATATCCTCGGCTAGTAGGGCCACGGTTCGCAGAATAGCGGATAGAGGCTGGGTGTCAGGGACTGGCGCTCCTTAAAGAGCACGTTGCAGTCCTGATTGCTCTTGAACAGCGGGTCGAGGTAGATGAGGTCAACCGACTCGTCCTTGACGTAACGTCGCAGGATGTCAAGGTTGTCGCCGTAGTAGAGCAGGTTCGTTAGATTCCCGTCGGGCATCACGGGTGAGGATAGGCCGAACTAGTCCGGTGTCAAGCAGCGCAAGTGCGCCATTCGCCGGTTTGGGTGAGGGTCCTGGCAGAGAACGGGGCAAAGGCCTTGGCAGAGGTCAGGGCAGAGACCTCGGCAGAGACTCCGGCGAAGGCCCTGACAGAGACCGGGGCAAAGACCTTGGGAGAGGACGTGGCAAAGGCATTGGCAGAGACACCGGCAGAGTGTGGGCAAAGGACTCTGGCAGAGACCTCGGGAGAGTCTCTGGCTAGGACTTTGGGGGAGACCGGGGGAAAGACCTTGGCAGAGACTGGGGCAAGGACATTGCCAGAGTGCGTGGCAAAGACCTTGGGAGAGACCTTGGGAGAGACCTCGGCAGAGGCCCTGGCAGAGACTCCGGCAATGATTCCGGCAGAGACTCCGGCAAAGACCTTGGCAGAGCCTCTACCCAGCGCAGGGGTGAATCGGGCTGGATTCGACCTAAGCCACTGTCACATCGTCAGTTGAGCGAGTATCTGAGCCCTGTCGCTAGTATACGAAGTCGTATAGTTCTTGAGTTGGGGTGAAGCGTGGGCTTGAGCTTGCGCTTGGACTTGAGTTTTGGTACGGCTCAGGCCTGAACGAAGCGGAAACGGCTGATGAAGTGGCGCATCGGCAGGTTCTGGCCGTATGCTACTTCGATGCCCGGAATCTCGTCCCGGTGGCGGTAGAGCACGCCGACTGCCTCAGCCGCGGACAGCAGGTCGGAGTCCTCGTAACAGAGCCGCGGTACTGCGGCGCGGACGTTGTTCACCCTCGGGTCAGGCCCGACTTCCGTGCCGTCTACGTTCTTGCCGAACGCGTAGACCCCGAGCTCGCACATGCGGTGTCCGGCGATGAGTAGGAGCGCGGTGAGACTGACGCCGGGGAACTGGTCATCGCGCAGCCTGGTGCCGGCGAAGAACTGGTCGAGGTCGAGGTAGATTGCATGACCGCCGACCGGTTTGACGACGATGCTCGCGCCGCACGCCCGGTCAACCGCTGCCCCGAACTTCCTGACCTGGTTGATGCGGTGTGCGAGGTACTCCTCGTGCACCACGGTCTTCAGGCCTTCGACCACGCCCTTCAGGTCGCGGCCGGCCAGACCGCCGTAAGTCGGATGTCCTTCGACCTGGAGTTGGTGACCCACGACCATCGCCGGGAGCTGTGGATACCGTTCGACCATCCGGCCTCTTTCACTCAGGACCAGGCAGCCGCCGATGTTGACGAGCCCGTCTTTCTTCAGGCTGATGTGGAATCCATCGACCTGCTCGAACATCAGGCGGACGACGTCCGCGACGCTCCTGCCCTTACAGAGCGGCTCGTACTGCAGGTTGAACCACGCGTTCTCGGCAAAGCGGCAGGCGTCGAAGAGGAACGGCACACCATGGCTTCGGCACAACTCGGCCGTCGCGCGGATGTTGGCCAGCGACACCGGCTGACCTCCACCGGTGTTGTTAGTGATCGTCATGTAGACGACGGGCACGCGCTCCATCGTCGCTTTGTCTTCAAGCAGCGCGCGCAATTGGGCGAGGTCCATGTTGCCCTTGAAGAGGGAAGCCTCATCCTTCGCTCTCAGTTCGGGCGAGAAGAAGTTGCGGGCCTCGAAGCCGCTCGCCTCGATGTTCTCCTGGGTCGTATCGAAGTGCCCGTTCGACGGGATGATGTAGAAAGGCTTTTTCCCGGCGCGCTTGCCGGGGGCGCCGAGCAGCTTCGACAGACAGGTGAAAAGGCCATACTCGGCCGCGCGTCCCTGGTGGAAGATGAACGTGTTCTCCTGGTCGCGGTTGCGGTTCTCCCACTGCGGGCCGAACGTGTCGACAATCTGCTGCTTGAACTCGAAGTAGCCCTCGTTCGAACCGTACGACTCATCGCCGAGCAGGACTTGAGACCACTGCTGCATGGTCATGGTCGTAGTTCCGGAATCGGTGAGCAGGTCGCAGCCGGGTATCAGCGCGGCCGGGAACTTGAAGACGTTGAGGCCGGTTTCCTCCAGCACTCGTCTCCGCAACTCGCGGTCGTCGATTGATGACGGCCGGAACGACACGGCGGCGTTGCGGTACGGCCGGGGCCGGGTTTTGGCCTTGGCGAACTCTGCTGACCAATCGTCGAGGAAGGATGGCATGGGCGGATTATACATCTCAGCTACTTCCAGTCAAACGGGCGATAACGGAAGGTGGAAACCGCCAAGGACGCCAAGGGTCGGAGAGGACGAACCGCAGATCACGCAGATGACGCAGATGGCGTCGAATTCGGGCCGGAGCTTGGGCTATCCCGGATCGGATTCAGAGAGGCCGTCTGGCATTGACTTTCCAGGTGCGGGGCATATGATCTGCCCAGCGACGTCGAGCGTGACCGCGTTGAGAAGCCGCCACGATGCTCTATCGACGCCAGGGAGCATAAGGTGCTGTCCGATTCGGGAGGCGTACATGTCACCTGAGTGTGTTCGACGTTCTTTGGCTCGAACCATTTCCTCATACATCCGGGCCGTGCGACCCGCAGCCATAATGTTGGCTTTCTGCTGCTGCCTGTCGATGGCTCACTCACAGTGGTTGGAAAAGACCCTGTATCTGCCGGACTCGCTCGGCGGGCTCAAGATGCCGAACTGTCTCGCGTACGATTCGGCCGACAATACCGTATTCGTGGCAGGGGAGACCACGCGCACTATTCTCGTGCTGGATGCCAAGGACGGGCATCGCCTCGGCCGGATTCCGTTTCCGGCGAACGTGCGCGCCCTGTGCTACAACCGGGTCAGCAACAAGATATACGCGGCTGCCTTTGACCGTAACGAGGTCGGGGTGATAGACGCGGGCACCAGGCAGGTACTCAAGACCGTCACCGTCGGCAACGGCCCGGTCGCGCTCGCATTCAACCCGACCATGAACCGGGTCTATTGCGTGAACCTGTACAGCTCTGACGTGACCGTCATCAACTGCGCCGGAGATCTAGTGCTCGCAGCCGTGCCGGTCGGCAACTATCCGTATGCGGCATGTTGGAACCCGGTTCGCAATGTGGTCTATGTCGCCAACTCCAACAGCAACACGGTTAGCGTGCTTGACGCGACAAGCAATTCCGTCGTGTCCACAGTTCCAGCGGGCAACGCACCGATGGGATTCGTATACAACCCGGACTTGAACAAGCTTTACGTCGCCAACTACGGTTCCGGCACCGTGACGGTAATTGACGGGCACGTTGATACGGTACTGAAGACCATCTTCGGTGGCTCGTCGCCGCGCAGGCTGTGCTACGACCCGGCCGACAGCAAGGTCTTTGTGGCGGACGAGGACAACCCGTTGATGATGATCGACTGCCGGGCAGATACGACAGAGACCGGCGACGAGAGCTTCGGCGTTGACGTTGCTTACGACGGACTGAATGACCGCGTCTACGCAGTCATGGAGGAAGACGTTCAGGTAGTCGACGGGGCCACCAACCACCTCATCAGTGACCACTACTTCGGCAACAGCGCGATAGCTGTCTGCGTAGCCGACTCTGCCCGAAGGGCATTCGCAGTCGCTGACGCTGAAGCCCTGGTCGGCGTCTTCGATTGCCGTGCTGATTCGCTATTGCTCACCGCGGGTACCACGGCCCAATTGTCGGCGCTCTGTCTGAATACGTCTTCCGGCGAGGTTTACTGCGCCGACTCGGCCGCCAACGTCGTTACGGTCCTCGACGGCCAGACTGACACCGTTACTGCTTGCCTACCGGCCGGTGAATGCCCGGTGGCTTTGCTCTACGACTCGTTGGGCAACAAGGTCTACTGCGCGGGCGCGGGCAGCTACTATGCGCCCGGCACAATTTCCGTGATTGCGGCCGCGAGTGATAGCATGAAAGTAATAGCGACTTCGGGACAACCGGAATACGGGATGCACGCGCTTTGCCTGAATACCAGGAACAACCGCGTGTATGTCGGCGACAACATGGACGATGGGGTCATCGTAGTGGATGCAGGCGCTGACACGGTCATGGCGAGAGTCCCGACCGGCGGCGACCCGGTTGCGCTTTGCTATAGCCCCGCCAACAACTACGTCTACACGGCCTCGTACGGCAGGGTCGGCGTGATTGACGGCGAGCAGAACGTGCTGATTGCCCTGGACACGGTCGGCTCGCAAGCGGTGGCCCTGTGCTACGTCCCGGTCGGAGCCAAGGTGTTTGCCGCGGATTCCGGCGACAGCACGGTCAGCGTGATTGCCGGAGTCAGGCCGAGGGTGGTGGCGCAAATCCACGTCGGCCAACAGCCGTGTGCCCTTTGTTGGGATTCAAGCGACAACCGGGTATTCTGTGCCGACCGAGGGGACAGTAACGTGGCCGTAATTGACGTCGGCAGCAACACAGTCGTTGCCTGGATCAGAGTAGGAAGCGAACCCACAGCGCTGTCGTACGATTCACCTAATGACTACGTGTACTGCGCGTGTCAGGGCAGCAACGACGTCTATGTAATAAACGCTCACCACAACACAGTCGTTACTCACATCAATGTCGGCTCGGGACCCACCGCGCTTCTATGGAATCCGGCTGAGTTCCGGACCTACGTTCTGAACTATGGCTCGTCGAGCGTCTCCATCTTACGCGACAGCCTGCATCCGGGCGTCGCCGAGAGCGGCGTCAATGCACTCACGCGACGGCGCGTGACCCCGACTATCGTCCGTGGAGTCCTGACGCTGGCGGAGGCCACAAGCCGCAAGGCACAAGCCGCAAGCCTGCTGGACATTACGGGACGCAAGGTGATGGACCTGCTGCCCGGGAACAACGACGTCCGCCGGCTCGCGCCCGGTGTCTACTTCCTGCGCTACGCGCAGGAGAAGCGTTCGGTCAAGATAATCGTCCAGCGGTAGGGAGGAACCATGAAACTCATTGCTGCCTTACTTGTTCTCAGTTGCGCCGTGTCGCTTTGCTTCGGCCAGTGGGTTGTGACCACGATAGCTTTGCCCGATTCACTGTCCGGACTATCAGGCATCGGCGCTATCGCGTTTCACGCGCCTACCCACACAATCTACGTTGGCGGCGGGAGCGCGCTGGTGGCCGTTGATGCTTCATCCTACCGTAAGATCGCGAAGGTCGACCTGCTGGATTACCCGGATGTCATGTGCAGCAGCCCCGTCAGCAACAAGGTCTACTGCGCGTCCCGCTCCTGGAGGCAGATCTGGGTCGTAGATGCTGCCACGAATCGGTTCTCCAAGTCCGTTGCGGTTGATAGCTACCCGCGGGAGTTGTGCTACGCCCGTGCGGTGAACAAGGTGTATGTCGCCTGCCCGCAGTCCAACACCGTCAAAGTCATAGACTGCGCCAGGGACAGTTTGGTTGCGACCATCGGGCCGCTGCCCGGGGTCTCAGCGCTCTGCTACAATCCCGGTCTGAATCGTATCTACTCAGCTCAATCAGGGTCTGACGAAGTCGCAGTGATTGACTGCGCCGCAGACACAGTCATGCGGACTATCTGGGTCAGGGGCGTCGAGCCTAGTGATGTGTGCTACGATTCAGTCACTAACTCCGTCTACACCGCCAACAGTTTGAGCAACACCTCCTCGGTCATAGACTGTGCGACCGACAGCGTGGTCCGCATCGTCACAGTCTGTGACGATCCCTGGAATCTGCTGGCCGGGCCACAGGGCAAGGTGTTCTGCGCGGGCGATGACACGGTCGTGACGGTGATTGACGGCGGTAGTACGCGGACAATTCCCGTGGGGAGTGACATATGGCGTTCGAGCTACGACCCGGTCAAACACAAGGCATACTATACCCAGTGGAGTTCATACTTGGTGACGATCGTCGATGCGATTGGCGACTCGGTTCTTGCCCGAGTTACCACGGACGGGTCCTCGAATACGTTATGCTACGACCCAGTCGACCAGGGCACGTGGGCGGGTGCCGGTGACGACGCCGCCGTCGACGTTATCAACGGTGCTTCGGACCGGGTGACGGACACACTCTGGTTTGGCTCCTTCCGACCAGGTGTCCTGCGCTACAACCCGCTTAATCATCACATCTACTGCCTGGAAGAAGGCTGGAACAGCGCCCACAACCACCTGGCCGTGGTCGACGGTGATTCCAACCGCGTGCTGAAGATACTGCCGGCCGGCGGGTCTTGTGATTCGATGCTATGGAATCCGGTCAACAACAAGCTGTATATCTCGAACTCCGGCGACAACACGGTGTCTATCGTGGCTTGCGCGAACGACAGCATAGTGGCGACCATAAGCGGCCGGGATTGGCCGGATGCTTCGTGCTGCAGCAGTGACGGCAAGGTCTATGTCTGCAACGACGGTTACGGCGTGACGGTCATTGACCCCGTTGGCGATTCCGTGCGCAAGGTCATCGAGGTTGGCCACAATCCGTGGGGTATATGCTATGACCGCACCGACAACAAGATATACATCGGCATGTGGAATGACGGCGACTCGGTGAAGGTGATCAGCGTAAGCACCGACTCGGTTGTCAAGGCGGTGGCAATGCCTTCGGATCTGCACTACCAGGACGTGCGGTGGAACCAGAATCACGACAAGCTCTACGTGTCGAGCTCCGATGACAGCGAGGTGGTTGTGATTGACTGCGCGACCGACACAATCCTCAGGACAGTCAGGACGACAGCGACCGGCCTGGGGAGTTCGTACGTAGACTCAGTGACTGACCGAGTGTACTTCGCCGACCCCGACGGCACCACCCTGCATGTCCTTGATGCCAGGGCCGACTCATTTCTGAAGAACGTGAGCGCCGGCTCGGTCGGGGCGATGATAGACAACAGACTCACGGGAACGGAGCACCGCCTGTACAGCATTGGGTCCTACCCCTCCAGCAAGGTGGCCGTTGTAAGTGGGGCGACCGACAGCGTTCTCAGACACATCCAGGTTGGGGACGAGCCGTTTGGGCTGGCCTGGAACCCGGTCCATTCCTGGGTCTATGTCTCGAACTGCGACGGCTCGAGCATAACCGTGGTCCGCGACAGCCTGCCTGCTGGAATTGAGGAGAGTCATCGACAAGCCTCAAGCTCTAAGCCGCTGCCGACCGTCGTCCGCGGAATCCTCCGTGTTCCGGCGTCGAGCGTGATGCGTGGAGCATCGTGCGCGTTGCTCGACATCAGCGGGCGGAAGGTCCTCGACCTTCATCCCGGCGCGAATGATGTGCGGGCGCTGGCGCCGGGCGTGTACTTTGTGAGAGAAGCACAAGGGCAAGCTCAAGCTCAAGCACACGCTGTCAGGAAGGTCGTCCTGACCAAGTAGGACAAACAGCTTCTTTCTTTCAGGCTGCCCCCACTCACGCGGGCAGCCCGCTTTTCTCGTACGCGTGGGTGCGGGGCCGACGGTGCGGAAGAGTGCGCAGTCGCCGCTGCCGGAGGGGATGCTGAGGGGTGCGGACCGGGTAGGGCACGAGTCCGCCGATCAGCCCACGATTCCTTACCATCGGCAGGGAGCCGACCCTGGGCGCAACGGTGGGTGGCTCTATCGTCCGCTCAAGCAGTGCCTTGTGGAGTCGCTCCGGCACAGTTCCTGGTCTTGGCCCGCAATCCGGCCTGACTATCCTGTCCTGTCCCGCACCCCCTCCCCGCTTCAGGGATCCGTTCCCAGGAGGGTCGGGGGAGCTACTGGTGGGACCGCCTGGGGACCCCCTCCGGGGACCGTCCCCCCACCGGGTCCCCCCACCGTCCCCGGTACGCCTCCAGGGAGGGTCAGGGGAGTAGCTCGGTTGACCATCCGGGGGAGTGCTCCTGGGACCATCTGGGGGAAGTGGTAAGGGGATGGCCCGGGGATGGACTCCGGGGAGACGGGAGGGGGGCAGGCCCGACGCAGAGACGAGAGCGATGCGCGATGAGCGCAGGGCGGTAGGTAGGAATAGTGAATAATGAATTGAGAATAGAGAAGTTAGCGGATTCCCGTGCCGAATTTGCTGGGGCTTATAACAAACTGGGACGGTTCCAGTCGACGGTTCGGCGGCCCTGAGGACACGACCCGATTCCTGACGGAATCGGTGATGTCCCTCAGCGCTTGGGAGCCAAGAAGAGGACCGCGACGACCGGCCGGACGAAGGAGCCGCCGTGGTCGTCTATGAGCTTGCGGATGGCCCGGAAGACGTCGCGCCGGACTTTGGGGTCGAGTATGGCGTGGTCGGACATGGTTCTGAGCAGTCCGATGTAGAGGTCGGCATCGTATTGCTTCTGCCAGGAGTAGCGCAGAACTGTGACCGGTCCGAAGAGACCGGAGCCGACAATCTTCCGGCGCTGGCGTTCGATGCGCTGTTCGGGCGGGAGCGACAGGTGTATCTGCGGCGCGACGCGCCGGTAGAGTGCGCGGAGGTCGTTGTAGAAGTCGTTGTCCGGCGTGTCGAGGAAGTTCCAGACCAGCGCAAGCGAGCCGCCCGGCTTGAGTGCTGCTGCGCTTCGTGTGAATGCGAGCCTGGCCCGAATCCAGTGAAAGGCGGTCGCGGAAAGAACGAGGTCGAATTGGCCGCATGGGGCCCGCGCGGCTTGGGACACGATTCCAATTGAGGACATTTGGGTCCCGTCCCCGCCGTTGAAGCCCCGTGGATAACGGGCAAAGCGGGGGACAGTCCCTGGGAATCGCACAGGGCCCTGCGAAGGGACAGTCCCCGTTTTGCCACAGTCCCCGTTTTCCTCCGGCCTCCAGTCCTCGAAGGCCAGGTTCTGAATCTCGACGTCAGGGAAGTCGCGGAGGTTCCTGCGGCAGAGGCGGGCCATGCTCCTGCCCAGCTCAAGGCCGAGGATGGAAAAGCCGCGCCGGGCGAGAGGCAGCGTGGCCTGGCCGGTGCCGGGTCCGATTTCGAGAACGCGGCCGCCTTCGGGGATTCCTGACAGTCGGACCAGGTCATCGAACAGCTCTTCCGGGTACCCGGGGCGGAACCGGTCGTATGAGCGCGCGGATGCGTCGAACGAACGTTTGCGCAACTGGTGTCGCTCGGCTGCTTTCAGCGGCAGGTCGCGGCGTTCCGGTGGATGCATGGGACTAGCCTTGGGAAAGCGGGGACAGTCCCTGGAAATCGCACAGGGCCCTGCGAAAGGGCAGTCCCCATTTTTCCAGTACACGATGCGTCATGCGAGAAGCATACAAGGCAAAGCCTCTGATGCAAAGCTCGAATGACGAAGCTCGAAATCCGAATCAAGCTCGAATGCGTCCATTTCGGAATCAGGACATCAATCGCCTTTGACGCTTGCGGTCCTTGCCCGAAAGTGCGTGCTTCGGTCTTTGAGCTTGGGACTTGAGTGGTCACTGGCGCTTGGGAATTGGTCATTCTCTGTGGCTGCGTCTCGCCACGGCTGTCTCGCCACGGCTGTATTGACCCGCCGGGCCACGGGCGTAAAATCTATGATTATTAGTGTTGACCGACAAAGGAGATAATTCATGAAACGGCTGCTCGTGTTGCTGGTTCTGGTTGCTGTCCCGCTGATGGCCGGAACCGTTACGAGGACTGCGACTTTCGATAGAGGTGACCTGCTCATCTCTCAGCAGAATGGCCTTGATGTCGTTCAGCTCCGGGGCGGAGCCGGGTTGGTTCAGCCCGGAGCGCCGCTCGTGCCGCGGCTGGTCCAGCGCGTGCTGGTTCCGGCCGGGGCCGAGCCGACCGGAGTCGAACTCGTGTCCGCGGACTGGACCACGATTGACGGTCACCACAGCCTGGCGCTGAGCCAGCCTGACGTCCCGCTGCCGATGCCGGGCAAGACCTTCAAGACGCACAACTACGCGCCGGACCAGGCGGTCTATTCTTCCAATGCTTACTATCCGGCGAGCTGCGTCCGGCTGCTCGAGTCAGGCACGCTGGCCGGATTCCGGATGGCTTCGGTGGAGCTGCGTCCGGTGCGGGTGAACCCGGTCACAGGCGAGCTGCAGTTTGCGACGCGAATCGAGTATCGGGTCAGCTATACTGCCGGCAGCAGCAACGCGACCGTGCCCTCTGCGGAGCAACGCGAGTACTACGCCGGGATGTTGCGCGCGATGGTGGCCAACACCGGCGATATCCAGCGCTTCGAGCCTTCGATCCAGCAGGCCCGGACTCTGTCGCTGCCGAGCGGGCACTATGAGTATGTGGTCATCAGCGCGCCGCCGATGGACACCTGCTTCAATCGGCTGACCGCGTGGAAGACGCTAACGGGCGTGCCGGCCACGACCGTGCTGCTTTCATACATCACGTCGAACTACTCCGGGTACGACACTCAGGAGAAGATTCGCAACTTCATCAAGGACGCGTACCAGAACTGGGGCACGCGTTACGTGCTGCTCGGCGGGTCGGCCAACCGCAGGACGAGCGGGGAGAACATCATCCCGACGCGTCTCTGCTGGTACATCACGACCGGCGTCGGAGACTACAACGACGAGGACACGATTCCCTGTGACCTGTACTACGGCGGGCTGGACGGTAATTGGGACGCGAACGGCAATCATACCTACGGCGAGACCGGGGATGCGGCCGACATGGTGAGCGAGGTAATCGTGGGCCGGGCGCCGGTACACACCGTGGCCCAGGCCCAGAACTTTGTGAACAAGACGCTCACCTATGAGCAGAACCCGCCGACCGGCTACATCAAGAAGATGCTGCTGCCGGCCGCGATTCTGTGGTCGAGCTACGACGAGCGGCCGGTGCAGGAGTCAATCGCGCGGATGACGCCCTCCGGCTGGATCGACGCCAAGCTGTACGAGCGCAGCAGCAATCTGTCTGAGGGCGCCATGTGCGACTCGATGAACTCGGGGTACAATCTCGGCAACTGGATAGGGCACGGCAACGAGACCGGCATATACAAAGGTTCGAGTCCGTACCTCAACTCGAGCGACGCCGATGGATTGACCAACGGCACGAAGCAGGGCGTGTTCTGTTCCATCGCCTGTTTCACCGGCGCGTGGGACGAGGTCTCGGGCGGGGACTGCTTCTCCGAACACCTGATTAACCGGGCCGGCGGCGGCGTCGTCGGTATCGCCATGAACTCGCGCTACGGGTGGGGTTCGCCGCCCGACCCCGGTCCGTCGGACCTGCTCGATACGCTTTTCATGTCCCGAATCCTCAACCACACTGAGTATCACGGCGGTGAGGCGTTGGCTTTCTCGCGTTCGTACTGGGCGGGGTACGTGGACAACAGCCAGATGATGCGGTGGTGCATTTACGAGCTTAACTACCACGGCGACCCTGAGCTTTCCGTGTGGACCGACGTTCCGTCCACCTTGACCGCAACCCATTCCGACACGACCTTCGTCGGCCAAAACGTGCCTTTCAGCGTGACGGTTAATTCCGGCGGCGCTCCGGTGGAGTCGGCCAACGTCGTGCTCTGGAAGGGCAGCGAGGTCTACGTGACCGGCCGTACCAATGGGTCGGGACAGGTAACGCTCTGCATCTCGCCCCAGACCGCGGGGCAGATGCTCATGTCGGTGAATGCCCACAACTACTACGTGCTGCAGGATACGGTGCAGGTGATCGTACCCTTGCGTTACGTGTCATATCTACGCTCCAGCGTCTACGACCCGGCGCCGGGCGGCAACAACGACTCAATCTTGAACCCGGGCGAGAACGTGCAGATACCGACGTGGATCAGGAACTGGGGCGTGCAGACCGCCAACTCCGTTTACGGGACGCTCCGGACGCACAACCCGAACGTCCAGATTACCGATTCGGTCAGGTCGTTCGGCAACATCCCGGCCGGGGATTCCGTATCCACGGGAACCAACGGTTTCGGGCTGCACGTGGACTCCGGGCTGCCAAGCGGATACCAGTCGCCGTGCTCGCTCTATTGCCGGGACACGCTCGGCTCCACCTGGATTACGCTGGTGACTTTCTCGGTCGGCGCGCCGGTCCTGTCCAAGCGGGCCGTGACCGTGGTTGACACCGCGCACGGCGGTAACAAGAACGGCCGGCTCGACCCGAACGAGACCGCGGACCTGATGGTTCGCATCGCCAACACCGGCACGGGCCATGGGTACAACTCTCATGCCGTGCTCAGGTCCGGCGATTCTCGGCTCACGGTACTCGATTCCACCGCGAGCTATGGCCTGATTCGCGTCGGCGACAGCGCCAGCAACCCCGCCGACCGGTTCACGGTCCATGCCGACAGGTCGATTTTCCCAGAGACTCCGATACCGTGTACGCTCCGCTACTACGCCGATGGTGGCTACACGAAGGCCGAGCCGTTTACGATAGTAGTGGGCCAGTCGGGGGCGAACGACCCGATTCCGGACGGTCCGCGTATGCCGTCACGCTACTACGCCTACGACGACGTCGACAGCCTCTACGCGGCACACCCGACGTACAACTGGGTCGAGGTGAACACTGTCGGTACGCAGATACCGTTCACGAACGACAGCGCCGTCGTCGCGGTATCGCTGCCGGCTCAGTTCGGACCGCTGAAGTTCTACGGTCAGCGCTCCACGCAGATCTCGGTTTCGGCCGACGGCTGGATCTGCCCGGGCAACCACACGGCCCCGTTCAACGAGAACGGCCCGCTTCCCCACACAGGCGACGCGCCGGGCATGATTTGCGCAAACTGGGTAGCCCTGTACCCGCTCATCGGCAGCAATGGTGCCGGCCACGTGTACTACTACCACGATGCGGCCAACCACCGGTTCGTGGTCGAATACGACAGCGTTCGCTACTACTGGGACCTCAATCGCGACAAGTTCGAGATTGTCATCTACGACACGACCAATGCCACCTATACGGGCGACAACGCGATCCTCGTTCAATACATGACGGCTAGCGGCTACGCCGGCTCGACCGTCGGAATCGAGGACCCGACTGACACGATCGGCATCCAGGACCTGTACAACGGCACGTACAACAAGGCCGCGGCACCGATTGCTGCGGGCAGAGCCATCCTCTACACGACCGACCTGCCGGCTTTGAACGTTTCGGAAGGGTCCGGCCCTGCCGGAATACCGCTCAGGCTGGCGCTGGCAGTCCGTCCGAACCCGTTGCGTTCTCACACTGCGATTGAGTACGCGGTGCCGGCTTCCGGACGCGTGAGCATCAAGATCTACGACGCATCGGGCAGAGTGGTCCGAGACCTGTTAGGCGAGAACATGGCCGCGGGTCGGTACTCGGTTACCTGGGACCGGTCGGCCGCGAACGGCAAGCGAGTTGCAGAAGGTGTCTACTTCTGTAAGCTCGCAACTCCGGCCGGAACGCGGCAGCAGAAACTGGTCGTCTACAAGTAGCACGGGGAGGGACATGACCGGAATGTCGGGCATTCCGGATCGTGTCCCAGACCGCACAACATCGAAGAGGGGGCGGGCTTCGGCCCGCCCCCGCCATTCTGGGCGCGGGATTGGCAGACCCGAAGGCCGGTCGCAACTCGGCGAGCGATGATATTGACGGACAGGGTCAGGAGGGTATCATATCTAATACCCCTTAGAGTGCCAAAAGGAGTCTTCATGAGACAATTGTTCGTGTTGCTGGCTTTGGTCACTGTCCCGCTGATGGCCGGAACGGTGACGAGGACTGTGAGTTTCGACAGAGGTGACTTGCTCATCTCTCAGCAGAATGGCTATGACAATATCGCGCTACGCGGCGGTGTGACGATAGTCCAGCCCGGAGCGCCGCGCGTGCCGCGAGTGGTCGAGGCGCTGGTGATTCCTTCCGGCGCAGTGCCGACCGGCGTGGAGGTTCTGTCCGAAGAGTGGACGACGCTGCCCGGGACGTACAAAGTCGGCCCGGCACAGCCGGACGCGCCGCTGCCGGTCGCCGGAAGACCAGGGGCAGGGATGCCGAAGCACTATGGCCCCGACCCGGCGATTTATGGTTCGAGCACGCCGTATCCGAGCACGACGGTGCGGCTGTCCGGCTCGGGCACGATGGCCGGATACAGCATCGCGCATGTCGAAATACACCCGGTGCGGTACATCCCCACCAGCGGAGTGCTGCAGGTGTTGTCGAGGATCAGCTACCGCCTTACGTATGAGGACGGGATGTCCGCAGCCGTGGCGACCGCGAAGCAGCGGATGCAGTTCGGCGACGTAGTCCGAACCATGGTGAGGAACCCGAACGACGTTGACCGGTGCGCGCCCGCGGTGCGGCCGGCTGCGTCGCTCTCGCTTCCGTCCGGCCACTACGATTACGTCGTCATTACCGACGCGACTCAGGATACGGTTTTCTGGCGCCTGGCCAATTGGAAGACGCAGAAGGGCGTGAACGCCAAGGTAGTGAGAGTCGACTCGATTTACGCGAGCTACTCGGGCTACGACAACCAGGAGAAGATTCGCAACTTCATCAAGGACGCGTATGCGACGTGGGGCACGATGTACGTGCTTCTGGGCGGCCAGGGCGATTACGCGACCAGCGGGCAGAACATCATCCCGACCCGCAAGTGCTGGTACGTGGTCGTCGATGGCAACGACAACGATACGATGCCCTGCGACCTCTACTACGGTGGGCTGAACGGCAACTGGGACGCGAACGGCAATCACGTCTATGGCGAGACCGGGGATTCGACCGACATGTACGCCGACGTGTACGTGGGCCGGGCCCCGACCTACAACGTGGCGACAGCTCAGACTTTCGTCAATAAGGTCATCAAGTACGAGCAGAACCCGCCGACCGGCTTCATCAAGAAGATGATTCTGCCGACCGGCATCCTCTGGAGCAGCTACGAAGAAAGACCGGGCCAGGAGTCCATCGCCCGGATGACGCCGTCCGGCTGGTCCGATCAGAAGCTTTACGAGCGGGCCGGAACGCTTTCTCACGATGCCGTCAGGGACTCAGTGAACGCCGGGGTCGGTATGGGACACTGGATCGGTCACGGCAACGAGAGCGGCATCTACCTGAACGGCGGCACGGTGCCGTTCTTCGTGTCCGACGACGCCGACACTCTGCACAACGGCGACAAGACCGGTATTGCCGTGTCCATTGCCTGCGACTGCGGGGCGTGGGACTGGGTACCCGGGGGCGACTGCCTCGCCGAACACATGGTGATGCGATCCGGCGGCGGCTTCATTGCTGCCATCATGAATACCCGTTACGGGTGGGGCGCCACCGACCAGGGCGGCAATTACGTGTTCGGCCCGTCCGAGCGACTCGATACGACGTTCTACGCCGGGGTTCTGGAATACAACAAGCCGCACATCGGCCAGTCGCTCGCCCGAGCGAAGGCCTGCTGGGCGCCGTACGCCGACTCGCTCTACCAGTACGACATGCAGCGTTACAACATCTATGACCTGAACCTCATCGGCGACCCGGAGACGCCGCTCTGGACCGCGGAGCCCACGCCCCTCACTGTGTCGCATGCCCAGGTCATCAACATCGGCAACAACATTCCCTTCCCGGTCACGGTCACGGCTTCAGGCTCGGCGGTGGAATCGGCTCTGGTGTACTGCCGCAAAAGCACGGAGGTGGATGTCAAGGGCTACACCAACGCCAGCGGACAGGTGACGCTGTACGTGTCGCCTCAGACTCCCGGGCAGATGTTCGTGACCGTGAACGCTCACAACCACTACATCTACCAGGATACTGTGACGGTAATCTCCAGCACGCGCTACGTGTCCTACCTGCGTTCGAGCGTTTCTGACCCAACGCCCGGCGGCAACAACGACTCCATCCTCAACCCGGGCGAGACGGTCAAGATACCGACCTGGGTCAAGAACTGGGGACAGCAGACCGCGAACTCGGTCACCGGCAAGCTCAGGACTTTCAACCCGAACGCCCAGATCACCGATTCGGTCAAGACGTTCGGCAATATCCCCGCGGGTGAGTCGGTCTCCACCGGCTCGAACGGTTACGGTCTGCACGTGAGTTCCGGCCTCGCCAACGGCTATGCTGTCGTCTGCTCGCTCTACTGCACGGATACGCTTCACTCGACCTGGGTTTCGACCGTGACCCTCACCGTCGGCACTCCGGTACTGTCCGAGCGGGCGGTCACCGTGGCTGACACGGCGCACGGCGACAACCACAACGGCCGGCTCGACCCGAACGAGACCGCCGACCTGATAGTCAGCGTCGCCAACAGCGGCCTCGGCCATGGGTACAACTGCCACGCAACACTGCGGTCGGGTGATTCGCGGCTCACGGTGCTCGATTCTACGGGGACCTGGGGCTATGTCCGCAGAGGCGACAGCGCCAGCGACAACGCTGACCGTTTCACCGTCCACGCCGACAAGTCAATTCTCCCGGAGACACCGGTGACCTGCACGCTCCATTACTACGCGGACGGCGGCTACACCAGGACCGAGCCCTTCACGATAGTCGTGGGCCAGACGCTCATGACCGACCCGGTCCCGGACGGCCCGCGTACGCCCATAGCCTACTACGCCTACGACGAGTGCGATACCGGGTACGCCGAGCACCCGACCTACAACTGGGTCGAAGTGAGCGGAGTCGGGACGCGGATGAGCTTCGTGCAGAATGACACCGTGAACCTGTTCAGCCTTCCTGCTGCCTTCGGGCCGTTCAAGTTCTACGGGCAGCGCTACACCCAGCTCGGTATCTCAGCCGACGGCTGGATTGCCTGCGGCAACTACATCGACGGCAACTTCACCAATGAGCAGTTGCCCAGTAGTTCGGCTCCGAGGGCCGCCATGTTTCTGAACTGGGACGACCTGGATCCGGCGACCGACGGCTCCGGTTACGTCTACACCTATCACGACACCGCCAATCATCAGCTCATCATCGAGTATGACTCGGTCGCATACTATGGTACGAGCACCGTCGACAAGTTCGAAGTCATCCTCTACGACACGACGAGAGCTACCTCCAGCGGCGACAATGCCTTCCTCGTTCAATACCAGACCGACAATGGCGGATACGCGAGCTCAACCCTGGGAATCCAGGACCAGACCCAGGCCATCGGTATTCAGAACCTGTACAACGGGACCTACCACAAGGCCTGCGAGCCGATTGCCGCAGGCAGGGCGATCTTGTACACGACCGACCAGCCGACGGCCGCTGTTGCCGACCAGCAGTCCGCCGCGAGCCTGCCGGTCAAGCTGACGCTCGGCGTCTTCCCGAATCCGCTGCGCTCACGCGCCACCATTGCCTACGCGCTGCCGGCCGCGGGACACGTGAGCATCAAGGTCTACGACGCCTCGGGCAGAGTGGTTCGCGACCTCTTGGGTAAGAACGTGGCTGCGGGCCGGTACTCGGTCACCTGGGACCGCTCGGCCGCCAACGGCAAACGGGTCGCGGCGGGCGTGTACTTCTGCAAGCTCGCGACTCCGGCCGGGACGCGGCAGCAGAAGCTGGTGGTTCCCGAGTAGCACGGGGAGGGACATGACCGAAATGTCGGACATTTCGGATCGTGTCCCAAACCGCGGATAACATCGAACAGGGGCGGGCTTCGGCCCGCCCCTTTGTTACATTCTGAACCGTCCCGCATGAACTGACAAAGCACTCCATCCGGCCGGACCTCGACCTCAGCCTCGACCTTGTCCCAAAACAGCGCCTCCGCAGGCATGCATGAGTAGGGACCGGCAGGCGTCCGCCTCTGACAAGACTTGAACGTGCTGATTGACATAAGAGGGGCCACGGCTAAGATACGCCCAACGGGGGTGCCGAGAT
>Ga0335071_10000063_pt1 | contig 120724 bp, 98 predicted proteins | sample Lox_Sample_15_FD_206724 | JGI IMG/M metagenome (GOLD analysis project Ga0335071, IMG submission 206724) | Soil microbial communities from Loxahatchee National Wildlife Refuge, Florida, United States - Lox_Sample_1.5 | ecosystem: Environmental > Terrestrial > Soil > Wetlands | place: USA... | reverse complement strand
TACCGGTCGTTCCTCCCCGAGCTCGAGGGGCTCGGCATCCGGATCGTTCCGGCGCGGACGCTCACCCGGGCGGAACGGGCCTACTTCGGGGCCTTTTTGGCGGAGGAGGTGGCGCCCCGGACGGACGTCCTCCGCGTCGAGGCCTTGCGGGAGGTGCGCAGCCGCGCCCTCTACCTCGCGAGCGGGGACGGGGTGCTCGAGCACCTCCTGCGCGTTCCGGACTCCATCCCCCGGCTGCTCGAGATCCCCGGACGCGACAACACCTACGTCCGGCTCGGGGAGCTGCTCCGCCTTCGCGCCGACCTCTTCCTCGCCGGGCGGACCGCGAAGCTCCACGAGCTCAGGGTGGTGCGCCTCGCCGCCATCGACCAGATGAACATCGACTGGGACGAGCTCCCCGCCGCCCTGGAGAGCCGGCTCGAGGGGCAGGTGAGCCGCCTCGAGGTCGAACGCGAGTTCCCCCCGCACTGGGCCGAGGCCATCCGCCAGGCGTTCGGGCTCGAGCCCGAGGAGGTGGTGCGGGTGATGCCCCCCCTCGACCTGCGCTTCCTCTCCCGCATCGTGAACCACGGCCCGGCGAGGCACCGGTTCCCGGCCCTCGCGGCCTCCCGGGTCCCCGGATTCGACCACGACCCCTTCGCCCGGATCGACCGCGGGGATCTGCTCCTCTACCACCCCTTCCAGAGCTACGAGGTGGTGGAGAGCTTCGCCCGGGCCATGGCCGCCGACCCGGAGGTCAGGGCGGTGCGCGCCACCCTCTACCGGATCGGCGACGATAACGTGCTCGCCGAGTCGCTCATCCACGCCGCCCGGGCGGGGAAGGACGTGGCCGTCCTCCTCGAGGCCCGGGCCCGCTTCGACGAGCTCACCAACCTCGAGTGGGCGCTTCGCTTCCAGAACTCCGGGGTGCGGGTCCTGCGCCTCCCGGCCAAGAAGGTGCACGCCAAGCTCATCTACGTCCGCCGCGGCACGCGCGCCTACGTCCACCTCGGGACCGGGAACTACAACACCATCAACGGCCGGCTCTACACCGACTTCTCGCTCTTCAGCGCCGACCGCCGGCTCACCTCCGACGCCAAGATGTTCTTCGATGCGCTCGAGGCGGGAGAGCCTCCCAGCCCCCGCCTCATGCGCACCGGCAAGGCGGTGCGGGAGCTGCTCGTCTCGCGGATCCGCTCCGAGGGCCACCCCGGGGGCCACGTGATCGTGAAGTGCAACCACCTCACCGATCGGCCGGTGCTCTCCGCCCTCAGGGACGCCGCCTCGGCCGGTGCCCGGGTCGACCTCCTCGTCCGCACCACCCTCACCCAGATCACCCCCGCGGTCCACGCCCGGAGCCTGGTGGGGCGCTTCCTCGAGCACGCCCGGGCGGTGGCCTTCCGGCGGGGGGGGCAGTGGGAGGTCTGGGCCGGGAGCCTCGACTTCATGCCCCGCAACTTCGACCGGAGGTACGAGCTCTTCTTCCCCATCCTCGACCCGCAGGCCCGCGCCTCGGTCCTGAACGAGCTCAAAGAACAGCTCGCCGACGACGTGAACGCCTGGGAGCTCAAGGCCGACGGGACACAGACGCCGCTCTGGGGCGGCGAGCGCGACGCCCAGCGGTCCGACGATCGCGAGCGCGAGCTGCGCGCCGCGACCCCGCATAGAGTACACGCCCGGGCGCGCACCAGCCGCCCGGCGGCGTGACCGCCGAGCGCCCCGGGCCCAAACGAACGTTTGCCCACCCGCCTCGAGGCGATTAGACGTCGAGCACCCTCACCCGAAAGGCGAGCCCGCCGATGTCCCAGGCCCCCGACACCGATCCGCAGGAGACGAGAGAATGGCTCGAGGCGCTCGAGGGCGTCCTCGATCGGGAGGGGCCGGAGCGGGCGCGCTTCCTCATCCAGGAGCTCATCGACCGCTCTCGGCGCTCGGGCGGATATCTGCCGTTCTCCGCCACGACCGAGTACATCAACACGATCCCCGTCGAGCGGCAGGCCCGCTTCCCGGGCGACTTCGCCCTCGAGCAGACCATCCGCCACTACGTGCGCTGGAACGCCATGGCCATGGTGGTCCGGGCCAACAAGCACAAGAACGTCGGCGGCCACATCGCCAGCTTCGCCTCGGCCGCCACCCTCTACGACGTCGGCTACAACCATTTCTGGCGCGCCTGGACCGAGGAGAAGCCGGGCGACCCCATCTTCGTACAGGGCCACTCCGCCCCGGGCATCTACGCTCGGGCGTACCTGCTCGGCCTGCTCACCGAAGAGCAGCTCGACAACTTCCGCCAGGAGGTCGACGGCAAGGGCATCTCCTCCTACCCCCACCCCTGGCTCATGCCCGACTTCTGGCAGTTCCCCACGGTGTCCATGGGGCTCGGGCCGCTCATGGCCATCTACCAGGCCCGCTTCATGCGCTACCTCAAGGATCGCGGCCTCTCCGACACCACCGGACGGAAGGTCTGGGCCCTTCTGGGCGACGGCGAGATGGACGAGCCCGAGTCGATGGGGGCCATCGGGATGGCTGGCCGGGAGAGGCTCGACAACCTCATCTTCGTGGTGAACTGCAACCTGCAGCGGCTGGACGGCCCAGTGCGGGGCAACGGGAAGATCATCCAGGAGCTGGAGGGCACCTTCCGGGGCGCGGGCTGGAACGTCATCAAGGTGATCTGGGGACGGCACTGGGACCCGCTCCTCGCCAAGGACCGGGACGGCCTCTTGCGCCGGAGGATGATGGAGGTCTTGGACGGCGAGTACCAGGTGTACCGGTCCCGCAACGGCGCCTTCGTCCGGGAACACTTCTTCAACAGCCCCGGGCTCAAGGACCTCGTGGCCGAGCTCTCCGACGAGGACATCTGGCACCTGAACCGCGGCGGCCACGATCCCTTCAAGGTCTACGCCGCCTTCGACGCCGCCTCCCGCCACGGGGGGCAGCCCACCGTCATCCTGGCCAAGACCATCAAGGGCTACGGCATGGGCGAGGCGGGCGAGGCCATGAACATCACCCACCAGCTGAAGAAGATGCCCACCGAGGCGGTGAGGCGCTTCCGCGACCGGTTCCAGGTGCCGGTGCCCGACGACAAGCTCTCCGAGGTCCCCTACATCAAGTTCCCCGAGGGCTCGAAGGAACACGAGTACATGAAGTCGCGCCGGCGTGAGCTCGGGGGCGACCGCCCCAGGCGCCGCCGCCGCTCCGAGTCCCTGCCCGTCCCCCCCCTCTCCGCCTTCGACCGCTTGCTCCGCTCCACCGAGGATCGCGAGATCTCCACCACCATGGCGTTCGTGCAGATCCTCCAGGTGCTCATGCGCGACAAGGCCATCGGGCGGCGGGTGGTCCCCATCGTCCCGGACGAGGGGCGAACCTTCGGGATGGAGGGGCTCTACCGGCAGGCGGGCATCTGGAGCCAGGTGGGCCAGCTCTACACCCCGGAGGACGCCGAGCAGCTCGCCTTCTACCGCGAGGCCAAGGACGGCCAGGTGATCCAGGAGGGGATCACCGAGGCGGGAGCGATGGCGGAGTGGATGGCCGCCGCCTCCGCCTACTCGGTGCACAACTGCCCGCTCGTCCCCTTCTACATCTTCTACTCGATGTTCGGGTTCCAGCGGGTGGGCGATCTGGCCTGGGCCGCGGGGGACATGCGTTGCCGCGGCTTCCTCGTGGGGGGGACCTCGGGAAGGACCACGCTCAACGGGGAGGGGCTGCAGCACGAGGACGGCCAGTCGCAGCTCTTCGCCTCGGTCATCCCCAACTGCCGTTCGTACGATCCCACCTTCGCCTACGAGCTCGCGGTGATCGTGCAGGACGGGCTGCGCCGGATGGTCGCCGATCAGGAGGACTGCTACTACTACCTCACCACCCTGAACGAGAACTACACGCACCCGGGGATGCCCGAGGGGGCGGCGCCGGGCATCCTCCGGGGCATGTATCTGTTCAAGGCCGGCGCCCGGACCGAGGGCAAGGCACCCCGGGTGCAGCTCCTCGGTTCCGGCGCCATCTTCCGCGAGGTCATCGCCGCTTCCGACCTGCTCCGCAACCACTGGGGGGTGGAGAGCGATCTGTGGAGCTGCCCCAGCTTCACCGAGCTCGCTCGGGACGGGATGGCGGTGCAGCGCGAGAACATGCTCGATCCCACCGGCCCGGCCCGCCGTTCCTACCTGGAGACCTGCCTCTCCGAGACGCGGGGGCCGGTGGTGGCCGCCACCGACTACGTGCGCGCCTACGCCGAGCAGATCCGGCCCTCCCTCTCCCGCCGCTACCTCGTCCTGGGAACGGACGGGTTCGGCCGCTCGGACACGCGCGAGAAGCTGCGGCGCTTCTTCGAGGTGGACCGCCACCATGTGACGGTGGCGGCGCTCCACGCCCTCGCGCAGGAGGGGGTCGTCCCCGCCGCCCGAGTGGGAGAGGCCGTCGCCCGCTACGCCCTCGATCGCACGAGGCCCGCGCCCTGGACCGTCTAACTCCCCGGAGCCCGGCATGAGCACCATCGACGTGAAGATCCCCCCTCTGGGCGACTACAAGGACGTGCCGGTGATCGAGGTCCTGGTGAAGCCGGGGGACTCGGTGCGCGAGAACGACGCCCTCGTCACCCTGGAGTCGGACAAGGCCACGATGGACGTACCCGCCCCCGCCTCGGGACGGGTGCGCGAGCTCAGGCTCAAGGTGGGCGACCGGGTGAGCGAGGGCGCGCTCGTCGCGGTGCTCGACGAGGCCGACGGCGCCACGGCTGTGGCCCGGGGCCCCTCCTCCTCCGCCCCCGCGGCCCCTCCTCCAAAACGCATGGCGCCCGTCGCCCCCGCCCCACAGGCCCCGGAGGGCGACCTCCCGAAGGCGACGGCCGCGAGCGACACGATCGAGGTGAGGATCCCATCTCTCGGGGACTACCGGGACGTGCCCGTCATCGACGTCCTCGTGCACCCGGGAGAGGTCGTCCACGCCAACGACGCCCTTCTCACGCTCGAGTCCGACAAGGCCACGATGGACGTGCCCGCTCCGGGTCCGGGGCGGGTCCGCGAGCTCAAGGTGAAGGTGGGCGACCGCGTCAGCGAGGGGACCGTGGTCGCGGTGCTCGAGGGAGCGGGAGCCGCCCCTTTGCCGGCCGAGGCGGCGAGTCCCCGTGAGGCCGCCTTGCCCCCACCCCCCGCCCCGGCCGCTCCACCGAAGGCGCTCGCCCCACCGGAAGCCCCGACCCCGCCCCCGGAGACCGAGAGGGTCGCCCACGCCTCCCCCTCGGTGCGCAAGCTCGCCCGCGAACTCGGCGTCGAGCTCTCGCGGGTCGAGGGGAGCGGCCCGCGGGGGCGAATCCTGCAGGGAGACGTCCAGAGGCACGTCAAGGAAGCGCTCACCACCGGCTCGGTCGCCCGCGGGGGCGGCCTCGACCTGCCGCCCTGGCCCAAGGTCGACTTCGCCCGTTTCGGGCCGGTGGAGGTGCAGCCGCTCTCCCGCATCAGGAAGCTGTCGCGCGCGAACCTCTCCCGGAACTGGGTCATGATCCCGCACGTCACCCAACACGACGAGGCGGACGTCACCGACCTGGAGGCGTTCCGGGTCGAGCTCAACGCCGAGGGGGCGCGCGACGGGGTGAAGGTCACCGTGCTCGCCTTCGTGGTGAAGGCCTGCGTGGCCGCGCTCCGCCGCTACCCCGAGGTGAACTCCTCCCTCGACGGCGACCAGCTCGTCTTGAAGCGCTACTTCCACATCGGGTTCGCGGCCGACACCGCCGACGGCCTGGTCGTCCCGGTCATCAAGGACGCCGACCGAAAGGGAGTCCTCGAGATCGCCCGCGAGGCCGCGGAACTGGCCGGTAAGGCGCGGGAGGGGAAGCTCAAGGTCGCCGACATGCAGGGCGGGACCTTCTCCGTGTCTAGCCTCGGCAGCATCGGCGGAGGCTTCTTCACCCCCATCATCAACGCCCCCGAGGTGGCCATCCTGGGCGTCTCCCGGAGCGTCACCCGGCCGGTCTGGGACGGCGAGCGGTTCTCCCCACGGCTCCTCTTGCCCCTCTCGCTCTCGTACGATCACCGCGTCATCGACGGGGCGGTCGCGGCCCGGTTCGTCACCTACCTCTCGCAGGTCTTGAAGGACATGCGCCGGGCGATGCTGTAGGCCCCTAAAGCGCACTTCCCCCTTTCGTCGCGGACCTCTTTCGCCCGGAGGGGAAACGGAGGACACCTCGGGAGACCGAGCCGTCCAGGTTCGCCCCGCGCCCGAGCGGTGCCACTGCCCAACCCCTTGAAATCACTCGACCCGGTCGGGCCAAAGCCCCCGGCACGCGAAATGCCAAGGCGAAGGGGTAGCGGGACACCAACTCGATCCCGTCAGGAGAAGACATGCGCAACCTGTTCCGTGCAATCGCCGCCCTCGCTGCCCTTGCCATCGTCGCCCCGGCCTTCGCCGCGGAGACGGCCTCGGCCGACACGACCCAGCCCGCCCCCAAGTCCCAGAAGAAGGCGAAGAAGGCCTCCAGCACCACCAAGAAGAGCACCAAGTCCAAGGCCAGCGCTTCCGACACCGGCGCCGCGAAGTAACATACGGTCTCGCGTACGAGCCGGGGGTCGGCCGTGACGCGGCCGGCCTCCGGCTCAGAGGCGAGGTGCGCCGGCATGGTGGCCGAGTCCATGTCCCTGCGGGCGCGCATCATCGTCCTCTTTGCGGCGGCGCTGGTCCTGACGCTGGCCGTCGCCTCCCTCATCGGCGAGCGGGTGGCCGCCCGCGCGCTCGAGAGCTCGCTCCGGGACCGGACCGTGGACCTGGCCCGGACCATCGCCGACGAGCTCGCCCTCACCCCCCACACCGATCCCGATCGCGCCGCCCGGCAGCTCGGCGCCATCCTCATGCGCCGCCGGGGCTTGCGCTCGGCCCAGCTCACCATCCGCCACGGCCACGAGACGAAGACCATCCACGTCACCTTCGGCGAGGACGGGGCGGTCCTCGACGCGAGCTCCGACCCCTCAGCCTCCCTCCCCACCTCCACCCAGGTGGCCCTGGTGGACGAGGGGGGAAGCCGGGGCTGGCGAGTGGAGCTCCCCCTCCACGACGGCGGGGGCCGTACCTACGGCGCCCTCCGCCTCGAGGCCAGCCTCTCGGAGGCCGAGGAGATCGCCACCCGGGAGCGGAGCGTGTTCTTCCTCATGGCCGGGATCGGGGCGGCGTTCATGGCCGGCCTCTTCAGCCTGGTCCTGGGACACTGGCTCACCCGACCCCTCACCCGGCTCGCCGGCGCCATGGAGGCGGTCGCCTCCGGGGCCATCGACGAGACGAGCGTCCCCGGCACGGGCCGGGGGGACGAGGTCGGGGTGGTGGCCCGGGGCCTCTCGGCGATGCTGGCCCGCGTCCGAAGGTTCAACAGCGAGTTGCAGGGCAAGGTGGACGAGGCGGTCGCGGGCCAGGCCCGCAAGAACCGGGAGCTCGCCGAGGTGAACCAGCTCCTCGTCGAGGCGCGCCGGGACCTCACCACCAAGGAGCGGCTCGCGGCCCTGGGCCAGATCTCGGGGACCATCGCCCACGAGCTCGGCAATCCCTTGAACGCGATCAGCGGACACATCCAGCTGCTCGCCCGCGACCCCGCAACCCCCGAAGAGATCCGCCTCGGCCTCGAGACCGTGGAGCGGGAGGTGCGGCGGATGACCTCCATCATCCGCCGCTTCCTCGATTCCGCCCGGGCCCTCGCCCCCGTTCCCGAGGACGTGGACATGGCGGAGCTCCTCGACGAGGCGGTCACCCTCTCGGTCCCGGTGGAGGCGCGCCACCGGATCGAGGTGCACCGGGAGGTCTCCCCCGAGGCGGCCCACGTCCGATCCGACCCGGGCCTCCTCCGCCACGTCCTCGGAAACCTCATCGCCAACGCGGTCGACGCCATGCCGGCCGGGGGGACCCTCACGGTGCGGGCCAGCCGCGAGGGCACGACCGTCTCGGTCACCGTGAACGACACCGGGGTGGGGCTCGGTCCCGAGGAGCGCCGCCACCTCTTCGAGCCGTTCTTCACCACCAAGCCCCGGGGCAAGGGGACCGGGCTCGGCCTCTCCATCTCCCGCGAGATCGCCAGCGCGCTGAAGGGTCGGATCGAGGTCGACAGCGCCCCGGGGCTCGGGTCGCGCTTCACCCTCTCCTTCCCCGAGCCGTCCGGGGCGGGCACTTCGCCCGCCACGAACGGGGGGGCAGGCGGATGAGCCGGCGAACGAGCGGGGGCACCGGGTGGCGTACCCTCCCCAAAAGCCGCCCCCCGGCGAACCCGGCCAGGGGGAGATAGAGAGGAAGGATGGCACAGCGATCGCGCATCCTCGTCGTGGATGACGATCCAGCCAGCCGCGAGCTGCTCCGCAAGGTGCTCGCTTCCCAGGGGCACGAGGTGGTCCAGGCCGAGGACGGGCGCGCGGCCCTCTCCGAGCTCGCCCGGCAGACCCCCGACCTGGTCGTGTCGGACATCCGCATGCCCGACATCGACGGGGTGCAGCTCCTCGAGCGGATGCGGGAGGTGGCGCCGGACGTCCCGGTCATCCTCGTGACCGCCTTCGGGGACGTCGAGGGGGCGGTCGAGGCCATCCGCCGGGGCGCCTTCGACTACATCGCCAAGCCCTACGACGTGGACGGCATCCGGCTCCTGGTACGGCGCGCCCTGGCCCAGTCCGCCCTCCTCAAGGAGAACCGCGAGCTCCGGCGCCAGGTCCGAGAGAAATACCGACTCGAGGGCATCATCGGCCGCAGCGAACCCATGCTCCAGGTGTTCAAGACCGCGGCCCGGGTCGCCCAGAGCGAGGCCACCGTCCTCATCGAGGGGGAGAGCGGCACGGGCAAGGAGCAGGTGGCGCGCGCCATCCACGCCGCCTCGAAGCGCACCTCCGGTCCGTTCGTGGCCGTCGATTGCGGGGCCATCGCCGAGGGCGTCCTCGAGTCGGAGCTCTTCGGCCACGCCCGGGGGGCTTTCACCGGCGCCCAGACCGCCCGGCGCGGGCTCTTCGAGGAGGCCCACCGCGGCACCCTGTTCCTCGACGAGATGGGCGACGTCGGCCCCGCCCTCCAGGCCCGGCTCTTGCGGGCCCTGCAGGAAGGCGAGATCCGCCGGGTGGGCGCCAACGAGCCCATCCCGGTCGACGTCCGCGTCCTCGCCGCGACCAACAAGGACCTCTCCCGCCTCGCCCAGGAGGGGAAGTTCCGGGAGGACCTCTACTACCGCATCAACGTTGTGACCATCCGTCTGCCTCCCCTCCGGGAGCGGCGGGAGGACATCCCGCTCCTCGCCGAGCACTTCGCCGCCAAGCACGGCCGGCCCGAGGGGGCTGCCATCACCCCGGCAGCCCGCGAGCTGCTCCTCGCCTACGATTGGCCCGGCAACGTCCGCGAGCTCGAAAACGTGATCGCTCGGGCCCTGGCGCTCAACGCGGCAGGATTGGTCGTCCCCGAAGACCTGCCGGAACGCCTCCGCGGCCTCCCCCAAGGCGTTCCCCCGCCCGGGTCTGCGGAACGCCCGACCCTCTCCGAGGTTGAGCGCCGGTACGCCACCCAGATCCTCGCCGAAACCGGGGGCAACAAGACCCGCGCGGCCGAGATCCTGGGAATCGACCGGAAGACTCTGTACCGGATCCTCGGCGAGAAAGAATAGGCCCGAGGCGCCGAGGCAGCCCAAAACGCCCGCGCCCCCCGCCCCGCCGACCGGGGAAGAACCTACGGCGCACAGACCGCGTTCGAGGGCCCGATGCTCCCGGCACAGACGTCGCCCGGAAAGCTCGCCGAGCACAGATCCGCGCCGAAAGAGCCGATGACGGTCCCGCCGTCCGTGAGCTGTGCGTCCACCGTCCCCTCTAGCTCGGTCCCATCGATCGAGATCACCGTCACGGTCCCCGCGAACGCGGTCACCTCGCTCACCCCGCAGGAGGCGTCCCGCTGCACCACCGAGACCAACGCGTAAGTCCCCTCGGCCGAGGCGCCGCTTTGGACCGCATAGCTCCCCGGGGTGATGCTCGTCGTGAGGTTCGAGAGGTCGACACGCACCACGACGATCTCGATGGAACGCGCGTTCGCCTTCTCCTCGCCTTCCAAGAGGTACGTGCAGGTCGCCGGCTGGTCCGATGCGAGAAGGGCCGCGACCGCCACCCCCGCAGAGGACGTCCCCACTGAGCAGGTCGCCGAACCCAAAACCGCGGTCCCGTTTCCGGCGTTCAACGAAAGCACCCCGGTCGCGACGATCACGACCCCCGTGGCCGGAGGCGGGAACGACCCACTTTCGGTCGCGCACGAGGCGAAGGCGAGCCCCGCCATGGCGGCGATCCACCTTCTCCCCATCGAGGCGCCCATGAGCGGGACTCTACGCCCCCTTTGCCCTTGGCGCCCCCGCACCGTCGGGCCTTTGGGCCACTCCGCGTCACCCTCGGCCTCCTAACCCGGGCGCCGCCCAGCTCGGCTTTCGGACCATCCAAGGAGAGCGAACCCCGTGCGACTCCCAAGGGTCCGAGCTTTCTGCGCTCGACCGCGTGCGCGGCAGGGCAACAGGGCGTGATGGAGAGGCACGGTCTTATAGGCGGTGGATTCTCGATATATCCGTTGAGTTACGCGTGATTACTCCTTGGCCCCTCGCATGCATTGCATCTCGTCGAAGCTTCTTCACAAGGAGCGCGGCCCAAAGCCCCGCGCGGAGGACGTGAGAATGAAGACCCGAGCACTCGCCCTCTTGGCCGTGGCCTCCCTCACTCTTTCCGCCTGCGTGACGACCACCACCGAGACCCGAACCTTCGAGGACCCCTACGGGCAGCCGGCCTACCGGTACGGCCGCGTGGAGCGCGTGCAGGAGGTCGTAGAGAGGCAAGAGGGCAACCCGGCGGCCGGCGCGGTGGCGGGTGCGATCGTCGGCGGAATCCTGGGCGGAGCGCTCACCGGCTACACCCACTACGACAGGTGGGGGTACGCGCACTCCGAGATGAACCCGGCGGGAGCGCTCGTGGGCGCAGCAGGCGGTGCGGCGGTCGGCGCGGCGGCGAGCCAGAGCGGCCCGGAGAACCGATGGTACGAGGTCCACGTCCGCTTCGACGACGGCGGGTACGAGACGTTCACCTATCGGGGTGGCTCGCCCTTCCGGCCCGGTGAAGTCGTGGCTCTCGGGCCGCAGGGGCTCGCGCCGGTGCAGTAGAAGGCCCAAAGGCCGAGTCGCTCGCCTCGAGGGCGAAACGAGCGCGTCGCCGCTTCACGAACGCCCTCTAGCGGTGGCGGCTCTCCTGGGCCTCCACCCAATCGAGCGCCCGAAGGGCGTCGAAGCGGTCCATCCCGTCCTCAAAGAGCAGGTCGGCCATGAGGAACGCGTCGTCGAGGGGCTTCTCGTGGAGGTACGGGACCGCGATGCAGCGCATGAACGCTCGCCGAGCCGCCTCCACCCCGTAGCGGGAGTCCTCCACCACCGCGCATTCCTGGGGCGGAACGCAGAGGCGCCGAGCCGCCTCCAAGAAGACGTCCGGTGCGGGCTTCCCCCGGGGAACCTCCTCGGCCGACACCACCACCTCCACCTCGGTCCGTAGCCCCACCACCTCGAGGAGCCGGGCGATCACCTCGGGCGCCGTGCCCGAGGCGACCGCCACCTTCATCCCTCGGCCGCGGACGAGATCCCAGAACCGCTTCATCTCCGGGTACAGCCGGGTGCGCGTCTTTGCGAGCTCCATGTAGGCCCGATCCTTCTCCACGCAGAGCGCCGCCGGATCGTCGGGCAACCCATAGCGGCGGACGAGGTCCGACATGAGCACGAACCCGCTCACCCCGATGTACTTGCGCTTGTCCTCCTGCGTGAACTCGACCCCGCGCCGGCCCAGGACCTCCTTGTCGGCCAGGTAGTAGTTCTCCTCGCTGTCGATGAGGGTCCCGTCGAGATCGAACAGCACCGCCCGGACCGGGTAGAGCGGCTCCGGCCCGATCCGGGTCGAGATCTCGACCAGGTTCCCCTCCGGATCTCGGAGGGTGAGCTCCCGGAACCCGTCCCCGGTGTTGCGGGGCGACCCCACCAGGGCACCCGGGAACCCGAGGCCGGCGAGGCGAGCGTGCTCCGCGTCCACGTCCGGGACGTGGAGCGAGAGGTGATCGGGGGCGAAGGCGCGCCGGGCGAGGAAGTCGTCTTGGCGCGGCCGCTCCAAGAGCTCGAGCCGCACGCCGTCGCGCTCCAAGAAGACGGTCCGTAGGCCCGGCGTGTTGTGGCTCACGTATCGATACCGAAGCGTGAACCCGAGAGCCTTGCGGTAGAAGAGCTCCACCGCGTAGAGATCCTTCACCTCGATGCCGACGTGGTCCAGCGTCATCCGCTCGCTCCGCCTCCCTTGAGGCGAGGCAGGATGCGGTGGCCGGACGGGGGTGTCAACTCTCTTGGGCCTTGAGCCCCGGCGCTGCTACAAGATGGGCGTGCCCACCATCGCGATCGGCTTCCTCGCCTTCCCAAGGCTCACCCAGCTCGACCTCACCGGCGCGCACGAGGTCCTCTGCCGCGTCCCGGGAGCGCAGGTGCACCTCCTCTCCCGCGAGTCCACCCCGGTGGTGGCCGAGGGCGGCCTCGCCCTCCTCCCCACCTTCACCCTCGACCGCGCTCCCCCCCTCGACGTCCTCTGCGTGCCCGGCGGCGCCGGGGTGGATGCTCTCCTCGAGGACGACGCCACCCTGGACTTCATCGCGGCTCGGGGGCGCGAGGTCAGCTTCGTCACGAGCGTGTGCACCGGCGCCCTGGCCCTGGGAGCGGCCGGCCTCCTCCGGGGCCACCTCGCCACCACCCACTGGACGGTCCTCGACCTCCTCCCCATCTTCGGCGCGACGCCCATCGCCGAGCGGGTGGTGGTGGACCGGAACCGGGTGACCGGCGCCGGCGTGACCGCCGGTATCGATCTCGGGCTCTCCCTCGCAGCCCTGCTCGCGGGCGAGGACGCGGCCCGAAGGATCGCCCTCGCCCTGGAATACGCGCCCGCCCCCCCCTTCCCCGGCTCACCGCGCACCGCCTCCCCGGGCCTCGTCACGGGCATGGCCGAGGCCCTGCGAGGAGCCCACGAGGAGCGCCGACGGCTGTGCCAGGCGGCCGCCCTGCGACGGCGGGCGTGACGCCCGAACTCCCCGTTCAAACCGTCGACGGGCGGGTGGAACGAAGAGGAGCTCGGGGCGAGGCCACCGGTCGCTCCGTCCGCGGGCGCCCCCGCCTATTAGAGGGGCCCCCCGACGAGCTGTTCGCGTTCCCCCCCTTCCTGTGATTTCACCCTGCGGCAGGAACGGACATGGTCGGGCGAGCGGTCCTTGCCGACATTCGGGTCGAGGGGAGCACCGTCTGGTGCACTGGCCCTTGGACGGTCCGCGAGCTGCACGGGGTGCAGAAGCGCCTTCCCCGGCTCCTCTGGCCCACCGCGGTAGAGGTCTCGGTGGACGGCTCGGGGCTCTCCGGACTCGATTTCGCAGGCGCCTGGGCGCTCCGTAAAGTGCGCGAGGCCCTCGAGCACACCGGGCACGCGGTCGTGATCCGGCTCCGCACCGAGCACGAGGCCCTCCTCCAGATGGTGACGAGGGAGAGCGCCATCTCCCTGCCCCCGGCATTGCCCCCTCGCTCGCTCAACCCTCTCGACCGCATCGGCGAAGGGGTGCTCGCCATCTCCCGCGATGCGGTGGGAGTCCTCGCCTTCTTGGGCCACGGCGCGTGCGTCGCGGCCCGCGCCTTCGTGGACCCGCGGCGCATCCGCCTCCGCTCCGTCCTCCACAACCTGCAGGCGACCGGCTTCGAGGCCCTGCCCATCGTCGGGCTGCTCTCGTTCCTCCTCGGGATCGTCATCACCTACCAGGGAGCGGCGCAGCTGAGCCGCTACGGCGCGAACATCTTCGTGGCCGATCTGGTGGGGTTCGCCATGTTGCGCGAGCTCTCGCCGCTCCTCACCGCCATCATCGTTGCCGGTCGCTCGGGGTCGGCCTTCGCCGCCCAACTCGGGGCCATGAAGGTGACGGAGGAGATCGACGCCCTTCGGACGGTGGGGATCTCCCCCACCGAGCTCCTCGTCCTCCCCAAGATCCTGGCGCTCCTCATCGCCCTGCCGCTCCTCACCGTGTACTCCGACGCGGTGGGGGTGATCGGGGGGATGGTCATGGCCCGGGCCAAGCTGTCGGTGGAATGGGACGTCTTCCTCGAACGCTTCGTGAAGGCGATCGGCCTCTCCGACTACCTGGTCGGGGTGGGGAAGGCGCCCGTCTTCGCCGCGATCGTCGGGGTGATCGGCTGCTACCAGGGGCTACAGGGGGCCGGGGACGCCGAGAGCGTTGGGCATCGCACCACGGTGAGCGTCGTCCAATCGGTGTTCCTCGTGATCGTAGCGGATGCGCTCTTCTCCGTGGCCTTCAGCGCGCTCGGGATCTGACCGTGACGACCGCCCATCCCCATCAGGGCCCGATCATCGAGGCGCGCGAGGTGCGGACCCGCTTCGGGTCCACGATCGTCCACGACGGCGTGAGCCTCGCGGTGGAGCGGGGGGAGGTCTTCGGGCTCGCCGGTGCCAGCGGGTGTGGCAAGTCCACCCTGCTGCGCGAGATGATCCTTCTTCTGCGGCCCGAGTCCGGTTCGATCCGGGTGCTGGGGCGCGAGCTCGGCGACCTCGGCGGCGCGGAGGCGCTGGCGCTCCGGCGGCGCCTGGGGGTCGTGTTCCAGCGGGGTGCGCTCTTCAGCTCCCTCACGGTGGCCGAGAACGTTGCCCTGCCCTTGCGGGAGCACACCTCCCTCCGGGAACCGTGGGTGCACGAGCTCTCCCTGCTCAAGATCTCGCTGGCGGGCCTTCCCGCCGACGCTTCCTCCAAGTACCCATCCCAGCTCTCGGGCGGGATGCGCAAGCGGGCCGCGCTCGCCCGCGCCCTCGCCCTCGACCCGGAACTCCTCTTCCTCGACGAGCCGACCTCCGGCCTCGACCCGCTGAGCGCGAGCGGCGTCGACGACCTGGTGCGAAAGCTGAAGGAGCTCCTCGGCCTCACCCTCTTCGTCGTGACGCACGACCTCGACTTTTTGTGGCGGGTCGCCGACCGGGTGGCCTTCCTGGTCGAGGGCCGCATCATCGGGCCGGGAACCATGGAAGCCCTGTCGAGCTCGGAGGGTTCCATCCGGGAGTACTTCCACGGTCCGCGGGGCCGCGCCGCAAGGGGACAACCATGGACACGAAGATGAATCCAGCGGTCGTGGGCGCGTTCGTGCTCGCGCTCGGCCTCGCCGGGATCGGCGCGGTGCTCTGGCTCGGCTCGGGTCAACTCTCGCGGAAGGTCCGAGACACCTACCTCACCTTCTTCTCCGACTCCGTCTCCGGGCTCAACCTCCGGTCCTCCGTAAAGGTGCGGGGCGTCGAGGTCGGCACCGTGCGTGCCATCGAACTCGATCCTTCCGATCCCGCTCGGGTACGCGTGGAGCTCTCCATCGAGAAGGGGACGCCGGTGCAGGAGGACACCTACGCCACCCTGGGAGTGCAAGGTCTCACGGGGATCGCGTACGTCGAGCTCGAGGGCGGCACCCGCGGCTCGCCTCCGCTCCGGGCGAAGCCGGGCGAGGCCCTGCCCGTCATCCCCACGCGGCCTTCGCTGTTCTCCCGCCTCGACCTCGCCGCGACCTCTCTGGTCGCCGATCTCGACCGGGTCACCACCCGGTTGAACGAGACGCTCGATCCGAGCACGCGCGAGGCGCTCAAGGGCATCGTGAGCGACCTCGCCCGCCTCACGGGCACCCTGGCCCGCCGGTCCGATGAGATCGATGCCTCGATCGTGGCGACTTCTCGGTTGCTCGAGAACGGCGAGAAGGCGAGCGCCGCCCTCCCCCGGCTCATCGAGCGCATCGGCAAGAGCGCCGACGCCGTGGAGCGCATGGGGGACGAGCTCGCCCGGGCGGGAGAAGCGGCCCGGGCCACCCTCAGCGGCGCGAACGCCACGATCGAGGACGCGAGCACAGGCGTGAGGCAGGTCCGCACCGAGGTGCTCCCCGAGGTGGAGCGCCTCCTCCTCGACCTGCGCGAGACGAGCGCCTCGCTGGGGCGGCTCTCGGCAGAGCTCGAGCGGGACCCGAGCGTTCTCGTCCTCGGACGCGCCCAGCGGGCCCCCGGGCCGGGGGAATGACATGCCCCCGGTCAAAGACCGCCTGCTCCTCGCCCTTGCAACCGCTTTCCTCGGCTGCATCTCGCCGAACCTGCCCAAACCGGCCGCGCAGGACCTCTACGCGCTCGACCCCGCCCAAGAGGCGAACGATCTCCCCGCCGCCGGCGCGAGGACACCCATCGCGCTCGCTCCCCCGCGCGCAGCCCCGGGACTCGAGGGCCACGGAATGATCTACGTCCCTCGGGAACACCAGGTCAGCTATTTCGCTCGCAGCGCCTGGGTGGACACCCCCGGACACATGCTCGCACCGCTCCTGGCGCGGGCGCTCGAGGCCACGGGCGAGTTCACGGTGGTGGAGGACCCGGCCACCGAGGCGCCGGCCCGCCTCTCCCTCGACACCCAGATCCTCCATCTCGAGCAGGATTTCACCGTGCGCCCGAGCCGGGTCCGCCTGGAGCTCCGGGTCCGCCTGGTCGACCTCGTCGCTCGTCGGACCCTCGGGGATCGGGTGTTCGTCGCGCTCGAGCCGGCGGCGGCCGACGACCCGTACGGCGGGGTGGTGGCCGCCAATCTCGCCGCGGCCCGCCTCCTCGCCGAGATCGCCGCGGCCGCCGCCGGCTGGGCCGAGAGCGCACGCACCGCCCCGGGCGGATGACCGAGCGGCGGGGCTCCCCCAGGGGAAAGCGCCGGGGCTTTACCGCCGGCCCTAGGTCCGGCTCCCTTCTCCGGCGAGCCCGTAGCGGAAGGCGATACTGATCCGCGGGCCCGCCCTCGCCACCTTGAGCACGGCGTGCTCGAAGGCCCGCTGGGCGGTGCCACCGGTGACGAGCAGGTCGCCCCCTCCCAAGAGAAAGGCCCGGGAAGGCCCCCCGCCCTTCTCCCGGAACGCGAGCTTGCGCCGCTCGCCCAGCGAGACGAGCGGCACGATCGGCTCGGCGATGGCAGGGTCGATGCGGTCGCCGTGCCAGGCGACGCTGTCCCGGCCATCGCGGTAGAAGTTGAAACCCACGGAGTCGAAGACCACCCCATACCGCTCGCCCAGGCACAGGCGCAGCTCGTCCACGAGCGACGGGCGGAGCGCCTCGCCCGAGGCGAGGGACCAGCCGGAGGTGAGCCGCGGCTCGAGGACCCTTCCCTGGTGCATGTACCGGGTCCGTTGCTTCCAGTCCTTCCCCCTCAGCACCTCCTCGAAGAGGACGTCGGCGCCGGTCACCCAACCGGGCGCATAGTCCAGCCAGGCGGCCTGGTCGAGGAAGATCCGCGAGGCCCCTCGGAACGCGCGGTCGAAGCCGGGGGGCCCGAACCCCAGGAAACTCGGCTGGAAGGTGAACACTGAGTCTTCCTTAGTCAGGCGCTCGGTGCGCCGCGCGGGAAGAGTTAGCCGAGGGGAAGGACCCCGTCCTTCTCCGCGATCCAGATCCCCGCCCCCTGGGACTGCGGGGGGAGCTCGAGCGCCCCGTCTTTCACCCGGGCCGTCCGCCCGCTGAAGCGCTCGACGAGCTCGAGCCCCTCCGGCAGGCCCCCATCGGCCACGGGCAACGGGCCGGCCGGGCGGGGCTCGGTCCCCCGGTGGGCGACCACCACCACCCGGTCGAGCGCCCCCTCGCGCTGGTAGGAGAGCGTGTCCCGCTCCACCGCCAAGACCTGGAAGCCTCCCGATAAGAGCGCCGGCGTTCCGCGCCGTAGCCGCACGAGATCCTCGTGGTAGGCGAGGAGCGACGCGTCCCAGCGGGCCTCGTCCCAGATCATGCAACCGCGCTCGGAAAGCCCGGGCACTTCCTCCATCCCGATCTCGTCGCCGTAGTACACGGCCGGGAGCCCCGGATAGGTGAACTGGACCGCGGCAGCGAGGCGGTGGAGGGCGTCGCGGCCGGACAGGGCGGTCCGGATGCGGGGGATGTCGTGGCTGCCGAGGGCGTTGTACTGACGAAGCGCCACCGCCCAGGGGATCGCAGAGCGGCGCGCCCGCAAGGCCGCCTCGAACGCCGCGGTGGTCGAGGGAACGGGAGAGGCGATCTCCGGCTCCACCCCGCGGGCGCGCAGGCGAAAGCCGCGCAGCCAGGTCCTGAGCGGGAAGGTGAATCCCGCGTAGTTCATGGTCGCGTCCCACTCGTCCCCTTGCAGGCTCCCCGAGGCGTCATAGAAGTGCTCGCCCAGGAGAAAGGCGTCGGGGCGGGCCTCCTTCACCGCCCGGCGGATGGCCCGAGCCACCTCCGCGGAGAGCTGCACCTCGCCCGCCCGCCCCAGCATGTTGGCGACGTCCACCCGCCAGCCGTCGGCCGAGAAGGGAGGGCGGAGCCACCGTCGAACCACCGACTCCGGGCCGGTCACCATCCGGCGCATGAGCTCCTCGCTCCGGTAGTCGAGCTTCGGAAGGGTCCGGACGCCGAGCCAGGAGAGATACCGGTCCGGGTGCTGCTCGAAGGTGAAGAACGCGGCCTCGGGCGAACCGCGGTCGGCCTGCGCCGCCCCGAACCATGGGTGCGATACGCCGACGTGGTTGGGGACGAGATCGAGGAGGTAGCGCATCCCCCGGGCGCTGAGCGCCTCCCGCAGGCGGATGAGCGCCGCATCGCCGCCCAGGTGCCGATCGACGTGGTCGAAGTCGGCCACGTCGTACTTGTGGTTCGAGGGGGCGGTGAAGACCGGGTTCAGATACACGACGTCCGCGCCCAGGCGGACCACGTGCTCGAGCCGCTGCACGATGCCGGGCAAGTCGCCGCCGTAGAAGACCAGCGGGAACGGCTGCTCCTTCGGGGGCGCCTCCCCCCAGCTGAAGGTGCGCGGGCGCCCGCCGCGGTAGACGTACTCGTCGGGACGCGGGTCCTGCGCGGGGTCGCCGTTGGCGAAGCGGTCGGGGAAGATCTGGTAGAAGACGGCGCGCTCGAGCCACGAGGGAGGCGGCTCGCCCGAGAGGAGCCGGAAATCGGTGGCGTCCAAGGGGTCGTGGGCGGACGGGCCGGCTGCACCGTAGAAGAAGACGCCGTCCTCGGCCTCCAGGACGAACCGATAGTGAACGATCCGCTCGGTCGCGACGAGCGAGGCCTCGAACCAGCGGGCCGGCCCCCCCTCCCGGACGGGCGCGAGAAGCGCGAGCGCTTCCTCGCCGTCCGGGCAGGTGCGCAGGAACGCGCGCCGGAGCGGTGCCTCGGCCCCGGTGCGGAGCCTCACCCGGACCTTCTCCCCCAGCTGCGGATTTTGCCTGGACAGGTAGCGCGGGGAGCCGTCGTGGTGAACGGACGAGAGCCACCGGGGGAGGAACGGCTGCATCTTTAGGAATCTAGCCGAGACCGAGCGACCGCGGCGGCCGGGTCCGCAGATGGGGGTGGGCCCTCGAGCCCAACGACCCTTCCCCGCCGCCCGACGCCCCTCGAGCGCGGCCTTCGTGTCGCAGCCCGCAATGGGTCGGCGGGCCCGACGCAGGGCGAGAACGCCATCCCCGCCTTATTCCCCGGTCGAGGAGAGCCCTCATGGACGACCAGACCACCCCGGCCCTGGACTCGCCCCATCCGGTCCACCCCGCTCCGGCCGTCCGGGCGAACGGCGGGAGCCCGGCCCGGGCCCCGAGGCCCACGCCGCGCGAGGACGAGCCCGCGGCCGACGAGTCGGGGACCCTCCCCCGCAGTCCCTACCGGCGGGCTCTCGTCGCCATCCCGGTGCTCGTCGCCCTCTGTGGGGGGATCGCCTATTGGCTCTACGCCCGGACCTACGAGGATACCGACGACGCGGCGGTGGACGGCGACATCGTCGCCGTGAGCTCCCGAGTGGTGGGAAGCGTCACCGAGGTCCACGTGGTCGACAACCAAGAGGTGAAGAAAGGCGAGGTCCTCGTGGAGCTCGACCCCACCGATCTGGAGGTGGCGGTGGCCCGGGCCAAAGCGGGCGTCGCCCAGGCAGAGGCGGAGATCGCCTCCGATCAGCCCACGGTCGCCATCACCCGGGTCACGAGCCGAAGCGCGGTGCAGCAGGCTCGGGCCGATCTAGAGAGCGCCCGCGCCGACGTGGACGCCTCCCAGCGCAGCCTGGACGAAGCCCGGGCCAACGAGCGGCTAGCCCGCTCTCAGCTCGGTCGCGCCAAGGAGCTCCTTGCGGGTCAGAGCATGTCCCAGGAGGACTACGACGCGCGCGCGACCGCGTACGAGGTCGCGGTGGCCGCCGTCCTCTCCGCGCAGAGGCAGCTCGACGGCCGGGAGGCCCGGCTGCGGGCATCCGAGTCCCGGCTGCACGAGGCCGAGCAGACCGCCCCCGGACAGCTCGCCTCCCGCGAGGCGGTGGTCGAGGCGCGCCGCGCGAACCTCGAGCTCGCCCAGGCCGAGCTCCACCAGGCGGAGCTCAACCTCAGCTATGCAAAGGTGACCGCCCCGGCCGACGGGATCATCGGCCGCAAGAGCGTCAACCCCGGGGAGCGCATCCAGGTGGGCCAGGAGCTCATGGCCTTGACCCGCACCAGCGGCCTGTGGGTGACCGCCAACTTCCGCGAGACCCAGCTGCGCCGGATGCGCCTCAGGCAGCCCGTCACCGTTCACGTGGACGCCCTGGGGAAGGACTTCCAGGGCCGGGTCGAGAGCTTCGCCGGCGCCACCGGGTCGATGTACAGCCTCCTCCCCCCCGAGAACGCCAGCGGCAACTACGTGAAGGTCGTGCAGAGGATCCCGGTCCGGATCACCCTCGAGCCCGGCCAGGGCGGCCTCGATCGGCTTCGCCCGGGAATGTCGGTCGAGCCCAAGGTCTCGCTCCGATGACCGAGCAGCCGCAGACCTTCACCGGGGGCCACAACCCCTGGGTGGTGGCGATGACCGTGACGCTCGCCACCTTCATGGAGGTCCTGGACACGAGCATCGCCAACGTCTCCCTGCCGCACATGGCGGGAAATCTCTCCGTGAGCCAGGACGAGGCCACCTGGGTGCTCACCTCCTACCTCGTGTCGAACGCGATCGTGCTGCCGGTGAGCGGCTGGTTCGCGACCCGATTCGGCCGCAAGCGGTTCTACATGACCTGCGTGGCCCTGTTCACCACCTCCTCCTTCTTGTGCGGAGTCGCCCCGAACCTCGGGGCGCTCGTGTTCTTCCGGGTGCTCCAGGGCGTGGGAGGCGGCGGTCTCGCCCCCACCGAGCAGGCCATCCTCGCCGACACCTTCGCCCCGGCGAAGCGGGGCATGGCCTTCGCTGTCTACGGCATGGCGGTGGTCCTCGCTCCCGCCATCGGCCCGACCTTGGGGGGCTTCATCACCGACCACTTCTCCTGGCGCTGGGTCTTCTTCATCAACATCCCGGTGGGCATCACCTCCCTCCTCCTCTCCAGCCGCATCCTGCAGGATCCCCCCTGGCTCAAGGAGGCCCGCCGGCGCTCCGGGCGCATCGACTTCGCGGGGCTCGGGCTCATCGCCCTGGGCCTGGGCTCCCTGGAGGTGGTCCTCGACCGGGGGCAGGAGTCCGACTGGTTCAACGACTCCGCCATCACCGCCTTCGCCCTCATCGCCACCCTATCCCTCGTCGCCTTCGTCTTCTGGGAGTGGCACCAGAAGAACCCGATGGTGGACGTGCGGCTCTTCCGGAGCCGGAGCTTCGCCACCTCGAATTTCCTCATGCTGGTCTTGGGGATCTCTCTCTACGGCTCGACCGTGCTCTTGCCCCAGTACACCCAGACCTGGCTCGGCTACAGCGCCCAGCAGGCGGGCGAGGCGCTCTCCCCGGGAGGGCTCACGATCATCCTGCTCTTGCCGCTCGTGGGGCGGCTCATCGGCCGGATCGACGCTCGCTGGCTCATCGCCTTCGGCTTCGCCGTCCTGGCGCTCTCCCTCTTCCACATGGCCCACACCCTCCATCCCGGGATCGACTTTAGGACCGCCACGCTGCTCCGGGTATACCAGTCGATCGGCATGGCCTTCCTGTTCGTCCCCATCAACACCGCCGCCTACCAGGGCATCCCGCCCTCCCGGAACAACGCCGTCTCCGGGATCATGAACCTCTCCCGCAACATGGGCGGCGACATCGGCATCGCCCTCTTGACCACCATGCTGGCGCGGCGCTCGCAGTTCCACCAGGCGCGCCTCGTCGAGAGCCTGGGGCGGGGAAACCAGGCCCTCCGGGCCTGGCTGGACGCCGTGGCGGCCGGGCTCGCCCGGGCCGGGAACTCGTCCTTCGACGCGGCAGAGAAGGCCTACGGCGCCTTCGGCCACGAGCTCGCTCGACAGGCGCAGACGCTCGCCTACATCGACGTGCTCTACGTGCTCGGCTGGTTCGCGGCCCTCATGGTTCCGCTCGTGCTCCTCACCCGCCGTGCGGCACCGGGGGGAGCGGCCATGGGGCACTAGAGCTCGAACCGCCCGGCCGGTTGAGATCGGGGCGAACCCGTCGCGGGCCTCTCCACCGGGCGGAGGGCCCGAAGGGCGGTCACCGTCGCGCGTCCCAGCCGCCTTCCGCCCGGAGCCGTGCGACGATCTCGCGAGCCCGCTCCCTCAGGGCGAGGTAGTCGGTCTTGGCCACCCGGTTCAAGGGAAGGGCGCCCGCGGGCACAACCTCGACGTGGCTGGGCCGGGCATACGAGGCCACCTTGGCGCAGGCCTCCATCACCTGTTCGGCCGTGACCGTCCGGCCGGGTGCGCACTCCACGAAGAGCACGATGGCCTCCACCCAGACGGCGTGATCGACCCCCACGCAAGCGGCCGCCGCCGCGCCCTCCAACCGGGACAGGACGTGGCTCTCGAGGTCGCCGGGGAACACCTGAAAGCCCTTGGGCTTCAGAACGAGACCCGATCGGCCCACGAGGCGCAGGCCCCGCTCGTCGTAGGAGCCCAGGTCGCCGGTGTAGACGATCCCCTCGCGGGAGAGGGCAGCGGCGGTGGCCGCGGGGTCGCCCGCGTACCCGAGGAAGAGCTGCGGGCCGCTCAGGCACACCGCCCCGATCCGGCCCGGCAAGAGCTCGGCTCCGGCGGTGCCGTCGGGCCGCATCGGTTCACGGATGGTGATCGGGCAGAGCGGCATGTCGTACCCGATCGATTCGGCCAGGTCCGATGGGCTCGCCCCCAGGGCGGTGTAGGTGCAGAAACCGCTCGTCTCCGTGAGCCCGAGCCCGGTCCCGATCCCCTTCGCCATCCGGGAAAGCCGATCGAGGAAGGCGCGGGGCACCCCCTGCCCGCCGTAGATGGCGAGCCGCAGGGAGGAGAGGTCGAACTCGCGGTAGCGCCCGTGGTTCCACTCGAGATTGTAGAGGGCGGGGATCTGCCCGAGGACCGTGACCCGGTGCCGGGCGATGGCCTCGAGGCTCTTCTCCGCGTCGAAGATCTGGAGGAGCACCGAGGGGATCCCCTCGTAGATCGCCGTGCCCAACAGCTCGGTGGTGCAGCCCACGTGGGAGGGGGGAAGGTTCACGAGCAGCCGGTCATCCGCCCGCAGCCCGAACCCCACCGAGAGGGCGGCGTTCTGGGTAAGGATGCCTTCGTGGCAGAGCAGCGCCGCCTTGGGCGATCCGGTCGAGCCGGTGGTGAAGATGACGAGGCTCGGGTCCCGGCGGCGGACGCGCCGGCGAGAGCGGCGCACCGAGCCCGTGAGGAGCGAAAGGAGGTAGCGTCGCCGCAGATCGCGGGTGAACTCCCGCACCCACACCGCGCCGGGGAGGATGCCCGCCGGCTCCCTCTGGAACTGCACCCAGTGCCGCACCCCCGGGATCGCCCCCACCACCTCCCTCAGCACCGGAAAGAGGGCCGGGGCCCCGGCGAAGAAATACCCCTTGGGCCGGAGCTTCTCGAGACAGGCGCGCAGCTCCGTCGCCCTGAGCCGCAAGTCGAGCGGAGCCGCCACCACCCCGATCCGGGAGCAGGCGAAGAGGAGGAAGACGTGCTCCTTCAAGAGCGGGAGGCTCGTCGCGAGCACGTCCCCCTTCGAGAACCCGCTCGAGAGGAGCTTCGCCCCGAGGGCATTCACCGCCCTGTCGAAGGACCTCCAGCTCACCACCTCGCCGGTGTGGTGCTCGATGAGCGCCGGCTTTAGCGGCCTCTCCCGGGCGTGGAGCGCCACGTAGTCGGAGACGTTGTCGAGGAGGGCCTCGCAACGCGCGCGGACCGCACGGTCCTGAGCCTCGGTCTTCATGCCGGTGGGCCCAGCATGCTGGCATGCGCCCCCGCCGGGGGGCAAGCGGCACGCCGGGGCCGCTCGCCACCTCCCTCCTTGGCACGCGCCATGTCCCACCATCTCCCTTTACGGCACCTCGGCCCGAGACCAAGATCCGCCCAACGCGAACGACCCCCGGGAGAGCGTTCCTATGGCCACCTCCGAGCCCTCGAAGCCCCTCGCCCCGCTCAGCCCTTTCGGCAAGGCCCGCTCCACCATCGCTGGCGCGCCCCTCTCCCCCGAGGAGCTTCGACTCCTCGATCTCTTCTGGCGGGCCTGCAACTACCTCGCGCTGGGGATGATCTACCTGCGAGAGAACCCGCTCCTCCGTCAGCCGCTCGCCCCGGAGCAGGTGAAGAGCCGGCTCCTCGGCCACTTCGGCGCGAGCCCGGCCCTGTCGTTCGTCTGGACGCACCTGAACCGCATCATCCGCCGGGAGAACGCCGACCTCATCTTCCTCGCCGGGCCGGGCCACGGCGCGCCCGGCGTGCTCGGGCCCGTGTTCCTGGAGGGCACCTACTCCGAGGTCTACCCGGACAAGGGGCTCGACGAGGAGGGGCTCCGGCGCTTCTTCCGGGAGTTCTCGTTCCCGGGCGGGGTGGGCAGCCACTGCACCCCCGAGACTCCCGGCTCCATCCACGAGGGCGGCGAGCTCGGATACGTGCTCTCGCACGCCTGCGGGGCGGCCTTCGACAACCCGGAGCTCATCGTCGCCGCGGTGGTGGGCGACGGCGAGGCCGAGACCGGACCGCTCGCCACCTCCTGGCACCTGAACAAGTTCTTGAACCCGGCCCGCGACGGGGCGGTGCTCCCGGTCTTGAGCCTCAACGGGTACAAGATCAACAACCCCACCCTGCTCTCCCGGATCTCCCCCGAGGAACTCGAGGACCTCCTTCGCGGCTACGGCTGGAGCCCCTGCTTCGTCGAGGGCTCCGAGCCGGAGAGCATGCATCAGGCCATGGCCGCCACCCTGGACCACTGCGTGAAGGCCATCCGGGCCGCCCAGACCGAGGCGCGTCAGGGCGGCATCGTGCGCCGCCCTCGCTGGCCGATGATCGTCCTCCGCTCCCCGAAGGGCTGGACCGCGCCCCGGGAAGTGGACGGCCACTATCTCGAGGGATTCTGGCGGGCCCACCAGGTCCCCATCCCCGACGTGAAGACCAACCCCGCCCACCTCCGGCTGCTCGAGCAGTGGATGAAGAGCTACCGTCCCGAGGAGCTGTTCGACGCGTCCGGTGCGCCGGTGGCCGCCCTGCGGGCCCAGACGCCCGCGGGAACCCGGCGCATGGGGAGTAACCCGCACGCCAACGGGGGTCTGCTCAAGCGTCCCCTGAGGCTCCCCGACTTTTCGGAGTTCGCCGTGAAGGTGGAGGCGCCCGGGCAGACTCGCCACGAGAACACCCGGCCCCTGGGACTGTTCCTCACCGAGGTCATGCGGCAGAACCCGAAGAACTTCCGGGTCCTCTCGCCGGACGAGAACTCCTCCAACAAGCTCGACGCCCTCTACGCGGTCACCGGGAAGACGTGGATGGCCGAGGTCTTGCCCGAGGACCAGGACGGGACCCGGCTCTCGCCGGACGGGCGGGTGGTGGAGATGCTCTCCGAGCACACCCTGGAGGGCATGCTGGAGGGGTACCTGCTCACCGGGCGCCACGGGTTCCTCTCCTCCTACGAGGCCTTCGTCCACGTGATCGACTCGATGTTCAACCAGCACGCCAAGTGGCTCGACATCTGCCACCGCATCTCCTGGCGCGAGGAGATCGCCTCGTTGAACCTGCTCGTCACCTCCACCGTCTGGAGGCAGGACCACAACGGCTTCACCCACCAGGACCCGGGGTTCTTGGACGTGGTCGTGAACAAGAGCGCCCGGGTGACCCGGATCTACCTCCCCCCCGACGCCAACTGCCTCCTCTCGGTGGCCGACCACTGCCTGCGGAGCGAGAACTACGTGAACGTCATCGTCTCCGACAAGCAGGCCCACCTGCAGTACCTCGACATGGAGGCGGCCCGCATCCACTGTACCAAGGGGATCGGCACCTGGGACTTCGCCTCGAACGACCAGGGAACCGAGCCCGACGTCGTCCTCGCCACCGCCGGCGACATCCCCACCCTCGAGGCCTTGGCCGCCGTCTCGATGCTGCGGGACGACTTCCAAGACCTCAGGATCCGGTTCGTGAACGTCGTGGACCTCTTCGCCCTCCAGCCGGAGAGCGAGCACCCCCACGGGCTCTCGGACCGCGACTTCGACGGCCTCTTCACCCTCGACCGGCCGGTGATCTTCAACTTCCACGGGTACCCTTGGCTCATCCACCGGCTCGCCTACCGGCGCACCAACCACCGGAACATCCACGTCCGCGGCTACAAGGAGAAGGGCAACATCAACACCCCCTTGGAGCTCGCCATCCAGAACCAGATCGACCGGTTCAGCATCGCCATCGACGTCATCGACCGGGTGGATCGGCTCAAGGTCGCGGGCGCCCACGTGAAGGAGAAGCTCAAGAACCGCCAGATCGGATGCCTTCTCTACGCCCACGAACACGGCGTCGACCCGCCCGACCTCGTCGACTGGCGCTGGCCGGGCGGGACGAGGTGAGCATGGTGGAAACCCTGGAACAGGAGCTCACCCGGGTCTTGGCCGAGGAGCGCGAACTCGTCCTCGATTCCCTCGACAACGAGGACGCGCTCGACCTCGGCCTCTCCCTGGTGGAGAGGGCGCGGGCCGAGAAGCTCCCCATCGCCATCGACGTCGAGCGCTGCGGGCAGCGGATCTTTCACGCGGCCATGCCCGGCTCGTCCCCGGACAACGCCCACTGGATCGAACGAAAGAAACGGCTGGTCAACCGGACGTTCCGAAGCTCCTACGCCACCGGGCTCTCCCTCAGGCTCAAGGAGCAAACCCTCTTCGAGGCCCTGGGGCTCGACGAGCGGGACTACGCCGCGCACGGCGGGTGCGTGCCCTTGGTGGTGAGCCGGGTGGGCTTCGTGGGGACCTTGACGGTGTCGGGGCTCCCCCAGCGCGAGGATCACGAACTCGCGGTCCTCGCCCTCCGGGCGCACCTCGCCGCCCGCAAGGAGGGATAGGGACGGGGAGGCCTCCGCGGAAGCGGGGGGCAGGCCCACAGGGCCCTGCAAAAACCGGTACCATGAGGCCCCCATGGACCGGCCCGACTGGCTTCGCCTCGCCGACGCGCTCCAGACCATCGCCTCGGCCGGACTCACCTACTCGCAAGACCCGTTCGATCGCGACCGCTTCGAGCAGGTGCGCGCCCTCGCCGCCGAGATCCTCTCGGACCATACCGACCTCTCCCTCGAGGAGGCCTCCGCCCGGCTTTCGGCCGAGCCCGGTTACGCGACGCCCAAGGTCGACGTCCGCGCCGCCCTCCTCGACGGCGACAAGGTCCTCCTCGTGCGCGAGGTCTCCGATGGACGCTGGTCGCTCCCGGGAGGCTGGGCCGAGGTGGGCGAGAGCCCTTCGGAGGTGGCGGTGCGCGAGGTGCGCGAGGAGACGGGCCTTTCGGTGCGGGTCTTGAAGCTCGCCGCCGTCCTCGACAAGCGCAAGCACCCCCACCCGCTCCAGCTCGCCTACGCGTACAAGCTCTTCTTCCTGTGCGAGGCGGTGGGCGGCAGCCTACGGACCAGCTTCGAGACGCCGGGGGTGGACTGGTTCCCTCGGGCGGCGCTTCCCCCGCTCTCCTTGGACCGGGTGCTCCCGTCCCAGGTGGAACGACTCTTCGCGCACCGCGACGATCCCGCGCTCCCGACCGAATTCGATTAGGGGCCCGAGCCGGCTTGATCGCGCCTTTGACTTGCACTATCAACCGTTGAGCCAGACAACCATTCCCATGCCCGACCTCCCCATCGGCCTGCTCGCCTCGCTCCTGGTACGCTCCGTCCGCCAACTCGTGGTCACCCAGGTCGAGCCGCTCGGCCTCTCCACCCAGCAGTTCTGGGCCCTCGTCGCCATCGCCGAGCACTCCACCTCCTCGCAGGCGGAGCTGGCGGCGCGTCTGCGGGTGGACGAGGCCACCGCCTGCCGCGTGGTCCGGGCGCTCTCGGAAGCGGGCCTCGTGACCGCTCTAAGAAACCCTTCGGACCGCCGCCGGGTGAGGCTCAAGCTCTCCTCCGGAGGAGAGACGCTCTCCCGCCGACTCGTCCCGGTGGCGCAGGACATCCGGAGCGCCATCGACGCCGCCCTGTCGCCGGAGGAGCGATCCGCCACCCGCCTCGCGCTCGGCAAGGTGGTGGCGCGCCTCTCGGCCCTGACCAAAGGGATCCCCGCGAGCCCGGCGGACCCGCCCGCCGCAAGCGGCCTGCGCTCCCGGGGAGCCTCGGTGCTCCCGGAAAGGACGCGCGAGCCCGCCCGCCGATCTTCATCACCCGGAAGGGGTACACCGTGATGCTCCGCATCGCCCTCGTGCTCTCCCTGGCCGCCGCCCTCTCCTGCTCGAAGGTGGACTCCGCCCCGCGCCAGCGGCCCCCCCCCTCGGTGACCACCGCGCCGGTCGCGATCCGCGACGTGCCGGTGGAGATCCGTTCGCCGGTCGACCTGCGCCCCATCGAGCAAGCCGAGGTGGGCGCCAAGGCGCTCGGATATCTGGATGCGGTCCTCGTCGACCGCGGCGACCGAGTGCGACGGGGCCAGCTGCTCGCGGTGGTAAGGCCCTCCGACCTCACCGACCAGCTCCAGGCGGCGCGGGGGGCCCTGGCACAGACCGAGGCGCAGGCCGCCCTGGCGCGCGCCAACCACGAGCGCGCCGTCCAGCTCGCCCCCACTGGCTTCATCTCCCAGCAGGACTTGCAACAGGACGAGGCCGCGGTGCGGAGCACCGAGGCGGCGCTGGCGGCGGCCCAGGCGAACGTGGGAGCCCTCGCCACCCGGCTCGGGGAGATGAAGATCGATTCGCCCCTGGACGGCTACGTCGCCATCCGAAGGCTCGATCCCGGGGCGCTGGTCGGTCCCGGATCCCCCAACGGGTCGGTGCTCCTCATCCAGCGGCTCGACGTCCTCCGGGTCTTCGTCCCGGTGAACGAGCGCGACGTGGCCCGGCTACGAGTCGGCCAGGATGCGCACGTGGAGGTGGACGCGCTCCCGGGCCAGAGCTTGCGGGGCAAGGTGGTGCGCATCTCGCCCTCCTTCGACCCGGGGGCTCGCACCCTGGACGCCGAGGTCCAGCTGCCCAACTCGAGCGGAATCCTCCGGCCGGGCATGTACGGCCGCGCCGCCATCGTGACCGACATCCACCGATCGGCGATCGTCATCCCCACGCCCACCGTCCAGATCTCGAACGGGAAGAGCTACGTGTTCGTCCTCGAGAAGAGCGATGAGGCGGCGCCCCCGGCCTCGCAAAAGGCCGCGCCGGCGGGCGGTTCGCCCCCGCGGCCCGAGGCGGGCGCCGGCGCCGGGCTGTCGGCCGTGCCCGGGCGCGTCCGGCGGGTGGAGATCCAAGGGGGGGTCGACGGCGGCGACTGGATGGAGGCCACCTCGGGCCTCAAACCCACTGACGAGATCGTGACCGCCGGCATGGACGTGCTCTCGGACGGCGTCGCGGTCCGCGCCTTCCGCAACATCGACGCCTTCACCGCCCGGTCCCTGACCGCGGCGGCGGAGTGAAGGAAGAAGGCCATGTGGCTCACCCGGATCGCCCTGCGGAACCCCATCTTCATCCTCATGATGTCGCTCATGACGGTGGCCCTGGGATGGGTGTCCCTCACCCGGCTGTCGGTGGATCTCTTCCCCAACATCGACATCCCGCTCGTGCAGGTCGCGACCTTCTACACCGGGGCCGGACCGGTGGACATCGAGAAGTCGATCACCGTCCCCATCGAGCGGGCGGTCTCGGCCTCGCCGGGCGTGGACCGGATCGAGAGCACCTCCAAGCAAGGGGTCTCGGTGGTCCGGGTCTGGTTCCAGTACGGCACGAACCTCGACAACGCGCAGTTCGACGTCTCCCAGCGCATCGGCCAGATCCTGAGCTCCCTCCCACCCGGCATCACCCAGCCCTTCGTCATCAAGGTGGACATCACCGGGATCCCGGTGGTCCAGGTGGCCATGAACGGCGAGGGGCTCGACGAACGCCAGCTCTACGACATCGGCTACAACACCGTCGAGCCGCAGATTGAGCGCATCCCCGGGGTGGCGAGCGCCACGGTCGCGGGGGGCAAGGTCCGGGAGATCGAGGTGATGGTCCAGCCCGACGCGCTCCGCGCCCGGGGGCTCGCCATCCTGGACGTGGTCAACGCCGTGGGGAAGTCGAACCTGCTCTTCCCCTCCGGCAACCTCCGCACCGACCAGACCGACTACAACGTCTTCTCCAACACCTCCTTCGGCGAGGCGCGCCCGCTGAGGGACGTGGTGATCCGCCCCGAGAACCAAAGCTCCGCCGCGCCGGTGCGGATCTCCGACGTCGCCGAGGTGAAGGACGGCTCCGCCGACCAGACCGAGATCGTCCGGGTCAACGGCCAGCGGGGGGTCTTCTTCCGGGTCCTGAAGCAGCCCGGGGCCAACACCGTGGCGGTGGTCGACGCCGTGCGCAAGGCGATCGGCAAGCTCCGCGGCGTCCCCCCGAACGTCCACCTCGCCATCGCCTTCGACCAGTCGACCTATATCCGGGCGGCCATCGCCTCGCTCGAGCACGAGGCCATCACCGGGGGCCTGTTGGCCGTGGCGGTGATCCTCGTCTTCCTCGTCTCCCTCTCCGCCACCGGCATCATCGCCGTGGCCATCCCCCTCTCCATCATCGCCACCTTCGTCCTGCTCTTCTTCACCGGACAGACCCTAAACGTCTTCACCCTGGGCGGCCTGGCGCTCGGGGTGGGGCGCCTGGTGGACGACTCGATCGTCGAGCTGGAGAACATCCACCGTCACCTGGCCCTGGGCCAGGACCGCCGCGCCGCGGTCCTGAACGCCGCCCAGGAGGTGGCCATGCCCATCTTCGTCTCCACCGTGACCACCATCGTGGTGTTCTTCCCGGTGGTGTTCTTGGCCGGGGTGGCGAAGAACCTGTTCCTCCCCCTCGCCCTCACCATCGCCTTCGCCCTCATCATGAGCTTCCTCGTCTCCCGCACCGTCACCCCCATCCTCTGCCTCAGGTACCTGAAGGCGGAGGAACACGGAAAGGGCCACGGGATGAGTGGATGGGTCACCCGGCGGTTCGACCAGCTGGACGAGGCCTACGCCATCGCCCTGCGCTGGGTGCTCGGGCGGAGGTTCAGGGTCATCGGTTTCATCGTCCTCGTCTGCGTGGCCACCGTCGGGGTGCTGAAGAACCGGGTGGGCACGGAGTTCTTCCCCGACGCCGACGAGAGCCAGTTCTCCGTGAGCTTCAAGACCCCCATCGGCACGAAGGTCCAACGCACCGAGATTATCACCGCGCGCCTCGAGGACACGGTCCAAAAAACCCTGGCCGACGCCAAGAGCAAGGAGGGGAAGCCGGTGGTGCGGACGGTCATCTCCGACACCGGTCTCCCCGTGGGCCGGAGCGCGGTCTTCAGCCAGAACACCGGGCCCCACGCCGGAGGCCTCTACGTGAACCTCGTCCCCAAGGTGGACCGGATGGTGGGCGACGAGGAGCTGGCGGACCGGGTCCGAAGGGTCATGGGCCAGCAGTTCCCCGGCACCCAGATCTACTTCTTCGTGGGCGGGATCGTGAAGCGCATCCTGAACTTCGGCTCCACCTCCCCCATCGACGTGGAGATCGTCGGCTACGACCTCGAGGCGGGGGGCGAGTACGCCAAGCATCTCTCCGCCTTGATGCGCGGCCTCTCCGATGCCCGGGGGAACCCGGTCCTCACGGACGTGCAGATCTCCCGGGAGGAGAACTACCCCGAGCTCGACGTGCAGGTCGACCGGGAGAAGGCCGGCCGCCTGGGCCTCTCCGAGACCGACGTCGCCCAGACGGTGCTCAGCAGCCTCGCCGGGACCACCCAGTACTCGCCCGTGCCCTACATCGACGCGAAGACCGGCAACCAGTACTACATCAACGTCCGGCTCGACGACGCCCACCGGGGAAGGGTCCAGGACCTGTCCGACATCTTCGTCCGGACCCCGACGGGAGCGGTGGTGAACCTCGCGAACCTCGCCACCATCCGTCGCTCCTCCGGACCGGTCACCATCAACCGCAAGTACCTCCAGCGCATCATCGACGTGACCGCCAACGTCGCCCCGGGGCAGGACCTCGGAACCGCGAGCGCCAAGGTCCAGCAGGCGGTGGACGAGCTGCCGCCCCCCGACGGCTTCACCGCCACCCTCGGCGGGCAGACCGCAGCGCAGAAGGAGGCCTTCACCGGCCTCATCTTCGCCGCCATCCTGGCGATCGCCCTCGTCTACATGATCCTCGCCTCCCAGTTCAAGTCGCTCATCGACCCGCTCGTGATCATGTTCTCCGTCCCCCTGGGCGTCGCCGGGGTCTACTTCTCCCTCTGGGCGACCGGGACCACTCTCTCGGTGAACAGCTTCATGGGCATCATCATGATGGTGGGGATCGTGGTGTCGAACGGGGTCTTGCTCGTGGACTTCGCCCGGGTGTTGCAATCGCGGGGCCTGCCCCTCCTCGACGCGACCGTGCAGGCCGGCAAGACCCGGCTCAGGCCCATCCTCATGACCACCATCGCCACCATCGTGGGCCTCGCCCCCATGGCCTTGGGGCTCGGCGAAGGGAGCGAGGCCAACCTCCCCCTCGCCCGGGCGGTGATCGGGGGGCTCACCGTCTCCACCCTCTTCACCCTCTTCCTCATCCCCTCCCTCTACACGCTTCTCGAGCGCTTCTCGAAGAGCCAGCACCGCGACGACGCAGGCGATCCCGCCCTCTAGGCGTCACCTTCCCCATGAGACGAACGGTCCTCCTCCTCGGTCTTTTGCTCGCGAAGACTGCCCTCGCCCAGACCTCCCCGCCGCCCTCGCCCGCGGCCCCGGCCTCTTCCCTCGCCCCGGCGCCGCCCCCCCCGGCGCCCTCCGGGCCGCCCCTCGAGGCGGTGGACTTCGACCGGGCGGTTCAGCTCGCCATCGCCCGCGCCCCCTCCGCCACCATCGCCGCCCAGGAGGTGGCCCGGACCGACGCCCTCCTCTGGGAGGTTCGATCGGGCTCCCTGCCTTTCCTCGCCTTGAACGGGACCTACACCCGTATCGACGCCTCGCGACTCGGTCAGGTCGTGGTCGAGGTGGGCCAGAGCCAGGTCAACACCGTCACCATCCGCACCGTCCCCCAGCAGTCCAACAACGAGAACCTGGCCCTTTCCGTTCCGCTGCTCGCACCCTCGAGGTGGTACCAGTGGTCGCACGCCGGAGATCAGCTGGACGTCGCCCGGGCCAGCGAGCGCGACGTGCGCCGGGCGGTCGCGATCACCGCCGCCCGCGCCTACCTCACCATCATCGCCCAGAAGCGTTCCATCGAGGTCTCGCGGACGGCGGTCGAGAACTCCCAGGCGCACTACGACTACGCCCACGCCCGCCGCCTGACCGGCATCGGCAACACCCTCGACGAGATCCGTGCCGATCAACAGCTCGCCACCTCCAGGGCCCAGCTCGAGGACGCCTTGGCCGGGCTGGTGCGGGCCCAGGAGGCCCTCGGGATCGCCACCGGTTCGGGCGGCCCCTTGGACGCAGGCGGGGAACCGGACTTGAGCGGCGGCCCCGCCTCCGTCGACGGGGGCCTCGAGCTCGTCGAGGAGACGCGCACCGACGTCCTCCTCGCCCGAAGCCGCTCCCACGCCGCCGAGCGGGTCACCGCCGACAGCTGGGCGGACTGGCTCCCCACCGTCTCCTTCAACGGCCAGATCTACCGCCAGGATCCCCCCTCCGCCACCACCCCCGCCCGCGGCTGGCAGGTGCAGCTCCTCCTCACCTTCCCCATCTTCGAGGGGGGGCTCAGGGTGGGGCAGTACCGGGAGCGGGAGGCCCTCGAGCGCGAGGCCCAGCTCCAACTCGAGGGCACGAGGGAGCAGGCCCGTTCCGACGTGCGCACCGCCTACGCCAACCTGGAGCACGCGGTCGCCTCGCTCGAGGCGAACCGCCGCGCCGCCGACAGCGCCCACCTCGCCCTCTCCCTCGTCGATCGAGCCTTCCGCGCCGGCGCCACCACCAGCCTCGACGTGACCGACGCCGAGCGCACCGCCCGGGACGCGGACAGCGCCACCGTCATCGCCGAGGACGGCGTGCGCCAGTCCCGGCTCGATCTCTTGTCCGCCATCGGACGGTTCCCGAGCCTCTAGATCGAGGGTCCCAAAGGGCGGGGGAAGAGAGGGCCGCTTTCCCCCCGGGCCCAGGACCGCCCTCACGCCGCCCGGACCACCACCCCGGTCGCGGTCTCGGCCAGTACGTACTCCGGGTGGAAGCGCTCCGCGGAGCGGAGGGCCCACTCACGGTCGAAGAGCACGACCGGCCGGTCGCGCACGTCGAGCACCACCATCCCCTCCATCGCCCCGGCCACCTCGTCGAGGTCGAGCGGCCCCCCATCCCGGCGCGAGACCCAGCGCGCGAGCTCGTAGGGGGCGGGCTCGAGCCGCACCTCCACCCCGTACTCGGCCTCGAGCCGGTACTTCGTGACCTCGAACTGGAGCCGGCCCAGCGCCCCGAGCACCAGGTCCCCGGCCCGGCCGGCGGGCGGGCGGTAGAGCTGGATGGTCCCCTCCTGGGCCAGCTGGGTGAGGCCGAGGCCGAACTGCTTTCGCCGCATGGGGTCGACGAGGAGCATCCTCGTGAAGTGCTCGGGGGCGAAGCTCGGGATGGCCTCGAAGGTGAAGCGGGAACCGCCGGTCAGGGTGTCTCCGATCTCGAAGGTGCCGGGGTCGTGGATCCCCACCACGTCGCCGGCCCACCCCTCGTCGAGGAGGGTCCGGTCCCGGGCCAGGAACTGGGTGGGGTTCGCGAGCCTTATGTCCTTGCCGGAACGGACGTGGTGCGCCTTCATCCCCCGCACCATCCGGCCCGAGCAGATGCGCACGAAGGCGATCCGGTCCCGGTGGGCCCGGTCCATGTTCGCCTGGATCTTGAAGACGAACCCGCTGAACTCTTCCCCGGTGGGGGCGATGGGGCCCTGGTCGGAGGGGCGCGGGCGCGGCGGAGGCATGAGCTCGCAGAAGGTCTCGAGGAAGGGCTCGAGGCCGAAGTTGTTCATGGCGCTCCCGAAGAACATGGGCGAGAGCTGGCCGGCGAGGAACCGCTCTCGGTCGAAGCCGTCGCCGGCCGCCAAGAGCAGCTCCGCATCGCTGCGGAGGCGCTCGTACCCATCCTCGTCGAGCGCCTCGCGCACCGCCGGGTCGAGAAGCCCGGCGACCTCCACCGGCGGCCGCTCCGCCCCCACCGCCGCCGAGGACCGGGCGTGGGCCTCGTCGAAGAGGTACACCCGCCGCGCGAGCCGGTGGTAGACGCCGCGGAAGATCCCGCCCCGGAACACCGGCCAGGTGATGGGATGGGCGCCGATCCCCAGGACCCCTTCCACCTCGCCCAAGAGCTCGAAGGCGTCGCGCCCGGGCCGGTCCATCTTGTTCACGAAGGTGAAGATGGGGATGGCCCGCTGTCGGCAGACCCGGAAGAGCTTGCGCGTCTGGGCCTCCACCCCCTTGGCGCAGTCGAGGAGCATGACCGCGCCATCGACCGCGTGCAGGGTCCGATAGGTGTCCTCGCTGAAGTCCGCGTGCCCCGGGGTATCGAGCAGGTTCATCTGGTAGCCGCGGTAGGGGAACTGCAAGACGCTCGTGGTGATGGAGATGCCGCGCTCCCGCTCCATCTCCATCCAGTCCGAGACGGCGCTGGAGCGCCCCCGCTTGGCCCGGACCGCGCCGGCGAGCTTTATGACCCCGCCGTAGAGGAGCAGCTTCTCGGTGAGCGTGGTCTTCCCCGCGTCCGGGTGGGAGATGATGGCGAAGGTTCGCCGGCGGAGGGTCTCGTGGTGGCTCATGTGGAGGGGGGGCCGCGGCTGGCTGAGAAGAGGGAGTTAGCACTGCCAGCCCCTCCGCGCCAGGAGAGGATCCGCGTCAAGATGGTCGGCCGGACCGCGGAGCGGGGCTCCCCTGCCCCGGCCGGCGACCGGGGGCGGGGCGGGTCCACCCCAAAAGCGCTGCCGCCTTGGGCTCGCCGCGGCGAGCCGCCGCGAGGAGGTAGGGGGCGGCCCGCCGCCGATCGCGGGGGGCACCCAGGCGTCCCCACCAGTAGGCCTGGCCGACCAGCCCCGCCGCCCCGGCGTGCCCCCGGCCCGCGGCGCGGCGGAAGAACCGCAGGGCGCCCGTGCGGTCGCGGGAAACTCCCAGACCGTCCCGCAGGCACAGGCCCAGCTCGACCATGGCGTCCGCCGAGCCGCGGGCGGCGGCGCGCCGGTAGAGCCGCACCGCCGCCGGCCGATCCCGGGTCACCCCATCGCCGTTTAAGAGGGCCGCGGCGAGGCCGAGGAAGGCGCGGAGGTGTCCGGCCGCGCACGCCACCCGGAAGAGCTCCACCGCGGTCCGAAGGTCGCGCCGCCCCCCCCGGCCGTCCCGGAGCATCTCCCCCAGGGTGGCCTGCGCCTCCGCCATCCCCGCCGAGGCCGCGGCCTCGTAGGCGCGACGGGCCGCCCCGTGATCGCGCGGCGGATCGCGATCGAGGGAACGCGCTAGGGCCAGCGCCGCCCGGACATCCCCCTTGCGCATCCGCACCCGAAGGATGGCCCGGCGCGCCAGGACCTCGGCCCGCTCGCTCATGGAGGGAATCGTGCCACGAGCGGGGGGAAACGGCGAAGGAACGGACGCCGCGGAGAGACAGGCGCGCCGGAGATCCTACCCCGGCGAGTCGAACTGCCCGAGCGCTCCTGCCGCTTCACCCTCAACCAGGCCCCGGGGCCCCCTGGAGAAGAACTCGCGGACGCCAGCCAGGTCCCGGGAGTCCGGAGGGACGGGTTTCACCTCGATCCGCGTCACCGGCGTCCGGCTCGGCGACGTGACCAGCGTACCGGTCACTGTTCCCTCTCCCGCCGAGATCGCCATCACATACGCCCGGCGCTGGGAGATCGAGCTCGTCATCCGTGGCCTCGCGTCCCGGCGCCGCGTAGTGGTCGAGGCACCCATCTACGCCGCCCGCAATCGGCCTCGCAGTGAGTCGCGCGATCTGGCTCTGCCTCCGCGCGCCCGTCGAGGCCGGCCGTCGCGTCTCGGAGCGGCGGGTGGCCGACACGCTCGCCGCCATCGCCGCGCAACTCGCCTTCGTCCTCACCGGCCTCCCGGCCCATCACGCGTACTGTATAGTCGGCGAATGCCGATCCTGGCCCGCTCCATTTGCCCCTTCGACTGCCCGGATGCCTGCGGCCTCCTCGCCGAGGTTGAGGGCCCCCGGGTGGTGAAGGTCCGCGGCGACCCTCGGCACCCGTACTCGCGCGGTTCGCTCTGCCCAAAATTGATCGGGTACGAGCGCAGCGTCCACTCGGCGGAGCGGCTCACCCATCCGTTGATCCGCACCGGGAGGAAGGGCGCCGGGGAGTTTCGCCGGGCCAGTTGGGCGGAAGCAGTGGCGCTGGTCGCTGCCCGCTGGAAGGAGATCATCGCCTCCGACGGAGCCGAGGCCATCCTGCCCGTCTCGGCCGGCGGATCGATGGGCTTGGTCCAGCGGAACGCGGGCCTGCCCTTCTTCCACCGCATGGGCGCCTCTCGCCTCGACCGCACCATCTGCGCTCCTGCCAAGGACGCGGGCTGGGAGGCGGTGCTCGGGTCCACCCCAGGGCCGAGCCCGGAGGTGGCGCGCCAGAGCGACCTAGTGGTGCTATGGGGCATCAACGCCGTCGCCACTAACCTCCATTTCGTGCAGCGGGCCAAGGAGGCACGCCGGCGTGGCGGCCGGGTGCTCCTTATCGACACCTATGCCAACGACACTGCCGCCGTGGCCGACGAGGTGTTCCTGGTGCGGCCGGGCTCGGACGGCGCGCTGGCGCTGGCCATGGTGCACGTCCTCGCTCGGGAGGGCCTAGCCGACGAGGCGTTCCTTTCGCGCGAGGCTATCGGCTGGCCGGAGCTCCGCGCCCGGGCCCTGGCTGACTACGCCCCGGCGGCGGTGAGCGCCCGGGTGGGGCTCCCGCCCGAGGCCATCGAGGGGCTGGCCCTTGCCCTGGCCCGGGCAAGGGCTCCCTTCTTCCGCGTCGGGGGCGGGCCCTCGCGCTACGGGAACGGGGCCATGACCGTCCGCTCCATCGTGGCCTTGGGGGCGGTCCTGGGGGTGTTCGATCGCACGGGCGGCGGCGTCCTGCTCTCCACCGGCGCCGGCCAGGCCTTCGACCTGTCCCCGCTCCTGGATGAGGATCTGCGGCTCCGGCCTACCCGGCGGGTCAACGCCAACGAGTTGGGGCGGGCACTGACCGAGCTCAGCGGGCCGCCCATCCGGTCGCTCTACGTCTGGTGTGCAAACCCCGCCGCGGTGAACCCGGACCAAGGCACGGTACTGCGCGGGCTCTCCCGGGAGGACCTCTTCCTCGTGGTGCACGAGCGGTTCATGACCGACTCGGCGCGCTACGCCGACGTGGTCCTGCCCGCCACCACCTCGCTGGAGCACGCCGACCTGTACACGTCATACGGGCAGTACGCCGTCCAGCGGGTCCGGCCTGCCATCCCGCCGCTTTCGGACGCCCGCCCGAACTGGGAGGTGTTCCGGGCGCTGGCCGCGGCCATGGGGTACGGCGAGCCCATCTTCCAGATGACCGCCGACGAGGTGATCGAGCTCCTCATCGGCCGCATGGACGAGGGGTGGTTGGGGGAGGGCGGCCGGGCCCGGCTCCTGGCGGGAGAGCCGGTGGTGCTCGCGCCGCCGCCCGGACCACGCTGGGGCACGCCATCGGGGAAGATCGAGCTCCTGAATCCGCGGGGACGGGAACCCTTGCCGCGATTCCTCCCCACCCACGCCGAGGACGGGTTGCCGCTCCGGCTGGTCACGGCGCCGGCGCTCAACACGCTCAACTCGACCTTCCAGGAGCGCCCAGAGCTGCGCGCTCGGGCTGGGGGGATGACTCTCAAGCTGGCGCCGTCGGAGGCCGCCGCTCGTGGGCTGCGGGACGGGCAACTCGTGGTCGCGTTCAACGAACTCGGCGAGGCGGCCTTCCGGCTGCGGGTGGCGGCCGGCGTACCGTCGGGCGTGGTCGTGGCCGAGGGCGTGTTCTGGCTGGCGCACGCCCCCGGGGCGCGGAACGTGAACGCGCTCACGTCGCAGCGGCTCACGGATGAGGCTGGCGGATCGACCTTCTACGACAACCGGGTCGAGGTGCGCGCCGGCTAGGTTTAGGGCGAGGACCAGCTCGCCATGCCGGGTGGGTCCGGCCGCAAGGTTGTGCATCTCGAGCGGGTCGGCCGGGCCAGGACTTGCTCGGGCATGCTCGCCGCCGCTCAATTTGCGATCCAGGAGCTGGGGAACGCCAAGGTCGGTGACAAGACGCTCCTCGATACGCTGGTGCCAGCTCGCACCGCTTTCGACGAATCCGTGGCAGCTGGCCTCCCCTTCGCCGAGTGCCTCGACCGAATGACTGCGGCGGCGATCAGGGGGCGCGATTCCACCCGCGACCTTGTAGCTCGCGTGGGGAGAACGAGCCGCTTGGGCGAGCGCTCCCGTGGCGTTCTCGACGCCGGGGCGACCTCCTGCTGTTCGAGCGTCGAGTCGATGGCTCGCTCGCTCCGCTCCGCGCTTGGGACGGGATGAGCGATCTCGCGCCGTGGGCCGTGCTTCGCTCCGGGATGTGCCGGAACTGATGCCTCCGGTGGATGGTATCCGGTAGAGCCCCAACGACCACCCGCCGGGGCTCACCATCGAGAGTCTCCCGCTCAGCGGGGCGATCGGGCGAATCGGCCCGGTGGCGAGTGAGGTGGCCGCGGCGTCAAGCGAGCTGGGCCCGGGCACACTCGATGAAGGCGAGCATGTTCTCGAGGGGCACGTCCCCCTCCACGTCATGGGCCGGGGAGAAGATGTAGCTTCCCTCCCCTCCCTCCTCGAGGAGCCGGCGAGACTCCCGGCGGACTTCGTCGGCGGTGCCGTAGGGAAGGAGTCGCTGGGTGGAGAGGCCCCCGTGAAAGGAGAGCCTTCCCCGGTATCGCGAGAGGAGGGCGTGGACGTCCATCACCTCCGGCTGGAAGGGGTTGAAGCAGGACACGCCCAGGGAGACCAGATCGTCGAAGAGCTCGTCCACGTCCCCGCAGGAGTGGATCATGACGTGCTTCTTGGCCCCCCGGACGACGCCGTACATGCGCTGGAGGACGGGCCGGAGGAACTCGTGCCAGAGCGGCGGGCCCATCTGCAGCCCGCGCTGGGCCCCCCAGTCGTCGCCGAAGTAGACCGCGTCGATGTCGAAGGAGAGCGCCTTCTCCACCTGAGCGATGTTGTACTCGCCGATGGCGCGAAGAAGGTCCCGGACGAACTCCGGGTGGAGGTAGAAGTCCAGCATGAGATTCTCGGTGCCGCGCAGGGTCCAGGCGCGCTCCCACAGGGAGAAGCCGATGTGGAAGACCCGGAAGCGATCCCCGTACCGGTGGAGCTTCTGGGGGATGTCCCGATAGAACCGGGCGTCGAGCGGATCGGGAAACGAGTAGCCGCGCAGCGAGGGCTCCTCGAGGACCACCCCCCGCACCACGCCGATGTCCCGGTCCACCCTTCGGTCCCAGACGACTCCGAAGACGTCCCGAAAGAGTCCCGGGCCGACCTCCTCGAAGAAGCCGATGTCGCTGCCGAGCTTCAGGATGTGGTTGCCGACGGCCTCGAAGAGCTCCTCGTCGTCGGCGCCGGGCCAAAGGAGGCGGGCGAGGAGCTTCTCCTTGGCCTCCTTCGTGAACCCGAAGGACCAGGGGACGTAGGGCGGTCGGCGGTGCTCCAGAACGTCCCGGATGACCTCTCGCCTCTCCACCGTCGACCCGCCTGGTGAGCGCGCCCGGGGGGAGGGCGCAGGTTCTTCCTCAGGTCAACCGGCGGCCCAGCCAGGCCTGAAGGGAGACGGAAACCACGATGATGAGTCCGTAGATGAAGCTGGTCCAGAACCCGGTCAGGCCCGCGGCCACGATCCCTGCGTTGATGGCCCCGATGATGAACGAGGCAACGAAGGTGCCGAAGATGGTCCCCGTGCCCCCGAACACCGATGTCCCCCCGAGGAACACCGAGGCGAGGGTGTTCAGCAAGTACCCTTCACCCAGGGTCGGCCAGAAGAACTGGACCTCCGCGCTCACCACGAACCCGGCAAACGCGGCCACGAGGCCCACGACGGCGAAGGTGACGATCTTCGTCCCTCCGACGTTCACCCCCATGAGCCGCGCGCTCTCGATGTTGTCTCCCGTGAGATAGACGTGCGCGCCGTACCGGTGGCGGTTCAGGAAGAACCAGGCGATGAGGCCGACGGCAATCGTCCAGAAGAACTGCATGGGCACGAATCCGAACGCGCGCCCCACGAGCAGGCTGTGCAAGAGGCTCGACTGCACCTCCGTCATGCCCAGGCCCTGCCCGTTCGTGATGATCATCACGGCGCCCCGGAGCAAGAACTGGGTGCCGATGGTGGTCACGAGCGAGGGAACCCCGATCTTGACCACGATGTAGCCGTTCAAGAGCCCGGCCAAGAGGCCGGCCAAGAGGCAGGCGAAGAACCCGAGCCAGATGCTCCCGGTCCAGACGAAGACCACGTCGTAGGCGGTCATCCCGAAGGCCATGATCGACGGGAAGGAAAGGTCGATCTCACCGGTGATCACCACCAGGGTGAGCGGAATGGCCATGAGGGCAAAGAAGGGAGTCGTGGACATGAAGGCGCCGTAGATTTCCCTGGACAGAAAGGTCCGCGGCGAGCCGACGAGAAACAGCACCCAGACCAGGAGGGCAACCGCCACGATGCCCAGCTGCAGGGCGTAGGTCCGGAGGAACCGGGAGGCCGGCCCTCGTTCGGCGGTCTTGGAGAGGGGGCGAGCGACGTCAACGGAGCTCATCGGTTCCTCCTCAAGCGTTCAGGGCCCCGGTCTTGGCCACGTGGTAGAGACGGTCGGTGAGTTCCTGCAGAGTCAGCTCGCCCCTGATGAACTCCCCCGCCACCGTGCCCCGGTCGAGCACGACGATCCGGTCGGCCACCGGGTAGACGTGGAAGATGTTGTGGTCGATGAAGATCGCCGACTTGCCCGCCTTCTTGATCCCCTCGACGAAGTCGAGCGCCTTCTTGGTCTCGGAGAGCGATAGCCCCATGGTGGGCTCGTCCAGGATGACGAGCCTCGCCTCGAAGTACAGGGCGCGGGTGATGGCCACCCCCTGGCGTTCGCCGCCGGAGAAGGTCTTGACGGTCGACTCGGGGCTCACCGCGGAGGAGGTGAACCCCATGGCGGAGTGCATGAGCTTGAGCGTCTCCTCGCGCATGCGCTGCACATCGAGGACCCCCAGTCCCTGCGTGAGCTCCCGCCCCATGAAGATGTTCCGCCACAGGGATTGCTTGTCCGCCAGAGCTCGCTCCTGGTAGACGACCTCGATGCCGAGCTCGTGCGCACCGGCGACCGAGAAGTGCTCGAGTCTCTGGCCGTCCCAGAAGATCTCTCCGCCGGGGTCGGGGGCATGGTAGCCGGTGATGATCTTCACGAGGGTGCTCTTCCCCGCCCCGTTGTCGCCGAGGAGCCCGACGATCTCGTTCGGACCCACGTGGAAGTTCACCCCGTGGACCGCCGCGACCTCGCCAAAGGTCTTGGAGATGTTGCGCATCTCGAGCAGGTTTCCCATTGGGCAACCTTTGAAATAAGGGCCCGGCACGGCCTTCGCGGCCGCGCCGGGCGAATCGCACCACCGGTTCCTCGTCCGCCCAAGCGGACTAACGAATGTTCTTCTGCGCCAGCGGGGCCACGAAGTCCACGTTCGACTTGTCCACGAATCCCGCGCCGGTGTTGATATGCAGGCCGGAGAACCCGTACACCTTCGTGAGTGCGACCTGCAGGATGGGCAGGTAGCCCTGCAGCCACTCCTGCTGGTCGATGACGAGGCCGGTCCATCCACCCTTGATGGCCGAGATGGTGGCCGGGGAAAGGTCGAACCCGGCGATGTTCACCTGGCCGGGCTTCTTGCCCGCCGCCTTGAGGTAAGTCTCGGCCGTGGCGGTGAGGCCACCGTGGTCGGTGACGACGAGCTTCACGTCCGGGTGGGAGGACACGTACCCGGCGAAGGTCGGCGCCCCGGCCGGCGGGTCCTTGTTGGTGGCGGCGTCGATCTCGAGGTAGTCGACCGTGACCCCCGCCTCCTTCAGGGCGTCGATCGCGCCCTTGGTCCGCTCGCCGCGGGCGGGCTGGGAGAGCAGGCCCCACACCATGGCGCGATCACCGCTCTTCAGCCCGAAGCGCTTCACCGCCTCGGCACCGAGGGAGTGCCCCGCAGCATACAACTCGGCGCCGACGTACCCGAACCCCTTGGCCTGGTACTTCGCTTCCGCCTTGGGGAGCTGGGTGTTCCCACTCGTGACGATGATCCCCTTCGCCTCCGCCTGGTCGATGAGGGCGTCGAAGGCCTCGTCGCCCGGGTGACCCATGATGCAGATGCCGTCGGGCTTCGTCGCCACGGCCTCCTGGAACTGCTGGATCATCTTCTGCGGATCCCAGTCCGACCAGACGTAGTCGACCTTCACGCCTAGGTCGTACTCCGCCTGCTTCGCGCCGTTGTACACGTTCACGGCGAACACCCCGCCCTGCGGTCCACCGGGGAAGAAGACGATGCGGATTCCCTGGGCCCACTTGGTCTGCGCACTTGCCGCCTGCGCGAACAGGGCGAGTCCCAGCGCCATCCCAGCGATTGCGTACGTCCTTCGTCTCATACGGGCACCCTCCTACGCCTCCATGAAAGCCCGGACGGGCTTTCTACCGTGACACCGAAGCCCCCGAAGCCACTCGTGCCGCAAAAACGAGCGGCACGGCGGTCGGGAGCCTACCGCGCTTCTGCTCCCACACGCCTCAGAAATCGGCCCCCCGAAAGCGCGCCCTCTCCTCATCGGTCCCCGGAGCTCTGGCCGTAGTACGCGTTCTTGCCGTGCTTGCGCTCGAAGTGCTTGTGCACCAGGGACTCGGGCAGCCGGGCCGCCCCGGGATCGAGGGAGTGGGTCAAGTAGGCCATGCGGGCCAGCTCCTCCAGCACCGCCGCGTGGTAGACCGCCTTCTCGGCCGTCTCGCCCCAGGTGAACGGCCCGTGGCCGGCCACGAGCACCATGGGGGTGTGAAGCGGATCGCGGGAGCGGAAGCACTCCAGGATCTGCTTCCCGGTCTCCACCTCGTAGTCCCGCTCCACCGCCTCGTCGGTCATGACCGCGGTGCAGGGGACGTCCTCGGGCAAATGGTCGGCGTGGGTGGTCCCGTAGATGGGGATGGGCCGACGGGCCTGGGCCCAGCTCGTGGCGTAGGTGGAGTGGGTGTGGACCACTCCCCCGAGGCCCGAAAAGGCCCGGTAGAGCACGAGGTGGGTGGGCGTGTCCGAGGAGGGGCGGAGCGTGCCCTCCAAGACCCGCCCCTCCAGGTCGAGGACCACGAGGTCGTCGACTTTCAGGCGCTCGTACTCCACCCCGCTCGGCTTGATCGCCACCACCGCCCGGGCGACGTCGTGGGCCGAGGCGTTCCCGAAGGTGTAGATGGCGAGGCCGCGCCGAGGGATCTCCTGGTTCGCGGAAAAGGCCCTCTCCTTCAGCTCCCGGTAGGGAGACCTCATGGCGCCCTAGCCCCCCAGCCGGTAGGCGAGGTCGTTCCAGCGCAGCTCGTTCCTCAGCGCCGGGAGGTCGAGGTCGGCGCCGATGCGGATGCACTCGAGCCCCGCCATGCCGGCGAGGTCGGCGAGCTCCCCGGAGGTGACCGCATGGCTGAAGGCGGCGTGGTGAGCCCCCCCCGCCTCGATCCAGGCCTGCGCGCCCCGGCGGAAGTCCGGCCGGGGGACCCAGACCGCCCGGGCCACCGGGAGCCGGGGCATCGGCTCCTCCGGCCTCATCACGTCGAGCTCGGCCACGATGAGGCGCATCCGCCCCCCCATGTCGATGAGGGTGGCGTTCACCGCCGGGCCGGGACGGGCGTCGAACACCAGCCGGGCCGGGTCGGCCTTGCCCCCGATGCCCAGGGGGTGGACCTCCAGCGAGGGCTTCCCCTCGGCGATCGACGGGCACACCTCCAGCATGTGCGCCCCGAGCACCCGCTCCTTCCCCTTCACGAGATGGTAGGTGTAGTCCTCCATGAAGGACACGCCCCCGGGACGCCCCCCGGCCATCACCTTGAGCAGCCGGACCAGGGCGGCGGTCTTCCAGTCCCCCTCCGCCCCGAACCCGTAGCCCTCGGCCATGAGCCTCTGGCAGGCGAGGCCGGGAAGCTGCCTCAGGCCGTGCAGGTCCTGGAAGGTGGTGGTGAAGGCGCCGAACCCGCCCTCCTCGAGGAAGGCGCGCAGGGCGATCTCCTGGCGGGCCGCGTCCCGTAGGCTCTCCCGCTTCGGGCCGCCCTTGCGCACCGCCGGGGCGAGGGCGTAGCTCGCCTCGTACTCCTCGAGGAGCTTCTCCACCTTGGCCTCGGGAACCTCGGCGATCCGCCCCACCAGGTCGCCCACCCCGTACCCGTTCACCGACCAACCCAGCTTGATCTGCGCCTCGACCCGGTCCCCCCCGGTGACCGCCACCTCGCGCATGTTCATCCCGCCGAAGCGGGCGACCTTGAGCCTACGCGACTCGGCGAGGGCCAAGGCGGCACGGGAGAAGGCCGCGAGCTCCTCCCCCACCTCCGGATCCTGCCAGTGGCCCACCACGATCTTCCGGTTGAGCCGCAGGCGGGCACAGATGAACCCGAACTCCCGGTCGCCATGGGCCGACTGGTTCAGGTTCATGAAGTCCATGTCGATCGCGCCCCAGGGCAGCTCCCGGTTGAACTGGGTGTGCAGGTGGGCGAGGGGGCGGTCGAGCCGGGTGAGGCCGCCGATCCACATCTTGGCGGGCGAGAAGGTGTGCATCCAGGTGATGACGCCCACGCAGGCCTTGGTGGAGTTGGCCGAGAGGCACATCTCCTCGATCGCCTCGGGGCTCGTGAGGACCGGCCGAAAGACCACCCGCACAGGCAGCTTCCCGGAGCGGTCGAGGAACTCGGCGATCTCCCGCGCGTCGCGGGCCACCTGCTTCAGGGTCTCTTCACCGTAGAGGTCCTGGCTGCCGGTGAGGAACCAGACTTCCTGGGTCTTTGTCTCGGCCACGGCTCTTCTCGTCTCTCGCACGAAAGGTTCCTGGGCCGTGCGCGCCCTGCGGACCCTGGGGACGGTCCGGCTCGAGAGACAACCGGCCTGTCTAAGCCCGGGTGCGCTCCTTCTCCATGAATCCGATAGGCTTTTCGCGACCCCGCCGCTTTGGGGGACACACCGGCCGAAAGAGGCCGGGCCCCTCGCTCGGTACCGCTCGGCATGACGCGCTGCGCTTCCTCCAAGGCCGCCGGAGGCTCCGCCGCCCCAGGCGTGCGCCTTCGGGTGAGGGTCGACCGGGGCTAGCTAGGCCGTGCATTGTGAACGTTCACATCCGTCGTGTCAAGGCTGCTAGTATAGGATCGCGATCGCGGGCGGCCGACCCGCTTCCCGCGGGCAGCACAAGCGAATTCCGAGGGTCGATCCGCCGCCCTGGCTCGCGTTTCCGACCCGATGAGCGCCTCGACAACCAGGCCCGAGAAGCGCCGCACCGCCGTGATGGCCGACGTGGCCGAGCTCGCGGGCGTCTCCCACCAGACCGTCTCCCGCGTCCTCCACGACAGCCCACACGTCCGGCGGGACACGCGGGAGCGCGTCCTCTCGGCGATGCGGCAGCTCGACTACCGGCCCAACACCGTGGCCCAGGCGCTCGTCACCGGCCGATCGAAGACCCTCGGGGTGGTGAGCTTCGACACCACCCTCTACGGGCCGGCCTCCACCCTGCTCGGGATCGAGCAGGCAGCGCACGACGCCGGCTACGCGGTGACCATCTCTAGCCTGCGCTCCTTGAACCGCCCGGCGGTGCTGGCAGCCATCCAGCGGCTCTTCGACCAGGGGGTCGACGGGGTCGGGGTGATCGCCCCCTTGCGCGCCGGCGTGGACGCCCTCCGCCACCTGCGCCCCGACTTCCCGGTGGTGGCGGTGGAGGCCGGGCCCGACTCGTCCATCCCCGTCGCCACCGTGGACCAGACGGCCGGGGCCGCCGCCGCCACCCGGCACCTGCTCGACCTCGGCCACCACACCGTCTTCCACCTCGCCGGCCCCGCCGACTGGAAGGAGGCCGAGGAGCGGATCGAGGGCTGGCGCTCCACCCTGAAGGCGGCGGGAGCGCCCGTGCCGCCCTTGCTCCGCGGCGACTGGACGCCCCGCTCGGGCTACGAGCTGGGCCGCGGCCTCCTCCAGATGCACGAGGTCACGGCGGTGTTCGTGGCCAACGACCAGATGTCGCTCGGCCTCCTCCGCCGCCTGCACGAGGCCGGACGCGAGGTCCCCAAAGACCTTTCGGTGGTGGGCTTCGACGACATCCCGGAGGCGGCCTACTTCACCCCTCCCCTCACCACCGTGCGCCAGGACTTCGCCGAGCTGGGCCGGCGCTGCCTCCACATCCTCCTCGGCCGGATCGAGGGAGAGCGGGTGGAGACCCGGGTCGTGGTCCCCGCCGAGCTCGTGGTCCGAGCCTCGACGGCGATGGCCGTCCGGCCCTGACCCTGCCGCCGGGCCGCCTGAGCCCTTTCCCCCCTGCCCTGCCCCACCTCCTCGAGGTCCTTCTTGGTGAACGCCGCGGCACCGTTTCTCATGACCGCTCGCCTCGAGGGGCTCATGCGACGGGGTGGGGCGGCGCCGCCGGGGACGGCCACGAGCGGCGACCCGCGCCCGGTTCGAGGCGCGTCCCCCGGCCCTGCTCTCCCAGGTGCCGACCGAGGCCGACTTCCTCCTGCGGGGAACGAGTGGCGACCTCGAGCCCTTTCCCCGAAAGAGCCGCTCCACCCTTCCCGTGTGTCGCAGGTCCGCGCCGAGGAGGGAGAGGCGGTCGCGCCGCGTAACGGAAGGCGGCGTCGCGCGGGAAGCGGGTGAGGGAGACAACCCGGCAGCCCGCCCGCAAGAGCATGAGGGCCGCCTGGTATCCGATCTTCACGCGCGCCCCGGTGACGAGCGGCACCCGCCCGCGCAGGTCGGCGGTGGCGGTCCGGCGGGCGTGGTTCTCGTCGCCGCAGCGGGGGCAGAGCTGGTCGTAGAAGTGGTGCCGCTCGAGGTACCGCTCCTTGCAGACGTAGCACTTGCGGGGCGCGCCGTACTCCGACGAGGAGAAAGAAGCGCCCACCCCGAGCGCGACGGGCGGCGGGGTCGCGTCTCTTGGCGCCCGGCGGAGCACCTCGATCCCCGCCGCCCTCCGGAGCGAACCGTCGCGGGCCTTTCTCGACTCGCGCTCTCCGCGAGCGAGCGCCCTTCGCAGATGCCGGCGCTGGTCCGGGTCCGGACGAGCCAGCTGGCCCGCGGCCTTCTGCAGGCGGACCCGGTCGCCGGCGGACAAGCCGGAGAGGACGCCCCGGTCGGCAGCCACGCGCTCCAAGACCTCGAGCGCGCACGAGCATGTTGAGGGCCGCCTTGGCCCTCATGTTGGTATGCGGGTGCCGGTCCGTCTTGTGCCATCCATGATGGGCGCGAGCACCCGGGCCGCCCCGTCCACCACGTCGAGCGGGGGCGCGAAGTCGTGCTCCTCCGCCTTGCGGACGGAAAGACGGATCGGGTCCTCGTCGGTGATCAAGCCGGTGTCGACGGCGTTCAGGCGGTCATGGACCTTCATACCGCCACCCCGGGGCCCTGCGAAGGGGGGTCGCCTAGATCGCCCGCTCGACGATCTCGTGGAGCTCGGCGTCCGTGAGAACGATCGGGTTCGGCTTCATGCTGCTCGCGGCCCGCGCTCGCTCGATGAGGTCCCCGACGCCCCCGGAGGCGAGGCCCAGGGCGCCGAGTCCCACGACCCCGAGGTCCCGGCACAGCCGCGCGAGGAAGGCGATCCCGTCCTCGGCCGAGGCCTCCGGGCTTCCGGTGAGCCAGTGGGCCAGGTCGCCGAACCGGGCCACGGCCGGAGCGGTCGGGGCGCGGGTGCGCAGGGCGCGCAGGTTCACCGTCAAGGAGGGGGCAAGGAGCGCGGCGCAGAGCGCGCCGTGAGGGGCTCCCAGCGCGGCGCCCGCCGGTCCAGCGAACGCGTGGACCGCGCCCAGGCCCGCGTTGGCCAGGCAAAGGCCCCCGAACAGGCTCGCGAGGGCGAGGTCCTCGCGCCGGGGGGCGGTGAGCTCCTCCAGTACCGCCGGGCGGAGCGAGCGCGCGGAGCGCCGGATGCCCTCCGCCGCGAATCCATCGGTGAGCGGGTTGGCGCGGAGCGAGAGGTACGGCTCGACGAGCTGCGAGAGAGCGTCCAGGCCGCTCCCCACGAGCACCTCGCGGGGGGCGCCGGTCAAGAGATCCGGGTCCACCACCGCGAGCCGCGCGAGGAGGAGGGGACTGCGAAGGCTCGCCTTCGTTCCCTCGGCTCCCACTACCGCGTTGCGCGTCACCTCGGAGCCGGTCCCGGCCGTGGTGGGGACGGCCACGAGCGGCAGGGCCGGCCGTTCCAAGGGACGACCGCGGCCCACCACCTCCAGGTGTTCGAGTGGATCGGCCGCGCCGTTCCCGAGCAGGCCCGCCACCGCCTTGCCACAGTCGAGCGCACTCCCACCCCCTACCGCCACGACGCCCTGACACCCGTCCGCCCGCGCCCGCTCCACCGCTTCCCGCACCACCTCGATCGTCGGCTCGGCCGCCACCCGCAGGGGGACGGCGTCGATTCCTCGGTCGGCGAGGGCCCGCGCCAGGGGCTCGGCCCGCGCGCCGCTTCGCCCCGTGACGAAAAGCACCCGCGAGAGGCCCAGGGCCTTGACCTCGCCCGGGACCTCCGCCACCTTCCCGGCACCGAACAGGATCCGGGACGCGGTCGCGAACTCGAAACCCAAAGCCCGCTCCCTCGCCCCGTTCACGCCCCACCCCGCCTCGCGAGGAGCTTCACCACGCGGCCGCGTCCGGCGATACCACCGCGAACTTGCGCGAGCGGCGCGGCTCGGCCATGAGGGGCGCCACCGCATCGCGCCAGGTACGGTAGTGGGCCGTCTCCTTGTGAGCGGCCGCAGCCGACTCGCCGCGGTAGACCTCGACGAAGACGAAGCGCGCAGCGTCCTCACGATCCTGGACCACGTCGAACCGGACCACGCCCGGCTCCTCCCTGCTCCTCGCCGCGTTCTCGAGGGTGGCGCGGCGGAAGCTCTCCACCGCCTCCGGCTTCACCCGTGCCTCTACGTGCACGACGAGGAGTTCCTCTTGCATGGCAAGACCGTACACCGGAACGGACGAGAGGGCCGCGCCCGGCCGGGGCGCGGCCGGGAGCTCGAGGAGAGAAGCGCCCGGGGAGACAAAGGGCCCAAGGCCCGACCGCTCGGCCCATCCGGCCATCCGCCGGGCCGACCCGGGGAATGGGGCGTCCGCGGTGACCGGGCAGTCCATGTGAGCGTTCACACCTCGCCTTCCGCCCGGGGCCCCGCCCGTCAGCGCCCGTCCCAGCCCGGAGGCGGATCGGCGAAGTGGTCCTTCCGGAAGGGATCGGCCGTCTCGCGGAGGAAGCGCTCTCTCGAGGCGAGGCGCCGACCGTCCACGTCGATTCCCAGGGAGATGAGGCCCGCTCGATCGTCGTAGCGGATCGAGAGCAGGGCGACCGGGGTCGAGCTCTCACGCTCGAAGTCGACCGGAATGGCTCTCGATTCGCGGCGTTCACCGAACACCGTTCCCAGGCCGCGGCGTTCCCCCTTCGCGGCAGAGCGCGAGGCCGCCCCCTCCTTCTCTTCCGGGGCGGCGGGGGCTCGCCCATCGTCCGCGCCCGAGGTGCTCGGGACGCGCTCCAGGGACCTCGGCGGGCGAATCGCTTCGGTGAAGACCGCCGCTCCGATGACGCCCACGTCGCGGGAATCGCCCATCCGCGCAGCGTAAGAAGCGCCCACCGTGCCGAAGCGGAAGGCGGCCACCTCATCCACCGAGAGCCGGTACCCATCGATGAGGACCTGACCGAAGGGCGGGACGAGGTATCCCCTCTTGGAGACACTGGCCGGCTCGCCGTCCAGGACGTCCCTCCCGTCCACCGATGTCACGACCTCGATCCGGCCTGCGCTCTTGTTCCTAACGCGCAGGAGGTAGCGAGCCCCCGGCTCGCCGAGCACGTAGGTGCGGCCTTGGTGCGAGAACGCCGGGAGAGGGCGCCCCGCCTCGTCCACGGCGTCGAGGGTGTAGGGAGAGAGGCGCTCGCCACAGTCGCGGGCGAGAGCGCTTCCTCTTGTCGAGCAGGCGAAGAGGGCCAGGGTGAGGACGGCGAGGCGGGGATGGGACATGGGGACTCCTCCGTTCCTCTAGGAGAACGCAGGGAAGGGGAAAAGGATCTTCCAAGAGGAAGAGGCTCATCCCCCAGGGGGGGGGAGCCCGGCCGAATCGGTCGGGCTCGCCTCTTTCGATGAGGCCCGCTAGCCCAGGTCGAGCGGGACGAAGATGCGCGAGTCCCCGCGCTGGATGAGGAGCGCCACCTCGTCCTTCGCGTCCTTGGTCAGGGAGCGGAGCTCCTCGACGCTCTTGACCGGCTTTCCGTTCACCGAGAGGATGACGTCGCCGGGCTCGAGGCCGGCGCGGGCGGCCGGACCGCTCACCCCCTCGACCACCACACCGCCGCTCACGTCGGCCTGGCGCTGCTCCTCGGGGGTGAGGGGCCGGACGGCGAGCCCGAGACGGCCGTGCTCGGCGTTGCCCTGACCGCTCGAGGCCACCGCCTCCTCCTTGGCCGCGCCGACCTTCACCTCCACCTCTCGCTCCTTGCCGTCGCGCCACACCGTGAGCTTGGCGGCGCTGCCAGGCTGCATATCGGCGATGCGCGGAGGCAGGTCACCGGAGCTGTCGATGTCCTGACCGTTCAGCTTGAGGATGACGTCCCCCGGCCGGAGATCGGACTTGGCCGAAGGACCGTTCTTGTCGATGCTCCCGACCAACGCCCCCGCGGGGCGCGGCAGGCCGAACGACTTCGCCAGCTGGGCGTTCACGTCCTGGACGGTGATGCCCAGCCGGCTGCGGGCGACCCTGCCGGTGGCCACGATCTGCTGCTCGACCTTCATGGCCACGTTGATGGGGATGGCGAAGCTGATGCCCATGTAGCCCCCCGACCCGCTGTAGATCTGCGAGTTGATCCCGATGACCTCCCCCTCCTGGTCGAAGAGCGGGCCCCCCGAGTTGCCCGGGTTCACGGCCGCGTCGGTCTGCAGGAACGGGACGTACCCCTCTCCGGGCAAGGAGCGAGCCCGGGCCGAGACGATGCCGGCCGTGGCGCTGTTCTCGAAGCCGAAGGGCGAACCGATGGCGAGGGCCCACTCGCCCACCTGCACCTTGTCCGAGTCGCCGAGCCGCACGGTGGGGAGGTCGGTGGCGCTGATCTTGAGGACCGCCACGTCGGTGTCCTTGTCCGACCCGAGCACCTTGGCCCTGAACTCCCGCTTGTCCGTGAGCTTCACGGTCACCTCGCTCGCGTTCGCGACCACGTGCCTGTTCGTGAGGATGAGGCCGTCGCTCTTCACGATGAACCCGGACCCGATCCCGCGCACGGTCTGGTTGCCGTGCGGCATCCCGAACGGCGTCCCGAAGAACCGACGCAGGAAGTCCTCGTCGGGACCGCTCATCATCTGGTCGTTCTCCTGCTTCTGCACGACGCTCACGTTCACCACCGCCGGACCGTACCGGCGGACGATGGCGGTGAAGTCGGGGCAAGCGGACGCCCCCGTTCCGGTCGCCGACGAGGCGCCCTGCGGATCGGACTCGCGGGCCAGGGTCCTCATGGGGTGACCCAGGGTCATGGCCCCAGCCAGGAACACGCCCGCAGCCGCCACGACGGCCAGGGACGCACGCTTCAGCGTCGATGACATTGTCGCTACCTCCTCTATCGGTGGCGGCGAGGATCTCGCCGTCGTTCTCCCTAACCCTATGTACGCTTTCTTAAGGCAGGCTTAAGACCGGGCCGTCCCCGTGGGGTGCGGCAAGCGTGACGGGGGGACGCTTTCGTGATGTGCTCGTCCTTCGCGGGCCAAAGGACCCCTTCCGCGATAGAGGTTGACCGTGACCACGAGGCAGGAATTGCGAAGCGTCGACGAGGCGGTCTCGGAGTCGCTCGCCGAGCTGGCGGGCGGGCGACCGGTACGCAAGTCGAGCAAGCTCGAGGACGTCTGCTACGACATCCGGGGACCGGTCCTGAGGCGGGCCAAGCAGCTCGAGGACGAGGGCCATCGCATCATCAAGCTGAACATCGGCAACCCCGCCCCGTTCGGCTTCGAGGCCCCGGAGGAGATCGTCGTCGACGTCATCCGCACCCTGCGCGAAGCGTCCGGGTACTCCGATTCCAAGGGGCTGTTCTCCGCCCGCAAGGCGGTGATGCATTACTGCCAGCAGAAGCGGATCCCCGGGGTGGGCATCGAGGACATCTACCTCGGGAACGGGGTCTCCGAGCTCATCGTCATGGCCATGCAGGCCCTGCTCGACCGGGAGGACGAGGTCCTCATCCCCGCCCCGGACTATCCGCTCTGGACTGCGGCCGTGAGCCTGTCCGGGGGATCGGCTCGTCACTACCTTTGCGATGAAGGGGCCGGCTGGCTGCCCGACCTGGCCGACCTCCGCTCGAAGATCACCCCCCGCACCCGCGCCCTCGTGGTCATCAACCCCAATAACCCCACCGGCGCCCTCTACCCGGTGGAGCTGCTCCGCGACCTCGTCGAGATCGCCCGGGAGCACCGGCTCATCGTCTGCGCCGACGAGATCTACGACAAGGTGCTGTACGACGGAGCCACGCACACCTCGATCGCCTCGCTGTCCGAGGAGGTGCTCTGCCTCACCTTCAACGGCCTCTCCAAGAACTACCGCGCCTGCGGGTACCGGTCGGGCTGGATGGTGGTCTCGGGCGAGAAGCGCCACGCCGCCGACTACATCGAGGGGCTGGACATGCTGGCCTCGATGCGCCTGTGCGCCAACGTACCGGGGCAGTGCGCCATCCAGACCGCCCTGGGCGGCCACCAGAGCATCGAGGAGCTGGTGCTGCCCACTGGCCGGCTGGGGCGGCAGCGCGACGTCGCCTTCGAGCTCGTCACCGCCATTCCCGGCTTGACCTGCGTGAAGCCGAAGGCGGCGCTATACCTGTTCCCCAGGCTCGACCCGGCGGCCTACCCGGTGGAGGACGACGAGCAGCTCGTCCTCGACCTGCTCCTCGAGGAGCAGGTCCTCCTCGTCCAGGGAACGGGGTTCAACTGGCCCAGCCCCGACCACTTCCGGATCGTGTTCTTGCCCCACGAGGACGACTTGCGGGAAGCGATGAGCCGGCTGGCCCGGTTCCTGGGACGGATCCGCCGCTAGGGGCGCGGCTCGCTTCCGAGGCGAGGGGGACGACGCCTCCCTCTTCCCCCCGTACGGCGGACCGCTTCGCGGCCCGGGGGAAGGACACCCGGACAGTGAGCCCACCACCGGGCGTATCGGAGAGCGCCACCTTGGCTCCGTGCCGCGCGGCGATGGCCGCGACGATGCTGAGCCCGAGCCCGCTCCCTCCCTCGGCTGCACCGGAGAGCCGCACGAACCGCCCGAAGACCCGTTCTCGCTCCGCCGGAGGGATCCCCGGGCCGGTGTCCGCCACCTCGAGCACGGCCGCCTCCCCCTCCACCCGCACCGACACGTCCACTCGCCCTCCCCGGAGGGTGTAGCGGACCGCGTTGTCGACGAGGTTCGAAAGGAGGGTGCGGAGCGCCGCTGGATCGCCCGCCACCACCGCCTCCTCGTCGACGCGCGCTGCCCCGAGGTCGATCCCCCTCGCCTCGGCGAGGAGCGCGTGGTCGGCCACGGCCTCCCCCGCCAGCTCGGGGAGCGCCACGCCCTCCGCCGTCGCCTGCGCCGCCCCCGGGTCGAGCCGCGCCAGCGTGAGGAGTTGCTGGACGAGGTGCGCCTCCCGCTCGAGCCCCTCTGCCAGCTCGGCCAGCGCCATCTCCCGGGCGGCGCCGTCGGGAGCCCGCTGGGCGAGCTGGAGCTGGAGCTTCAGGGCCGCGAGGGGGGTGCGTAGCTCATGGGCGGCGTCGGCCACGAAGGCCCTCTGCGCCGAAAGAGCCGCCCGGAGCCGCTCCAACAGGTCGTTCAGCGACCGCACCAGGGGCAAAGCCTCCTCCGGCACGCCCGCCTCGGCAAAGGGCTCGAGCGCCGTCGCCGTGCGGGCGGCGGCGCCGCCGGCGAGCCGTTGCAAGGGAGCCATCCCCCGACCCACGATCCGCCAGACCAGCACCGCCAGGAGCGGCAGCAAAAGGACGAGCGGAAGAAGCGTCCGGGTGGCTGCCTGGAAGGCGAGGTCGTCCCGGACCTTCTCCGGCTGTCCGACCTGGATCACCTCGCCGCCGATCGCGGTGGCGTAGACGCGCCAGCGTCCCCCCGGACCGCTCACCGTCGAGAAGCCCAGCTCCCTGACCTCCGGGAGCGGCGCCTCGGGACGGGAGAGGTAGAGGCGCACGCCCTCCTCGTCCCAGATCTGGATGGAGAAGTCGAGCTCGGGACCCGCCCGGCGGGCGGCGGCCCGAGCCAGGGCGCGGTCCGAGAGGGAGACCGCGATCTGCCGCAGGTGGTAGTCGAACACCTGGTCGAGCTGGTCCCGGGCCACGCGGTAGGTGGCCAGGACGCCGAGCAGGGTCACCACCCCCACCGCGGGCAGAAGGGCGACGAGGAGCGTGCGCCGCACCGAGGTCAAAGGTCCCGCTCCCCGGGGATCATGTAGCCCACCCCCCGGAGCGTCCGGATCCAGCGGGCGCCGAGCTTCTTGCGGAGCGCATGCACGTGCACCTCCACCGCATTCGATTCGACCTCCTCGCCCCACCCATAGAGCCGCTCCTCCAGCTGCGCACGGGACAGGGGTCGCCCCGGGTGCTCGAGCAACGCCTGGAGCAGCGCGAACTCCCGGGCCGAGAGCGCCACCGGCTCGCCCTCGAGCGTAACGCGGTGTCCGGCGGGGTCGAGCGACAGGCCCCCCACCTCGAGGTGCGGCGCGGCGCGTCCCGTGCTGCGCCGGTGCAGGGCCCGGACCCGCGCCGCCACCTCGTCGAGATCGAAGGGCTTCACGAGGTAGTCGTCCGCGCCCGCGTCGAGTCCGGCCACACGGTCCGACACCGCGTCCTGGGCGGTCAGGATGAGCACCGGCACCCTCGCCCCGCGCCGCCTCAACCCGATGAGCACCTCCCTCCCCCCCTTGCCGGGAAGGCCCAGATCGAGCAGCACCACGTCGTAGGGCTCCCCGCGCAGCGCCTCCTCCGCCAGTTCGCCGTCCCGGACCCAGTCCACGGCCCAGCCCTTCTGTCGCAGGCCTGCCTGGAGACCCGCTCCCAACATCCGATCGTCTTCGACGAGGAGGAGGCGCATCGGTGACGCTCCTCGAATCCTACATCGGAGCCGGGTGGGGAACGTCCACCGTTCGGCAGGAATCACGCCAGGGGCGATCGGTTGTGCGATCATGGCGGCGCACGCTCCCCCAAGCCCGGAGGGAAGATGATCGCGCTCGCCGTCCTCTTGATCCTGGTCGTCCTCATCGTGGTCTGGGCGATCTCCATCTACAACGGACTCGTCACCCGCAGGAACGGCTTCCGCAACGCCTTCAGCCAGATCGACGTCCAGCTGAAGCGGCGCCACGACCTCATCCCCAACCTGGTCGAGACCGCCAAGGCCTACCTGAAGCACGAGCGCGAGACTCTCGAGGCGGTGGTCGCCGCCCGTAACGCCGCGGCCGCCGCGGCCCGGGCGGCAGCGGCGAAGCCGGGGGATCCGGGTGCGATGGCCGGGCTCTCCAGCGCCGAAGGGGTCCTGACCGGGACGCTTTCCCGGTTCCTGGCGGTGGCCGAAGCCTACCCCGATCTGAAGGCCAACCAGACCATGTCCCAGCTCATGGAGGAGCTCACCTCCACCGAGAACCGGATCGCCTTCGCGCGCCAGGCCTTCAACGACGCGGTCATGAGCTACAACAACGCCCGGGAGACCTTCCCCGGCGTCCTGCTCGCCGGCGGGTTCGCCCCGGCGCAGCCCTTCGAGGTCGCCGCCCCGGCCGAGCGCGAGGCGGTGAAGGTCGCCTTCTAGCGCGGGACCCCCATGCCTGCGCCGCGCGGCACCATGGACTTCTTCGCCGCCCAGGCCTCGGCGAAGCGGCACACGCTCGTCCTGGTGGTGCTGTTCGGCCTGTCCATCGCCCTCACCATCCTCCTCGCGGACCTCGGGGTGAGCCTCGCCCTCTCGGGGACCGGCCGGCACGTCGGCCCGGGTGTGGCCCGGGTCACCGGACACGGGCTAAGGCTGGCCTTGGCCCTCAAGGTCCGCTTCGGGGACCTCTTCTTGCCCGTGACGGGAGTGGTCCTCTTCGTCGTGGCTCTGGGCAGCGCCTCGAGCGCGGTCCGGCTCGGCGGGGATGGCGGGGACGCCGTCGCCCGGATGCTGGGCGGGCGGCCGGTGGACCGGCTCACCCAGGATCCCGGAGAGCGGCGGGCGGTGAACGTGCTCGAGGAGATGGCCCTCGCCGCGGCCATCCCCGTGCCGCGGCTGTACGTGCTCGAGGCCGAGCCGGCCATCAACGCCTTCGCCGCCGGGACCACTCCCGACCGGTCGGTGGTGGCGGTGACGCGCGGCGCGCTCGACCAGCTCACCCGGGACGAGCTCCAGGGCGTCTTCGGCCACGAGCTGTCGCACCTGCTCAACGCGGACGCGCGCATCAACCTGCGGCTCATGGCGCTCATCGGCGGGCTCACCGTGCTGGCCCTCGTCGGCCGGGTGCTCCTCTCCGGAGCGGGGGGTGGGCCGGGCTCGCGCCGCCGCTCCGGGAGCGGCATCCTCGTCGGCATCGGGCTGGCGCTCCTCCTGGCGGGCGCGATCGGCGCCTTCTTCGGGCGGCTCATCCGACTGGCGGTTTCGCGCCAGCGGGAGTTTCTGGCGGACGCGGAAGCGATCCAGTTCACGCGGAACCCGGCCGGTCTGTCGAGCGCGCTCTCCAAGATCGCCGCCCAGGGATCGGGGCTCTCTTCCCCGCACGCGCCGGAAGCGGCACACCTCCTCTTCGCCGACGGAGTGACCGGCTTCTTCGAGGGCTTCCTCTCGACCCATCCGCCCATCGAGGAGCGGATCCGGCGCCTCGCGGCGGGCGAGCCGGCCGCCCTCCTTCGCTCCTCGGGCGCCCCTCCCCTCTCCGCCCTGTCCCGTCCGGCTCCGACCGACCCCAGAGCGATCGGCCTCGCCACCGCCGCGGCGGTGGGGCGTCCCGCCCCCGAGCACCTCGAGGCGGCCGCGGACGCCCTGGCGAGCTTCCCACCCGCGATCACCGCCGCCGCCCGCGAGCCCTTCGGGGCGCGCGCCCTCTCCCTCGCTCTCTTGCTCGACCGGGATCCTGCGGTGCGCTTCAGTCAGATCGCGGTGGTCGGCACCGACCCCGCCATGGGGGCGGAGGTGGCCCGGCTCGGGGAGGCGCTCGGCCCCGTGCCCCGGGAGCAGACCCTCGCCCTGCTCGGCCTTGCCTTGCCGAGCCTCGACGCCCTCTCCGCCGAGCAGGCCCGCGCGCTCGTCGAAGAGCTCAAGGCGCTCTCCGATGCCGACGGGCGCCTCACCCTGCACGAGTGGGCCCTGCAGCGCCTCGTCCGCCGCCGGCTCGCGCCGCAGCTCGGCGAACAGGCCAGCGCGGTCCGCGCCCGATCGCTCGAGCAGGTCGAGGTCGAGGCGCTCGAGCTCCTTTCCGCGCTGGCCTGGGTGGGTCAGCGGGAGCCCGAGCGTGCGCAGCGGGCGCTCGACGCGGGGGTGCAAGCCCTGGGGATCGCGGGGCGGTGGCGGCTTCTCCCGCGGGATCGCTTCTCCGCGGCCCGCCTCGACGAGGTGCTGTCCACCCTCGACGAGGCTTCTCCCCCCCTCAAGGCCCGGCTTCTCGCAGGGGCGGCCGCCTGCGTCCTCGCGGACGGAGTCGTGACCGCGGCGGAGGCCGACCTCCTCCGTGCGATCGCCGGTTCCCTGGGGCTGCCGATGCCCGCACTCCCCGCCGCGGCAGGGCCGAGCACCGCTAGCGCTGCTTAGAGGGGCAAAGGCGAGAAGAGGCCCTTGCGGGCCTCTTCTCCTCGAGCTCGGCGCTCTCGGGCGAGCGCCAGTCCGGCATAAAGCCGGCCGGGACTGCAGTCTGTCGCAATGAGCTGCGGTTCCTCTATCTCGGCCTCCCGCGCTGTGACTTCTCTAGATACGATACGCGCTCTAGTGGAGCGCGAGAAGGCCTGCCCGCCCCTCCACTGGGGTCTTGTGCGTCTCCCCATCGCCCCATTCGGTCGTCGATCGGGGCGAGCCTCGCCACACCCTCTCCGCGCGAGGCGAGGTCCGAAAGACCCTCCCCGGTTCCCTTCTGGCCCGCGCCTTCGACACCCCCGAGAGCGCCCGACTTCATCTCACGGTTGAATACACCGTCCCTCTTTTCGACCCTGGGAACGTGGGCGGCCCACCCACGGTCGTCGTGAAGGACCACTTCCCCTCATGGCGCGCCCTCGACCTCAAGGCGCGAGGGGAGAGCCAAAGGCCTGCCCGCTCGATCGACCGCGGGACGGGCGCTCTCGAGTCGCGACCCGCGACCCGCCAAAAGCCCCCGCCAGGCCCTTTCTCCCGCAGCACAGGCGAAGCGCCGAGAGGCCGGCCGATACGCGGGGGCCCGTGCCCTTCCGAGAGGCGAGCCGTGATATGGGACCCCATGCCCATCGATGCGGTCGTCTTCGACATGGACGGCGTCCTGATCGATTCGGAGCCCGTCTGGAACCAGGTTCGAGTGGAGCTCGCGAACGAGCAGGGCCTGCCCTGGACCGAGGAATTACAGCGGGCCTGCATCGGCCGGGCGACGGTGGAATGGGCCAAGGTGATGCGCGACGGCTTGCACCTCGAGGCGTCGATCGAGGAGGTGATCGACGACGTGCGCCGCCGGATGATTCGCTCCTACGCTCGCCACCTTCCCCTCATCTCCGGGGCGGTCGAGGCGGTGCGCCGCATGGCCGGGGCCTTCCCCGTGGCCCTGGCCTCCGGTTCGATGACGGCGCTCATCGAGCACGTCCTGGCCGCGACCGGGCTCGACCGGTTGATCCCGGTGGTCGTTCACGGCGATACCGTTCCGCGCGGCAAGCCGGCCCCGGACATCTACCTCGAGGCAGCGCGCCGGCTGGGCGCTTCGCCCCGGGGCTGCGCCGGGGTCGAGGACAGCGCCAGCGGCCTTCGCGCCCTCCACGCGGCGGGGATGAAGGCCGTGGCCGTCCCGAGCCCCGGATATCCGCTCCCCGCCGAGGTCCTCGCGCTCGCCGATCTCCGGATTTCCACGCTCGACGAGCTGACGGTCGAGGCCGTGCGCGCGCTCGCGTGAGCCTGCCCGGTCGGCGCGGCTCCCCCTCGATCAGGGTGCGGACTTCGGGCGCGACATGCGGGCGTCGAGGGAGTACGCCCCCCCACCCGCGAGCGCCAGGGCCACGGTGGCGGCGAGAAGCGAGAGCGGATACTCGAAGCCGCCGTTTTGACTGAAAAACCCCTTCCCGATGTGGACGAAGAGGATCGCGCCGAGCATGTCGATCGCGATGAGAAGGGCGGCCCAGCGCGACACCACCCCGAGGATGAGAGCCAAGCCTCCCAGGAACTCGACGAGCGTCACGACCGGGCCCGTGAGGGCCGGAATCGGGATCCCCATCTTCCCGAACGTTCCGATCACGCCGCCGAACCCGTAGACGAACAGCTTCTGGCCTCCATGGATCGCGAAGACGAGGCCCACCACGATCCGGAGCACGAGCAGGGCCAGGTCGGTCCGGTGGCTCCCGGAGGCGCGCGCCGGAAGCGAGGATGCTGGGGCTTGCATTGTCGTTACCTCCCGAGAAAGCAGCGCTACCCCTCTAGCGGGCGCCCCACCGCCTGTCAGGATCTCCGCTCTCCATCGGCCCGGTCACGGATGGGTCACCCCCGTTCGACTGAAGGGAGGACTTTCACCACGCGGGAACGCTTCGCCCTTGCGTCCGGGCTGCGAGATCGAAGGGGATGCGAAGCCCACCGTTCAAGAGTCGCTCGACGGTCGCCAGCACAGGGCATAGAGAGCCGTCTGCCTCTCTTCGTCCACCCGTTCGAGCGTGAACCTTCCCTCGACGTGGGCCAGGTCGAGGATGGCCGACAGGGACCAGGCCAGGGATTGCAGCCAGACGGCGTCGGCGAGGCAACAGGTGGGCGGGCGAACGAGGGCGAGGTCCACCGTACCGGGCGCCGAGCGCTCCACCAGCCATTCGCCGCAGTCCTTGAAGACAAGACCCCATCCCCGGGGGACCCAGCGCGCCCAGGAGCCCGGGTCGAGCCCGAAGAGCGTCGTGGCCCCTTCGACGAGCATGCGGAAGGTGGCCGAGCCGAAGGCCTCGAGCTGGTGATCGTGGAAGAAGCGGTGCGCGCCCTCCGTCCCGAGCACCTCCTGCAGCTCGCGAGTCACCGCGAGATCGAGGGAGAGGGGGAGCCAGTCCGAGGTGGCAGCCTCGGAGATCTGACGAAGGGCAAGATCCCCCGTCCTCTCCCGGATGGCGCGCCTCGCGACCTCCGGGAGACGCTCGATCTTCGCGAAGAGCGACTGCATGTGCCTGGCTTTGACGAGCGGCTCCACCGGCATTCGTCCTGAGAGGATCTCCCCCCCCCGGGCGGGAATGCAACGAATGCGCCCCGAGAGCCCCTCTTGACTGCGCGGGATTTCCGCGACCTTGGAGCCGGGCGCCGCGTGAAACGCACCAGGGTGAACTGATACCCGGGGTTGAAAGCCGGGGCCGGGCGGCTCCGCGGAGGGACCCAGCCGGCCCCGAAGACAGAAACCCCTAGGCTTGGCCCTTCTCGCCCTTGGCGGCGAGGCGCTTCACCTCGATCTTCTTGGGCTTCGCTTCCGGCTTCTTGGGGATGCTCACGGTGAGCACGCCCTGGCTCAGTCCGGCCTCGGCGTGGTCGACGTCGACCCCCTCGGGCAGCGTGAACGACCTCGAGAAGGAACCGTAGCTGCGCTCAAACGCGTAGTAGCGATCGTCCTCCTCCTTCTTCTCCTCCTCCCGCTTCCCGGACACGGTCAGCCGGTTGCCGGTCAGGGCGATGTCGAGATCTCCCTCGGCGATGCCCGGAAGATCCGCCTTGAAGAGATAGGCATCCTTCGTCTCCTTCACCTCGAACGAAGGGGCGAAGGCGAGCTCCCCGCGCGGCGAGCCGAACTCGGCGAACGGATCCCAGCGCAAGAGGTCGCGCATCATTTCGAAGGGGTCGGGGAGGCGAGGCGCGAGCACCGCGCTCGGGCTGCCCCGACGAATAAGGTTGGCCATTTCGTCCTCCTTCCGAATTCCGTCGGGAACCTAAGACCTGGCCGGTGTGTGTCAAACGCACCGCTCGGGCCTGTCGAGGTTTCACCGCTCCCCGCGGGCTCCCGACCCCGGGGGCGACCTTCCCGCCCAAGCGCTGCCCGGAGCGCTCGCGCGCGGCTCAAGCGAGCGAGAGCCCGAAGGCGATGCCGACCCTTTGGGCCGCACGCCGGAGCTCGGCCTCGATCGCCCGGACGGCCGGCGGGTCGAGGCCGAGCGCTCGGGCGGACTGGGCGATCTCCCCGCCGGCGCGTCCGGGCCGAAAGCCCGCGCGCAGGTCGGCCAGCGCACCGCAGAGCCGGACGGCGTGCAGCTCGCTGAACTCGGGGTCGGCCGGGATCTCCCGATCGTGGTGACGAACGGCGATGACGGTCAAGAACCTGGGCAGGTTCCACTCCTGGTGACACTCGCCGCCCACCTCCACGTGGACGCGGTCGAGCACCCGTTCCATCCGGGCCGCCTCGGTTGTCGCTCCCTGCGTCTCCAGGGCGGAAAGCGACCGGAGGGCGATCGACTTGCCCACGTCGAACAGCATGCCCCCGAGGTAGGCGCGGTCCGAGCGGGCGTCCTTTCGGCCCAGGGTCAGCGCCGCCGCGCCGGTGGCGACCGTCAGCGCCCGGTGGAAGAGCGCCCCGAAGGCCTTCCCCCGGGCCGCCCGCTCGGCCTTGGCGCTCGGGCTGAAGAGGTTCCGGGCGCTCACCGCCCCCGCCACCCGGGCGACCTCCTCCAGCCCGAGCCGGACCACCGCCGCCCGCACCGTCTCGACCTCCTCGAGGCCGCGGTAGGCGGCCGAGTTGGCGACCGTGAGGACGCCGGCGGAGAGCGCCGCATCGGCGGAGATGAGACGCACCATCTCGCCCACCTCCGCCCGCGGGGAGGCGACGAGCTCGAGGAGCCGCAGCGAGAGCGAGGGGGCCGAGGCCGGCCCGGGCCGGTTGCGGCGGAAGTGGTCGAGCACCCGCTCGGCGAGGAGGAGGTCCTCGGCATCGTCCTCGGCCTCCTCCCGCTCTCTCTCGGGGACGAGGACACCGAGCGCGCGGGCGTAGGGGGCGAACGGATCGGCCCCCTCGGCGTCGGCCGCAACCGAGGTCGCCTCTCCCCCGGGGGGCGGGTGGGGAGGCGCGGGCGACGGGGCCGCCCGGGGCGGGGCGGCGCACGCGCCGGGGCCTCGCCCCGCGGCGACCCCCCTCATCCGCGATAGGACCCCACGGATCCACCCCGGCATCCCCGGTAGTCGAGCACGCCGGGAGAAGAGCGGCAAGGCTTCGGCCGGCGAATCGGCCCGGAGGGGCGAGGGGCCCGTGCTACAAGGGCCCCGTGGCGGACGGCTCGACCACGACCACCCTCCTCCTCGCGGGCGTCGCCCTCTGCGCCGGAACCGTCGACGCCATCGCCGGGGGCGGCGGGCTCCTCACCGTCCCGGCCTTGCTCCTCGCCGGGCTCCCCCCACACCTCGCGCTCGGGACGAACAAGGGACAGTCGGTCTTCGGGTCCCTCGCGGCCACGGCCCGCTTCGCCCGCGGCGGACTGTTGGACCGGAGGCGGGCCGCGGTGGGGTGCCCCTTCGCCCTCCTGGGGTCGCTTGGGGGCGCGACCCTGGTCCTCTCCGTCCCGCCCCGGACCCTGCGCGGCCTCGTGCTCGCCTTGCTCCTCGGAGCGGCGGCTTTCGTGGCGCTCCGCGGCCGTGCCCCCCCGGGCGGCCGGCCGGATCGGCCCCGGGTCGGGGACGCCCTCGCCGCCGCCATCGCCCTCGTGGTCGGCGCCTACGACGGGTTCTTCGGGCCGGGCACCGGCACCTTCCTCATCGTGGCCTTCGTCGCCCTCCTCGGGGACGGGCTCACCGAGGCGTCCGCCGCCGCCAAGGCCGTGAACTTCGCCTCGAACCTGGCGGCGGTGGTGCTCTTCGCCCTCCGGGGCGCCGTGGTCTGGCGCCTCGCGCTCCCGATGGCGGCGGCGCAACTGCTCGGCGGCTTCGCCGGAGCCCACCTCACCGTCCGGCGCGGGGACCGCCTGGTCCGGCGAGCCGCAGTGATCACCGCCCTCGCCTTCGCGGCGAAGCTGGCATGGGACATGCGCTAGCGAAAGGGCCCTCTCCCGGCGAGCGCTCGGCGGAGCGCTCACGGCACGCTGGATGTGGCCCCCGGTAGGTAGTATGGATCCGTTCTTCGAGGATCGCGCTCTTCCACCGGAGTGTGGTGGGCCGAGTCGGCCCGCGGCCAGGCGGCCGTGCTGGAGGACACAGGACGGCGTGCCGTGAGCGTTCCCAGGCTCGAGCTGAGACACGTCACCAAGAGGTTCGGACCGGTCGTCGCCAACGACGACGTGGCCCTCGTCGTGGAGCCGGGCCAGATCCATGCCGTCCTGGGCGAGAATGGCGCGGGGAAGTCCACCCTCATGAAGATCATCTACGGCTCGGTCCGCCCCGACGCCGGCGAGATCCTCTGGAACGGCCAACCGGTACCGGTGGACAGCCCTCACGAGGCACGGGCCCTGGGCATCGCCATGGTGTTCCAGCACTTCTCGCTCTTCGAGACCCTCACCGTGGCCGAGAACATCTGGCTCGGGCTCCCGAGCCAGCTCTCGCTGAAGAGTGTTGCGGACCGCATCGTGGAGAAGACCCGGGAGTACGGCCTCGAGCTCGACCCGGCCCGCACCGTGTACACCCTCTCGGTCGGCGAGCGTCAGCGGGTGGAGATCGTGCGCGCCCTCCTGGGCGACCCCCGGCTGCTCATCCTCGACGAACCCACCTCGGTGCTCGTGCCCCAGGCCGTCGAGCGGCTGTTCGTGACCCTGCGCCAGCTCGCCGGTACCGGCTGCTCGATCCTCTACATCAGCCACAAGCTCGACGAGATCCGGACCCTCTGCCACGGGTGCACCGTGCTCCGAGCGGGCAAGGTGGCGGGGGTCGTCGACCCCACGACGGAAACCATCGCGAGCCTCTCCCGGCTCATGATCGGCGCCGATCCGCCCAGGCTGGTTCACCGCGCCCCCAAGCCCGGGAGGCTGGCGCTCGAGGTCTCCCACCTCTCCCTTCCCCGGGCCGACCGCTTCGGGGTGGCGCTCGAGGACGTCTCCCTCGAGGTGCACGAGGGCGAGGTGGTGGGGATCGCCGGCGTCTCGGGAAACGGGCAGCAGGAACTCCTGTCCGCGGTCTCGGGCGAGGACCCGAGGGCGGAGCCCCAGGCGATCCGCCTCTTCGGGAGGCCCATCGGCCGGCTCGGCGCCGGCCCGCGGCGGCGGCTCGGGATCCACTTCGTCCCCGAGGAGCGCCTGGGGCGGGGCGCCGTCCCCGGGTTCTCGCTCGCCCAGAACCTGCTCCTCACCCGCCGCGAGGCGGTCCGGGAGCTCGGCTGGATCGACGTCCGGCGCCTGCTCGGGCAGGCGCGGACCATCCTGGGGCGATTCCGGGTGGCCGCCCCGGGCCCGAGGACGCCGGCCCGCAGCCTCTCCGGCGGCAACCTCCAGAAGTACATCGTGGGACGCGAGATCGACGCTCTCCCGAAGGTGCTCATCGCGGCGCAGCCGACCTGGGGAGTGGACGTCGGCGCCACCGCTCAGATCCGCAGCGAGCTGCTCTCGCTCCGAGACACCGGGTGCGCGGTGCTCCTCGTCTCCGAGGACCTGGACGAGCTGTTCGAGGTGACCGACCGGCTCCACGTCATGGCTCGGGGCCGCCTCTCCCCGGGCCTGCAAAGCTCGAGCGCCTCGGTCGAGCAGATCGGGGAGTGGATGAGCGGCCTGTGGGCGGCCACCCCCGCCGCGGCGCCGGGAGCTCGAGCGTGATGAGGCTCGAGCCCCGAGCGGCGCCCTCGCGCCTCATGATGGGGCTCTCGCCCATCCTGGCCTTGGCCGTGACCGTGGCGGTGGCCGGTCTCCTCTTCGCCTCGCTGGGCAAGGACCCGGCCCGGGGGCTCTCGGTCTTCTTGCTCGAGCCGTTCCGCGGGACGCGGGCGCTGACGGAGCTCGGCCTGAAGGCCACTCCCCTCGTGCTCTGCTCGCTGGGGCTGGCCCTCTGCTACCGCTCCAACGTCTGGAACATCGGGGCCGAGGGGCAGTTCTTGCTCGGCGCCATCGGCGGAGGCGGCCTGGCGATGTGGGTCACCATGCACGGGGTGGCGGTGAGCGGGTGGGGGTTCTTCCCGTTCGTGATCCTGGCTGGAGCGCTGGCCGGGGCCGCCTGGGCGGCGGTGGTGGCCCTCCTCAAGGACCGCTTCCACGCCAACGAGATCCTGGTGAGCCTCATGCTCGTCTACGTGGCCAACCTCCTCCTCGCCTGGCTCGTGTTCGGGCCCTGGAAGGACCCGAAGGGCTGGAACTTCCCCCAGACGGTCAGCTTCGCCCCCGAGACGACCATCCCCCGGGTGTTCCGCGGGATGCGGCTCAACTGGGGGTTCGCGTTCGCGCTCCTCGCGGCCGCCTTCATGTGGACCTTCCTGTTTCGGACGTTCCGGGGGCTGCAGCTGCAGGTGGGCGGGCTCGCCCCCGCGGCCGCACGCTACGCCGGGTTCTCGGCGCGCGGCGCGCTCTGGACCACCCTCCTCGCCTCCGGCGGGCTTTCCGGAGTGGCGGGCGCCTTCGAGGCGGTGGGACCCATGGGACAGCTCACCCCGCACGTCTCGACAGGCTACGGCTTCACCGCCATCATCGTGGCCTTCGTGGGCCGCCTCAATCCTATCGGCTGCGTGCTGGCGAGCGTCCTCCTGTCCACCTTCCTCCTGGGCGGCGAGCTGGCCCAGTCCCGGGTGGGCATGCCGGCCGCCCTCACCGGCGTGTTCCAGGGTGTCCTCCTCCTCTCCATGCTCGCCTTCGACACCCTCATCCAGAACCGGCTTCGCCTGGGAAGGGGGCTCGCCCGGACCCGGGCCAGGGGGCTAGAGCAAGGGGGGGGCGGGGAGCTCGGGGCCGGGGCGGGATCTCAGCTCGCCGCGGGCGGCTCGCGAAAGGGCCCCCCGTCATGAACGGGTTCGCCCTCCTCCTCGCGGCCACCCTCGCCGCCGGGACGCCCCTCGCCCTCGCCGCCCTGGGCCTGCTCGTGAACGAAAGGGTGGGCGTCATCAACCTGGGGGCCGAGGGGCTCATGCTCATCTCGGCAGTGACCGGGTTTGCCGTGGCGGTGAACACCGGGAGCCCGTGGCTGGCCTTCGCGGCGGGCGCCGCCTCCTCCGCCCTGGTCGCGATCGCCTTCGGGTGGCTCGTCATCTGGCTCAACGCCAACCAGTACGCCACCGGGCTGGCGGTGAGCCTGTTCGGCGGCGGGTTCTCCGCCTTCGTGGGGGCGAGCTACGTGGGGCGCAAGCTCGGGCTGGAACTGAACCACGCGGTTCCGGGCCTGGGCCGGATCCCCTTCTTCGGGGCGGCGCTGTTCCGCGAGCACCCCGTGGTCTACCTGGCGGTGGCCCTGGGTGTGTTCCTGAACTGGTTCTTCTGGAAGACGCGCGCCGGGCTCGTCCTGCGCGCCATCGGCGAGTCCCCGGACGCCGCCCACGCGCTCGGCTACCGCGTGAGGCGGCTGCGCCTCGCGGCGGTGGTGGTGGGAGGCGCCCTGTGCGGGCTGGCGGGAACGTTCCTCTCGGTGGCCTACACGCCGCTCTGGGTGGAGGGCATGGTGGCGGGACGGGGGTGGATCGCCCTCGCCCTCACCGTCTTCGCCACCTGGCGGCCGGGGCGAGTCCTGCTCGGCGCCTACCTCTTCGGCGGAGTGACCATGCTCCAGCTCACCCTCCAGGCACAGGGCGTGCACCTGCCGGCCGAGTTCATGAGCATGCTGCCGTATCTCGCCACCGTGCTCGTGCTCGTGCTCATCTCCCGCAACCCGGCCTGGATCCGGCTCAACATGCCCAGTTCCCTGGGCAAGCCCTTCTTCCCGACGCAGTGATCGCAAGAGAGAACCCGGGCCCCTTAGCCGGGCTCGACACCGCAGCACCGAAAGAGACAGGAGGACTCAAAGTCCATGAACGCGCCTTCGTTGCTCAAGACCCTGACCATGGGTGCCCTCATCGCGAGCACCGCCTTGTTCGGTTGCCAGAAAAAGGAGGAGCCGAAGCCTGAACCGGCAGCCGCCCCGGCCGCGGCCCCGGCCGAGCCCCCCAAGCCGGAGCCCCTCAAGGCCGCCTGGATGTACGTCGGCCCGGTGGGCGACGCCGGCTGGTCCTACGCCCACGACCTCGGTCGCAAGGGGGTCGAGGAGAAGTACGGAGACAAGGTCAAGACTTCCTACGTGGAGAGCGTGCCCGAGGGCGCCGACGCCGAGCGGGTCATCCGCGACCTCGTGAGCCAGGGCAACAAGATCATCTTCGCCACCTCCTTCGGCTACATGGACTCGATGGAGAAGGTGGCCAAGGACTTCCCGGACGTCTACTTCGAGCACGCCACCGGCTACAAGACCCTCCCCAACCTGCGCACCTACGAGGGGCGGTTCTACGAGCCCGCCTACCTCGCCGGGATCGTGGCGGGGGGGATGACGAAGACCAACACCCTCGGCTTCGTGGCCTCCTTCCCCATCCCCGAGGTGCTCCGCAACATCAACGCCTACACCCTGGGAGCCCAGAGCGTGAACCCGAAGGTGAAGACCAAGGTGGTCTGGGTGAGCACCTGGTTCGACCCGCCCAAGGAGACCGAGGCCGCCCAGTCGCTCATGAACCAGGGGGCGGACGTGCTCCTCCAGAATACCGACTCCACCGCCGTGCTCCAGGCCGCGGAGAAGAACGGCAAGTACGCCTTCGGCTGGGACAGCGACATGAGCGCCTTCGCGCCCAAGGCCCACCTCGGGTCCTGCCTCCTCCACTGGGACGTCTACTACGACAAGGCGATCGGGGACGTCCTCGACAAGACCTGGCAGACCGGCCAGTTCAAGTGGGGCATCAAGGAGGGCGCCAACGACTTCGTCAAGGTGAGCGACGCCATCCCCGAGAACATCCGCAAGAAGGTCGAGGAGGCGAAGCAGTTCCTCATCGAGAACCCCGGCGCCGTCTTCCGCGGCCCGATCAAGGACAACACCGGCAAGGAAGTCCTCGCCAAGGATCAGGTCGGAGACGACAAGTTCAAGGCGGAGATGGCCTTCCTCGTGAAGGGGGTCGAGGGAAAGATCCCGACCTCGAAGTGACCTCTCGAGCGCCTCCCGGCCAAGACCAGCCCCGGGACCCGAGGTCCTTCGGGCCCGGGGCCCTTCGCTCCGGCGGCGCCTCCCCCCGCGCCGCTCGAGCGGGAACCCGCCTAAGGGCGGCGAGCGGCGCGGGACTCTCGCCAAAGGCGCGCAGTCCTCTCGGGAGCGGACCTTGTCCTTCTCCCCGAGACGATCTGCGCCTCGCTCGGTGCGCTGCCGGCCGGTCCCAAGGACAAATACCCCCTCCCCCCGCAGGGAGGAGATGTGTGGGGGGAGTGGTAAGAGAGGCCATGGCAACCGAAGACGGAACCCCCGTGAGCCATACCGACACGAACCCGTATCGGGACGAGATCGTCGTCTCCTGGCCCGAGCTGCACCGCGATGCGCGGTACCTGTCCGGCGTCCTGCACCGCAAGGGGGACTGGAAGGGGATCATCGCCATCACCCGCGGCGGCCTCGTCCCGGCCGCGCTGGTCGCGCGCGAGCTCGAGATCCGGCTCATCGAGACCGTGTGCGTGGTGAGCTACGGGGCCGAGACCGGAGGCGGGGCCGAGCAGCGGCAGGGCGAGCTCACTTGGCTGAAACGGGTGGAGGGCGATGGCGAGGGTTGGCTCCTCATCGACGACCTCGTCGACACCGGCAAGACCGCAAAGGCGGTGCGCGATACCCTGCCCCGCGCGCACTTCGCGACCCTCTACGCGAAGCCTCTGGGGCGCCCCATCGTCGACACCTTCGTGAAGGAATTCAAACAGGAGAAGTGGATCTACTTCCCCTGGGACATCGATTACCGGTTCGTCTCCCCCATCAAGACGAGGCCCTGAGCCGAAGGCCCGCTCCGGAGGCGAGCCGCGAGAGGTCCGCCACCCGCTCGAAGACCTCCGCTGGCCGCTCGGCCCGGAGGGCCTCGAGGGAGTGGTACCCCCAGCCCACCGCCCCGAAGGCGATGCCGGCCGACCGGGCCGCGCGGGCGTCGCGGATCTCGTCGCCCACGCAGAGGGCCTCCGAGGCGGGGACCTTGCTCCGGGCCAAGACCCGCCGGAAGTGGCTCGCCTTCCCGAAGAGGGAGGTGCCGCAGCTATAGTGCGCGATGCGATCCGCGGCGGGGCGGCCCAGGACCCGCTCCACGTTTCGCCGCGAGTTCGAGGAGACCACCGACAGGATCACCCCCGCCTCGTCCATGCGCCGGAGGATCTCGGTCACCCCCTCGAAGGGGTGGATGGCGCCCAGCTCTTGGGCCATCCGGTTGCGCACCCGGGCGGCGATGAGCGGGACCTTCCAGCGGGGCACGCGCAAGAGAGTCATGGCTTCGCGCGGCGCGCTCCGGCGCAGCTCCTCGAGAAGGACCGCGTCGGGATGCCTGAAACCGAACTCCCGGGCCAGCTCGCCGAAGACGCCGCTCAGCCAGGGGAGCGAGTCGGCCAGCGTCCCGTCGAAGTCGAAGATGACGAGCCGGTAGTCCACCCCACCGTCATACTGGAGGGGACGGTCCCCCCGCCAGCGCGTCCGACCGATCGCCCAAAGATCCCTCGCGTCGCCGCGGTCCCGGCCCCCTTTCGGCGGCGGGCCCTTCGGGTGCGCGGCGATCGACCCGATTGCCCGAACGGGCGGGATGTACTGAGATTCTCTGCATGTCGCCCGATCGCCGCCCGAGCCCGCAGGATCCGGAACTCGTCCGCTACATCAACCTGCGGCTCGCCGCGCTGGCCGAGCCGGTGAACGAGGCCACCGCCGATCGCGGGTTTCTGGAGATCCTGGCCCCCCTCCTGCGCAACCACGTCCAGCGCGCCCGGCTCCTGCGCTGGCCCCTGAGCCCGGCCGATGGCCGCATCCAGGCATTCTTGGACGAGGCCCTGGCGAGCGCCTGCCCGGACGGTGCGCCGCGGCTGCCCGCCCGGACCTTCGTCCTCGACCGCCCGGGCCTGGCCCGCACCCTCTCCCTTCCCCCGACCGCCGACCGCTTCGCTTCGCCCTACCTCACCTCCTACCGGATAGAGCAGGGCGTTCTGCACAATCCCAAGGCTGACCGGCGAACGACCCAGGGCGTCTTCCACGTGGCCGAGTGCGGCCTGCCCGTCCCCGGAGACAAGCTGGCGGTCCCCGCGCGGACCTTCGCGTTGCTCCTCGCCGCCGCCCTCGAGGCTCCGCCCGAGGCGCTCGCCCTCCCCTTCACCTCCGACCAGCGGGAGGGGGCGCGCCTCTGGGTCTCCCTGCTCTTGCGGCCCCTCGTGTGCCCGGCCACCGACCGGGACCCCCCGCGCACCATGGAGATCCGCTTCTTCGCGCCGGGGAGCCTCGTCTCGAACCTCGACTTCGTGGAGGGCATCTTCGGCAACGGCGGGGACCCGTACCTGCCGGAGAACGACGCCGCACTGGACGTCGCGGGCTTCACCGGCCACACCGGCTGCGTGATCCTCGCCCCGCACCTCGTCGGCCTGCGCGCCCGAGACCTGGGGTTGCCCCACCTCGACCAGGCCACCCAAAGGCAGCGGCGCGACGGCATGTGCTGGCGCGCGCCCGACGATCGCTACAACGGCGGGCGTGCCTTCAAGATCACCGCGCGCGACGGGGCGGGACGGGTGGTCACCATCATCGCCGACAACTACTACGGCTACTGCAAGAAGGAGGTGAAGACCCAGATCAGCTTCGCCGCCAACCTCTTCGGGCTCGCGGAGGAGGAGCACGCCGGGGGGGCGATCGCCTTCCCGCAATGGGTCCTGGGGGAGGACTTCTACGCCGACCGCAGCTTCCGGCTGTCGGACACCACCTTCGAAGAGGCGGTGGCGCTGCTCGGGGAGCGGGCCACGGTGCGCCCGGAACGCTACGCGGTCGACCGGCATCACCCGGACGTCATCTACGTGCCGGAGAACGCCGAGTTCCACGTCCGCAAGGGGACCGTGGGATGGGAAGAGACGGGCACTCGCCGGGAGCTGGTCCTCCGCCGCGACCACGAGTACGTGCTCCCCTCCGGCTACCGGGTGCGGCTCGCGAAGCAGGCGGGCGGTTCCGCCTGGCGGCTCATCGGGACGCGCCCCGACGGCGTGCTCTGCCACAAGCCCTGCACCGTCTCCGGCGGCGGCAAGTCGGAGATCTCCAAGTCGCTCGAGCCCATGATCCACCGGGGCCCCATCTTCGTGAAGGACCACGAGCGGGACATGGAGGCGGTGGCCGAGATCGTGAAGCGCGATTTCTCCGCCGTCCACAAGACCCGGCCCCCCGACGCTCGCTCCCGCCGGCCGCTCCTCTCCCCGGAGCGATCCCTGGGATCGGTCATCAAGCTCCTCACCCCGTCGCCCGACTACACCGACGGGCACAACGCCTGGGTGCGGTCCTTGCCCCAGACCATCCGGCAGCTCGTCTTCACCCTGAAGCGGTACTACCGTCCGGAGTGGGGCGACGAGTGGCCGAGCCACTTCACCGTGGACCGGATGAACGGCTACCCCGGCCACGAACTGAAGTTCGGGGATCACCGGCTCGTGGCCAACTACCTGCGGGTGGGCTTCGAGCCCGACGGCTCCGGCTGGCGGATGTTCAAGCTTCGCCCCGACTTCCACCCTGCCCAGAAGGTGCAGGTGGAGGACGACATCACCGCCTCGGTCGTCCTCCCCCGCGAGCGGGTGGCGGGGCCCGCCGACCCGATCCCCTACCCGAGCGTGAAGCTCGTCGAGAACTGCGAGGCGCTCCTTTTCCAAAGACCCGACGACGCCATTCACCGGGGCTTCGATCTCCAGGCGGAGGCGGACATCGCCAGCCCCGGCACCTTTCTCTCCAACTTCGAGCCGCTCGACCGGGCACAGGCGCAGGCGCTCGTCGACCGGGTGGTGGAGTTCGACCTCTACTCCGACCCGATGAAGCGGCTCCTCGAGGGCTTCTTGGCCGAGCCCCACGCCGACTTCGTCGTCTCCTCGGCTCACCCCAGGCTCGTCGACCAGAAGCCCTCCAAGAACCCGCGCTACCTGCAGCGTCGCCCCGACCTCGCCAATCCACGCGACACCTACCTCTCGGAGGTTTCCTCGAGGCTCCACCGCCGCATCCCCGCTCAGGGCAAGGTCCTCACCCCGGTGGGCGCCGTGCTCGCCGGCCGACGCACCAACCCTCCCCAGCCCGAGATCGGCGCGCCGCCCCTGGCGGTGTTCAGCCCCATCCACTACCAGGAGCTCCCCGAGCTGTTCATGGACTTCATGTGCAGCCTCACCGGCAAGTCGCCCTCCACCACCGGGTTCGGCAGCGAGGGGGCGCTCACCAAGGCCCCCTTCAACGCGGTGTGGCCGGTGGTCGACCTGAACAACGCCCTGCTCTCCTTCATCCTCACCGGCTACGCCGGCTTCACCACCGCCGCCGGTCACGTCGGCCCCCGCTACCGCGTGGAGCACGACCTGAGCATGCTCGTGCCGGAGGTGTGGTGCCGGATGCAACCCTCGGAGCGCGACCCCGCCTGGCTCATCGCCCACGGTTACCTCGAGAAGGTGGAGGACTTCGAGCTCGACGGCCGAAAGGTGCTCGCCAGTCGGCTCGGCTACCGGATCACGGCTCGCTTCGCCGACCACTTCCTGGGCCGCCTCTTCGAGACCCCGAGCATGGTGTTCTCCGAGGAGATGCTCCGGCCCGAGCTGCAGGGCTGGGACGTGTTCGCCGCGGGCGTGAACGCGATCGTCGATGCCCAGACCCGCGTGGCCCGCGGATACTTCGACGACGGCAGCGTGGACGCCGCCTGCCCGCCCTTGAAGGCGCTCCTCCACGTCATGGTCCACGGGCAGTTCCAGGGAGCGACCCTGTCCGAACCGCGCCTGCGGACGCTGTTCAGCCGCGAGGCGACCCTGAAGAGCGACTGGTACCGGGAACGGCTTCGGGTGAAACAGCGTCGCGACGTCGACCTGTGGAAGCGGCACGTGGCCGCGGTGGAGTCCTTCCGCCCCGAGGCGAGTGAGCTCCCCGACCTGGAGCTCCGGCGCGCCGCGGCGCGCGCGGGCCTCTCGCGCGTCAGCGCCCCCTCCTACCTCGAGGAACTCGTCGGCACGATCGGCGCCGACCCGTTCCACCTCCAGCTTCCGACCGGCGGGTAGACCCTGCCCCCTCCGGGCGACGATCGACCGTTCCCCTCGGGCGCGCCCTCAGGCCGTTTCCTCGCGAGCCCCATGAACGAAGTGGGCACCTGCGCCGCCCCGACCTTTGGGCCCGAGCGGCACGGTGCCCGAAGATCCCCGCGTTCTGGCCGTCACCCTTGGGGGCATCATCGCCCCGCTGGGCTCCTAGTGGTGAAACCCGCCGTGGAAGCCGCCCAGGCCGTGAAACCCTCCGCTCAGGCTATGCGAGGCCCCGATGCCCGGCGACGCGCGGAACGCGCTCCCGGAAGGCGCCCGGGCGAAGCCCGTGCCCGCCGAGGGGTAGTAACCGCCCGTCCGCCCCACCGGGCCCCGGAAGCTCGTCGGGGGCCGCGGATAGGCCCCGGGTCCGGAGAACGCACGGTAGGTCGAGGCCCCGTGCGGCGCGGGAGCGGTGCGAGAGGGGCCCCCCGCCTGCCCGCCAGGAGCCGGCCTCGGCGGATAGCCGTGATACGGCGCGGCCACATTGAACGGAGGACGATAGTAGGGGTTGTAGTGCCAGTGCGAGGGGTACTGCCACCAGCCGTGCCCGTACCAGCCGAAGGACGCGCAGCCATACACTCCGAAGTACGGCCACGGCCCCCAGCCCCAGATCCAGGGCGCAACCACCCAGGTCCACCCGTAGGTCGGATAGTACACGTACTCGTACGGCTGCCCGTCGCCGTCCTGCGGGACGTAGGTGTAGCTGTCCGCGTACGGCATCCAGACCCACCCGTACTGGTCGGTGTAGACCCACTGCCCGGGGGGGACGGAGGGATCGGTCGGTTGCGCAGCCTGCGGCGGTGCCCCCGGGCCCGCGCCGGGCATGTCGGGGGTCGGAACCGGGGCCACCCCGAGATTCGGGACTTCGGGAGTCTCCGACGCGGGTCCCGTGGGCTGCGTCGAGAGGTCGGGCGCAACCTCGACCGACGCCACGAACGAGCCTTCTTGCGAGCGTCCGTGCGAGGGGAGCGACAACGCGACCGCGACAGCCAAGACAGCGGTGAGGGTCCTCATGGGCATCACCTCGGTTTGAAGTATAGCAAGTTGCGGGCCGTCCTTGGCAGGCCGGGCGCGCGCCTTACGGGTCTGCGACAACAGGGGGTTTTCTTCTCCCTCGACGCGTGCCGGAAGAGCGTGCGGACTTCGCACAGGTGGGACCGGTCCAATTCTCGCGTCCCTGCTCCTTGCGACCCCCACACCGGGCAGGGGCGCCCTCCGCCGCAGGCTTGCCTGTCTTCAAGATCGGCCGCGGGAACGGCGTTTCCCGCCCGGGCCTCTCGAGTTTCGAAGAGCCCCTTTGCCGGCGTCGCCGACGGGGCGAGCTTCGCGCTCCTCGGCCTCGGCCTCACCTTCTCCGGACGATGAGCCGGTAAGACTCCCGCCGCGGCCAGAAAGGCTTTAGAGGCGACCGGGAGGCGGTCGGTTCCGAAGCCGGGGGTCCGTCCCTCAGAACCGGATCGCGAGGCCTGCCTGAGGGCCGCTGAAGGACATCCTCGGCGCATCGTTGCCGTCCCCGTAGACCTCGACCCACCGCCAGCCGCCCGTGAGACCGATCGGCCCGAAGTGCAGCGCCGCACCGGCGTACGCATCACCCACGCGCGTCGGGAACGGGGTGAGGTGGGCATAGCCCTCCAAGGCCAACGTGCCGATGAGGTTCACCCCTCCCGAGAACCCGATGTCCGGCCCCCAGAGCGTCTTGCCCGCCCAGGACTGACCCGTGGTGAACTGGCTCCTCGGGAGAAGGAGCATCGATCCCCCGGTCAGGACCCGGATGCGGAACCTTGGAACCGAGACGATGGACCAGGTGATATGGGCGGTGCCCCAGGCCGCGGGGCTACCCGCGTCGTGCTGCGTCGGTCCGGTCACCGCATCGTCCGCGAGCGCATCGATGGTCACATCCAGCCCGACCCAGCGCGTGTCGACGCCCAGCGAGGTGCCGGCCATGTAGCCGCTCCCGCTCCCCGCGCCGTAGAGCAAGAACCGCGCGCTCGCCGAATCCTCCTCGCTCGGCGGTGCGGCGGCGGAGGGAGGAGGCGGAGCGGGAGCCCTGGGCGGCGGCGGGTATACCGGGTAGTAGCCCCAGCCCCACGGAGCCACGTAGCGATAGGCGTAGTAGAGGGGCGGCGGCCCACTCCGAGGAGGCGGTGGGACGCTCCGAGGATAGCCCGGAGGCGGCGGCTGTGCGGGGGGCGGCGAAGAAGGGGTGGCACCGGGCGGCGGTGGTGCGGGCTGAACGGTGGCCGCGGGCGGAGTCCCGGGTGCAGCCATCGGAGGAGCGGCTGCGGGCGGCGAGGCGGGCGCGGCGGCCGCCGGGGGAGAGGCGGCCGAGGGGGCTTCTGCCGCAGCGGCCGGCGCCGGAGCTTGAGCGGCCGCGGGCGGGGCGGCCGGTGCGGCGCTGCTCGCCGGCGCGGGCGCCGTGGGATGCGCCTCCTCGGTGCCCTGGGCCCAGTTCCTCTGGGGCGCCGTCAGGCCGAGGAGCACGAGGCTCGCTGCGAGTAGCGAAGAGTTCGGCCGCATGGCGGGAACCTCCACGCCTTCGAATTAGCAACGTGGATGCCAATCCCATTGACACCTGGGGCGGTAAACGATTGCAGGCACTTCGGGGGCGCCGTGGCCCCCCCGCGGGTCTTCGGCGGCGCGAGGGTGCCGGGCAGGCACAGGGGCGTGAATTCCCGCCGTACCGGCGTCCCCCGGGGCGAGGACAGACGCTACCCCCGCCCGGTCGCCCGCAAGAGCTCGAGGTGGGCCTGCGCGAGCCGGGCCCGGGCGGACGCGAGCGCCACGTCGGCCGTGAACAGCCGGTCGTTGGCGTCGATCACATCGAGGCTCGATGCCACTCCGGCCTCGAAGCTGCGGCGGGCGGAGGCCGCGCTCTCCGCGGCCAGCTCCCTGCGCGTCTTCGCGAGCTCGAGTTGCTCGCGCGCGACCGACAGGTCGCGCCAGCCGTCGTGCACCTCCTTTAGGATCGCGAGCCTCTCCGCCTCGGCCCCGGCCCGGGCGCCCGCCGCCTGCGCCTCGGCCTCGCGGCGCTTGCCGATCCAGAGCCCGCCGTCAAAGACCACCCAGGTGAGGTCGACGGTCGCTTGCCACCCGTTGGTCTTGCCCGTGGGGTAGGGCACGTTGGCCGCGAAGGCCTTGGCCGACGCGGTGACGGTGGGGGCGAGCCTGGCCCAGGCCGCGCTCTGGGCACTCTCCGCCGCGTCGATCTGGGCGGCGCTGACGGTGAGCTCCGGTCGATCGGCGAGCGCCTCGCGCGCGAGCTCCTCCTCGGCCGCCCCCTCTTCCCCCGAGACCGTCGCCTCGACCTCCGGGACCAGGACCCGGACCGGGCCGTCCCGCCCGAGCAGGACCCCGAGGGCGAACCGGGCCCGGTCCAGGTCCGCGCGGGCGCCGGCGAGGTCGCTTCGCCGGGCGACCTCCTCGGTCTGCGCCTTTAAGATGTCGATGGGGGCGGAGGTCCCGGCCGCGACCCGCCGCTTGGCGCTGCGGGTGAGCTCGGCCGCGTCCGCGAGGGCTCGCTCGGCCGCGGCCACGACCTCTTCGCCCGCGAGGGCCCCGTACGCCGATTGCGCGAAGCCCGTCCGGACCTCGAGCCGCGTGGCGTCGACGGTCGCCACGGACCCGCGCGCCAGGCTTCGGGCCCGGCCGAGGTCGAACCAGGCGGTGGGCACGATGAGGGGGATGCGCACCAAGCCGGTGGCGCTCAGCTGCGCGAGCGGCTGGATCACCGCCCCGCCCGCCGGTAGGCCGATCCCCGGGCCCAGGTTCGCAGGGAGCTTGATGGCGAACTCGTCGCGGTTGCGAACGTAGGAACCGAGCGCGCTCACGGTCGGGACCAGGGCCGAGCCCACCTCGGTGACCGCCGCCTCTGCCTCGGCGGCCCGCTCGCGAGCCTCAACGATCGTGAGGTTCTGCCTGTCGAGCTCGAGGAGCGCGCCGGCGAGGGAGAGCTCGGGGAGGCCCTTCTCCGCCCCGGTCCCCGGAGCGGTGAGGTCGAGCGCGTCCGGCCCCGCACCCGCGGCAAAGCATAGGATCATCCCGACCAGCGTCCCGGCGTTCACCATGCGTCCTCCTGATGCACCTCTCCCGCGCGGCGAGGTCCCGGAGCAAGGACGGTGCCGGAGGGGACTTTTGGGTTTTCGGGAGCCATTCCGACCCCTTGGGTGCGCGGCCGCGTTCGGGGGGGCGTCGGGGTGTCGAAACTCCTTACGGAGTGCACCCCCTGTACACGAGCGCTCGCGCGCGCCTTTGGGCCCGGCCCTCATTCGACGCGGGGAAGGCCCCTCCCTCCAACGCGGCCTCGAGCGGCGCGCGAGGCGGCGACAGCCGCGAAGGCCTTGGGCCTCGTCTCCATCCCTACGCTCCCCCCGAACCCATGCGCTCGAAGAGCGCGGCTTCGACCCGCACGCGCTCGAGGTAGGCGCGGAGCTCCTCCCCTCCACAGCGCTCCCCGGGCCGAACGATGAAGCCGTGCGAGAGGAGCGCGGCGGCGCGAGCCCGGCCGCACAGGTGAACCGTCGCCGCCAGCGCGTCCCTCTGAGCCGAGGACAAAGGTCCCGCCCCGCGCCTCGCCCGCGCTTCCTCCACCCCGAGGTGGAGCCAGGCCGAGGTCACCTCGATGGCGTGCCTCGGGATGGTCCGGAAGTAGAGGGCGTTGAACCAGCAGCGGTCCCAGAGAGGGCCTGCGTCGCTCACCACCCGATGCCCGTGGATGCAGTAGTGGCGGGCTTGCTCGAAGGTCCCGTCGGTGATCTGCAGGAGCCCCACCGCGCTGGAGGCGGGGCCGTAGATCCGCAGCGGGTCGAGCGTCCACCGCCACCGCCATGGGGTGTGGGCCAGAGGGTCGCCCGAGCTCTCGACCTGGACCAGCGCCGCGAGCAGCTCGGCTCGCACGAGGTCGGTCGACTTCTCCCGGGCGATGGGGCCATACCGGGCCCAGGTCTGCTCGGCGGTGAGCGGACTCGGCGCGAAGACGAGGCCAAGGAGCTCCGTCGGCTTGCGCACGACCTGGACGAGGACGTTCGCGAGGACGAGGAGGACGAGGCCCATGAGGCCCAGGGCGAGCGGAGGCAGCTTCGAGAGCCGCGGCGGCGAAGTCGGGCGACCGGCCCCTTGCCGAGGCACGGGCCGCCGCGGTGGCGGTCGCCTCGCCCGGGCCCGTTTGCGAGCCATGGCCCATTCTAGCGGGCTCTCCCCCCGCGGGTTCGACCGGTGGGGTGGTCGCCCCGCCGGTCCCTTCAGCGCCCCGCCGCGTCGGGGGTAGCCTCTCTGCCCCGGAGGCCTCATGAGCTACACCGCATCAACACTTCGGTACGAGGCGATGGTCTACCGGCCCTGTGGACGGAGCGGCCTCCGCCTGCCGCTCCTCTCCCTCGGCCTCTGGCACAACTTCGGCGACGCCACTCCCCTCTCCCTGCAGCGGGAGATGGTGTTCACCGCGTTCGACCTGGGGATCACGCACTTCGACCTCGCGAACAACTACGGTCCCCCCTACGGGAGCGCGGAGCTGAACTTCGGCCGCATCCTGCGCCAGGACCTGTGGTCGTATCGCGACGAGCTCGTCGTCTCGACCAAGGCCGGCTGGGACATGTGGCCCGGGCCGTACGGCCAGGGAGGTGGCTCGCGGAAGTACGTGCTCGCGAGCCTCGACCAGAGCCTTCGCCGTCTCGGGCTCGAGTACGTGGATATCTTCTACTCCCACCGGTTCGACCCGGACACGCCGCTCGAGGAGACCCTGGGAGCTCTCTCCTCCGCGGTGAAGGAGGGCAAGGCCCTCTACGTGGGGATCTCGTCCTACTCCGCGGCCAAGACCCGCGAGGCGGCCGCCCTCCTCCGCTCCCTGGGGACGCCCTGCCTCATCCACCAACCGTCGTACAACATGTTCAACCGATGGATCGAGCGGGGGTTGCTCGACGTGCTCGGCCAGGAGGGGATCGGCTGCATCGCCTTCACGGCTCTGGCCCAGGGGCTGCTCACCGACAAGTACCTGAAGGGCGTGCCCGCCGACGCCCGGCCCAACCGGCCCGGCGGCAGCTCGTTCACTACCAGTCACCTGACCGAGGAGAACCTCGCCCGGGTCCGGGCGCTGAACGAGATCGCCCGCTCCCGCGGCCAGAGCCTGGCGCAGATGGCCTACGCCTGGGTCCTCCGCGATCCGCGGGTCACGACCACCCTCATCGGCGCATCCAGCCCGGCCCAGATCAGGGAGAACGTGGGGGCGCTCGAGAGGCTCGCCTTCACGCCGGACGAACTCAGCGCCATCGAGCCTTACGCCAAGGAGGGAAACGTGAACCTCTGGGAGAGACCCAGCACCGACCAACGACCTTGAGGGGTCGTTTGGCACTCCCTCCGGGCCCGGCTCCTCGTGCGAGCCGAGACTCGAGGTGCGCCTTCCCCCGGGACCCCGTCCCGGGGCCGCTCCTCCCTTCTTCTCTTGCCTCGCGCGCTCGACCCGCATCGGTGAGGGCTGATCGTCCCCTCGGGGCCCTCCCCTCTTGGTGCTGGGGTTCCCCGAGGACCAGGCGAGGTAACGTCCCTTTCGCGCCCCGCCCGGCGCGGCGCCTACAGGGAGGCGAGCCGTGATGGGGCAGGGGACGCCGAGGGAACCCCCGGACAGGCCTGACGCCGAACCACAGCCCGACGAGGGGCCGGGGGCGCTCGCTCGCGAGATCACCCTTCCCTTCCTGGCCGGGATCCTGGACGCCCTGCCCAACCCGGTGTTCGTGAAGGACGAGCGGCACCGCTGGGTGCTGCTCAACGAGCGCTTCTGCCGGCTCTTGGGCCGGGACCGGGTAGAGCTCATCGGCCGCTCCGACTACGACTTCTTTCCCCGGGCCGAGGCCGACGAGTTCTGGCGAAAGGACGACCGGGTCTTCGCCACCGGGGAGATCGACGAGAACGAGGAGCACTTCACCGACGGAACGGGGCAGGTCCACATCATCCTGACGCGCAAGAAGCTCCTGCTCGACCGGGTGGGTCGGCGCTTCCTTCTCGGCGTCATCACCGACATCTCCGAGCGGAAGGGGATGGAGGAAGAGCTAGTCAGGTCCCGCAACGAGCTCGAGAGCCGGGTGGCGGAACGCACCGCGGAGCTTTCGACAGCCAACGAGCGGCTGCGCCAGGAAGACGTCCACAAGAACGACTTCCTCGCGGTGCTCTCGCACGAGCTCCGCAATCCCCTCGCGCCGCTCCACAACGCCATCTGGCTGCTCGACCGGCCCGACGTCACCCCCCTCCAGGCGGCCCGGGCCCGCCAGACCGTCAACCGCCAGCTCATGCACCTCACGAGGCTCGTCGATGACCTCCTGGACGTGACCCGGATCTCCCAGGGGAAGATCCGCCTCCAGCGGGCCCGGGTCGACCTCTGCGAGCTCGTCCGCCGGACCGTCGAGGACCACCGGTCCCTGTTCGCCGCCTCCGAGGTCGACCTCGTCTACGCGAGCGGCGACCGCCCGGCCTTCGTGGACGCCGATCCCACCCGCATGGCCCAGGTGGTCGGCAACCTGCTCGCCAACGCGGCCCGCTTCTCGGAACCGGGGGGAGCGGTGCGGATCGCGGTCTCGCGCGAAGAGGGCCCGGCCGCGGTTCTCACCGTGAAGGACCAGGGAGTGGGCTTCTCTCCGGAGCTCGGCGAGAGCCTCTTCCTCCCCTTCATCCAGGCCGATCACACGCTCCACCGCTCGCGGGGGGGCCTCGGGCTCGGGCTCTCGCTCGTGAAGGGGCTCGTGGAACTGCACGGCGGCACGGTCGCGGCTCGGAGCGCGGGGCTCGGCCAAGGCGCCGAGTTCCAGGTCCGGCTCCCCATGGCGGCGGAGGAGCCTTTGGTGGGCACCCTCCCCCCTCCTTCGCCGGTCCGCGTGCCCCGGCGCCGAGTCCTCGTGGTGGAGGACAACCTGGACGCGGCCGAGACCCTCCGGGAGTTGCTCCTCACCTGGGAGCACGAGGTCGAGGTCGCCCACGACGGGATCGAGGCCGTGGCCCGGGCCCATGACTTCCGCCCCGAGGTCGTCCTCTGCGACCTGGGCCTGCCCCGGCTCGACGGGTACGAGGTGGCCCGCGCCCTCCGGGCCGACCCATCCCTCGTGGGCACCTACCTCGTGGCCGTCACGGGCTACGCGTCCGCCGACGATCAGCGCCGGGCGGTCGAAGCCGGATTCAACCGGCACCTCGCGAAGCCCGTGCCCGTGGACGTCATCGAGGAGGTCCTGGCCACCGCCCCGCGGGCGACGAGCGGAACCTCGGACAAGCCGGGATAGAGCCCCGGGGGTCAGCACAGGGCGAGCGAGACGGCGAGGCCGCCCGCGGGGCTCCCCCCCAAGGGGGCTCGCCCCGCGCTCGCCTGCTTGACTCCCACTGCCGCCGGGGTAGGTGTCTGTGGCATGGACGACTGCCTCGCGGTGATCCTCGGTGGTGGGCGCGGCACGCGGCTCTTCCCCCTGACGCGCGAGCGCTCCAAGCCCGCGGTGCCCATCGCCGGCAAGTACCGGCTCATCGACATCCCGCTCTCGAACTGCATCAACTCCAACCTGCGCCGGATCTTCGTGCTCACCCAGTACAACTCCGAGAGCCTCAACAACCACGTCGGCGGCGCCTACAAGTTCGACGCCTTCTCCCAGGGGTTCGTGACCATCCTCGCCGCCGAGCAGACCGACGAGGGGGGCGAGTGGTTCCAGGGCACCGCGGACGCCGTGCGGCAGTCCCAGAGGCACCTCAAGTCGCACCAGAGCCGCGAGGTGCTCATCCTCTCCGGGGACCAGCTCTACCAGATGGACTTCCGGACCCTGCGGGACACGCATCGCAACAACCGGGCCCAGGTGACGGTCGGGGTGATCCCGGTGGCGAGGGAGCAGACCGCCGCCTTCGGGATCCTCAAGCTCGACTCGCGCGGACGCATCGTTCACTTCGAGGAGAAGCCCGGGGCCGACCGGCTCGGCGACCTGGAGTCGGAGATCCCCGGCCACGGCCGCGGCTTCTTGGCCTCGATGGGGATCTACCTCTTCGACCGAGGGTACCTGGAGAAGGCGATCTCCGATCCGGCGCTGGTGGACTTCGGACGCCACATCATCCCGAGAGCCATCGGGACCACCCAGGTGCAGGGCCACGTCTTCCGGGGCTACTGGGAGGACGTGGGGACGATCGCTTCCTACTTCGACGCCGGCCTTCAGCTCACGAAGCCTCTCCCCCCGTTCGACTTCTACGACGCCACCCGCCCCATCTACACCCACCCGCGCTTCCTCCCCGCCACCCGCATCGAGGGGTGCACCCTCCACGCCGCGCTCGTCTCCGAGGGCTGCATCGTGCTGGGGGCGGAGATCGAGAGATCGGTGATCGGAATCCGCAGCCGCATCGGCCAAGGGACGCGGGTGAAGGACACCCTCGTCCTGGGAGCGGACTACTACGAGAAGCTCGAGGAGATCGACCGGGCGAACTCGAGCGGCATCCCGCCCATGGGCATCGGGTCGGACTCGATCGTCGAGCACGCCATCATCGACAAGAACACACGCATCGGGCGCGGGGTGCGGATAGTCAACCAGGCCGGCGTGCAGGATGCGGATGGTCCCGGGTTCTACATCCGCGAGGGGATCGTGATCGTCCCCAAGGGCGCCTGCATCCCGGATGGGACGGTGATCTGAGCCGGGCCTCCGCCGGGTTCACGAACAGCCAACCCCAGGCTTGCACCCTCGCTCCCCGAGGGGTTGCAAACGAGCGGCGTTTTCGCTTTAAGTATGGCCATGGCCATTCCGAAGAAGAAGACCGAGTCGACGACCTCGCGGTTCGCTTCCCGTCCCCAGGTGGATCGGCGGGTGGAGGCCCCCGGCGCTTCGCCGGCGGGCGCCGTCCGCGAGCCGTCCTACCAGGAGGTCTCGCGCCGCGCCTTCGAGATCTGGGAAGAGAACGGCAGGGAGCCGGGTCACGACCTCGAGAACTGGCTCAAGGCGGAGACCGAACTCCGCCGCGCCGCTCCCTCGTTGTAGCGGAGCGCGGTTACTCCGGGATACGAGGACGCACATCGGGCGCACCCGGTCGTCCGGCGCGCTCCACGGTGCGAGGGCCGAGGTGGGTTGAACCACGGTCGTGGGATATCTCCCCGCCCCTAGGGCGAGCGGAAAGTCGGCTCCCGTCTACTCCGAGTCGATGCGAGGGGGTATCCTTCGAGGGAGCCGGCAGCGTGTCGCCGGTGCTCGACCGTGACTCATGACGCTGCCTGCCAGCATCACCCTCCTCTCGACCGGCATCGCCTTCTTCGTCACGGTCCTCTCCTGGCTCTTCTCCCGCGCCCCGGGCTGGCGCGACCAGCGCTACTTCTCCATCGCGGCCCTGGCGGTCTCGGTCTACGCCGCCCTGAACATCCCCACCACCGGGGCGGTGGGCTCCGACGCCGCGGTGGTGGTCTGCTCGCGGCTGCAGGTCGCCGCCGCCGCCCTGCACGCCGGCGCCTGGCTCCGCTACACGAGCGTCCTCCTCGGCAAGCAGAGGTCGCGGGTCGACGCCGCCATCGACCTCGCCCTCTGCGCCACGGCGCTGGTGGGAGTTCTCTCGCCCGCATTCGTCCCGGGTGGAGTCCGGATCGACTGGTACGATCCGCTCGGGGTGGCCTACCGGACCGCGCTCATGACGCCCGCCGGCGACGCCGCCTGGGCCGGGCTCCTCGGGCTGCTCGTCCTCCCCCTGCTTCGACTCTGGAAGGCCCACCGGCGAGGGGTCCCCAACGCCGGCATCCAGTTCCTCGCTCTCTGCGTGCTCCTCGCCATGGGGGCGAACGACATCTTCGTCGCCGCGGGGGTGTTCGACGCCCCCTACCTCGTGGACCTGGCCTTCCTCGTGCCCGTCGCCGCGGTCGGCCACTCGAACGCGGTGCGCTTCGTGGCCGACGCGCGGGCTCTCGCCGCCCTGCGCGCCGAACTCGAGCGCCAGGTGGCCGAGCGGACCGCGGAGTTGGGGAGGGCCCAGGACGCACTGCACCGGGCGGAGAAGCTCGCCGCCCTGGGCCAGTTCGCGGCCGGGGTGGCGCACGAGGTGAACAACCCCTCGGCGGTGGTGAGCGCGAACCTGCAGTACCTGAACGAGGCCGAGGCCGAGGCCCTGTCGAGCTCCGGCCGCGAGGCCATCCAGGAGTCCTTGCAGTCGGTGCAGCGCATCTCCTCCATCGTCCGGCAGCTGCTCGACGCCGGGCGCCTGGCCGCCTCGAGCGACCCGCCCCAGGGGGTGGAGGTCCGCCCCCTGGGCGACCACGCCCTCAGCGCGGCCCGAGCGAGGATGGGCAACCGGGTGGCCCTGGCGAACCACCTCCCCGGAGGGATCTGCGTCTCCGGCCAGGAGTCGGTGCTGGTCCAGGTCCTCGTGAACCTCGTGGTGAACGCGGTCCAGGCCATCCCCGACCATCGTGGGGACGGCCGGGTGATCCTCCGGGCCGTGGCCGAGGGCAAGCGGGTGCAGCTCGTGGTCGAGGACAACGGCACCGGGATGGAGCCGGAGGTCCTACGCCGGGTCTTCGAGCCCTTCTTCACCACCAAGCCCTTCGGGAGCGGGACCGGGCTCGGGCTGGCCGTCTCCCGCGGGCTCATCGCCGGGCTGGGCGGCGACCTGCGCATGGAGAGCACCCCGGGCGCCGGCACCCGCGCCATCGTCGAGCTGGCCCGGGCCGAGCCCCCCAGGGCGCGCGACCCGAGGCTCGTCCCCAAGAGCCCGGATGGACCGGCCCTGCGCCTCCTCCTCGTCGACGACGAGCCCAGCGTCCTCTCCTCCGCCCGCCGGCTTCTCGAGCAGTACTACCGCGTCGCGGTCGCCTCGGGGGTGGACGAGGGGCTCGCCCAGATCGATTCCGCCGACCCGAAGGACGGGTTCGACGTCGTCCTCTGCGACGTGATGATGCCGGCCGGAGGAGGGGAGCGCCTCTACACCACCCTCCTCGGCCGCCGCCCCTCGCTGGCCCGACGGATCGTGTTCCTCACCGGAGGCGCGGTCACCGAGGGGGCACGCCGGTTCCTCTACACTCAGCCGCAGCCGGTGCTGCACAAGCCCATCGACCTCCGGGACCTGGCCAGCGCCGCCGAGCGGGTGGTGGGGGCGCCCCCGAGCCTCAACTGATCGGAGAGGGACGAGGCGCCGGAACGCCCCTCCCCCCCGAGCGCCTCCCGGACACTCCCCCTACGATCTCGGGTACATCCGGGTGCACCGCGGGTCACTCCACACCCGGAGTCTGGGCAGACTCGCAGCGAAGGAAGACGGGGGGTGAAAACCGACCGCTGCTGGTCGTCGGGGGTGGGTTCTATGCTCACCTCGGTCGCCTTCCGGAGGAAATACCATGGACGCGTTCGACAAGTGCAGACACGCCTCGCAGGCCAGTCAGATGAAGGAGCAGGGGTTCGACGCGTTCTACCGGATCCTGCAGTCCGCTCCGGACGCCGAGGTGGTCGTCGAGGGGCGACGCCTCCTCATGCTGGGGTCGAACAACTACCTGGGGCTCGCCAACGATCCCCGGGTGAAGGCGGCGGCCGCTGCCGCCAGCTTGGAGTGGGGAGCCGGGACCACCGGGTCCCGCTGCCTGAACGGCACCCTCGACCTCCATGCCCAGCTGGAGGAGGCCCTGGCGCGCTTCTTCCGCCGGGACGCCGCCATCTTCTTCACCTCCGGCTACATGGCCAACCTGGGCGTCATCTCCGCGCTCGCCCAGCGCGGCGAGTACGTGGTCGTGGACAAGCGGGCCCACGCCAGCATCCTCGACGCCTGCCGGCTCTCCACCGCCGAGGTGAGGCGGTTTCGGCACAACGACGTGCGCGACCTGGAGCGGGTGCTCGAGAGCTGCGGGGAGGCCGCCATCCTGGTGGCGGTCGACGGCGTGTACTCGATGGAGGGGGATATCGCCCCCCTGCCCGGGATCGTGGCCGCCTGCCGGAAGTACGGGGCGCGGCTCATCCTCGACGACGCCCACGGCCTGGGCGTCTTGGGACGGGAGGGGCGCGGAACCGCCGAGCACTTCCACCTCGAGGACGAGGTCGACATCATCGTCGGGACCACGAGCAAGTCGCTCCCCGCCGTGGGGGGCTTCGCCGTGGCGTCGAAGGAGGTGGTCGAGTACCTGAAGTACGGCCAGACGAACCGGCCCTTCATCTTCGCGGCGAGCCCGCCCCCCGCCGCCCTCGCCGCCGTGTCCGCCGCCCTCACCATCCTGGAACAGGAGCCGGACCGGCGCCGGAGGCTCTGGGAGATCACCCACCGGGTGAGCCGCGAGCTCAGGGCCATGGGCTTCGACACCGGCGCCTCGCAGACCCCCATCATCCCGGTGGTGGCCGGCAGCCTAGAGCGCACCTTCGAGATGTGGAAGGCGCTCACCGCCGAGGGCCTCTTCGTGAACGTGGTCCTCCCCCCGGCGGTCCCGGCCCGCGGATGCCTCATCCGGATGACCTTCACCGCTTCCCTCTCCGACGCGCAGGTGGACCGGATCCTCTCCGCCCTCGAGACCGTCGGCGCCCGGCTGGGCCTCATCCCCGGGAGATCGGCCCTGGCCCAGGAGAGGAAGGTCGGATAAGAGAACTCCGCACCGGGCGGCTCCCCGCCCGAGAGGCGGACATGCCCTTCCCCATCCCACCCCCGGTGGAGCCCATGCTGGCGCGGCCCAGCCAGGAGCTTCCCGGGGGCGATGGATGGATGTACGAGCCGAAATGGGACGGCTTTCGGACCCTCGTCTTCAAGGACGGCACCGAGACCTACCTCCAGTCCCGGGAACTGAAGCCGCTCGACCGCTACTTCCCCGAGCTCGCCGAGCCGCTCAGGGCCCAGCTCCCCTCCCGCTGCGTCCTCGACGGCGAGCTCGTCGTGGGGGGGGAGAACGGGCTCGACTTCGATGCCCTCCTCCTCCGCATCCACCCGGCGTCCTCACGGGTCCGGCTGCTCGCCGCCGAGCATCCGGCCCGCATCGTCCTGTTCGACCTCCTCGCCCTGGGGGAAGAGGACCTCCGCGCTTCCCCCTTCCTGGAGCGGCGGGGGCGGCTCGAGGAGGTCCTCGGTGAGGCGCGGGCCCCCGTCCACATCACGCCCGCCACCCGGGACCCGGCCCTGGCGGCGGACTGGTTCCGTCGCTTCGAGGGGGCGGGCCTCGACGGGGTGGTGGCGAAACCCCTCGACGGCCGGTACCAGCCTGGCGTCCGGGCCATAGTCAAGGTGAAGCACGCGCGCACCGCCGACTGCGCGGTGGGGGGCTTCCGCTGGCACAAGGAGGGCCGGGGCACCCTGGTCGGTTCGCTCTTGCTCGGCCTCCACGACGAGGCGGGCATCCTCCACCACGTGGGGATCTGCAGCGCCTTTACCGCCGCGCGGCGAAGGGAGCTGGCACAGGATCTCGAGCCCTTGCGAGCCGGGGCCGAAGAAGGCCACCCCTGGGGCGACTGGGCCGAGTGGTCGCGGTCGGGCCTTTCCCCCGGGCGAAGGCTGCCCGGGGCGAGCAGCCGCTGGAACCGGGGGAAGGACCTCGGGTTCGAGCCGGTCCGGGTCGAGCGGGTGTGCGAGGTGGCCTACGACCACCTCCAGGGCGACCGCTTCCGGCACGCCACCCAGTTCCTGCGCTGGCGCCCCGATCGTCTTCCGGCCCAGTGCCGGTATGACCAGCTCGAGGTCACCCCGCCCTACGAGCTGTCGCGGATCTTCGGCCCCCCCCCGCGGCCCTGAGCCCCGGCCGGATCTCCCTCCCCCGATCTCTTGCTCCTCGAGGGCTGCACCCGGGGCGGCTCCTCCTCCCCCTTGGCGTAATGGGGCGGCCAGGGCGCATCCCCCTGACCCTCGGCGCGCTGGCGGTCGGAGAGCGCGAGGAGCGAGTCGAGCGCGCCCTTCACCTCGTCGATCGGGGCCCAGGGGTCACCCTCGCGTGCGAGCCGCGCGGGCACGGTGCGGAGCGTGAACTCGGCCGGGTCGCAGTGGGGGAGCTCCTCCCAGGTGAGCGGGGTGGAGACCCGGGCGTCGGGGCGGGGGCGCACCGAGTAGGCGGAGGCGATGGTGCGATCCTTGGCGTTCTGGTTGTAGTCGATGAAGACGCCGTGCCGCTCCTCCTTCCACCACTTGCTCGTGGCCAGCTTGGGCGCCCGCCGCTCCACCTCCCGGGCGAGGGCCAGCGCCGCCTGGCGCACCTCCTTGAAGCTCGAGCGCTGGGCGATCCGCGCGTAGACGTGGATCCCGCGCGATCCGCTGGTCTTGGGCCAGCCCGAGAGCCCGTGCTCGAGGAGCACCTCGCGGGCGAGGAGCGCCACCTGCCGCACCTGCTCGAAGGGAACGCCGGGAACCGGGTCCAGGTCCACCCGCAACTCGTCGGGGTGATCGAGATCGCCCGAGCGCACCGGGTGCGGGTGGAGGTCGACGCAGCCCAGGTTCACCACCCAGAGGAGCTGAGCGGCGTCCCGCACCACGATCTCCTGGGCGCTCCTTCCCGAGGGGAAGCGGAGCTCCACCACCTCGATCCAGGGGGGGCGGGAGGAAGGGGCCCGCTTCTGGTAGAAGGGCTCGGCCCCGATGCCGTCGACGTAGCGCTTGAGCTGCATGGGCCGGTCGCGAACGCCGCGCAGCGCCCCCTCGGCCACCGCCAGGTAGTAGCGCACCAGCTCGATCTTGGAGATCTGGGCCTCGGGGAAGTAGGGCTTGTCGGGGTTGGTGATCGCCACCTCCCGTCCGGCCACCTCCACGATCTCGCGCCGATCGCCGGCCACGTCCCCATCGCCTCTAGGCGCGCCCTGCGGCCGGCTTCCACTTGATGTTGCACCCCATGCTGGGCTTCTGCTCGGCGGCGGGCGCCTTCCCCGAGGAGAGGGCCGCGATCGCCCCGCGGAGCGAGGCCCCGTCGACCGGACGGGAGAGCGAGGGCCGGCTATCGTCGAACTGGCCCCGGTAGGCAAGACGGAGCGCCCCGTCGAACAGGAACAGGTCGGGGGTGCAGGCGGCGCGGAACGCCCGGGCCACCTCCTGGGTCTCGTCGAAAGCGAAGGGGAACCGCCAGCCCTCCCGGGTGGCGAGCTGCTTCATGGCCGCCGGACCGTCCTCGGGGTGGGAGGCCTCGTCGTTCGAGTTCACCGCCACCACCGCGAACCCCTGGTCGAGCGCCTCGTGCGAGACCCGGACCAGCTCGCTCCGGATGTGCTTCACGTAGGGACAATGATTGCAGATGAAGGCCACCAAGATCCCCTTCTTGCCCCGGGCGAGCTCGGCGGCGTCGATCGTTCGCCCGCTCACCGCGTCGCGGAGTCGCAGGGTGGGAAGGGGGGTTCCCAAAGGCAGCATCGTGGAGGGAGTCTCGGCCATGGGGTCACCTCGCTCGGGTGGATGCGGGGATCCTAGGCGAGACGCCCGGGCCTTTCACGTCCTTCGTGGCTTTCGAAAAGAGGCCGCCGGGCCCACGTTCGGAGGATGGCCCTCGGGCAGCGGCCGGGCGAGGGCGCAGCCCAGCCCAGCTCGATGGTCCTTGCGCGGGCTCGGCTCCTGCGATATCCGGGCCAGCGCGGGGCTCGGCCCCGCCGCGAGGAGCCCATGGGACGCATCTTCGAGACCCGGAAGGCCACCATGTTCGCCCGCTGGGACAGGATGGCGAAGGCCTTCACCCGGGTGAGCAAGGACATCGCCATCGCGGTCAAGGCAGGCGGTCCCCTCGTCGAGAACAACCCCGCCCTGCGCCGCGCGCTCCAGAACGCTCGCGTGGTGAACATGCCCAAGGACAAGGTCGAGGCGGCCATCCGCCGGGCCGCCGGCCAGGACCAGCAGGCCTACGCGACCGTCCTGTACGAGGGGTACGGCCCGCACGGGATCGCCCTCGTGGTCGAGACCGCCACCGACAACGTGGTACGAACCGTGGCCAACGTCCGGATGCACTTCAAGGACCACGGGGGAAACCTGGGCACCTCGGGAAGCGTCGCCTTCCAGTTCCAGAAGATGGGCGTCTTCAGGCTCAGCCCCGAGGGGCTCGACCTCGAGGCCCTGGAGCTCGACCTCATCGACCACGGCCTCGAGGAGCTCGGCGAGGGCAAGGGGGAGAAGGGGGAGCCCCAGGTCGTGATCCGCTGCGCCTTCGCGAACTTCGGCCAGCTCCAGGCGGCTATCGAGGAGCGAAAGCTCCCCCTCCTCTCGGCCGAACACGAGTACGTGGCCCAGAACCCGGTCGAGCTCGCCGAGGAGAAGGCGCGCGAGGTGCTTGCGCTCGTGGACGCGCTCGAGCAGGACGACGACGTCCAGCGGGTGTTCCACAACCTTTCCTAGCGGGGCGGCTGCCCTTTGGGCCCTCCGGCTCCTCGCCCCTCCCCCTCGTCCCCGGCCGCCCTCTAGGGCAAGGGCCCTCTCCCCGCCCGAGGCGGGGCCCGGGTCCCGCGCGGCGAAGGGCCCCTCGGGGCGATAGCGGAGGAGAGAGCGAAGGAGGCCCCGGGGCGCGCCCGGGGATCCTCCCCTGACGAGAGGCCGGCCCGATCTCCCCCTTTCGCAAAGGCGCCTTCGCGTGTAATGGGGAATCGATCCTTCATCCCAGACCGCGGAGGACATCATGCAGTACCGGCAACTCGGCCAGACCGGCTTTTTCGTCTCGACGGTCAGTTTCGGAGCGTGGGCGATCGGCGGCACCTGGGGCTCGGTGGACGACGCCGAGTCGCTCTCGGCGCTGCGCCGCGCGGTCGAGAAGGGGGTCAACTTCTTCGACACCGCCGACGTCTACGGCGACGGCCGGAGCGAGCGGCTCTTGGCCCGCCTCAAGAAGGAGCGGCGCGAGGAGATCGTCGTCGCCACCAAGGCCGGCCGGCGCCTCGACCCCCACGTGGCGACGGGCTACGACCGCGCCCACCTCACCGCCTTCGTGGAGCGGAGCATGAAGAACCTCGAGGTGGAGGCCATCGATCTCCTTCAGCTCCACTGCCCGCCCACGGACGTGTACTACCGGCCCGAGGTGTTCGGGGTGCTCGACGATCTCGTCCGGGCGGGGAAGATCCGCCACTACGGCGTCTCCGTGGAGCGGGTCGAGGAGGCGCTCAAGGCGATCGAGTACCCGGGGGTAGAGTCGGTCCAGATCATCTACAACCTCTTCCGCCAGCGCCCCTCCGACCTCTTCTTCGCCCAGGCGGCCCGCCGCAAGGTGGGCATCCTGGCCCGGCTCCCCCTCTCCTCCGGCCTGCTCGCCGGCAAGATGACGATGAAGACGCACTTCGCGGAGGACGATCACCGGTCCTTCAACCGAGAGGGCGCGGCCTTCGACAAGGGCGAGACCTTCTCCGGGGTGGATTACCCCGTCGCGCTCGCGGCGGTGGAGGAGATCCGGCTCCTCGTCCCCCGGGGCATGACCATGGCCCAGTTCGCCCTTCGCTTCATCCTGATGGCGGACGCGGTGACCTGCGTCATCCCCGGGGCGAAGCGGCCCGATCAGGTGGACGAGAACGTGGCCGCGGCCGACCTCCCTCCCCTCCCCGAGAGCACGATGAAGGCGCTCCGCGCCCTCTACGAGCGGACCATCAAGGACCGGGTCCATCAGCTCTGGTGAGGGGCCTGCGCGGCAGCGCCTTGCGGGGGGGCCAGGGGGACCGCCCGGCGCGGGGCCGAGGGACTCTGCACGAGCCAGACGCCGCCCAGGATCACCAGCGCACCGAAGGCGTAGCCCAGCCCCGGTCGCTCGCCCAAGAGCGCCACCGCGAGCAGGGTGGCCAGGACCGGCTGCAGGTAGGTGACGCTCGCCACCCGGGACGACGGCAGGTACCGGAGCGCGTGGGCGTAGATGAGATAGCCGACGATCGAGGGTGCGACCGCCATGTACAGGACGCCCGCCCAAGCGGCGAGGCCCAACTGGGCGGGCCCGACGCGAACGAGCCCAAAGACGGCGTAGGGAAGGGCGAGGAGGGCCCCTCCCCAGTACGCGACCGCGTTCACCGCGAGGGACCCCACCTCCTCGAGGAGGGGCTTACCGAGGAGGGAGAAGCCGGCGAACAGCGCAGCGTTGCCCAGCATGACCGCGTCGCCCACGGGGCTCGAGTGCCCGCTCGGCACGCGGCCGAACTGCAGCACCGCCACCCCGGCGACCGAGGCGAGCATGCCGAGGACCTTGCGAACCCGGAGCTTCTCCCGCCCCAGGGCCGCCGCCCCGATGAGGACGAGCACCGGCGAGGTCGCGCCCACGATGGCCCCGTGCGCCACGCTGGTCGTGGAGAGCGCCAGGACGAAGGCGAACTGGTTTCCCACGATCCCCAGCACGCCGACGAGCGCCATGCGGGGCACGTCGCGCAAGGTGAAGGGGCGCAGCACCGGGTCGAGATGGCGCCGGCTCACCACCCGGTACACCGGGATCATGAGGAGCCCGGAGAGCACCGTCCTGAGACAGGCCACGAGCACCGGCGGCGCGGTGCGCACGGCCACCTTGGCGAAGATGAAGTTGGCCGCCCAGATGGCGAGCATCACCGCGAGCAGGCCGTAGAGCCGTGCCCGCGACGGCGCGCCGCGCGGCGACCATTCGCGCGCGCCGCTCGGGTGCTCCATGGCGGCGGAGGATCGGGCAGAGCCGAGAGGCGGTCAAGTGCGACGCCCGGCCACGTCCCCCCCCCTCTCCCGTCCACGGTTCGTCAAGACGTCCGCCTGCGTTCGTCCAAGGATCTCGACGCGCTGCGGCGGGGGCTCGCGCGGCACCGCGACCTCTCCCCCGCTCCTGCCCCAGGGAGCTCTTGAGCACAACCGAGGACCACCCTTCCCGCCCTCGAAAAGCACCCTCTTCGCCGGGACCAGGCAAACTCACCCGGTCGCCCGCGGGGCGCGCACCGCCGCCATGCCCCGCGGGAGGAGCAACTCGTAGGGGATGAAATGGATCCGGGCCTCGGCCGTCCTCGAGCGGGCGAAGATCTGGTAGGCGCGGTTCATCATCTGGCGAGGGTTCTGCCGGACGATGAGCAAGCGGAGGTCGGCGAGGAGGCTCATGAAGGGATGGTAGTCGAAGACCGCGCAGGGGATCTTCCGGCAGCGCTCGGGCTGCTCGGGAAAGAGCCGGACGAGCCCCTCGAGCGCGGGCACGGCGTTCAGGAAGAGCCCGCCCACGTCCGGGGTGGCCCGCAGGAGGGCGCGAAGCTTCCGGTAGGCGAGCTCCGAGTCGAACTCGGTTTCGATGAACTGAGCTTCGGTGAACGGCAACCGGCGCTCGCGGAGGGCGGCCTTGAAGCCGTCGAGGCGTTGGAGGGTGATGGCGTGAGAGGCCATCCCGCCTACGTAGTAGGGTCGCCCCCCCTGCCCCGCGGCCATGGCGGCGAGGAGGTGCCGCGTGAGGACCAGCCCCGCCTCGACGTTGTCCGTGGTGACGGTGGGCTTCTCGCTCTCCTCGGAGTCGAGGAGGATCTGCCGGGTGCCGGCCCGGGTGCAGAGGTCCGAGGCCTCCTTGAGCCCGGTGAGGTTCGCGGTGAACACGCACTCGACCTTCTGGGAGAGGAAGTAGTTCAGCATCTCGATCTCTTCCTGGGGGTCGTAGTGGGTCACGGTGATGAGGGGCAGCTTCTTGTCGCTGCGCGCCAGGCTCTCGAAGGTCTCGGCCATCTCGCCGAAGAAGGGGTTGTTGAGGGTGGGGACGGTGAGCCCCACGATGTTGGTGGTCCGGGTGCGAAGGCTCCGGGCGTGGAGGTTGGGGTAGTAGTTGTGCTGCTTGGCGACGCTCCGGATGAGGTTTTGGGTCTCCCGCGAGATGTTGAAGCGCCGGGACCGACCGTTCAGGACGAGGGAGACGGTGGTGGCGGAGAATCCCGTCATCCGCGCGATCTCCTTCATCGAGACGCGGGTCGCGGGGGGGGCGGAGCGGTCGCTCGTCTTTCGGGACACGTCCGAAGCCGCTCGGGCACCGGCGGCCCGGCCGACATCCCGGCCGCCGGTGCCCACCAGGGGAGCCCTTACTTCAGCCACTCGCCGCCGCTGTCCACGTTGTCCTTCGTGAACACGCGCGAGTCGAGGACGATCTCCTTCGGGACCTGCTTGCCGGCGAAGATCTCGAGCGCCCTCTCGATGGCCACGTCACCACCGGTCGGGTACTCGAAGCTGGCGTTGAGGATGCCCTGGCGCACGTAGGCCTGCCCCTCCTGGGGCAGGGCGTCGATGCCCACGAACTTCATCTCCTTCTCCCGCCCGGCCGCCTTGGCCGCGAGGTAGGCGCCGTGCGCGCCCGGATCGTTGTGCCCGTAGACGAGGTCGATCTTCGGGTTCGTGGCTAGGGCCGACTCCATCTCCTTGCGGGCGTTGGGCTCGAGCCACTTCATGTCCGCCTCGAAGACGATCTTCACGTCCGAGCCCTTGATGCCCTCGCGGAAGCCGGAGTCGCGATCCTGGCCCGGCGTCGAGGTCATGAGCCCCTTCAGCTCGACCATGCTCCCCTTCCCGCCCAGGGTCTTCACGATCCATTGCCCGACATAGCGGCCGATCTTCTTGTTGTCGGCGCCGATGAACTCGGTGTAGTCGGAGCCGGTGACCCGGCGGTCGAGGACGATCACCGGGATGCCCGCCTTGTAGGCCTCGGATACCGGCGGGGTGAGGGGCACGGCCTCCTTGGGGGAGACGATGAGCAGGTCGACCTTGGCGGCGATGAACTCCCGGATCTGGGAGACCTGCTTCAGGGTGTCGTTCTGGGCGTCCTTGTAGACGACCGTGAGCTCGGGGTGCTTGTCCGCCGCGCGCTTCACGTCGGCGTTCATCTGCACGCGCCAAGGCTCTCCCAGGTTGCACTGGCTCATACCGATGGTGTACTTCTTGTCTGCCGCGCGGGCCCCCACGGCCATGGTCAGCAAGAGCAACGAGACCAGAGTCCTTCTCATGGAACCTTCCCTCCTTCGATCGGATGAGACCTTCTACTTCCGCACCTTCTGGAACAGCACCGCTGCGACGACGATGGCGCCGGTGAGCATGAGGCGGCTCGCCTCGGGCACGGCGTTGATGCTGAGGATCTTCTCCAGATAGCCGATGGTGGCGGCCCCGAGGAGGGTGAAGAGCATCCCCCCGCGGCCGCCGTTGAGGCTCGTGCCCCCCATGACCACGATGGCGATGGCGGTGAGCTCGTAGCCGTTTCCCGCCTCCGGGTCGCCCTGCTGCTCCTGGGCCGCCTGGCACATGCCAGCCACCGCCGCGAGCAGGCCGGAGAGGCCATAGGCGAGCAGCTTCACCCCGTGGGTGGGGATGCCCGAGAGCCGCGCCGAGTCCTCGTTCCCCCCGGTGGCATACAGGTACCGGCCCCAGCGGAGCTTCCCGAGCAGGACCCAGCAGGCGGCCACGCACAGGAAAAAGATGATGCTCACCACCGTGAGATGGCCCCCCAGGACCTTGCTGTCGATGACGGAGAAGACGCGGGGAAGGTCCAGGTACTTGGGGGTTCCGTCGGGCAGGAGCACCGCCTGCGAGACCTTCTCCCCGCCGGAGATGGACTTGGCGAGGCCCCGGGCGAAGACCATCATGGCCAGGGTGGCGATGAAGGGCTGCATCCGGAAGCGCGAGATGAGCTCCCCGGAAACCAGGCCGCAGGCGCACCCGGCCGAGAGGACCACCGCGATCGCCGCCAGGGCGGGCCAGGCCCGGTGGATGCTGAGCTGCGAGAAGAGCACCGCGGTGAAGCCGAGCAGGCTTCCCACCGACAGGTCGATGCCGCTCGAGATGATGACCAGGGTGAGCCCGCAGGCGAGGATGCCGTAGACGGACACCTCCCGGAGCATGTCCCGGTGCGTCCCCCAGGCGTAGAAGGCCCCGTGGGCGTTGAAGATGAACCCGATGATGAGGACGAGGCAGAGCGGGGCCAGGGCCCGGACATAGGGGCGCCGCAACAGGTCCAGCGCCGCCCGCCCCCCGCGCGCCGCCCGTCCCCCCGCCTCGAACTGGGCCTCTCGCTCCGTCGCCAGCGTCTCTCTCATGTCGCGTCCGCCATGGCCGCCTTGAGGACCCTCTCCTGCGTCGCCTCGCCCCGCTCGAACACCGCCGTGACCCGTCCCCGGTGCATGGCCACGATCCGGTCGGAGAGGCCCAAGAGTTCGGGCATCTCCGAGGTGATGAGCACGATGGCGTGCCCCTGTCGCGTCCAGCCATTCATGAGCTCGTAGATCTCGTGCTTGGCGCCCACGTCCACGCCGCGGGTGGGCTCGTCGAGCAGGAGCACCCGGGGGCGGGTCTCGATCCACTTGGCGAGCGTGACCTTCTGCTGGTTCCCGCCCGAGAGGGTGGAGACCTCCTGGGTGGAGCCGGTGGCCCGGATCCGCAGGGCCCGGGTGTGCTGCTCGGCGATCCGCTTCTCCCGGGCCTCCCGGACGAAGCCGCCCGGGGAGATGGCGGGCACGGAGGCGAGGGTGATGTTGCGGGCCACGTCCAGGGAGAGGACCAGCCCGGTCGCCTTCCGGTCGTTGGTGAGGTAGGCGATGCCCTGGCGCACCGAGTGGAGGGGGGAGCGCACCTCGAAGGGCCGGCCGTCGACCAGGACGCGGCCGTGGGCCAGCTCGCCGTGCGCCCCGAAGATTCCCCGGAGGAGGTCGCTGTTCCCCGACCCCTGGAGCCCCGCGATGCCGACGATCTCGCCCGCCCGAACGGAGAGCGAGACGTCCCGCACCAGCCACCGCCGCGACCCGGTCGAGGTCGCGCCGGGAGCGAGCACCGACAGCCCCTCCACCCGCAGCCGCTCCCCCCCCAGGGCGGTCTCCCGGGAGGGAAAGTGTGTGGTGAGCTCGCGCCCGATCATCCAGCGGATGAGCTCCGCCTGGGGCAGGGCGGACGCCTCGGCGGTGCCGACGTATCTCCCGTCCCGAAGGACCGTGATCCGGGAGGCGACCCGGTAGATCTCCTCCATACGGTGGGTGATGTAGACGATCCCGCACCCCCGGGCCTTGAGCTGGGTGATGAGCTCGAAGAGCCGGACCACCTCCGGCTGGGAGAGGGCGCTCGTGGGCTCGTCCATGACGATGATGCGCGCGCTCCAGGCGAGCGCCTTGGCGATCTCGATCCGGTTCTTCACCGACAGGGAATAGTCCTCGACCGGCCGCTCCAGCTCGATGTCGGCGAGGTCGAGCTCCTCGCAGAACTCGCGGGCCCGCTTGAGCTGCGCCCGACGGTCGAGCCACTGGGCGGCGGACCCGCGGCGGGTCAACTCCCGGCCGAGGAACATGTTGTCCACGACCGACATGCCGTCGATGAGCGACATCTCCTGGTGGATGACGGAGATGCCCTGCCGGGCCGCGTCGTGGGGCGAGGTGAACCGGGTCAGCCGCCCGGAGAGGTGGATGGCTCCCTCGTACTCGGTGTGGACCCCGGCAGCGATCTTGATGAGCGTGCTCTTCCCGGCCCCGTTCTCGCCGGCCAGGACGTGGACCTCGCCCGGGCGCAGGTCGAAGTCGACCCCGTGGAGGACCTCCACCCCCGAGAAGGACTTGGAGATCCCGGCCATGGACAGGAGAGGCGCGGGCGGCCCCCGATCCTGCCCGCCAGTCACTGCGATGGGATCCACGTAACCCCCGTCGCCCGAGGGGACCGCGCAGACGCGCTCGACCCCGATTTACTAAATCGGATTAGTGAATCGCGACTCTCGCACCCGGATCCTCAGCGCGGCAACGCCCTTTAAGGGCTTCGCCGGCCGAGCGGCCCGGGGCGCGACCCCGGTTGTGTGGGTGTCCCGGCCGGGCGGCCCGCGCTCGAGCGAAGAGACGGGCCCCCGGTCTCCCTTCCCCCTCAAACCCGCTCGCCCACGATCCGAATCTGATCCTCGGGAGGGATCGCCACCCCGTGGCAGTCGCGGGCGTACAGCCTCTCGGGCAGGCCCACAAGGCAGCTCACCCGCTCCGCGTCGAGGGCGAACGGGCCGTGGTGCCACACTCCCGGGCGAAGGACGATCAAGGTCCCCCTCGGCACGAGGAACACCTCCGCTTCCTCCGCCGGGAAGCGTTCGCCCGGCACCGCCGGCGCCACGTGCACGAGCACGTCGCCGTCGATGGGCATGAGCGCCTCGCAGGAGGTGTCGTGGTACTCCGAGACATCGATGAGGGGGGGGCGGCGGGTCACGCGGCAGACGCCGAACGAGACCGTGGTGTCGGTGCCGAGCCCGGCCTGGATAAGGTCGCGGAAGAACTCGATGGGCGGCGCGCCGATCCGGGGCGTGGGCCTCCCCGCGGCCTCGGGCGCGATCATGGCCGCGTAGGTTCCATAGGGGGCGAAGGCCTCCGGCTCGAGGCGGCGGTAGCTCACCGTGCGCATGGCGTCCTCGTCGCTAGAAGCCGGAGATGTCCTGCGCCAGGCCGATGAGCAGGATCTCCGACACACAGCCGCCCCGGGAGAGGGCACAGGTCTGGTAGACCATGTCGGCGAAGTGCTCGGGACGGACCGCCAGCGACTCGTCCCACTCGAACTTCACCACCCCCTTGGCCGCCGCCTGGAAGCCGGTGTTCGATCCGCCCGGGACGAGGAGCGTCACCGAGATCCCGTGGGGCCGAAGCTCGGTGTAGAGGCACTTCGTGAAGGCGTTCACCCCCGCCTTGGCCGCGGAGTAGACCGCCCAGCCGGGCCAGGAGCGCCGGTCGCAGACCGAGGAGACGTTCACGATCTTCCCGTAGCGCTGCTTCTTGAACTGGGGGGCGAAGGTGCGGCAGCTCATGATGGTGCTCATGAGGTTGAGATCGAGGATCCTCCGGTTCACGGCGTCGTCCATCTCCTCGATGGGCGCGACCTTGAGCGCCCCGCCCGCGTAGTTGATGAGGAAGTCGACCTTGTCGAAGCCCGAGAGACATTCGGAGAGCGCTCGGGTGAAGGTCTCCTGCCTCGTGACGTCGCCGGGGAAGGCCACCACCTTCGCCCCAGAGGCCCGGCATCTCTTTGCCGTGGCCTCGAGCCCCGCCTCGTTGAGATCGAAGAGGACGAGGCCACAGCCCTTCTCCGCGAAGAGCTCGGCGGTCGCCTTGGCGAACCCCGAGGCGACGCCGGAGATGACCGCGACCTTCCCCTCTAGACTCTCGCTCATTCCCTCTCCTCCTCTCGCTTGAGTGAACGCGACTGTGACACTAGTCATGACGTTTGTCAACCGTCCGTTCCCATCGTCCGCGCCCGGCTCGGGCTCGGCGAGAGTCCCGGTCCCCTTCGCCTCCCCGGGACCTTGGGTCCACTCGCCTAGCCCTTCTGCTTCTCGAGGAGCTCGAGGGCGGCGCGCGCCGTGGGCTCGTCCATGACGAGCTGCTTCGGCACCGCGGTCCTGAGCGCCCCGGCGATGGCCTCCGCCTTCTCCTGGCCGGACGCCATGCAGATGGCCACCTTCGCCGCCTTGAGCCCCTCCACCGGGACCCCCACCACCCGCTCGTAGTAGTCATCCACGATGAACTTGCCCTTCCGATCGAAGTAGCGGGCGCAGATGTCCCCCACCGCGTCCCGGGCGTCGAGATGGCGGAAGATCTCCGTCTCCCCCATGTAGTCCTCCCGGTCGGGATGCTCGCCGGCCAAGGAGCCGATGCCGGTGACGATGACGTCCATCTGCTTCCACCGTTGCCGGATGCCCTGCATCGAGGAGCTATTCAGGTGGAGGTCGCGCTCGGTCCGGTCGGAGACGAGCGCCGGCGCGTGAATGAAGTAGGGGGTGCCCCCGGCCCGCTCCGCCAAGGTCCTCACCATCTCGTTGATCTGGAAGTAGGGCGCGGTCTGCGAGCTTCCCCCGATGAGCGGCACGACCGCGAGGTCGAGCTTGTCCTCGGCGGGGCGGAAGGCGTGCACGAGCTCGAGGCAGGTTCGGCCCCAGGCGAGGCCCAGCACCTCTCCGCCCCGCAGGGTGCGCGCGAGGAGGTCGGCGCCCCGCTGGGCGACGAGCTTCCGCCGAGCGGCGGGGTCCCGGGACGAGGTGGGGATGACCGTGAACCGGGTGGCGGGGTGGAAGGAGGACAGCTTCTTCGACAGCTCCTCGTCGTTCAAGAACGGGTCGCGGACCGTGATCTCCACGATCCCGCGCTCCTTGGCCTCGGTGAGGATCATGGAGATGAGCGAGCGGGAGATCCCGATCTGCCGAGCGATGTCCTCCTGCTTCAGCCCGTCGAGGTAGTACATCTGCGCCACCTTGACGACGAGCTGGACGTCGAGCCTGGAGCTCATGCCTACCCTCCTGCGACCGGAGGATAAGCCGGGAAGGGCCGGGGGGGCACTCTCCGCGCCCTCCGGACGCCTGCGGCGGGAGAGGGCCCGCCCCGCCGCCGCCCCTCCCCGCATTAGGAAGCGCCCTTCCCCGCAGCCCCGTCCACGATGAAGGGTCCGGCACTCGTGCCGAGCCGCGCGGCTCCGGCCGCGATCAGGCGGTCGGCGTCCTCCCGGGTCTTCACGCCCGTGGAGGCCTTCACCAGGACCCCGGGGCCGGCGGCCCGCTTCATGAGGGCCACGTCCTCGGGGGTGGCTCCCCCCTTTCCGAAGCCGGTGGAGGTCTTCACGAAGGCAGCTCCGGCCCGGGCGGCGAGGCGGCAGGCCCGCTCCTTCTCCTCGTCGGAGAGGGCGCTCGTCTCGATGATCACCTTGACCGGGGCCCCGCCGGCGGCCTCGACCACCCCCCGGATGTCCCGCTCGACGAGCTCGTCGTCCCGATCCTTGAGGGCGCCGAGGTTCACGACCATGTCGAGCTCGTCGGCCCCGGCGGCGATCGCGTCCCGGGCCTCGAACGCCTTCGCGAGCGGGGTGTTGGCGCCCAGGGGGAAGCCGATCACGGTCGCCACCTTCACGCCGCTCCCCTCGAGCCGCTCCCGGGCGAAGCGGACCCAGGTCGGGTTCACGCACACCGCCGCGAACCCGTAGCGCCGTGCCTCGTCGCAGAACCGCGCCACCGTGGTACGCCCCGTCTCCGGCTTCAGCACCGTGTGGTCCATGTACTTCGCGTAGTCCATGTCCTCCTCCGTGCCCCTCTAGGGCGTGAGCACCACCTTCACCGCCCGTCCGCTGGCGATCTCCTCCATGGCGCGGTGAAACTCGCGATTCTTGAGCCGGTGGGTCACGAGTCGCGCGAAGGTCCCGCTCTCCTGCCGAAGCAAGCTGACCGCCTCGCGGAGGTGGGCCGGGGTCGAGTCCGACGTGCCGAAGACGAACAGCTCCCCGTAGTGGATGGTCCTCGAATTCAGGGAGAGGATCTCGTCGCCCTGCGGTAGGCTGGCGAAGAAGGAGACGTACCCGCCCTTCCGGGCGTACATGGGCGATTTCGCCTGGGTGGGGTTGTGGGGCGCGGTCACCACCACGAGGTCGAACCCCTCCTCGCCGGAGAGCGCGAGGTAGCGCTGGTCCAGCTCGGCGGGGGGGACGACCTCCCGGAACCCGAGCTCCCGCGCCAGGTCGGCGCGCGCCCCCGGAAACTCCGAGCAGACCACCCGCGCCGCCCCCTTGGCCCGCGCCGCGAGCGCGTGCAAGAACCCGAGCGGCCCGAGCCCGAGCACGAGGACGCTTTGGATCTCCCCGAAGGGCAGGCGAGAGAGGCCGTTCACCACGCAGGAGAGCGGCTCGGAGAGGGCCGCCACCCCCGCCTCCAGGTCGCCCACCTCCACGAGGTGGCCGAGCCGTACCGCCCGCTCCGGGATGACGAGCCAGGGCGCCATCGCGCCCGGATAGTGGAAGCCGATGGCCTCCGCCTTGCGGCACAGGTTGGAACGGCCGGCGCGGCAGTACCGGCATTCGCCGCAGCCCACGGTGGTGGCCATTACCACCCGGGCCCCGGGCTTGGGCCCCCCCGCCCCCTCCCCGGCCGCTTCCACCGTGCCCACGAACTCGTGGCCCATGGTCTGGGGCGGACGGATGCGGGGGTTCCCCTTGTAGAAGGACTTGATGTCGGTTCCGCAGATGGCGCAGGCCTCCACCCGAACCAAGAGCTCGCCCCGCCCCGGCACCGGGGGCTCCTCCATCCGCTCGATCACCACCTCCCGGGGCGCCCGGTAGACGACCCGGTCCCCCCCTCGCGCTGGGCCGGCCATCAGTGCATCTCCCGTCCACCGGTGATGTTGAAGGCCTGCCCGGTGCAGTACTCCCCGCTCACGGTGAGGAACATCACGAAGTCGACCACGTCCTTGATGTCCGTGAGCCGGCCGAGGGGGATCTTGGAGGTGAACTTCTTCAGCACCTCCTCGCGGGAGAGCTTCAGGTTCTCGGTGTAGCCCTTGCTCACCGAGGACCAGACCCCGGTGGCGTCGGTGATCCCCGGGCAGAGGCAGTTCACCTTGATGCGGTCCTCCGCCACCTCGAAGGCGAGGGCCTGGGTGAGGGCGATGACCGCCCCCTTGGCCGCCGAGTACGGCACCATGAGCGCCGAGCCGGTCTTCCCCGACTTGGAGGCGAAGTTGATGATCTTCCCGTCCCTTCGCTTCTTCATCCCAGCTAGGACGCCTTGGATGCAGTAGATCGCCCCGTGGACGTTCACCCGGAACATGCGATCGAGGAGCTCCGGGGTGGTCTCCTCGACGGGCCGCTGGTCGACGATCCCGGCGTTGTTCACGAGCGCGTAGGGGTCGCCGAGCTCCCTCGCGATCTCCCGGAAGCAGGAGAGCACCGCCGCCCGATCGGTGATGTCGAGCGCGTACCCCTTCACCGTCGACCCCCCCGCCGAAAGGCGCTCTGCCTGGGCCACGACCTCGGGGTTCACGTCGATCATCGCCACCCGGGACCCGGCGTCCCGGTACGCCTCGGCGATCGCGAGCCCGATGCTCCGCGCCGCCCCGGTCACCACGCAGGTCCTGCCCGCCAGCTCCGCTCCGCTCGTGCTCATCGCTGCCTCCTTGATCGTTCTATAACATATGCCATAACGTTTGTCAATCACCTCTGGGCGCATCGCGGCCGGGACCGGGGCCGACGCGATCTCGCGCCCTTAGCCCGGCCCCCCCAGGCGGGCGGCGACGGCCCGGAAGCGCAGGTACCCCTCCTCCAGGGCCGCGGCGCGGCGGTCGTCCGGGGCGTAGGCGGCGCCGGGCCGGACCATGGCTCCCGCCGCCTCGGCGTAGGTGCGATGGCGGCCCGTGCCCACGGCGAGGGCGATGGCAATCCCCCGCGCCCCGGCCTGCGAGGCGTCGCTCGTCGAAAGGGGCCGCCGCAGCACGTCGGCGAAGATCTGGCACCAGGTCGCGCTCGAGGCGGCGCCGCCGGAGAGCACCGCCCGGGAACGGCGGAGCCCGCCCTCGGCCAGGACCTCGAGATGGGCGCGGTGGGCGAAGGCCACCCCCTCGTAGAGGGCCCGCAGGAGGTGGAAGGCGCCGTGCTCGGAGCGGAGGCCCACGAAGGCTCCGTCCGCTCCGGGGGCGATGTGGGCCCGGTGGATGAAGGGCAGGAAGGTGACCCCCTCGGCCCCGGGCGACACCCCTTCCACCCCGGCGTTGATCCGGGCGTAGAGCGCCTCGGTGGGCCGCTCCCCCGCCGCCGGCCCGAGGGCGGAGAGCTCCTCCAGGGCCGAGAGGAACCAGGCCAGGTTGCCGGCGGAGGTGGCGCTCGATTCCACGTAGGCGTACCGCCCCTCGTCCGGTCCGAGCGAGGTCTTCACCGAAGGAGGAGTGGAGAGCAGGCGAGCGTCGAAGGCGGAGTTGATGTTCCAGGTCCCGGCGATGAGGGAGACGGAGCCCTCGTCCATGGCCCCCGAGCCCACCGCGCAGGACAGGACGTCGAACATCCCGGCCACCACCGGCGTGCCTGCGGAAAGGCCGGTGGCCGCGGCGGCGGCCGCCCCCACCCGCCCCACCTGCGCCGCACTCAGGTTCACCGGCGGCAGCTTCCCCGAGACCTCCGGGACGCCGAAGAGCCGCGGCACCTCGAGGTCGTATCCCCCGCTTCCGAGGTCGACGAGCGCGTTGTTGCTGGCGTCGGTCCGGTCGGTGGAGAATTCGCCGGTGAGGCAAAGGACGATCCAGTCCTTGGCCCCGAGAGCGAAGCGCGTGCGATCGTAGCCTTGGGGCTCGTGCCGGCGAAGCCAGGCGAGCTGGGGCAGCGACTGCCCGGCCCAGGGGTGGTGGCGGGTGGCGGGGTAGCGGGAGCGCCCCTCGCGCGCCCAGGCCTCGACGAGCGGCCCGGCCCGGCGGTCCATGGAGGTGAGGGCCGCTCGCACCGGCCGACCCGCGGCGTCCACCGGGTAGAGCCCTCCGCCGTGGCCGGAGACGCCCACCCCGGCGATACCCCCTCCCGCCTTCCCCGCCCGGGCCAGCGCCTCCCCCACCAGCCGGGCGCAGAGCTGCCACTCTTCCTCCATCTCGATCTCGCTCGACTCGCCCGACGCCCGCACCGGGGTGGCGGCGCTGGCCTCGGCGATCTGCAGCCCTTCCCCGTCGAACACCGCCGCCTTTGTGGCGGTGAGGCCGCAATCGATGCACAGGTAGCGGTCGCCGGCCATGGCCTACACCCCCAGTCGAGCCCGGGCCCGGGGGAGGGCCTCGCGGTTCACCACCGGACGCGGCTCGCCGCCTTTGAGAAGCTTCGCCACCTCGGCGGCGAGGAGCTTCGGGCAGTTGAAGAAGGCGTCGTTCGATCCCCCGGCCATGTGCGGGGTGAGGGTCACGTTGTCGAGCCGGACGAGGGGGTAGGCCTCCCCCGGCGGCTCCTTATCGAAGACGTCCAGGGCGGCGCCGGCGATCTTCCCGTCGCGGAGCGCCTCGTAGAGGGCCCCCTCGTCGACCAGGGCGGAGCGGGAGGTGTTCACGAGGTACGCGGTCGGCTTCATCCGGGCGATGAGCGGGCGGGAGATGAGCCCCTCGGTCTCCTTCGTGAGGCGCGCGTGCACGGTGACGAAGTCTGATTCCGAGAGGAGGGTGGGAAGATCGACCAGGCGGATCCCTGCCGGCGCCTCCTTGACGAAGGGGTCGTAGGCGAGCAGCGCCACCTCGAACCCCGCCAGACGACGGGCCACCTTCCTGCCGATCTCCCCCAGGCCCACGATGCCCACCGTCTTGCCGGGCAGGTCGGGGATGTGGCCGGAGTTCGGGTACTCGCGCAGCCAGCGTCCCTGCTTCAGGCCGTGGTGGCCCCGGCAGATGTTGCGGGCCTCGGCGATGAGCATGCCCACCGCGAAGTCGGCGACGGCGTCGGCATTGCGGCCGGGGGTGTTCAAGACCAACACCCCGCGGGCGGTGGCGGCGGCCACGTCCACGTTCTCCACCCCGGCGCGGAGCACCCCCACCACCTTGAGGTTCGGCGCCGCCTCGAAGAGGGCCGCGGGCACGGTGCAGAACTGGGTGACGAGGACGTCGGCCGAGGCGGCGGCCTCGAAGACGTAGGGCGGGGGGGGAGAGGCCGAGGCCCCACCCTTCTCCACCGCCAGGTTCTTCTCCTGCAGCTCCTGGAACCCGGAGAGCTGCCAGTCGAAGGTCTCCACCTCGTACCCCAGGGCCTCGACCGGGGAGAAGCCCTCCCGGATGTAGCGGTGGGGGATGAACAGGTCGCCGATGCCGACGAGCTTCATGGTCCTTGACCTCTCTAGCGGCTCAGCATGCCGCCGGTTGCGTCGTAGGTCGCGCCGGTGAAGTAGTCCGCCGCCCCGGAGACGAGGAACACGGCGAAGCGCGCCACCTCCTCGGGCCGGGCGATGCGGCCGATCTGGATCCGCTTCTCGTAGTACTCGCGGTCCTTGGCGAGCACGTCCCTGTTCATGCCCGTCTCCACCATGCCCAGGGCCAGGGCGTTCACGTTGATCCCCTTCCCCGCCACCTCCCGAGAGAGAGAGATGGTGAAGGTCACCACCCCGCTCTTGGCGGCGGCGTAGTGGGCGTGGCCGGTGGTGGAGCCGTTGAAGGCCGCCTGGGAGGTGATGTTCAGGATCTTTCCCTTCCGGCCGCCCGCCAGGTTCAGGGCCACGAAGCGCTGGCTCGTGAGGAAGACCGCGGTCAGGTTCACGTCGAGGGTCCGCCGCCACTCCTCGAGCGGGATTTCGGTGACGAGGTTCGTGGGCCAGAGCCCGGCGTTGTTCACGAGCACGTCGGCGCTGCGAAGGAGCTCCACCGTCTTGTCCACGAGGCCGGCGCAGTCTCCCGGCACGGTGAGGTCGGTGCGCACCGCGTGGGCGCGGACGCCCCTCGCCCGGCAGCGCTCGGCCACTTCCTCGGCCCGATCGAGAGCGATGTCCGAGACCACGAGGTTCGCCCCCTCCTCGGCCAAGAGGAGGCAGATGGCCGCCCCCACCCCACCGGCCCCCCCGGTGACGATCGCGTTCTTACCGCCGAGCTTCAGGTCCATGGTCGTTGCTCCTCCCGCGGATCGATCGGTCGATCGGCCGCAGAGCGGGGTAGAGGGAACGGTACAGGTCCCGGCGCCGCTGGTAGTCCTTGGCGAGCGGGCCGGGCTCGAGGGAGTGCCCGCGGCGCTCCACCGAGGCCGAGGCGGCGCGGGCGTCCCGGTGCCAGCCCAGCCCCAGCTCCGCGAGCAGGGCGGCCCCGAGCGCGGTGGCGTCCTCGAGCTCCGAGATCCACAGGGGCCGGCCCAGGAGGTCGGCCTTGATCCTCCCGAAGAGGCCGCTTTGCGCGAGGCCCCCGGTCACCACCACCCGGGATGGTCCCGCCCCCGAAGCCCCGGTCACGGCCTCGACCAGCTCCGTCGACTGGTAGGCGAGCCCCTCGTAGAGGGCCCGGGCCAGGCAGGCGCGGTCACAGGCGGCCGAGAGGCCCACCAGGGCGCCGAGCGAGTCGGGATCGTTGTAGGGACTCCCCGCCCCTTCCAGGTGGGGGAGGAAGAGGGCGCCCCGGGCGCCGGGAGGCGCCGAGTCGGCCAGCTGCCCGAGCTCCTCCCATCCGCCCCCGAACGCGGTGAGCTCGCGCCGGTACCACTCGGCCGCGCCCCCCGCCACCGCGAACCCGGTCGCCGCATAGGTGCCCCGCACCACGCTCGCCTCGACCGTGAGCCCGGCCCGGAACACTTCCGGCCGAAGCGCGGGCGCCGAGGTGGCCGCCACCGAAAGCTCCCAGGTCCCGACGATGTCGAGCACCTCGCCCGGCGCAACCACCCCCTCCCCGAGCGCCGCGCACAGGTAGTCGTGGCCCCCCAGGAACACCGGCGTCCCTGGGCAGAGCGAGGTGGCTCGCGCCGCCTCGCTTCCCACCTCGCCGAGGAGCGCCCCACACGGCTTCACCGCCGGGAGGAGTTGCAGCGGCACCCCCGCCTCCCCCGCCAGCTCGGCAGACCACCCCCCCGTCCGCTGGTCGAAGAGCGAGGTCGAGGACGCCATGGTCGGGTCGGTGGCGCGAGAGCCGCAGAGCCGGAAGGCGAGCCAGTCCTCGATGAGGAGCCAGGCGGCCGCCCGGTCGAGGAGGGAGGGTCGGTGCTCCCGCATCCAGACGAGCCGGTAGAGCGTGTCGTGGGGCTGTACCTGCTTGCCCGCGATCTGGAAGATGCGCTCGCGCCCGAGACGCTCCGCCACCCGGGCGGACGTCTCCGCGGTGCGCGGGCAGCGCCAGGAGATGAAGGGGTAGAGGGCGTTCCCCTCCTCGTCCACCGGGAGCCCGTCCATCCCGAGCCCAGTCACCGCCACCCCGCAGACCCGAGCTCTCGGGGGCAACGCCCGGAGCACCTCGCTCACCGCCGCGCGCGCGTTGTCCCAGACCGCCTCCGGATTCCAGAACAGAAAGTCGGGGTGATCGGGGTCGAGCCGGGCGACCGTCATCGGCCGGGCGGAGCGGGACAGCCTTCGGCCCCCGCGAGCGAAGGCGACCGCCTTGGTGCTCGCCGAGCCGAGGTCGATCCCGAGGACGCAGTCCATCACATCCCCCGGGGGGGAGAGCCCCCCCTGCCGGCAGGAGCGCCGGGGCCATGACCCGCGACCCTCGGGCCCCGCACCGCCCCGCGGCACCTCTCCTCGCTCATCCAACCCTCGCCCCGTTGAACTCGCGCCAGGCGCGGAGCATGGCGCGGTAGTTCTCCGGCCGGACGCTGGAGTGGATGCTGTTCGAGGAGGAGAACACGTACCTTCCTCCCGGAGCCCCGACCTCGAGGCAACGGAACGAGGCGGCATGGACCTCCTCGGGCGTGCCGAAGGTGAGCAGGCCCGCGCAGTCGACGTTGCCCTTGAGCGCGATCCGCCGGCCGAAGCGCTCCTTCATCTCGGCGAGGTCCATCCCCGCCAAGGGGTCGATGGGGTCCAGGCCGTCGAACCCGGCCCCCACGATCTCCTCGAGGAGGGGCCGGATGTCCCCGTCGGTGTGCTTGATGACGAGCAGCCCGAGCTCGTGGTACCCGGTCACCACCCTCCGGACGCGGGGGAGGATGAGCTCCCGGAAGAGCTCGGGCGAGAGCATGGGACCGCCGTTGTAGGCGTAGTCGTCCCCGGTGTAGACGAACTCCACCCCGCGCCGCCGCGCCTCCGCCGCCATCGACAGGTTGACGCTCACGGTGAGGTCGATCACCTCCGCGGCCAGCTCCGGGTCGGCCATGGCCGCGACGAGAAAGTCCTCGAAGCCCATGAGCCGCGAGGGGATGGAGAGCGCGTCGTTGAGGTGCAGGATCACCGCCCGGGTACCGCGGTGGCGGTCGAGCGCCCTCTCCAGGCTTCGGTAGCGCTCCGGGTCGAGAGGGTCGGGCGGCCGGTAGGCGGCGAGGTCCGCCCGGCTCTTCAGAGGGCCGCCCACCGGCACCGCGTGGAGCTCGGGACCTCGCCTCTTCAGGATCCCCCACTCGTCCCTCCCCACGCCCTGCCCGACCTCCTCCACCCGGTAATCGAGCTCGACGCACACCGCGTCGAGCCCCTCGCGCTCGACCAGATCCTCGTAGCTCGCTCCCGGGTGGAGTGCCTCGACCACCCGCGGGTCGATGAGCCACTCGAAATGAGGGACTCGGTCGACCGGCTCTCCGCGAAGGGTGCGGAGGATGCGCTCTCGCGAGTTCACGCGGACTCGTCCTCAGGGTCACGGGAGCCCGATCCCGAACGGATCGCGCCGACGAAGACTCCCACGCTCCGCTCCGCCGGCCTGGCCGATGCCTCGGGGATGACGGTCCCTCCTCCGTTCTCGTCCATGGCCCTCATCCGTGCACGAGTCTCGGGGGTTTCGTAACATTTGTCAAGACAAAAGTTTCGGCCCCTCCTCTCCCCCTTCCCGCAGAGAACCCAGGGACGCCACTCACCCATGCCCGACCATCGTGTGGGTCCAAGGCCCCCTCCGCCTGCAGGGCGGTAACGTCCCGGGATCCGGCCTCCTCGAGGTGGGAGCAAAGGGGCCTCTCCCCTCGTCTCTTCCCGCCCCGGGGCGTTAGCGAGTGGCACGCGGCCTGCTCAGTCGCCCGGCATGACCAGGACCACCACCTTCGCCCGGATCTGGATCGGCTTCGGGGCCGCTGCCGCATCGGCCGTCTCCCTGGGTGCGCTCGGGGCGCTCTCGGCCGCGAGGCAGGCTCCGGGTTTCGCCATGGCGGCGATCGCCCTCGGGGGCGCGCTCGTGCTCGCCTTGGGCGCCTGGGCCGCCGCCTCGGCGAGGCGCGCGGCGCGCGCCCTTTCCGAGGAGGCGGCCCGGGTGGGCGAGGCGGTGGCGGCCGGAAAGCTCGATGCGCGCTTCGAGGTCAGCCGCCTGTCGCCCGAGGCCCGCGGGGCCCTCGAGCGGACGAACGGCGCGCTCGAGTCGCTCTCGCGCTCCTTGGAAGCCCTGACGGGCGGGCTCGCTTGCCTTTCGAGAGGCGAGCTCCCCTCTCCAAAGGGCGCGCGCCCGGCCGTCCTTCACCCCCGGGCGAAGGAGGCCCTGGACGGCGCCACCGCCGCGGCCGCCGCCTGCTGGGATGAACTGCGGGCGCTCGCCGCCGCCGCCGGCGCGGAACAGCCGGACCTCAGGGTGGAGAAGAACCACTCCGGACGCTTCGGGGAGGCGGTGACGGGAGTCCAGAAGGCCCTGCAGAGGCTCAAGGAGAGGGCCCACTGGTACCAGGAGATCCTCGATGCCCTCCCCTTCCACCTCTCGGTGACCGACCGCGAAATGCGCTGGACGTACGTCAACGCGCCGGTGGAGAGGTTTCTGGGGGTGAAGCGGAGGGAAGTCCTCGGCAAGCCCTGCGAGAACTGGAACGCGGACAACTGCCGCACCGAGAACTGCGGCATCGCACGGCTGCGGAAGGGCCTCTCCACCACCACCTTCAGGCAAGAGGGCCGCCACTTCCGGGTCGACGCCGCCCTCCTCAAGGACCCCAAGGGCGAGACCGTCGGCCATCTCGAGGTGGTGCAGGACGTGACCCCGCTCGCCCGGCTCACCGAGTACCAGCGGGCCGAACTCGAGCGCCTCTCCGAGAACCTGGTCCAGCTCGCGGCCGGCGACCTGGCCATCGAGACCGAGGTCGCCGAGGGCGACGATCACACCCGCGAGGCCCACGAGCAGTTCCTGGCCGCCGCCAAGAGCCTCGACCAGGTCCGCTCGGCGATGGCCGCGCTCGTCCTCGACTCGACTCGGCTGGCCGACGCGGCGGTGGCCGGGCGCCTGAGCGAGCGGGCCGACGCGAGCGCCCACCGGGGCGAGTACCGCAAGGCGGTGGAGGGCGTGAACCGCTTGCTCGACGCGGTGACGGCCCCCATCCACGAGGCCTCCCGCGCCCTCGACCAGCTCGCCTTGCGCGACCTCCACGCCCGCGTCGAGGGGAGCTACCCGGGCGACCACGCCCGCATGAAGGAGTCCGTGAACGCCGCCGCCCAGGCCCTCCACGACGCCCTCGCCCAGGTCTCGGAGGCGGTCGAGCAGGTCTCCTCCGCCGCCACCCAGATCGCCGCCTCCTCCCAGGCGGTGGCCTCGGGCGCCTCCGAGCAGGCCGCCTCCCTGGAGGAGACCTCCTCCTCGATCGAGTCGGTGGCCAGCATGACGAAGCAGTCCGCCGACAACGCCCAGCAGGCCAACCATCTGGCGGAGGTCGCGCGCGCCGCCGCCGGCCAGGGCACTTCGGCCGTGGAGCAGATGCAGAGCGCCATGGCGAGGATCCGGGCCTCGGCCGAGGGGACCTCCCAGATCATCCGCGACATCAACGACATCGCCTTCCAGACCAACCTCCTCGCCCTGAACGCAGCCGTCGAGGCCGCGCGGGCGGGGGAGGCGGGCCGCGGGTTCGCGGTGGTCGCGGAGGAGGTGCGGTCCCTGGCGCTCCGCGCCAAGGAGGCCGCCATGAAGACCGAGGAGCTCATCCGCCAGTCGGTGAAGGAGGCCGGCCAGGGCGAGGTGACCGCCAAAGAGGTGGCCGGCAAGCTGGCCGAGATCGCCTCCGGGATCTCGAAGGTCACGGACATCATCTGCGAGATCGCCGCCGGGGCGAAGGAGCAGGCGAGCGGCATCGATCGGGTCAATCGCTCGGTGGCGGAGATGGACAAGGTCACCCAGCAAAATGCCGCCAGCGCCGAGGAGTCCTCGTCCGCGGCGAGCGAGCTCTCGAGCCAGGCCGAGGAACTCGCCAGCATGATCGCCGGCTTCAAGCTCGACCGCGGCGGCCGGGGCGCCGAGCCGCCCAAGCCCGCCGCCCCCCTTCCCCCCGCGGCTCCGCACCGCCGCAACGGCTCGAACGGCGCGCAGGCCCCTTCACCCCCGCACCCGAGGGACGGCCGGGACGCCGAGAGGCTCTTCCCCATGGACGACCCGGGCGACATCCGAGACTTCTAGGGCGTTAGGAAGGCGCGCCGCCGTCACCCGTTCGCCTCCCTTCCCTCAAGGCAGGCGAGCCCTCGGCCCTCTCTTCAAGCCTCCCGCGGCGGCTCTCCACCTCTTCGCCCCTTCCCAGCGCCCGCCGCGGCCCTGGCGATGCCTTCGTGCCTTTCGGCGCGTCTCAGGGGGCGGCCAAGGCCTAGGGCCCGGGTAATAACCAGCCATCCTCGCTCGGCTTTTCCGCCACGAGGGGCGATCTTTCGGCCCGATCGATATCGTCCGCTATTCCCGCTCCGAGTGTAACCGTTCTTGAGCGCCGTCACGATCGGTGGACCCGCGACTGTGGTAAGCGTCTGTAATGAACCCCGAGTTGGGGTAGCCGACTGTGCGAGCCCGTACGGACTTGGGCCGCGCGGGGAGTGAGATGAATCCCACAAGCCTGCAGGTACTGGAGCTTGAGTCGGGGGGGAAAGAAGAGAGGGCTTCGGAAGAGGGGGGCGCCTACCTCCGGTCCCCTGCTGCCCATCCCCACGGACTCCAGCGGCCCGAGCGAATTCACGGAGCCGTCGACCCTGCCGACGTCCACCCGGGCGACCCGGTCGAGGTGCACCTTGGAGTCCCCGGCCGGCACGATCGGCCGGTGCCCTCGCGCGTCTCGCGGATCAGCCCCCTCGGCGTGGAGCTCGTCCGGCCCAGGGAGCTCTCGGGGGTGCGGGCCGGGACGGCGATCGACCTCACGCTCCGCATCGGGACGAGCGTGAGCGACTTCCGTTCCGTCCCCGTCCTCGCCACCGCGAGGGAGCACGGCGACGAGCTTCTGGCCCTCCGCTTTGAGGCGCGACGCCCCTCCCTGGTGCGCGGGGAGCAACGCGGCGCGTCTCGCTGGGTCTGCCTCCCCGAGTACCCCCCCACCGGCATCGCTCCGAACGCCGTTCGCTACGAGGATTTCGTCTACTTCCGGGTGGTCGACGTCTCCTGGAGCGGGATGCAGCTCGAGACGAGCCTGCGGAACAAGTTCCTCGTCCCCGGGGTGGAGCTCGAGAGCACCTGCACCTTCCCCACCCTGGGCCAGGTGCACCTCGTGCTCCGGATCGTCCATGCGCGGGTGATCAATCGCGGTGACAAGCAGGTCCTGGGCCTCGGGGTCAAGTACTCCTCCCGGAGCCGGGCCGCGGTGGACACCATCGGCCAGTACCTTCTGCGATTCGGCAGCGGCCCCACCGTCCAGGAGCTGTGCGCGGAGGGCTTCCGGATCCGCTTCTCCAGCCGGTCCCTCGACTTCTGCTCCATCCGGACCGAGGAGGAGTACCGGGAGGTCCTGCGCCTCCGTCGACTGGCCTACGTACACTCGCGCAAGGTCTCGGCCGATGCCAAGGACGTCGACATGGCCGACTCCTACGACCGGAGCTCGCGCATCCTCGTGGCCAAGCACCGGGGCCGGGTGGTGGGCACGGCCCGCCTCATGTTCCCGCGGTCGGAGGGGGAGCGCCTGAACCACGAGGACTTCCTCGATCTTCCCCCGGGGCTCCCCCCGCGGCAGGAGCTCGTGGAGGTGTTCAAGACCTGCACCCACCCCGGCTACCGCGGCAGCGACGTCTTCTACACCCTCCTCATGCACGTCGGGCTGAACATCCTCCAGTCCGGGCGCCGCTACGCGCTCATGAGCGCCACCGATTCCCTCGCCCCCATCTACGAGCGCTTCGGTTTCAGGAGGGTGGGGGTCTCCTACCAGCACCCGGCCATGCGCCTCCGCCACCACCTCATGATCCTCGACGTCGGCCGGGTGGTGGCCGGCCGCGGGATCAACCCCCTCTTCTGGAACCTGGTGGGCGGATGGGATCTGTGGAACTTCGGCAAGCTCTGCGGCATCGTGGCGATCGATCCCTGGACGGTGGTGCGGGTCCGGCTCTGGCGCCTTCTGCGCCCCGCCGCGGAGGTGGCCCGGGTACTGGTCGAGCGGAAGCTCAGGGCCCCGGCCGCGCCCCGCTAGAGGCCCCCCCCGCCGCCCTCGATTAGGCTCCGGCGCTCCGGATCGCCTCGCCCGGCGCGACCCGGACCGCCCCGGCGACGTCCGGGTACTCCGGTCCCTCGCTGAAGTAGAGCTGCAAGAACGCCTGGGCCACCACCGGATCGAACTGCTTCCCCATGCAGCGGACGATCTCGTCGATCGCCTGGCGGTGAGGGATGCCGGTGCGGTAGGGCCGGTCGCTCGTCATGGCGTCGTAGGAGTCGCACACCGCCAGGATGCGGGAGAGGAGCGGGACGCGGTCGGCCACCAGGCCGTCGGGGTAGCCGCCCCCGTCGAACCGCTCGTGGTGATGCAGGATGGCGCGCCCCACCTCCTCGAGCTCCGTCACCGCCGAGACGATGCGGGACCCGAGCTGGGCGTGCCGCTTGAAGACCTCCATCTCCGCGCCGCTCAGCCGGCCCGGCTTCTTCAGCACCAGCTCGGGCGTCCCGATCTTCCCGATGTCGTGGAGGATGCCGGCGATCCGGATGGTCTCGCAGGCCGCCTCCCCGAGCCCCAGCTCCCGGCAGACCTTCTCGGCGAGGGTCGCCACCCGGCGGGAGTGGCCGTGCGTGTACGGGTCCTTGGCCTCCACCGCCAGCGCGAAGGCCTCCATGGTCTCGATGAGCACCTTCCGCTTCGAGAGCACGAGGTCGAGGTTCACCTTGGCGAGGAAGGCGTTCTGGTCCACGAGCTCGCGCTCCATCCGCCCCTTGGCGAGGAGCGAGCGGATCCGCGCCCGCAGCTCCCGGGGGTTGAAGGGCTTCGCCAGGTAATCGTCCGCACCCTCCTCCAGCCCCTCGATCCTCGACTCGTAGTCGGCCCGGGCGGTGAGCAGCACGAAGGGGAGGTGCTGGGTGGCCGGGCGCGAACGGATCTCCCGGAGGAGGTCGGCGCCGGATCGGCCCGGCATCATGAGGTCGCTCACGATGAGGTCGGGCCGCTCCTTCTCGATCCGGGCCAGGGCCCCCTCCACGTCCTCGGCGGTCTGGACCCGGTACTCCTCGGCGAGGTGGCGCGACTCGTAGTCGAGCAGCTCCCGGTTGTCCTCCACGAGGAGCACGAGCGGGCGCGGGTCCTGCCCGGGCGACTCGGCCGGGCGGCTCGAGCCCGTCCGCATCGCGGCGGCGAGGAGGGGAACGGGCGTCGGCGCGGGCTCGGCGCGCGGGGAACAGGGCTCGCAGGAGGCCACCCGCTCCGAGGGGTAGACACCCGCGTCCACCGGCAATTCGACGGTGAAGGTCGACCCGTGCCCGGCCCGGCTCCACACGGACACCGACCCCATGTGCAGGTCGACGAGCTGCTTCACGAGCGAGAGGCCGATCCCCGTCCCGCCGGGGCGAAGCCGGGCCGATCCCTCGACCTGGTGGAAGCGATCGAAGATGCGGGGGAGATGCTCCTCCGGGATCCCCACTCCGCTGTCCTCGACCGAACAATAGAACCGCTCTCCCCGCAGGCCGCAGCGGACCGTCACCCGCCCGCGGGCGCCCTCCTCGCCGTCCGTGAACCGCAGCGCGTTGGAGAGGAGGTTCAGGACGATCTTCTCCAGCTTCAGGCGATCGACCGGGAACGGGGGAACCACGGACGCGGGGACGAAGTCGAGGTCGACGTGCTTGCTCTCCGCCAGGCCCCGCCCACCCTCGACCAGCTGCCTCAGCACCTGCAGGACGTCCACGGTCTCGAGCTGCAGACGCTCTCGCCGGGCGTCGAGGCGCGAGAGGTCGAGCAGGGTGTTGATCTCGACGAGGAGCCTCTGGGCGTTCCTGAGCGCCAGCTCGAGCTCGTCGCGAAGAGCGGGCGGGGTCGCGCTCGGGCCTTTGAGGGCGCTCTCCAGGGGGGCGATGATGAGGGTGAGGGGGGTGCGCAGCTCGTGGGAGACGTTGGTGAAGAAGTTGGTCTTCACCCGGTCGAGCTCGATCTGCGTCTCGATGAGCCTCTTCTGCGCGTCGAGCTCGCGCTTCTCGCTCAGGAAGGCCCGGACGTCGAGGCCCATCCGCCCGCGGAAGAGGACGATGAGGAGCGCCCCGACCACCGTGACGCTGATGAGCTCCGCCCCCTGGACCGGCCCGCCCCGCCACTCGACGACCCACTGCACCGCCACGCACAGGCCGAAGCTCGCGAGCGCGCCAAGCACTGACTGGCGGAGAAGGAGGACGCCCACCACCGCCAGGAGGAAGGCGTAGAAGTACGAGACCGTGGGCGACCACTCCACCGCCTTGGCTTCCAGGGTGGAGATCACCACCGTGCCCGCGAGCATCGGCAGCCGCGCCCAGGGGGTGCGCCGGATCGCCGGCGCGAAGTAGAGGAGCAAGAGCCCGAGGAAGAAGGCCGATCCCCCGAAGCGATAGGCCACCCAGCGGACGGCGGGCGCCTTCTGCAGCGGCAGGTCGACGAGGAAATAGTGCAGCACGAGCCCGAAGGCGATGGCAAGGAGCGCGGTCCGGCTCGCGACCACGACGAGCCGCGCCTCGCGCTCGCGCCACATCTTCCGGTATGGGGTCCCCTCGAGCAGCAGCTCCGGCACGAGAGCGGTCCGGATCGCGTCGAGGGCCGGCGAATCGGTCCGCGAGCGAGCGGCTCTCCGCAGGCTGTCGCCCCGCTTCACGCTGGGAGTCCCCTAGACCGACAGAGTTCCCACCCGCCGCCCTTCCCACCGGTGGAGGGTTGATTGTAGCCCATCGAGGGACTACCGGCGAAGCGCCCGCTCGCTCGATGTCGCCGATATCGAGGGCGGGATGCGCCCACCTCGGCGCACTCCTGCGTAGGGCGGCACTCCCGGTTCACACAAAGGACGAAACGAACTTTGACCGGCCGATTGACCCGCGGTGTGTGAGCCTCCCGCTTTCATGTCGGTGGAGTGTGACGGAGGGGCCATTTCTTCGTGCCTCCCGAACGACCCCGAAACCCCAGTCCTTCGCCTCCCGTCGACCGAGAAGGATCGAGCCCCTTTGAGCTGCCCCGGCCATCGAGCCAAAACCCTTCGAAAATGGCTCAATCGTCGCTGAGCGGGGCGACGGCGGCGTTTCGCATCGGCGAAGCCATCCGCTTTCCGCAGAGGCCCGACGACGCGTCGCCCACCCTTGTCACCTTGCGTCGAGGGCGACTCGGAGAGGCTCGGGAAGCGCTGCTCGCAGTTCACGGACTCTGCCATGAGGCGACCCCAAGCCCTCTCTCCTTCGGGGGCGACCTTCCTCCGCCGCAGAGGGTCGCGGGCCTTGCGTCGGTAGTCAGCGCTCGCACCTTTCCGCCCACCGTGAATACCCTAGAGCGGGCGTCCGAGCGCTCGGGGAAATTCGATGGGCTTGCGGGCTGTACTTGGTTCATGGCACTCTGGAATAGCAAGCAAGAGCAGATGCCCTCGGCCGATTCCAGTCCTCTATCCGGCCCTTACCCCGATCTCCCACCGGCCAGGCGAGAGGACGCTCCCCCGCTCGCTCAACCACCCCGGCGTGAGGGGTCTACCGCCGCTCCGGGCAGCGACCTTCTCCTCGGTCCGAACGCAGAGTTCGACGGCAAGCTCACCTTCCGGGGAACGTTGCGGGTCGACGCGAAGTTCACGGGCTCCATCGTGAGCGACGACGTCCTCATCGTGGGCGAGCACGCCCGGATCGACGCCGAGATCTCCTGCGGCACGATCGTGGTGCACGGCGAGGTGAACGGGAACATCCGCGCCAGCTCCGGCGTCGAGCTCAGGCATACGGCCCGGCTCCGCGGCGACGTGACCTCTCCGGGAATCATGGTCGAGCGGGGCGCGCTCTTCCAGGGGTCCGTAAGGCAGAGCGAGAAGGCCGCGAAGAACTTCTGAAGGCTCCCCCCGCGCCAGCTACAGCCTGTCGGGGAATTCGTAGCTACAGCGTGTCGGGAAATTCCGGTCCCATTTCGTGCGAACCGCCGGAGGGGGCGGGTTGGAAAAACCCATAGGAGTCGATCGCTTGGCCGCCGGGATCGACATCACTGTGAGTTTATGGCACCTGGATGCTGTGACCTACGAGGAGGTCCAGCATGCCGAAGAAACGGGGCAGCGGGAGCCGCCAGTCCGACCTGATCGAGCGCTCCAAGCGCCCAACGATTCCCATCGATCCGAACCACCGGCTGGTCGTTCTGACCGACGAGACGGACTGGACGGAGTTGGAAGAGCGCGTGGACGAGATCCGGATGGGCAAGCTGAAGAACGCGGCCGGCAGACCGCCTCATCTTCGTGCCCTGATCGGGGCGCTTCTCTTGAAGGCGACCCGCGACATGACCTGGCGGGAAGCCGAGGACCTGATCCGCTACTACGCCCCGGCGCGGTATCTGTGTGGGCTGACCGAGACGGAGTGGTCACCGGACTTTACGACGCTGCACGACTTCGCGGTTCTCCTCGGGGAAGAGGGGGTGAAGCTCATCAACGAGTACGCGGTGAAGTGGGCGGTGGACGAAAAACTGGCGGACCCGCGCGTGATGGTGGGGGACACAACAGCACAGGAGGCGGCCATCCCCCACCCCAACGAAATGGGACTGATGGCCGCCTTCGTGACGTCGGTGGTAGCAGCCAGCAAGAGAGCCGGGACGACATTTCAGCGCTTCGCCTCGAAGGTGAGGAAGCAAGTGAAGGCGGCACGCGAGAAGGTGCGGCATTACCGCCTGTTCGCCAAGGAGAAGTCGAAGGCAGCGAAGGACAAGATGGTGGCCGAGATGGCGAATGTCATCGAGACCATCAACGGACAGCTCGGCCGAGCAGTGGAGATAGCGCAGAAGAGGCCGAGCCGGGTGAGAAAGCACGGCGTCGTGGCCCGCGAGAAGCTCGTCCGGCTGCATCAGACGATGGCCAAGCTGGTACCGCAGATCCGGTATTGGCTGGAGACGGGCTTCGTGGCGGCGGACAAGATCATCAGCCTGCACATCCCGGAGCTGTACTCGATCGTCCGGGGCAAGGTGGGCAAGACGGTGGAGTTCGGGCTCAACTGGGGCATGGCGAGGTTACGGGGTGGTTTCCTGCTCGCGCGACTGGCAGTCGACCGGCGCGAGCTTCAGGACACGAAGTTCGCAGTGACGGCAGTGAAGGACCACATCGCGGTCTTCGGGAAGGCGCCTCGAGCGTACGCGTACGACAGGGGCGGCTACAGCGCGAAGAACATCGAGGCGCTGAAGAAGCTCGGGGTAGAGGACGTGGGCCTGGCCCCCCAGGGTCGCGCAGGTTGGGCGGTGAGTGGATCGACGAAGGAGGAGTTGGTCCAGGAGCGGGCGCTGGTCGAGGGTGGAATCGGAGCAGTGAAGAGCAGCCGGTACAACTTCCACCGGCCGCGGGCACGGTCGGTAAGGATGATGGGCGCCTACGGCCAGCTTGCGGTCTTGGGCTTCAACCTGAACAAGCTGGTCCGCGGCCTGGCCATGCGGAGAAACATGGAGGTGGTCGGCTGACGCAAGGGGAGAGAGCTCGACACGAGGCAACGGACATCGCCACAGAAGGAGGACGGTTGAGGAGCACGGGAGGCGGGCCGAACGTCGGGTGACCCGCCGCTACGCCGTCGAATTTCCCGACACGCTGTAGCTAGGGGCCATGCCCCGGGCCGGTCCTCGCT
>Ga0335071_10000062_pt1 | contig 121049 bp, 104 predicted proteins | sample Lox_Sample_15_FD_206724 | JGI IMG/M metagenome (GOLD analysis project Ga0335071, IMG submission 206724) | Soil microbial communities from Loxahatchee National Wildlife Refuge, Florida, United States - Lox_Sample_1.5 | ecosystem: Environmental > Terrestrial > Soil > Wetlands | place: USA... | reverse complement strand
GTCGGATTCCGTACTGTGCATCCGTTCCTTCGGCAGGTTCATCGCCAACACTGGCGGCTCTTGCGCAACGTCAAAGAACTTCGTCGCGTCTACGGCCGCCCCGGGCGCCGGGGCCCACGCCTCATCCATCGCTCTCACAAAGTCTTGTTGAGTGTATTGGTAGGAACGATCGCCGGAATCCGCCCAGGTCGGCGGGACTTCCTGCCCTTTCGCAGCGCAGGCACACAAAAGCATCGCGCTGAGGTAGAGACACACCGCTCTACCCTTTTCCGAGAGGAATTCCCTCTCTGTGGCCGTACTCCTCACTTCCCCTCCGCCCCCGAAGTTCGGTTTCGTTCGTCCACCGATTGTACGAAACCCCGTACTTTGTCTCAACCCGCCTTTCCGGTATGTGACCCCTGTCACTTCGCCGGCCGCCCCCATTTCCCCCTGATTTTGGCCCTCCGAGGCGCTCAATCTGCCCTTTTTTCGCGTGAATCCCCGCTTTTTTTGCCTGCTTTTCCTCTCGACTGCTCGCTTTTTGCTCGCCTTCCCCTTTTTCCGCTATCATTCTTCGCGAATGCTCGCTCGTTTTAAGCCCTTTCGCTCTTCGCGCCACCGTGCGCTCCTCAGTATTTTGCTCTACGGCCTCGTTAGTGGCCTGCTCATTACCATCCTCAAACTCACCGAATACCGCTTCCTCGTCGTGGAACATTCCCTCGAGATTTACGGTGGGCTCGTCGCTACCATCTTCTCCGCACTGGGCATCTGGCTCGGCCTCACCCTCACCCGCCGCAAATCCAATGCATTCATTGGCCAATGGCCCGGTTCGGCCTCCCAGCCATCATCTGCCGCCGCCCCTCAGGGCGACCCCGGTCAACGGTCAGTTACCACTCCACACGACACCCCCTCCCCCTTCTCCCCCGACCCCCTCCGCCTCTCCCAGCTCCGCATCACTCCCCGCGAACTCGAAATCCTTGGCCTCATCGCTTCGGGCCTCTCCAACCGGGAAATCGCCGATCGCCTGTTTGTCAGTGAAAACACCGTTAAGACCCACTCCAGCCGCCTTTTCGATAAACTCGGCGCGCGCCGCCGTACTCAAGCCGTCCAACTCGCCAAGGAGGCCCGGCTGATCCCCTGAAAGCATGATTTTTTGCACCCGTCCTGCAAAATCATTCGAAAGGATGACGACAAACCAGGTCGTCCCACCCAAAATCACGCCACGTAACACTCAATCTCAAACAGGAGCTTGCATCACCATGAAGAAAATCGTTCTCACCTTCGGCCTGATTTCCGGCGCCATTGCCGCTATTTTGATGATCGCCTCCCTGCCTTTCTCCAGCAAGATCGGCTACGGAGCGGCCTTAATCGTCGGTTACACCAACCTCGTCCTTTCCGCTCTCCTGATCTTCTTCGGCATCCGTTCTTACCGCGAAAACGTCTCCGGCGGTCGTCTCTCCTTCGCCCGCGGCTTCGCCGTCGGCATCCTCATCGCCCTGATCTCCACTTTTTGCTATGTCGCCGCCTGGGAACTTGTCTACTTCAAATTCATGCCCGATTTTGGTGACAAGTACGCCACGCACATGATCGAGAGAGCCAAAGCCTCCGGCGCCACGCCCGAAAAAATCCAGCAAGCCACCCAGGAAGCCGAACACTTCAAGCAGAGCTACAACAACCCCATCATCAACATCGGTTACACCATCCTCGAGATCTTCCCCGTCGGCTTCGCCGCTACTCTTCTCTCCGCCGCATTCCTTCGACGGAAACCTGCGCCCCAGCCCGCCTGACCACTGCAAAACAAAACGGGCCGCCAGCTTTCTCGCCGGTGGCCCATGTTTCTTCAATCTCTCGCCGTCGCACCACTTGTCAACTCATCTCAAAAACCAATGGTTCCCCTCATGATCCTGCAATCCCACATGCGTTCCATCGGTGATCATCAATCCTTGCTTTCCATCTTCAAAATCCAACACCGCCTCTACCGCAAACCCGAACCCTTCATCCCACTGAATCTGGCACGCCATCCAACCAAACTGCTTGGACCATACCTTCTCCACCACCTCTCTGGCCTCTTTGGGCGTCCAGCCTCTCAGCTCCTCCGCACTCACCAGCCGAATCGTCTTCACCTTCCCGCCCGCCAGTTCCTCCAGGGTGATCGATTGGCCCATCGGCAGCGTCCGTCCGCCGCAATGCTTGCCGTCGTCCATGGCCCGCAGCTTTCCAGGAATCCCGCCCCGGTCCGTTGTCATCCCACTCGCGTCCACCGCCGGACTCGTTTTTTTCTTCCCTGGCTCTTGCGCCACGATCAGATTCACGATTATCGCCGCTGCAAGAATCGCACCAATGACAATGCTGGTCGTAGCACATCTCGTTCTCGTCAAAGCGTCACCTCAAGGAAACTCGCGCACGCGGCATTAGCACCATGAAAACGCAGCAGTATGTCTTCCGGGACGCTCGTCGTCAATTCGAATGGAGTGTTTTAGTGACCCGCGATCCGAGTTGCCCACGCGGACTTATGGATGGAAATCAAACTCGAGTACGGCTACCGTCTCTGCACTTGCCGGTGCATATTTCCATTTCTTTAACGTTTCCGTCACTGCTTCCACCAGCATCGGATGTCCGCCAATGACCTTTGTGTCTTTGATGGTTCCGTCCGTTCCGATGACCACTTGCACTTTCACCACTCCCCGGAGCTGCGACCTCTTGGCCAATTCCGGATAAGCCGGTGCTGGGCTCGCGACCAATTTCCGCCCTTCCTGGGGGGATGCTTGCGCCGGCAACAACCCGAGCACTGCAACCCATACAGCCACAGCGCAAACATACCTCACCTTCTCAAACAAACGACTCTGCATCTTCGGCTCCTGTCGCCTAGCCAGGCGGTGGCGTTCTTCGCGATCGAGCCTTCGTGAACGCACTGTCCTGTTGATGTCTCTACTCTACGCAAGAATTGGAGGCTGGGCCGTATCCCTTCGGTACAGATGTGCTTCTCGCAATACCGGCCAACCGTACAGCGAAACCGCGTGCGCCGCGTCACGCGCGTTGGGTCACCGGCCTTCGCTGTTCACGCCCCGCTTCTGCCTCGCTCGCTGGCCGCCGCAGAACCCGCCCTTAACGGAAAATTCGTCTTTTTCACCTGCATAATTTCCGATCTTTGCTTTACCTCATCTGACCAACTAGAATTTTCCCGCACCGATTTCATCGGTCTGCCCCGGAGGCCTATCGCATGCGTTCCCGTTTGCCCCTGCTATTGGTTCTCGCCACATCCGCCGCAGTTTGCTCCAGCGCCGCCCACGCGCAGAACGATTCTGCCTGGTCCCAGAAAAAGCCTGCTTGGGTTCTTCTCTCCCCTGCCGAACGCACCCAGGCCGTCGATTTCGCCGAAGACTACAAGTCCTACCTCAATGTCGCCCGCTCCGCTCTCGCCTCGACCACCGAAATCCTGCGCCGCGCCCATGCCGCTGGCTTCGTCGACTTCACCAAGCCCGAGCAGGTCAAGCCCGGCGCCCGTCTCATTCTTCCGAACCGCGATCGCGCCCTCATCCTCGCCGTCATCGGCTCCGATCCTATCGTCTCCGGTTCCCGCGTCATTGGCACACACCACGATTCCCCGCACATCGAGCTCAAGGGCCGCCCAATCCTCGCGGCTCCCGCCGATCTTACGCTCTTCAAAACCATCTATTACGGCGGCATCAAAAAATATCAGTGGGCCAATCGGCCGCTCGCCCTCATTGGCCGCATCGACACCGTCGACGGCCGCAAGATCGACGTCTCTATCGGCGTTCATCCTGGAGAGCCGGTCTTCGTCATTCCCGACAACGCCCCCCACTCCGACGACGAACTCCACAATCGCAAATACACCGAAGTCTTCAAGGGCGAGGAGCTCGAACCCGTTTTCGGCAGCCTCGCTGGCGAACACACCTCCTCCACCGTCGAAGTCACCAAGCTCCTTACTCAGAAATACAACATCAAGGAGGAAGACCTCGTCAGTTCCGAGCTCTCTCTTGTTCCCGCGGACTCTCCTGCGGATGTCGGCCTCGATCGCGGACTCGTCGGCGCTTACGGTCAGGATGACCGCCTTTCCTCCTTCTGCGCCGCCCGTTCCATTCTCGATCTCAAGGGCACTCCGCGCTTCACCGCCTTCGCCTACCTCTCAAATTTCGAAGAGGTCGGCTCGGTCAACAACACCGGTGCCCGCTCGCAGTTTCTCAGCACCACGTTCGCCGAGCTAATCTCCGCCCAGCGCGGCAACTCCTACACCGATCTCTATCTCCGCCACGCCCTCCGCAATTCGCTCGTCATCTCCGCCGACGTCAACGATGGCATCAACCCCATCTTCCCGGCCACCAGCGAACCCACCAATGCCGCCCGCGTCGGCTACGGCGTCACTATCAAGCTCTACGGTCCCGGCTTCGACGCGCCTTCCGAATACACCGCGCAGATCCGCGCGCTCTTCGATCGCAACAACATTCCCTGGCAAACCCATACGTACAAAGTCGACGAAGGGGGCGGCGGCACCATCGGCCTTTTCATGTCTATGCAGGATATGCAGGTCATCGACCTCGGCGTCCCTCTCCTCTCCATGCACTCCCCGTTCGAGATGTCTTCCAAAGCCGACGTCTTTGACTTCTATCGCACCATGTCTGCCTTCTTCGCGCTGTAACAGTGGAAGCAGGAGCCACACGGGCCGCCTTTGCGCGTAGGAAGGAGGGCACGCCTTTAATCGTGCCGGTCATTCGTCACGCCAGGTACGGGATCTCGACTCCGGCGCCGTGCCATCGCGCAACGCAATGCCGTTGCACTCTGCTCCCGACGCGTTTCATTTTGTTTGGTTTGTGTCGTTGCAGAATCTTCAGCGCGCTGCGCCTCGCTTTGCCCGGAAATACTCCGACGCTGGCGGACGCAATAGCGCATACCCGATCAACAGCAGCAATACCAGATGAAACGCAAACTTGCCCACGGAATCCAACGCGCTCATTCCCACATGAAGCCCCAGCCACAGCAGAATCAGCCATCGTGCCCATCCGTGCCCCAACAGCAGGAACGCTCCTCCCACTGCCGTCAGCGCTCGTATCGATTCAATCATTGCGAAGTCCCGATCGTACGGCCTGTGCCAGTGGTACACGAATCCCACCGCCCCCGCCAGGATAAACAGCACCCCAATCGCCGTCACGATGATTGGCCGTTTCGTTTCGTGTTCCGCCTTAATAGGAAAAGTCACATCTCTGGATTTCCATATTACCTGTGCCGCCCCTACTCCTTATAATGAAACGTCGTCACCCAGGAGCTTTTATGTGCCGCAATATCCGCACTCTTTACAACTTCGACCCGCCGGCTACTCCCGACGAAGTCCGCGCCGCCTCTCTCCAATTTGTCCGCAAGATCACCGGCTTTCACAAGCCTTCGAAGTCCAATGAAGCCGCGTTCCAGAACGCCATCGACCAGATCGCGTCCATCTCCCTCGCACTTCTCAGCACCCTGGAAACCTCCGCTCCCCCCAAGAATCGCGAAGAGGAAGCCGCGAAAGCCAAAGCCCGCTCTGCTCAGCGCTTCCCGGGAACGCTGCCGGCTTGATCGTCGGCATCGCCCCGTCGTCGCAGGGCGCAAAAGCAAAAAAACCGGAGACCTCCCGTATCAAATCGTCGAGGAGATCTCCGGTTCAGCAACTACGAACTCATTTAGGCGCCTTCCGCCACGTGCGGATCCGTCAGCACCCGTCGCTACTTCGCTTTTGGCGGTAGCAGCCCCTGCTCGTCAATCGCCTGCATCAGCGCTTTCACAATCGAATCCACCGCCTTCGGCTCCTTATGCGGATTCTTCGTGTCCGTCGTCCCGCTCCACACCAGTTGCCCGTCCGGCCCCACCGTCGCGTACCAGTTCGTCTCCACTTGCACGTCCGTCTCTTTCACCATATACGACGGGTCGTACACCACCGGCGCTACTGCCGCGTAATACCCATAAAACGTCCCGTATGCCGCATCGAACGGGAAATCCCCAGGATCTACTTCTTTCCAATGCTGGCTCACATCCGTGATGCGCGACGCCACCACCGCGTCAAAACCGTTATCCTGCACGTACCCCCGAAGATCGCTCAGGTTGATCGGTGTCGCATCCGGCCGCGGCATCAACGTGTAGCTCTGCGTCACCTGCACTCCCGGCCGCGTCATCTCCTGCGCCATGCGATCTTCAAAATCCGCCCGCGCGATCGCCCGGCCATTGATCGCCAGCACAAGGATGTTCTTGAAGCTCCCACCCTTGTAATTCGGGTTTCTCCACTGAAACTTCAGGCTCGACCCATACGCCAGTCCCACCCCCAGCAACACCATCGCCGCCGTCGCGGTGAACTGATACACACCACGCCGCCGATTCTTTCCCGTTGGCATACACTCCCTCCGCCTCCCCGCACAATACACTACGAACCGCGCTTCCAACACACCAATCTGTCGTCCTGAGCGCGTACTTTGCGCGAAGGATCTCCATCCGAGGCGTCTTGGCACCTGGGAATAACTGCTCGCCCGCGCCCCTGCAATTGGCCTGACGCGGGAACTGACGCTTACAACTTTTCCTCCGTCCTACTTTCCTCTTTTCGTCTTGTCCGGCTTCCCGGCCATCTGGTCCATTTCCTTGGTGATCTGCGCTTCCAGGTCTTTGTCTGGCTTTGCCGATAGCATCTTCTTCACCACTTCCAGGTTCCCCATCACCACCTGATTCACCGTTGTCAGATGGTCCGGCTCGTTTAATCCCCGGAAGCCAAACATCTGCCCTGTGCTCAAGAAGCTGTCGTTCAACGCCAGCAAGTACATCCGTGGATCGATTTCCACCTTCCCCGCCGCGTAAATCTCTTTCCCTTTGTTCAGGTTGTCTTTCGCACCGGCCATGGCCGTCAGCACCAGCGCCAACGCATCCCGGTCCGACTGCAGTTCCGCTTGTACGCGATCCGCGTCGCCAATCAACTGCCCGTTCTTCACGTTATTCAATCCTGGATTCGTTCCCGTGAATCCTGGGAACGCCACCTCAATCACCATCGGCTTGTCGCTCATGATCGCCCGCTGATCCATCACCGTCTGCATCGCATCCATCAACTGCGCATGCGCCGTGTTGTAGTAGTCGCTGCGGGTCTTGTAGAACGCGCCCGTGTGCCCGGCAGCCGCCGGCATCCTGGCGCCAATCTGGTACGCCTCACCCATTTCTTTGTTCGCTGCCGCCAGCGCTGTCACCAGTGCCACCCGCAGAACAGACGCCTCCTGTTTCACTGCGGGATTCGTCGTGGACTTGATCGTCGCCTGCAAATTCGTCAAGGCCGCCTTGAAATCCGACGACTTCAGGTTATTTTTTGCATCGAGGAAGTGCTGATCGCCTTCCGATACCTCTGGGCCACTCGAACAACTGGCCAGAAACAGACACACAATCACTGCCAAAATTACCGTAGGGCGGAGCCTCATGGGTTCGCTCCTTATAGTTGGGGGGATTCACTTTCAGGTTGGAGCGCACCTACCGCGATACTATTCCCCGCCTCTTCCCCGAGTCAATGACCGGCAACCAATCCAGCAACCGCCCCCCTCCCCCTACCAAACCCGCCTCACATCCCCGCCGCCTGCAACTCCAACTGCACCGCCCGGATCGTCGGCTCCTCGGGGAAGTATTTTACGTACTCATTCACCACCAGCCGCGCCCGCCACGTTTTTCCGTCATGGACATACTGTCTCGCCAGCCGTGCTCTCAGTTCCGCCGAATACGGATACACCTCCACGCCCCGCTCCAGCACACGCTCCGCTTCTTCCTGGTGCTCGATGTTGTCCAGTGCCGTCGACAGATACAGAAAGGTGATCAATTCTTCCGACCCGGCCTTCAGTGCGCGATCGTAATAATTCCTCGCCTCAAAATCCTTCTTCTCCGCCATCGCCATCGCCCCTTTTCCGTACAGCACTACCGGATCGTTCGGCGACGTCTTGCTCAACTCCTTCAACAGCAACGCGCAATACTTCTTCAGCGTCGGGTCTTTCGTCGACACTTTCCAGTACGCCTGCAGCTCCGTCACCAGCGGCAGCTTCCCGCCCTCCGGCGGACGGTTCGTCCACAGCATCCCCGGCAGATCCAGCGTCGGCTGTTCGAACGCCACCTCCGGCAGTGGCTGTCCCGCTTCCCGTACGATCCGGTGCTTCGTGTCCGTCGAGTGCGCGATTCCCGCCACGGCACGCTTCTCCATGTGGCACGCCACGCAATCGTCATCCTTCTGCGCCGCCGTTCGCTCCGCCACGCTCTTCCCGCAGCTCGATTCTGTGTGACAACCCAGACATTTGCTCCGGTAATGCTCCATTTTGGTTTCGACCGTGGGGGGATGGTGGATCACGTGGCACGTGATGCAGGTCAATTTTCCCTGTGTCGCCTGGTAGCACTTGCTTAGCTGGAGCGACGCATTCTTCCACCACATCGGCACTTCCAGGCTTCCTCGCACCGGTGGCTCCCTCTCCAGCCGGTTCGCCTCCGCCCTTTGCTCCTCCCTCAGCGGCCGCCGGAAAATCCCCATGGTCTCGGCCAGCGTCTGCCCCGGCCGGTAGTCCAGAAAGTCTTTTCCCGGCATCAGCACGATCGCATCGCCAGATTGGTGGCAATCCATACACAAATCGTCCGCCAGATTCGGCGCCAGCTTAGCCGGATTCACGATGGTCGGGTCGATTTCCCCTGCCCCCAGGGCCCCCCTCCCCCCGTCCCCCCTCTTCCTGCCCATCTCCTCTGCGTGCAATTTTCCCGGCCCGTGGCACGCCTCGCAACTAATCGCCGTCTCTCCGAATCGAAAATACGGCGGAACATACTTCCCGTCGCGTTTCGGCACTCCTATCGGCTGGCCGTTGTGGCAAGACAAACACGCCGTCAAGATCGGCCTCGTGAACCCGATGTCGTCCAGGTTGTACCCTGGCGACAAATCCCAGCTGTTGTGCTCCGTGTAGAACGAAAGTGGCGCCTGAAAAAACCAATCTCCAATCCGGAATAAGTAGCTGTACCCCGTCAGCCCTCCACCCACGACGTAGTCCATCCGGTGCGCGATTTCGTATGTCTTGTGCCCGCGCTTATCCAGCTGATACACACTCTGGAACAGTTCATTTCCCTTCCGGTACGCCTGGTAGTATCGCTTCGTCGTCGCGCTGTACACCGTCACCGGCTCAGGCACGCGCGCCAGTTCTGTTTCCGTATTTGCCGGCCCCATCGAATGCCCCATCGGCGTCTCGGCATATTGCCGGCATATCTCTTCGTGACACCCCGTCGCCGCGCAACTCTCCGATCCCGCATACTCCGCCTTCGCGTCCGTATTCAAGTACACGTTCGCGGTGCTCCGCTTTGTCGCCTGTTGCTGTGCCGGCAAACTCCCCGCCGTGCACACGGCTACCCCCGCCAGAACCACCAAAATCCATGCTTGCCCGCCGCTCTCTCTCATCGAGACTCTTACCCTGTCGCGTATCCTCTATACATCCCTGCTCACGCGTAAAGCGCAGCCGTCACACCCCTTTGCGCGCCCTTCCAACAACTTCCCCTGAAATGCCGTATCATGTTTCCACTTACGGAGGCCTCATGCGTACTCGGGTTCGATTCACTACTCTCCTCAGCGCCTTGTTCTGCGTCCTCGCGCTCGGCGCCGTTCCCGCCCTCGCCAAGAGCACCGTCGATTTCAACCCCGACCTCGACTTCTCCAAGTACAAGACCTTCGCCTACATCGGCGGCGTCGAACATCTCACGCAGCAGCAAGTCAATCCCTACTTGATCCGCGACACCGTCCACGCCGCCGTCGCCAAGGCACTCGTCGAGCGCGGCCTCGTCGAAGTTGGCATTCAGAGCAATCCCGACCTCGTCGTCCGCTACCGCGCCGAAAGCAACACCCAGGTGAACTACTCTGGCGACGATATGTACGGCGGCTACGACGCCTACACTGTCGATTGGTGGGCTTGGTCCTACACTCTTTGGATGAGTTCGACTACCCGCGATGGGTCTCTCATGATCGATCTCATCGATGCCAAGCGCCGCGCCCTCGCCTGGCGCCTCTTCCTCCAGCAGAAAATCATTAACGTCGACAAAATGCCCGAAAAAATCACCAACGAAATTGCCGACGGATTCAAGAGCTTTCCACCAACTGAGAAGGACAAGGAAGAAATCCGCAAGGAACACGCCAAACACCAAAAGGAAAAGCCCAAAGATCCACAGTTCCAATAGCGGACCTGTCTGAAGAAGATCTTGTCACCCTAACCAGCCCGCCGTGCAGTACACCCCTCGGCTAGGCACCCTACTTAACCTTCATGCGAACAACCGTCGTTGGTGCAGTTGGGCGATGTCCGATCGCCGCGGCCTGCGGCGCGTCGTCACAGCGACTCGTCGAGACTTCCCTCGCGGCTCTTTACTCCAGTCGTTTTCCAGTGCGTACACCGCCACATTCGCCAGCACCGCGTCCCCCAGTGCATTCAGCACGTACGCACGATTCATGATCTGTACGTCTGACCTCGCCTCCGCAAGCCGATCCATACCGGCGAGCAACGCCTCAACACTGGATAATTTACTTCGGCGCAGATTCAGCAACTCCGTCCCCAACCCCATCGTTCACCTCGAAGGGTCGATCTTATCCGTTCAGATACTCCCAAGGCACCTGTACCAAGGGCCAGTTGTGGATTCTCTGGGATTGCGGCTTGTCAGGAAGCTAGCGGCGGCTCTTCGCCGCGCTCTGCGCCACCCGCGCCTTCACCACTCTCTTGATCAAGGCTGTCGGCAGTGGTTTGTCGAGGGGAAAATGAATGGTTCCTTTAGAAGTGGAAAAGCCACCGAGCTCTTCCTTGAACATTTCGATGATGGACGCTGTGGGAAACAAACTGCAGTGCTCCGAAAACCCCGCGTACCAAACCAGAAATCCGGCCTTCGTTCTGAACGCGGGGATACCGTAGCTGATCGTCTCGATTGCGTCCTTCGGCACTGTGGACCGGATCAGGTCACGCATTTTGACTAACTTCTTGCGTGTCCCCATCGGCACCGTCGCGGCGTACTCGGAGAAGTCCTTCGGAGCAGCTTTGACTTTCTTCCCGGACTTCCGGTCTGTGGTTTTCGTCTTCTTCATTCGCCCGATGCTATCAGAGCAAGACGGTTTCGGGAACCAGTTCCACAGTTTGCTTGCAAGGCAGCTGCGCGTTCGCTAGAACTCCGTGAAGTCCCTCATCGAGTCCATGTGCGCCGTGACTTTCCTCTGTAGGAAGTGCAGGTTCCAACTCGCGAAGTGTGCCTCCTTGTAAGGCACTGGCAACCGCTGGATCGCCGAACGATTCGTGTAAAAATCCCGCCGGATCTTCATAATTCGCTGCACCAGCCCCTCGGGAGTAAAGTGCATCGGCTTGAAGTGGCAAGACAGACCCGGCCAGCGCTCCATGTTGACCTCGTCGATCAGCCGCCCTTCTTCCTTGAATTGCTGGTGCATCCGCGTCCCCCGCAGCGGCACCAGGATATTGAAGTACGCCGTCTGCGCTTTGTACTCGTGCAGCAGCCGTAGCGTGGCGTCAAACACGGACTCGTCGTCGTTGTCGGTTCCAAACACGAAGTTCAGTGAGTAGCTGATGTCCCGTTTCGTCAGGTTATGGATCATCCGGCTGTACTCCGACGCCTTGTTGAAGCTCTTGTGCATCGTCGCCAGCGTCTGCTGATTGATGCTCTCCACGCCCGTGTTCACGTGCAGCAGCCCCGCCCTCTGTGCCATGTCCATGAACTTCTCGTCGAGGCAATAGTGTGCCGAGAACAGCGTGGACCACCGGATCTTCAGCGGGATCAGCGCCTCCATCAACTCCATGGCGCGTTCCACGTTTCCCGCAAACTGGCTGGCCGCGAAAAAGATGTGCCTGCTTCCGCACCGCTTGATGTCCTCCACCACCTCTTCCGTCGGACGGTAGCGATACCCGTAGTCGCCGTTCAGTCTCCGCTCCGCGCAGAAGTCGCACACATACGGGCAGCCCCGCGAATACTGAATCACGTACGGCCGGTACCACACATACTTATTCGGATTGAGCAGGTCCCACCGCGGCGCCGGCATCCCCGTTAAGCTCGCCACCGTCTCTCGACGGTAAAATTTCTGCAGTCTCCCCGCCGCGACGTCTTCCAACATCTTTGGAAACACTTCCTCTGCCTCGCCAATACACACGGCATCAGCGTGTTCCGCTACTTCGTCCGCGTAAAATGTGCAGTGCGGCCCTCCCATCAATACCGGAATTCCACGCCGCCGGAACTTCTCCGCGATCTCATATCCACGTAACGACGTGACCGTCCGGATCGTGATCGCCACTACATCGTAATCCGCATTGAAATCGATCTCTTCCGTCGCGTCATCCACCAGCGTGATCTTCCACTCTTTCGGCGCCAGTGCCGCCAGGTACGGTATGACCGCTCCGACCAGCTTTCTCTTCCTCAATTTGTACGGTTCGAGCAGGCCTCGATACCGGTAGCCCGTGGCTTGCGTAATCAGCAGTCTTGGCATGATTCGATCAGTCTTGTCGGCCCATTGAACCTATGTCTGTGTCGGAAGTCACTTGACTCAGTTTGTGCGACCGCGAGCCCAACTCTTCACTCCCTCTTCTCTCATCAACAACTTCCCTCGACACGCTCTCTTTAACTCTCCCGACACACCCCTTCCTGCTCTCCCTTTCCTGTCCTATCCTGTTCGTAGGCGCTCCCATTCCACTGGCTCAGGAGGTTCTCCCTCATGCCGCCGCTCCCCGATGATTTCACTTGCCTCGCTGCCGCCAAGCGCCTCTTCCCTCATGCGCACATCGACGTGGCTTCCGTCGAAGGTCCGTACTGCGCCATCCGCCCTGCGCACCAATTCAAACACGGCGATTTTCACATCCGCCTTTTTGCCGATCTTATGGACGCCGAGGAATGGGCGCGCGCTTGTCCCTGTGGTTCCGCCAGCCCGCACAGTCATTTCGTTCGCGTGGTCCAGGCCCTCGAACCCGCGGAGTCCGTCGCTTTCCGCAAACGCGCCGATTGGACCCACCACCGCGCCGCCGAACTTCTTCAGAAATGGGCGTATCTCGCCGAGCGCCTTGCTCGTGGCCCTGCCACCGAGGCCGAACTCAATGAAACTCTCGCCGCCGCTGAAGCTTCCGGTGATGTTGCGTGGCTAACCGCCGACCCCGTGGCCGACCCGCCTGACTGCCTTCCCACACTCCACTGGGCCCATTCTCATCACATGGTCAAGGCTCGCTACCGCGACGACCTCTCCACCATCGAATTCACCCTCTAGCCACATCGCGCCCGCATGTAGCGTAGGCTCGGAGCGGAGGAATCATGGCTACCAACGTAGGCTTCAGCCTGTGCTTTCTCGCCTTCAGAAATTCTCGAGCAACCACACATTCGCATTTGCAACGATGCCATTGATTGCCACGCGCTTTCCGTCCCTCGACGCTATCCCCCACGGTGTCTCAAGTCCCCGCGCCCCAATCGAACTCGTCTCTTCCCAAACCACATGCGTGTTCCCGCGCAGGTCCAGATACGCCAGCGCCGTTCCTTTAGCCGTCGGGTAGTCAATAAAAAGCCCCTTGCCATCAAATGACCAGTCCAGCGCGTCGCCAAGCTTGATGTTCTTGGGAACGATCTCCTCGCTCGGTCCACCGTCCAAATGGAAAACGTGTACGCGTCCTTCGCTCGGGGTCATCACCGCAATTTTTTTCCCGTCCGGCGACAAGGACCAGCTGTAGATTTCCCCGGGTTGCGTGTCGTAGCGCAGCAACTCGGCCCCCCGCCCTTTTATCGGATCAAACGCCGTAAAAACGAGTTGCTTCTGATCGGGGGTCGCTTCCCCCAACGCACATACGCCGCCCGGCACTCTCGAGCACCTCCCCACATTGTCCATTCCGTTTCGGCCCGTCAGCACTGTCTCCGATGGCCCTCCGCCGATGGGCACCCGCCGCAATTCCAATTGAGTTCCCGACGGATCAACTGTTGTGAAAATCAAGATCCAGTTGCCCTCCGGACTCACACAGCACAGCTGGGAGTTGGGGAATGGAAACGGTACCGGTTCGGCGTTGTCGCTTCCCACCGCCTGACGAAAAACCTGCGATTTGCCGTTTCGATCTGAGGTGAACAGCACTTCCCGGCTGTCGGGTGTCCAGTCTGCCGGCGAATCTATGCTCTCACTCACCGTCAGTCTCGTCGGCGGTCCTGTGGGCGTCGCGTTTGCGCCAAGCTCCGCCACCATCGTCGTGCTTCGGAACGAATACTTCACTACGCTGGCTCGCGTCCCATCGCGGGTCGCCGAGAGGCTGCTCGGATAAACACCGGACCAATTCGTGACTCGCACCGGCTCGCCCTCTACTTGCCCCGTTCTTCCGTTCACACGGATCGCCCAGAGGTTCCCGCCGTTCCCTTCTGCCCGTCCGAAGATCAGCCTCCCATCCGGTAGCCAGTAGATTGGCAGAAACACGGGACCGGCCGGTTCCGATAGGACTTTCCTCACGTCCCGGCCATTCACGCCACTCGTCTCGATCTCGATTCTATCTTTGTCTCCTTCCCTTACGTTTGTCAGGTACGCGAGTCTGGCCCCCTCCGGCGACCAGACCACGAATCCAATCGAAGCATTGCTGGAAACTTCCATCAGTTGCTCTGACTCCTCCCCGTCTCCCTTCATCGTCCAAATGTCTCCGTATCCATAACCAATCGCCCGTGTCGAAAACGCGATTCGCGATCCGTCCGGAGATACCCTCCAGGCGTGCGCCTTCTCTCTCAACTCGCGCGGAGCTCCACCAATCACGGAAAACTTCCAGATCCCCGCCGGCAATCCGGAAGACTCCGAATTCGCCAAAAAGTGCGTGCCGTCGGGAAACCACGATGCCACCACCCACGCCAGGCCGTTGCTCGGAACTGCTACGTTATTGATTTCGCCCGTGTCGATCACTTTCAGGTGAATTCCCTTTACGTCCGAGTACACAAGGTATTTCCCGTCCGGTGAAATCTTCCCGTCTGTCACTTCGTTCTCGCTCGAGTTTTTTGTCACTTGCCGCTCTGTCAGCGCCCCTCCCGTTGGCGCTGGGCGATGCGGCCTGAAGTAGTACGCGGCAGCCAACGCAGCCATCAACGTCACACCTGCCCCGCCGTACCTCCACCACCGTTTCGAAGTTCCTCCCTCCACCCTTGCGCTCGTTGCGCCCGGCGCCACCGCCCCGCTCTCCCCCGCTGTTACCGCACTCGAATCTCCACTTCGCGTAGATCGCCCCGAGTCCGAGTCCCGCTTCAACCGCTTCAGGTCGCTCCGCATCTCTGACGCATGCTGGTAACGCAGGTCGCGGTCCTTCTCCAGGGCTTTCTGGATGATTCGATCCAGTTCGTTGGGAGTCCCCGGCGCCAGGCCGGACACGGGCCTCGGGGCTCGATTCAGAATTGCGTCGAAAATCAGTCCCGTACTTTCGCCGCTGAACGGCAACACTCCCGTCGCCATCTCGTAAAGCACTACTCCAAACGAGAACAGATCCGTCCGCGCATCCAACGGTTTCGCCCGCACCTGCTCCGGCGACATGTACGCAACCGTGCCCAACGTTGTCCCAGGACTTGTCAGATGTTCCGGGTCGACTCCCAGTGTCGCCAACGTGCCTGCGTTTGTCGCTGCACCAGCCACCGACTCTACTTTCGCCAATCCGAAATCCAGTACCTTGACGTGACCCCGTTTCGTCACAAACAGGTTCGCCGGCTTGATATCCCGGTGCACAATTCCCTGCCCGTGCGCCGCATCCAACGCGTCCGCCATTTCGATCGCCGCGTCCAGCAGGCCGTCCGTCTCCATCGCTTTCCCCTGCAGGATGTGCTTCAGCGTCGAACCTTCCAGAAACTCCATTGCAATGAACGCGCGGCCGCCTTCTTCGCCAATGTCGTAAATGGTGCAGATGTTTGGATGGTTCAACGCGCTCGCCGCTTGCGCTTCTCTCTCAAAGCGCGCCAGCGCTTGCGCGTCTTTCGCCACGTTTTCCGGCAGGAACTTCAGCGCAACGTACCGCTTCAGCCTCGTGTCTTCCGCCTTGAACACGACTCCCATCCCCCCGCCACCCAACTTTTCCAGGATGCGGTAATGGGCAACCGTCTGTCCTACGAGCGGATCGGACTCCAGCATCGCGTCATCTTAGGGTGCACTCGCACCCAAGTCAACGCTTCACCCCCGGTACCAATTACCCTTGTCTCGGTTCGGTTTTCTTCCGGATATGCAGCAACTTCGTGACTTCCGCCACCACTTCTCCGCCCTCATCCGTCACGTTCACTGCAAACTCCCGCTCGATCTTCCCCTCCCGCTCCACCGCCGCGCGAATCTCCTGTACCGTCTCTTCACTCAACCGGAACTCCGCGCGCACCCTTCCCCGCCCCGGCCGCCGGAAGCGAATCGTCGCGCTCTTGTCCCACACGATGTATCCCTTCCCCAGGTTTTCGATCAGCATCACCATGTAAAACGGGTCCGCCATCGAATACAGCGATCCGCCATAATGTGTTCCTACGTAATTCCGGTTCCACCACCGCAGCGGCAACTCCACATCCACCGCCCGCCAATCCTCGTCAAATCGCGTCACTCGTATTCCCGCGCCGAAGAGCGGCGGCCACCAGTTGATCCATTTCCGCGTGTTCTTCTTGAAGAATTTGTTCACTGGATGGACCACTCCGTTCGTTGGTCTGTGAGCTTCCTACTTTACACGTTTCACCTTGAACGGTTTCCTTCACGAATTTCCGTTTTCCGCTCCACTCCCCGCTGGCCACCCACCGTTCTTTTCTGTATACTCTCGCGATACTTTCGCCTGGAGGTACCTCATGTCCAGCGCTATCCAACAACTCGATCCGCTCGAGCGCAACAAACAACTGATTATCCGCTGGTTCGAAGAAGTCTGGAATCGCGGCAATCGCAACGCCATCGCTGAACTATTCCATGAAAATGCCGTTCTCCATGATGGCGTCACAGATATTCGCGGCCCGCAAGAATTCCACGCCTTTTACGACAGCCTGCGGGCACAGTTCTCCGAATATCAGATCAAGCCCGTCGTCGTGCTCGCCGAAGACAACCTGGTCTGCATGCACTGGTCCGCGGACTTCCGCCACAAGGAATCGGGCAAGTCCGTTCACATTACCGGCACTTCCGTTGTCCGTGTCGAGGGGAATCAGTTCGTCGAAGGCTGGCAGAATTGGGACGCCGCCGGCGTTCAAGCTCAACTCGCCGCTCAATAGTCATTGGCCCCGCATACTCTCAGCGGCCTTGTAAATGGAAATCCCTGCCGGGCGCCCGGGCCCGCCAGCCCACTCCAGACCGTGCTTCGCTGCTCGGTCCTTATCTCTGCCTCTTCCGCCTGCTCCGCATTCCCTGCGTTGCGCGCACCCCCACGATCGCCACCTCTGCCGGTAGCACGCGCCAGTTCGCGATCACCTGCTTCGACCAGCAACTCCCGCACAGCTCCCCCGGAATCACCACTAGTTCCACGAGTTCTCCGCACTCCGGGCAGTGTTTCGCCGGCGAGCGCAGTTCCACATCCCGCGCCTCCCTCGTAATCTGAATCAATCCCCGCAGCGAAATCGCCCGGTCAATCGTTTCTCGTGTCCACTTCAAGGACTTTGCACTCGTACGCACCGTGGTTCTCCTGATGTCTGAATTGCACGCTCGGGAAGGGTGTGAGCGGGACTTGAAGAGTCGTGCTTGTCTGCAGTGTGCGGATAGCCCCCGGCATGAAACAGTGACTTAAATCACACTTCACGCAAATTATACTATCTTTCTTTCTTCGTCGCCTGGTCTCTGAACTCACCGCGTGTACGCTCCCAGCCGCTCCTGCAACTCTCTTCGGTATCTATGGCTTAGCCCCAGCGTCTCTCCTATTTCGGTTTCGCCCGCCTCTCGTTCTATAATTCCTCCCCAACATGCCTCTCGCTCCAGGTACGAAGCTCGGTCCTTACGAAATCCTTTCTCCCCTCGGTTCCGGCGGAATGGGCGAGGTCTACCGCGCCCGCGACACCCGCCTCGACCGCGCCGTCGCCATCAAGATCCTTCCTCACCATCTCTCCGCCGATTCCTCGGCCAAGCTCCGCTTCGAACGCGAAGCCAAAACCGTCTCCGCCCTAAATCATCCGAACATTTGTTCTCTCTTCGACGTCGGCTCCCAGGACGGCGCCGACTTCCTGGTCATGGAGTGCATCGAAGGCGAAAGCCTCGCGCAACGCATCGCGAAAGGCGCCCTCCCTATCGAACAGGTCCTCAAAATCGGCACCGAAATCGCCGACGCCCTCGACAAAGCTCACCGCTCCGGCGTCGTCCATCGCGATCTCAAGCCCGGCAATATCATGCTCACCAAGACCGGCGCCAAGCTCCTGGACTTCGGCCTTGCCAAGCCTGCTACCGCGCCCGTCTCCGCTGTCACTCTGTCCAACGTCGCCGCCAGTTCCCCTGTTACCGAGCAAGGCACCATCGTCGGCACCTTCCAATACATGTCGCCCGAACAGGTCGAGGGCGAGGAACTCGACGGCCGCAGCGACGTCTTCTCTCTCGGCGCTGTTCTCTACGAAGCTCTCACCGGGCAACGCGCGTTCGAAGGCAAATCGCAACTCTCCGTCGCCTCAGCAATTCTTGAAAAAGAACCGCCTCCCATCTCCACCCTCAAGCCGCTCGCCCCGCGCGCTCTCGATCACATCGTTCGCCGCTGCCTCGCCAAAGATCCCGACGATCGCTGGCAATCGGCTCGCGACCTTGCGCTCGAACTCAAAGCCCTTTCTGCGCTCGATCCCTCTTCCCAATCTTCCGCCGCCGCGCTGCCCGTCCCTCGCCGCAAGAATTCCCGCGAACTCCTCGCTTGGGCCATCGCCACCCTCGCGCTGCTGGCCGCCGTCGCGGTGGCTCTGTTGCACCGCAGCCATACCACATTCGACGCCCCGCTTTACTCCTCCATCGTTCCTCCCAACGGTACCTCGTTCGAAATCGAGGGTGATCTTGGTAAGCAGCCCGCTCTCTCTCCCGACGGTATGTCCCTCGTCTTCGGCGCTGGAGGCGAACTCTATCTCCATACGCTGCGCACAGGCACTGCACGCGTTCTCACGGGAGCTCACGGCGCGACGAGCCCTTTTTGGTCGCCCGATGGCTCCAGCATCGGTTTCTTTGCCGACGGTAAGGTCAAGACCCTCGATATCACTAGCGGTGTGGTTCGTATCGTTTGCGACGCTCCGGCTCCTCGCGGCGGCACTTGGGGTCCCACCGGCGTGATCCTCTTCACGCCCACTCCCCGCGACTCCATTTTTCAGGTTCCCGCCAACGGCGGCACTCCCTCCCGCGTCACCGTTATCGACGACAAAATCCATTCCACGCATCGCTGGCCCGTTTTCCTTCCCGATGGCCGACATTTCCTCTACTATGCCGCGAGCCACGCTTCCGCCCAGAGCCTCCAGAGCGGTGTTTACGTCGCCTCCCTGGATGGCAAGCTCAACCGTTTCCTGGTTACCTCTTCCGCCGGCGGTCTCTATTCCAACGGAAACCTTCTCTACACCAAGGAGTCCGGCCTGTTCGCTCAGCCGCTCGACCTTCACTCCTACACCCTCACTGGTTCGCCGCGCCCGCTCGTCGACTCCGTCGTCGTCGATCTCGGTGTCTGGCACATGACCGTCGCCGCCGCCGCCAATTCACCCAACCTCATTTACCAGACTGGTTCCGCCATGGCGCTCACCCGCATCGAGTGGGTCGATCGCGCCGGTTCGCATCTCAGCTACATCGGCGACAAGGCCGTCTATTTCGGCCCGCGCCTTTCCAAAGATGGTCATCGCTTTCTCATCACCTTTGGCGATCCTTCCCCCGACATCTGGCTTTTCGATTCTTCCGGCTCCAACCGGACGCGCCTCACGTTTGACGGCACCATCACCGGTGAAGCCAGCTGGTCGCCCGACAATTCCCATTTCGCCTCGATCCTGGGCCTGGCCAACAGCGTCTTCCACGTGATCACGCGTTCCGCCAACGGCTCGGGCCAGTCCGCCACCGTCCCGACTCCCCAGGGCACCAATGCCGTCACCGACTGGTCGCCCGACGGTCGCTGGATTCTCACCGAGCTCCAGACACCCACCGCTTACAATGTGATGGCTTCGACTGTGGATTCCAGCGAGCCGCCTCGCGTCGTGTTTTCTGCGGCGAGTGCTCCTGGCCCGAATTCCAGCGGCCAGTTCTCTCCCGACGGTAAGTACGTCGCGCTCACCGTTCTTCTCGCCTCTGGTCCTGAGATTTTCATCGTTCCGTTCTCGGGCGGCACGGGTATGTGGCAGGTCTCGACCGACGGAGGACACTGGGGCCGCTGGAGCCGCGATGGCAAACAGCTCTATTACGTGAACGCTAAGAACGAAATGAACGCCGTCGACATCCACGAGAAACCCGATGGCCTCGAAGTCGGTCATCCCGTCCCGCTGTTTTCGTTTCGGCCATCCCCCCGCGTTTACCGTCTCGGTCTCATCAACTACGATGTTTCCCCCGACGGCAAGCGCTTTCTCCTCGTCACTGCCGCCGACGAAAACAACCGCCCCCTCACTCTCCTCCAGAACTGGCCCGCTCTCCTGGCTACGAAGTAGCCGCTCGCACCAACGTTGTCATCCTGAGGAGCGCACTTCGCGACGAAGGTTCTCAACCACCGCGTCTTGACTCGATCCCTTCCTCCTGTAGCCGGGTGCCCCACGGGCCGTTCTTGCACGTGGGATCCTTCCCAAGCACCCATCGGTACTAGTGACTCGCGCATCGGCCGACGCTACCCTCGTCGAAGGAGTCTCTATGCGTCGCCCCGCGTTGCTTGCTGTCTACGGCCTCCTGGCTCTTGCCATCGCTTCGCACGCGCTCGGGCAAACAACTTCCAACACCTCATCTCTCGAGTTGCGGATTTCCGGCCCGCGTTTGATCCGTCGCGGCGACAAGCTCACCTTCAGAGCGGTGATTATCAATCACTCTTCGAAGCCCGTAGCTTTTGCCTTTCGCCGAGGAGGATGGGACTGCGACGGCGTCTTCCGGTGGACGATTACCGACGCCGGCGACCGGGAACTTCCTTTGATCCCACATGAAACCGACCGCCACAGCATGATTTGCTGCCTCACCAGTGGGCTCTCCGAACGCGACATTGTTGTCCTGCAGCCAGGCGAGAGCCGCGATACTCCCATTCTCACGGACCCCTCCGACATCTATGCCTTTCCGCGGAACGGCTTTTACAAAGTGACTCTGCGTTTCGGTTTTGATCCTTCCGGACAAGCGGATTCGCTTCGTCCACCAGGCCCTACGCCCCATATGGAATTGGCTCGCCAGACGGGAGCGCTCGGCCTTACTTCCAACGTCTGGAATCTCTATTTGGCCGACTAACACGCCGGCACCTTTTAGCAATCATTTCTGCTTGATGTCCACTTTCGCGTGAGCGCGTGTTCCACCATTCCTTTATCGGGCGGTGCCGGGTGCCCCACGGGCCGTTCTTGCACGTGGGGTTCTTCCCAATCAGCCGCGCGTTCTGGCGCCAAGAAAACCAACTCGGTCATCCCGACCGGAAGCGAGCGTCGTCTGCTAGCTGGAGCGGAGGGATCATGGCTCCCTCCGCCCACGGTCGAGTTTCGATCTTCGACAATGCTCTACACTCCCTGCGCCCGCCCCATCGGCTGGATCGGGCGCACTTCGATCGACCCGTCCCGAGCCGCCGGGATTCGCGCCGCAATCTCCAGCGCCTCGTCCAGATCCTTCACGTCCACCAGAAAATACCCGCCCAACTGCTCCTTCGTCTCCGCAAATGGGCCGTCCGTCACCCCCTTTTTTCCCTTCCGCACACGCACCGTCGCCGCTGTCCTCGTCGGCTTCAGCGGATTGCCTCCTAGATACACTTTCCTCTCTTTCAATTCCTCCACCAGCTTCACATACTCTTGAAAAATAGCCATTTGCTCCTTTTCCGGCATGTTCTCTAACTGCGCTTCCTGATCGTAAATCAGCAAAAGATATTGCATGGTCGTCCAGCCTCCTGCCCCTTAGTCGTTCCACCCCTCGCTTCTTCGACATTCTTTCCGCAGAATCCATCCGACATTTTCCCGGCCGCCTTCGTATGGGTCGACGCTCTTCCCCACAGTGGCTCATCGCCACTCACGACCCAACAAATACATTGTCATCCTGAGGAGCGTTCCTTGCGACGAAGGATCTCAACCATCGCGTCTTGGCACCACGTAAAACCAATTCCGTCATCCCGACCGGAAGCGAGCGTCTCTTGCTCGCTGCAGCGGAGGGATCATGGCTACCGACGACGCCGGGTGCCCCACGGGCCGGTTTTGCACGTGGGATCCTGCTTCCTTGCCTCATTCTTCAGACACTTCTCAACTGCCGCGCCCTCACCATCATCGCTCCAATCACACATCCCGCCGCAATCGCCACCATCGTCATGGCGTACGCCATCTCATGTCTTCCATTCGCCGCGCCCGTAAAGTCCAGCCATGGCGTGTGGTTCATCGGGCCCACATACCACGCCAGCGTCAGCGCGCCCTCAAACGGCTTGCTCGTTCCGCTCAACACACCCAAAAACAGCGCCGCGGACGGCAGCAGCAACGCACCCGCCAGCCACCCCGCCAATCCTGCGGCATCTCCCGCAAGCGCCAACCTCGCCGCCGCTCCCACGCCCGCCATCACCGACACCGCTACGCCCGCGCTCCAGCACGCCAACAATTGCCGCGGCAATATGTTCGAGCACGAAAACAGCAGCCCCCGTGTCTCAAATCGCCTTTCTCTCGCGCCCATTCCCGACCACACGAACACGCACCACATCCACGCGCTCGCTACCAGTGGCCCGCGCGAAACCTCCAGCGGTGCCGCAAACTGCGCAATCAGCAGTCCTCCCGCTACCGCATACCACCACCAGCGCAACCCAAACAGTTCCAACCGCAATTCCGCCACAAACAATCTTCCGAACGCATGCACGCGCGCTGGCTTCGCGAGGGGAGTCAAGTGCACCGGCACAGCAGCGCTCCCGGCACCGCTCGCCACCGTATCCGCCGCGCCATTCTTCGCCTTGGACGCCTTGCCTCTTTTCGACCAGGCCGCTTTCGCCGTGTCGAATCGGTCGAACACGGCCGCCGCCAGCAATACGATCGCGCACGCCACGCCAAACCACATCAACCGCAGTCCCACGAAACGCGCCTCCCACCCCATTCCTTGCCAGTGCCACGCCTGAATTACCTGCGCTCGGTTTCCCACGTCGATCTGAAAGGACTGTCCCCCGTGGTAGTCCGGCACGTAGCGTTTCGCTTCGGCTGCCATCGAATCCATCACCATCAACAGTCCCATCGGGTCCAGCCACCGCTGACTCTCCACCGGCACGATGATTCCGGATATCCATACGAAGAACCAGGCGACATTTCCGAGCCCGCCCCGCAGCCACGGCACCATCTCGAAAATCAACGCCACCCCTGCGGTAAACGCCATCATCGGCAACGCGATCAGCACAAACGGCGAGAGCAGCGCCACCAAATCTACCTTCGCGTCCTCCGCCGCGACGAATTGCATCGCTATCGCTACCACTGCCAGCACTCCCACCATCGCTGAGAGCACCGCAAAGTTGCTCAGAAACTTTCCAAACGCATATGCCGGCTTCGAAAGCGGTGTCGCCGCCAGAATCTGCCCCACACCTGTGTCGCGGTCGCGTTCCACCGAATTCTTTACGATGTAGAACCCCACGAGCGACACGAAGAACGTCACAGTCAGCGCCACCAGCGTCCCGATCCAAGCCGATGTGAGCACGCCCCGGTAGGAGTCGAACTGCAGCCAGATTTTCCCCGTGGCGGCAAGGTAGCCCAGAAATACCGTGAATAGCAGCGCCAGAAAAAAGCTGTACCGCCGCGTCCGCTCCAGAAAATCCGCCCGCGCAATCGCCGCAATGGATTGCACCGCGCTCACGCCGCCACTCCCGCAACTGCACCGTTCCTCTTCGCCGCCAGCACCGCCAGATACGCATCCTCCAGCGTGGGCTCCAGCGCCCGGGCCGCTCCATTCGGCGCCGCATCCGCCACCACTCGCGCATGTACCCCGTCCGATCGGTGCGCCGTGCTGCTGACCAGATACTTCGTTCGCAACGCCGGCAATTCCCCGCTCGGCGCCACCACTTCCCAGGTCTTCCCTTCCACCCGGGAAAGCAATGCCTCCGGCGCGCCGTGCGCCAGCAGTTGCCCGTGCCCCAGAATCGCAATTTCTGTCGCCACTGCCTCCACATCCGAAACGATATGCGTCGACAGAATCACGATGCGCTCGCCCGATAGCTCCGAAAGCAGATTGCGGAACCGCACCCGCTCTTCCGGATCGAGTCCCGCCGTCGGCTCATCCACAATCAGCAGCTTCGGGTCGTTCAACAGTGCCTGCGCAATGCCAACACGCTGCCGCATCCCTCCCGAATATCCCCCCAGCGGACGCTTCGCCGCATCCGCCAGGTTCACCAGCGCCAGCAACTCCGATATCCGTCGCCGCGCCGCATCCGCCGGAATGCCCTTTACCGCCGCCAGATAATCCAGGAACTCAATCGCGCTCAGATTCGGGTACACGCCAAAATCCTGCGGGAGATAGCCCAGCACCTCGCGTAGCCCATCCGGCTCGTGTGCAATGTCGCTGTCGTTCCACAACACTCGTCCTGCCGACGGCTGCGTGATCGTCGCCAGAATCCGCATCAGCGTCGATTTCCCCGCCCCGTTCGGCCCCAGCAACCCCAGCACTCCCGGCTTTAGCGCCAGATTCACTCCTCGCAGTGCCTGCACTCCGCCTCGATACCTCTTGCTCATTCCCTCGACCAATAGTCGCATGCCGCCTCCGCCACTCTCTTCCCCTGCTCAACTCTTGCCTGTATCCCGATTCGTCCTGTCGCGGGTAACTGCCCAAGGATACGAGCCCTCTGCCCCAAAAGTTTCCCACGCTTGCTTGTGCGCTCGACTCCTCACCGCCTCGCCTGCTTCTTCTGCAAGCAGCCGCGCCGCAACCGCTTCGTCCCGGCCTAAAACCTCTTTCTCTTTTGATTAAGCTATGGTAATATTACTCGTGCGGTAATGCGTCGGTGGACCGGCGCGACGGGCCTCGCTCCAGCCCCTTCGTTCTTTGAAAACTTTAGCACGCGCTGCGGGTGGTAACGCGAAGCGACCATCGCGCGCGAGGTGCCCGGATCACCCCACTCCTAAACCCCTTCCTTTCACAGATCTCCAAACGACCACACCTCTATCCTCCATCGAATGATAGATCTACGAAAAAACAGGGGGGGCCACCGTTTCCCATTCTGGCACTGCAAATTACTTCTTCCCCACGAACCGCAACCGCGCCGTGATCGCTCGGTCTTGCCCACCAGCAAACGTCAGGAAATTCGGCACCGCGCCCAGCGCATCAATGTTGTTTACCACCACGTCCGGATTCCGCCGGTTCAGCGCATTCACCGCCGCCACGCGCACCGCAAAGATATACTTTGAGAACCGGAACGGCTTCTCCAGCGACACCGTCAAGCTGCTGTAGTACGGAAACCGCTCCGACGCTGGTGGCCCAATCAGTTCTTCCTTCTGATTGATCACGTTGAACGGATACCCCGTCCGGTACTCGTAAAAATACGCAAACAACATTCCCCAAATCGGCGTGGGCACGCTGCCCCACGTCACCACTCGATTTGGCGCGTCCCACGCCAATTGCGCCGCCTGCTGCGCCGCAAAATACAGTTGCCCGAAATACGGATCGAGCGCGAAATCGGTGCTGGAATTCGATCGCGTGTACGCGCCAAACAGAATCGTGCCATTTGTAAACAAGTGTTTGGCGCTGACGGTCAGCGCACGATACTTGTCGCGCCGGGCCGCTTCCAGCAGAAACTCCGACCCGATCTGCCCCGGCGTCACCGTCTGAAACATCAGGCCATGGTGCTCGTCGCGCGCCAGTGCGTCCAACGTGATCAATGTGTGCAAGCCGATCTTCTGCTCGTAGCTCGCGTTCGCTATCGCGAAATACGGCATCTTCCAGCCCCCGCCCAGCACGAACTCGCTTACCGCCCCATTCACCACCGGCGTCACGCCATCCGCCGCGTACGTCGTGTCCACCTCATGCTGGTCCATCGTCAACCCGACCTGCGATAGGTTCAGGGGGATCGAGTACATTCCCCAACCCACCGAGAACTTCGACCGGTCATCCGCGAAGGGCATGTAGTTCAACGTCACGCGCGGCTGCGGCAACGCTCTCTCCACGTAGCGATCCAGGTCCAGGCGCAATCCCGACTGCAGGAACAGATGCTTGTTGATGGACCAACTGTCCTGCACGAACATACCTGCCAGCGTGTCAGACACGCTGTACTTCCCCGAGCCTGTGAACTCCGAGAGCCGCACCAGCGTCAGCCCGTCCTGCGCCATCGCCCGAATTTCTGACCGCGACGCATTCTGCTGCAGGTCCACGCTCGACAGGTTCGCTCCTATCGCGATGGTGTGCGTGCCATGCCAATCCAGATTCGCCCGGCTCACCGAGGCAAATCCCTGGTACCGGTGCCCCGTTGTGCGAATCTGTTCCCACCAGTTCCCGCTTGCGCCGTTCACCAGCTGGATATACGCCTCGCTTCCCTGCGGGGTCGTATGCAGGTAGCTTTCGTCCACCGAGATGCCCAGTTGAAACAGCGTCCGCTGCCACCATAGTTGGTCGAGAAAAGATCCGAAAATCCGGTGGGAGTTCTGATCCACGGTCGCCGGCTGCGGCCGCTGTGCATTCAATCCGTTGTTATCACCAAACTCCTGGTTGTATAGGAATTCTCCGTGGATACTGTGATTCGGCGAAACTAGCCACAGCACCCTCGTCAACGAATCCCCGGCATAGTCCGTCTGCTCATTCGGCGCCCCGGGCGGCAGACCTTTGACAATCCCCAGGCTATGCTGCAGGCTCAACGACTCGCTGAACCACAACTTCCCTTTTTCAATCGGACCCGACAAAGAGAATCGCGGGTAAAAACTCCCCAGCTGCACCCCTTGTTGGAGGCTCACGGTGGGTATGAAGTCCACGGCCCCGAACCGCCACTTGTCGTCGCCATCCGGCGTATCGAAGCCCATCACTGCCGCGCCAGGGTGGTAGTATTCCGCTCCCATCCGCCCGGTCTGCACTTCTGCCAACCGTACCGCGTCTACGCTGAATCGCGACGTGAGTTGCCCGCTGACTGGGTCGCCAATCTCGAAGCCATCCAGAAGGAATTGTGTCTGCCCAGACCTGGCACCCACGACGTGCAACAGGTTGAAGTTATCTCGCAAGACTTGCGGCATGATCACGAGGCTTTGCTGCAGCGTGTGCGAGCTCGGCACGGGCACGTCGCGGATCTCCTTCGCGCTCAGATCCTCCGTCTTGGACGCCTGAGCCGGGTCAATCCGCTCGGTTGTTACGCTGACGTCTACCTGCTCTTTCACTTCCTGTTCATAGTTGAGCTCAAACGTGAATTCAGAGCTGACCGCCGATACCTCGATCTTCTGCCCCTCTAGGACGAAGAACCCCTTTTTCTCCACCCGAACCGCGGCTTCCCCCACGGGAAAATCTGGAATTGCGAAAAAGCCCGCATCGTCAGAGACCGCAGCAAAAGTTTGCCCGCCGGCAACCTCAAGTTTTACTTGAGCTCCGCCGACGGGCAATCCGTTCTCATCCACCACGCGCCCTTTGAGCACAACTGCTGGATCCACAGCCCAACTGGCACAGCCCATTACGAGCAGCGCCAACAGGACCGCACAATAAAGGTGAAGCCGCTTTACCGTACCTCCCCCAGAGTGCCGGAAAATGACTTCAAGTATTACTTGAACTTGGCAGCTTACTTCTTCTTACTCTTCTTCGCTGCCTTCTTCTCTTCAACCACGGCTTGCGCCGCTGCCAACCGCGAGATTGGCACGCGGAACGGAGATGCGCTGACGTAGTCCATGCCGATCTGGTGGCAGAACTTGACGCTGTCCGCGTCGCCACCGTGTTCTCCGCAGATGCCGACCTTCAAGTTTGGACGCGTCGACCGCCCTCTTTCGATGCCCCACTTCATCAGCATTCCGACGCCCTTGATGTCCAGCGTCTGGAACGGATCGCCGTGGAACACCGCGGCCTTCTTCTCGTCCACGTAGTCCGGCAGGAAGCGCCCCGCGTCATCTCGCGAGAGCCCCATGGTTGTCTGCGTCAGGTCGTTGGTGCCGAAGCTGAAGAACTCCGCCACCTCTGCGATTTCGTTGGCAAGTAACGCCGCGCGAGGCAACTCGATCATCGTCCCGACCAGGTAGGGCAGCTTCACGCTCGCCTTCTTGATCAAGTCGTCAGCCACTCGGCGCGTGGCGTCCGTCAGGATCCCGAGTTCCTTCTTATCGAGGGTCAGCGGAATCATGATCTCAGGTAATACTTTGACTTTGCTCTTTTGGCACTCGATGGCCGCTTCGATGATCGCCCGCACCTGCATCTCCAGGATCTCAGGATAGGTGATCGACAAACGGCAGCCACGATGGCCGAGCATCGGGTTCGCTTCGTGCAGTTGCTCCACGCGGCGCGCCACGGTCTCCGCGGGAATACCCAGCTCCTTTGCCAGTTCGGCCTGCTTGGCGCGGTCGTGCGGCACGAATTCATGCAGCGGCGGGTCGATCAACCGAATGGTCACCGGAAAACCATCCATCGCCTTGAAGATCCCGACAAAGTCGCGCCGCTGGAACGGCAGCAACTTGTCGAGGGCCTTCACGCGAGATTCCTTGGATTCGGCCAAGATCATTTCCTGAATGGCGCGCTGGCGTTCCGCGCTCTTCTCCGGGAACTCGAAGTCGGTGAAGAACATGTGCTCAGTGCGGCACAGCCCAATTCCCTCTGCGCCGAACTCGATGGCCTTCCGCGCGTCCTGCGGAGTGTCCGCGTTCGTACGCACGCGCAGCCGGCGAATCTCATCCGCCCACTTCATCACCGTCTGATAGGCCTTCGGCAGTTGAGGGGTAACCAACGGCAACTGGTCCGCGTATACGGTGCCTTCGCTGCCGTCCAACGTGAGCCACTCGCCTTCCTTGATGGTCTTGCCCGACTTGGCGTCGGTCATCGACTTGGTTTTGTAGTCGATCGCCAAAGTCTCCGCTCCGACAATGCAGCACTTGCCCCAACCCCGCGCAACCACCGCGGCGTGAGAAGTCTTGCCGCCTGTCGCGGTCAAGATGCCCTGCGCCACCGCCATACCCCCGACGTCCTCGGGGCTGGTTTCGCGCCGGACCAGGATCACCTTCTCGCCATTCTTGGCCCACTCCTCTGCTTCGCCTGCGCTGAACACTACCTTGCCCGCCGCGGCGCCGGGCACTGCATCGATGCCTTGCGTCAGGATCTTCTCTTGCAGTTTCTTCTTGTCGAACTTGCTGTCGATTACGGGATAGAAGAGCCGCTCGATGTCTTCCGGCTTGATGCGGAGCACCGCTTCTTCCTTCGTGATCAGCTTTTCGTTGGCCATGTCCATCGCGATCTTGAAGGTGGCCGCCGGCGTACGCTTGCCGGTACGTGTCTGCAGCATGTACAGAGTGCCTTCTTCGATCGTGAATTCCATGTCCTGCATGTCTTTATAGTGCTTCTCGAGGGTAACGCGCACCTTCTCGAGCTGCGAATATGCCTTTGGCATGAGTTTGGCGAGTTCCGTCAGATGAACCGGAGTGCGGATGCCTGCCACCACGTCTTCGCCCTGCGCGTTGGTCAGGTAGTCGCCGTAGAAGGTCTTCTCACCCGTGCTTGGGTCGCGCGTGAAGCAGACGCCTGTGCCAGAATTGTCGCCGGTGTTACCGAACACCATTTGCACCACGTTGACGGCGGTGCCGAGCAGGCCCGTGATCTTCTCTACCCGGCGGTAGGTTACGGCCTTCTCTGCCATCCAGGAGCCGAATACCGCTCCAATCGCGCCCCACAATTGCTCCATCGGATCATCGGGGAACGGCTTGCCAGCCTGTTGACTGAAATACTCCTTGTACTCGCCAACCAGTTCCTTCCAGCCGCTGGCTGGGACGTCCGTGTCGAGTTTCACGCCGATGCGGTTCTTCATGGCACGCAAACGGTGCTCGAGTTCTTCCTTCGAAAGGCCCATCACCACCGTTGAATACATCTGCACGAAACGGCGATACGCGTCGTACGCAAAGCGCTCATTCTTTGTCACGTCCGCCAGGCCCTGCACGGACTTGTCGTTCAAGCCGAGGTTCAAAATCGTTTCCATCATGCCCGGCATAGAGCGCGCCGAGCCCGAACGCACGCTGACGAGCAACGGGTTCTTGGGATCTCCCAGCTTCTTCTTCGTGACCTTCTCGAGTTTGGCCACGTTGTCCTTGACCTGCTTGGCAAGATCGGCCGGGTACTTCTTGCCGTGTTTATAAAAGTAGTCGCAGGTTTCCGTGGTGATCGTGAAGCCGGCTGGCACCGGCAACCCGATCTTGGTCATCTCCGCCAGGCCTGCGCCCTTCCCGCCCAGCAGATCGCGCCACTCACCGTCACCTTCTGCTTTTCCCGCACCAAAGAAATAGACCCACTTAGTCACGTTGCGCCTCTCTTGTCGTTTGCACCGTTTACTTCGCGCCGCGATTCCCGCACTCAGTTGGGTTTGGAGTGCGCTCCTCCTCGACACGTCCCGCCCGCCGCAGATTGCCCGCAGCAGGCAGGGCAGGCGGCATCTTTCCGAAGAAATCTGCCGCGAAACTCCTTCAAGTCAATCTCAAGTAACACTTTCAATGTCGGCGTGCCGACAATTTCAACCACTGACATTCCGACTTCCGCTCCAAATCAAAATTAAAGCTCCACTTTAACTACTGAACTCCAACGACCGCGCGCTACGTTTGAATCCGCCGCAATTTCCGCACGCAGCATGGAGTTCAAGCGCCACTTGAAATGTCGGCGCGCCGACCATTCCTTGATTTCTCGCACCTGACTTCTTCCATCATTTCCACTGAAGCGAGGGATCCTTTTCGGCCCATCCGCTCAACGACTATTTTTCCTCACCCGCCAGTTCCGAGAAGTCTGCAATCGTCGTGAACTCGCGCAGCAACTCCGCTAGTAGCGCCAACCGGTTCTTGCGCACCGCTTCGTCTTCCGCCATCACCATCACGTCGACGAAGAACTGGTCCACCACTTTTCGCAAACCGGCAATCTCTTCCAGCGCTTCCTGATACTTCCCCGCTCGTTTGTCCTCGCCGACATTCCCCGCAGCTTTTCGGACGGCGGCGTACAACTCTCTCTCCGCGTCCTTCTCGAAGAGGTCCTTGTTCACGTGCTGCAGTTCGCTCTCCGCCGGGTTCGCCTTCTCCAGAATCTTCCGGATTCGCTTGAACGACACCGCGAGCGGCTCGAAGTTCTTCGATTTGCGAATCGACTTCAGCGCCCGCAACCGCTTCTCTACGTCCACCAGGTCGTCTGACCCGGCCCGCAGCACTGCGTTCACTTCGTCGTAGGCGTAACCAGACTCTTCCCGCAACACGAAGCGGGCGCGCTCCAGCAAAAATTCTAATACGTGAGCCTCTTGCTCCGCTGTGACGGATTTACGTGGTGGATGGCTAAGCAAAGCCTTACTTGCCGCGCCAATGGCCAAGGACAGAGATACGTAAACCTTCTTTTCCAGGATGATCTTCACGATGCCCAGGGCCGCCCGGCGGAGCGCAAACGGGTCACTGGAGCCGGTAGGCACGACTCCGACGGAAAAGCACCCGACGATGGAGTCAAGTTTGTCGGCGAGGGCCACGGCGCAGCCGGTCAAGTTCCGCGGGATTGGGTCATCCAGACCCACGGGACGATAGTGGTCGTATACCGCATCGGCCACTTCTTCCGATTCGCCCTGTGCCCGGGCATACAGCCCACCGACCACGCCTTGAAGTTCCGTAAACTCCCGAACCATCTCCGTGGCCAGATCGCATTTCGCCAGCTCGGCGGCTCGGTCCGCATCCGCCACATGAGCTTGCACGATCCCAAGGTTGTACCACTGCTCAGTGAGCCAGCGCGCGATGGAGCGTACCCGCTCGACCTTGTCGAAATAGCTGCCAAGCCGCGACTCGTACGTGACCTTCTGCAGTTTCGGCAGGATGTCGCCGAGCTTGGTCTTTTGATCCGATTCCCAGAAGAAGCGCGCATCCGCAAAGCGCGCGCGCAGCACGCGTTCGTGTCCGGCGCGCACGAGCCCCTTCGTGTCCTCTTCCAGATTGATGACCGCCAGGAAATGCGGCGCCAGTTCCCGGCCCCGCTTCTCCACGGCGAAATACTTCTGGTGGCCTCGCATTACCGTGATCAGAATCTCGTCCGGCAATTCCAGGAACGATGGATCGAAATCACCTTCAATCACGGCCGGGAATTCGTTCAAGTACGTCACGAGTTCCAACAACGCCTCGTCTTGATGGACGTGGTAACCAGTGCGCTTACTGTGCGACGCAAGCTCTTTCGTGATCTTCTCGTGCCGTTGCTCGGGACGGACGATGACTCCGTTTGTGCGCAGTTTCTTCTCGTAATCGGCAAAGTCCTTCACCGCGATCGACGGCTTCCCTAGAAATCGGTGGCCCCGGGTGATGCCGCCTGCCGTAACTCCCCCGAAGGAGAACTTCAGCGGCTTGCCGTCGAGCAGCGCTACAATCCAACGGATCGGCCGGATGAATCGCGCACCCTTCAGTCCAGTCCAAGTCATGGTCTTCGGCCAGGACAGGTCGTGGATGACGCGCGGCAGAATTTCGAACAACAGGTCGTAGGAAGTCCGCCCCAGTTTCGTGACCTTGGCGGCAATGAACTCGCCCTTCGCCGTCTGCACGATTTTCAGTTCGTGAAGCGGCACGTTCTGTTTCTCCGCGAAACTGACAGCGGCACGTGTCGCTGCCCCACCCGTGTCGTAGGCCACGGACTTCGGTGGGCCGGTGACTTCCAACTCCACGTCGGCCTGCTTCGCCACGAGTCCGCGCACCCACGCCGTGAGCCGGCGCGGGCCACCGAAAGTTTCGATCATTACACCTTCGGTCAGGCTTTCGGCTGCAAGATGTTTTTCGAGGATGGTTTTCAGTTCCGCCACGGCGCGTGGCAGCATCCCCGCAGGAATCTCTTCGGCGCCGATTTCGAATAGGAGTTCTACCCGCTTCGTTGCGGCAGCTTTCGAAAGCCTCTTGGCACTCCCCTTCGCAAGGGTGGCGCTCATGCAATCACCTCAGACGCAGTTTCAGTTTGGGAATGCTCGTGCACTTCCACGGTCTTTTTCATACTCGTAACGCATTCCCGAACTTCAAGTAACACTTTAGAAGTCGGCGCGCCGACGCTTTTCAGTCCCCGGACGAATCCGTTCATGCCCGCACCTCGTGACCGGGCTTGCCAGTTCCGCCTGCGGCCGCTCCGCCCTTGGCATCGCTCTTCCCTTCACCTATCTGCGCGAGGTACGCGGCTGCCACACGGCATGCCAGCGTTCTCACGCGCTGCATCAACGCGGCGCGCTCGGTTGTAGAGATCACGCCCCGTGCATCCATCAGGTTGAATAGATGCGAACACTTCAAGCAGTGGTCATACGCCGCTAGCAGCGGATATCGCGCCCGCTCTCTGATACTCCCATCGCCCGGCAGGCTTTTCCACCCGTCGAGCAGCTCCTTCGCTTCCTTCTCGTGTAGCTCGAACTCGGATCGCAGTGCCTTCGCGTCGCTGCGATCGAAGCTGTACACGGAAAGCTGTTGCTCTTCGGCCAGGCGCACTTGCCCATAGGTGATGTCGCCGACCCAGCGGATGTCGTAAACGCTCTCGACGTTCTGCAGAAACGCGCAGATGCGCTCGAGGCCGTAGGTGATCTCGACTGAAATTGGATCGAGGTCGATGCCGCCACTCTGCTGGAAGTAGGTGAACTGTGTGATCTCCAGCCCGTCGAGCAGCACTTGCCACCCGATCCCCCAGGCGCCCAGCGTCGGCGACTCCCAGTTGTCTTCCTCGAAGCGAATGTCGTGTGCCCGCAAATCGATGCCGATTGCCTGGAGACTCTTGAGATAGACCTCCTGGACGTCGGAAGGAGAGGGCTTGAGGAGGACTTGATACTGATAGTGCTTGTAAAGGCGATTGGGGTTCTCGCCGTAGCGGCCGTCCGCGGGACGGCGCGACGGCTGAACGTACCCGACTCGATAGGGCGCGGTGCCGACTACTCGGAGAAACGTCTCTGGACTCATCGTGCCGGCGCCCACTTCCGTGTCGTAGGGCTGCTGAAGGACGCAACCTTGTCCGCCCCAAAACTGCATCAGCTTGAGAATGAGATCTTGAAAGGTGAGTCCCTGCTGTTTCGGCTTTACTTCACGTTTTGCTTTCGCTTTCACAGACGCTCCCGGCACCACTGTCGATCCGCCAAACGCTCAAATTCGAAGTTCAAGTAGAACTTCACCTGTCGGCACGCCGACATTTTCGCTCCCACATTGCCTCACACCGTCTCGAGTAGTTCGCGCGTGCCCAGCTTGCGCTCGCTGTGATGCTCAATCCAATTCAGTGCCGCTTCGCGCAACTCCGTCGCGCCGGGCAAACCTCCGAGCGCGGGGTCCAATTGATCGAGCCGGCCCTTTGCGAACACCTCCGCCAACTGCCGCGCTTCTGCCGATACGGGCTTCATCCCGGGACGCCGATGCTCTTCATCCAACAAACCCGGATGATAGCCGGCCTGGTACGCATTCCCCTTTCCAAGCGGCTTTCCGCACTGGGCGCAAACATCGAAGCGCGGGAGCCATCCCGCGAGCCGCACCGTCCAGAACGCGAAGTAGCTGAGCGGTAAGGCCGATGTGCCCAGCCGTTCAATCTCGCGCGCGGTCAGCAAAATCAGGCGGTACATTGCTTCGCTGACTTCGTGCTCTGGCAGAACCAGTTCCGCCGCCTCGCTCACCAGCGCCAGGCTGGTGCTCAGGCTGTAGTCGCTCTGCGCCTTGTGGAAGGACTCGAGCAACTCTGCCTGCTGAATGCGTACGAGGTCGCGCGTCTCGCGCTCCACATACCAGATCTGCACGTGCGAAAGCACCTCGAGCGTAGACCCGTAGCGGTTCTTGATGCGGCGCGCGCCACCGGCTACACCTCGCATGCGCCCCGAGGAACGACCCAGGAAACTGACCAGGCGATCGGCCTCGCCCAGCGGAAAGGTCTTCAGGATGATGGCTTCCGTTTCGCGGGCAGGCATGCGCAATGTCGACGCGGCTTGCGCAGAGGAGGGTGGAAGAAGTACAGCCACACTCAACGCGAAATACGCGCCAGTGCAGAACCTATTTTTCTACCATAGGCAGTATGCCATAGCAATGAGCGGGTGCGCGACGCTGTGACAAATTCGAGTCAGAAAACTCCTCGGACCTCCCCGGCTTCCCCGTGGTGAGCACCTTTTCGTTTGCTGACCCACGGTGATTCGCGTTACGGTGAAGTACCACACGAGTCGCCCGACTGGAGAACCTTAACGTTGCTTCGATGGATTACCCTCTCCCTCGTCTTTGCGGTTGGCGGATGCAGCAGCACTCCCATCGTGACCTGCTCCTTCTCGGATGATGGCTGGCATTTTTGCCAGGCCGACACGCAGAAAGGTGTGCGGCTCGTGAAGCAGACCAGCGTGCTTTCCTGCCTGCCAGGCAAAACCTGGGGATGGGACGACAAAGGAATCTGGGTCGACCGCGGTTGCGGGGGACAGTTCGCTCTGGACCGCGGTGACATGGCCGCCTACGTTGTATCTGTTCCTCCCCTCCCCCCAACGCTAAAGAGGGTCCACCCGGCCGCAGAAGAGAGTTGCGAGAAGGCGATTGGAAGCAAGGAAGCGAAAAAATTGGTCGACCAATGTCTGCAGGTTTCGCCTGCAACCCATCCGCCGTGCAATGCAGCAAACTCTTGTACGCTCATCAAGGATGAAATCCAGCGGGGCTGCGATCTAATCGGAAGGGACGCTCCAAAATTCTGCGCGGAACGTCAAGAGAAGCCGAGCCCCTCGAGTCCGTGATAGCAAATAAAATTCCAAAATGTCGGCGTGCCGACATCTCAAGTGATACTTTAGCTTCAATGGAAGGCCCTCAACTCGTCATCCGCAGGCTTGATTTGCCAGGAGAGCCAGACTTGATGGGCTCGCCCGACATCTCAAGCATTACTTGAGATTCATTCGGCTTCGATTTTTTGTAACGGTCCGACCTGCTGAGCCTTCGCCTGTGCCTCCAAACACCAGGCAGTTCGCAGCAGCCCGGCTGGGCTACAATGACTGCACCAACCGTTGAGACTCGACTGACCACATGATCCCAATCAAGGACGACAATCCCACACGAACTTTCCCCGTCATCAATTACGCGCTCATCGCGATTAACGTGGTGGTGTTCTTCTATCAAACCACTCTGCCGCCGCACGCGTTCAAGGCTTTTCTGATGGCGAATGCCACGATCCCGGCGAAGATTCCGGCCTTCCTGGCCGGCTACTTGGGATTCAAGATGGCGTTTTATCCGATGTTCACCAGCATGTTTCTGCATGGCGGGCTGATGCACCTGCTGGGGAACATGCTGTTTTTGTACGTTTTCGGGGACAACGTCGAGGATTACTTCGGACACATGGGCTATCTGCTCTTCTATCTGTTTTGTGGTGTGGGCTCGAGTATGGTCCACGTGCTATTCAATTGGCACTCTTCCCTCCCCGCGATTGGGGCGAGTGGGGCGATCAGCGGCGTGATGGGCGCGTACGCGGTGCTGTATCCCCGAGCCAATGTGCTGATGTTGTTCTTCGTATTCCTGATTCCCATCCCCGCTGTGTTCGTGCTCGGATACTGGTTCGTGTTGCAGTTCATCGAGGGCATAGGGATCATGGGCGCGGCGAACACGGGCGGCGTGGCCTTTTGGGCGCACATCGGAGGATTCCTGATCGGACTTGCCATCGCGTGGATGGTCAAGAAGTCCTAGCGCCACGGCCCCGAACCCGCACTGCGCCAGTTTCCCAAGACACCATGGACTCGAGTAGCGAGGCGATTTGCCGTCGGGCCATTGCTCGCCCTGTCTGCGACTGGTTAGCCGTGCAGGAAGTTTTTGAGGAGATGCAGGACCCCTTGCCAGCCGGAACCGTAATCCTTGCGGGATTCGGGTTCGTTCGCAAGAGCGCTGTGCGTAACCCGGACGAGCGTACCCGAGCTGGTTGGGGTAAGTTCCCAACGAACGATCGTGGTGTGCTTCGGATCTTTGTGCCAGTTGGCGGACCAACTCCAGACCAGCAGGCGCGGCAGATCGATCTCCAAGACCTCGCCGTGGCAGTCGAATACTACCTCCCCGTTCTGCTTAAGCTGCTCGGTGATGGGACCAAAGTCTCGATTCCCTTTCGGCGTGCAGGCGTAGTGGTAGTGCCCGCCTTTGCGCGCGTCCATAGTGAATGTCGAAAGATCAACCGAGGGCTCGCTTCCCCACCAGGTGAAAAGCTGCTTCTCATCGGTGAGGGCTTGGAAGACCCGCTCGGGAGGAGCGGCAATTTCGAGCTCGACAATGACGGCGTCTTCGGTGGTGACGAACTTCGGTTTGGGTGCGGTCATGCAGATTCTCCTATTGAGGATCGGAATGCTTATGACGGGAAACGGAACTCGTGCGCTCGGGAGCCTCCACGAACGATTTGAGACTGGCGAGTTTGCCCGACCAGAAGAGGCGGTAGTCGTTCAGCCAGTGATCAATCGAGCGTAAGGGCTCGGCGTCCAACTGGTAGTACCGGTGGCGGCCGACACGGCGTTCGCGCACCAGGCGCGCACGGCGGAGAAGCCTTAGGTGTTTGGAGATAGCGGGCCGGGAGACGGGAAAGGCGCTGGCAATCTGACCTGCGGGCTGGTGTCCTTGCCGGAGAAGGTCGAGAACGGCACGGCGAGTCGGATCGGCAAGGGCGCGAAAGACGGCGTCTTGAGAATGCGTAACCGGACGGTTTCTCATATTCCGTAACTCTATGGTTACGCATTGCCAATGTCAAGGAAAGAACTGGGCGGTCAGGCGTGTTTGGCGATGTGGTTCAGCACGTACTCGGAGACTTGCGCGGTGTTGTGGGCGCCGTGAAGGTCGGGAGTCGTGACGTTATCGAGCAAGGCAGATTTCACCGCGCCTTTCAACGATGCGGCTTCGGTGTGCCAGCCGAGGAAATCAAGGAGCATACCGGCCGCCAGGACTGAGCCGAAGGGGTTGGCAATTCCCTTCCCGGCAATGTTGGGGGCCGAGCCGTGAACGGGCTCGAACAGCGACGTGCCACCGGGATGAATGTTGCCGGAAGGGGCGAGGCCGAGTCCGCCGGCGAGTTCGGCGGAGAGGTCGGAGATGATGTCGCCGAAAAGATTGTTGGTCACGATGACATCGAACTGGCGAGGGTCGCGCACCAACTCCATAGCAAGGGTGTCGATGTAGAGGTGGCGGGCTTCGATATCGGGATATTCGCCGCGGACGAATTTGAAGACCCGTTGGTAGAGATCGCCGGCAAAGGTCATGGCGTTGGATTTGTCGGACATGCAGAGGCGTTTCAGCTTGTGCTCGCGCGCGTAGTCGAAGGCGTAGCGGATGATGCGCTCCACACCTTTGCGGGAGTTGATGTCTTCCTGCGTCGCGATTTCGTCCGGAGTTCCTTTCTTGAAGAAGCCGCCGGCGCCGACATAGATGCCTTCGGTGTTTTCCCGAAAGACGATCAGTCGAATATCGTTGCAGACGCGATCTTTCAGCGGAGTGAAGCGCTCGTGGAAGAGTTCCGTGGGACGGGCGTTGACGAACAGATCGAGTTTGAATCGAAGGCCAAGGAGGATGTCGGCAGCGTGCTGATTGGAGGGGACGCGCGGGTCGCCAAGCGCGCCAAACAGAATGGCGTCGAATTCCCTCCCAAGCATTTCGACCGCCCCTTCCGGGAGGGACACATGTTCGCGAAGATATTTGTCGGCAGACCAGTCGAACTCGACAAATTCGATGGGACAGTGACGCTTGGCAGTCGCAGCTTTGATCGCCGCGACACCAACTGGCGTGACTTCTTTTCCGATGCCGTCGCCGGGGATAACGGCGATGCGGGCGTTGGGACCGCCTGAACGGAGAGGGATGTTGGACATGAAGGAAAGGTAACAAAGAAGCGGGAAAAGGTGCAAAGGGTGAAAAGGTAATGAATCGAGTTTTGACCGACGCGATTAGGAACATGCCAGAAGGCACTGCGGGGAGCGCCGGTGTCACCTTCAGGGGTGACGCTGCGCCAGCATCAGGCTGGCCGGGCCAGGTAGCCGGACGTGACGGATATTCGTAAGGTATGCTTCGGCCAGCCAGGTGGTGTATTCGGGCTCGCTGTAGCTGGCCCCGGCGCGTGTACCCACCAGCATGTTCAAGGAAAAGAGAGCGGCGAAGCTGGGAGCCGTCTTCTCGGCATCGAGAACGAAATCTTGGATGACCAGGAAGCCGCCTGGGGCGAGGGCTTGCGCGGCGCGTTGAATGAGCCCACGGTTCTCCTTGACAGAGAACATGTGGCAGATGGCGGAGATCAGAATAAGGTCGAAGTTTTCCCCGAGGGCAGCGGTAAGCATGTCGCCGGCGCGGGCGGAGATGCGGTCGGAGAGATCCGCTTTACGAATGTATTCCTGCGTAAGTGGAACGACTTCGGGCAGGTCGAGAATTTCAGAGTGAAGTCCGTCGTGCGCCCGGACGAAAGCGATGGAGTAGGCCGCAGAGCCCCCACCGAGATCAAGCATCCGGCGGAAACCGGAATGGGCGTTGGTGACGGCCTTGACGACAGCCCCGGCGCGCTCATTGGCATTGCGATCCATCGCCGCGATGAAGGCGATGACGCCCTCGGCGGTGCGAGCGCGATGCGCAACGGCGGTGCCGGCGTTGACCGCGTCGGTGAGCGTGCTCCACGTGTGCCAGAGATTGGCGGTATGCAGAAGAGCGGGGCGCGCGTTGTCAGGCGAGCCGGTGACGAAGAAGCGGGCGCTGCTGGGCGTGTTGTAATAGGTCGATTTCTGTTTTTCGAGGTAATTCAAACTCACGAGCACGTTGAGGAGCATTTCCGTGGCGCGCGGGTCGCTGCGGAGCCGGTTGGCCAGATGCGCGGACGACGCACCATTGGCGACCGCGGTAAACAGGTCGAGTTCCAGCGCGGTGAGAATGGCCCGGGCGGGCATGAAGGCGCGCACAGCTTCGTTGATAGAGTCGGGAAGAAGTCCGGCGCGATCCCGGGCTTCAAGCATGGAACGGTATTGCCTGCGATGCTCGATGGCCATGGATTTGATCGCAACGGGATCATCCCAGACGAGGCGCGAGACCGGCTGGCGGTCGCGAAGGTGAGAAGAAACAATTTCCCGAATGTCGACGGGGCGGACGTTGCGATAGTAAACAGGCCCCGGATACACGATAAGGATCGGGCCTTCGTCGCAGAGGCCTAGGCAACCGCACGTGGTGACTTGGACTTCAGGGTCGAGCCCTTGCGAGGCAAGTTCAGCTTCGAGGGCGCCCAGAAGTTCGAAGGAACCGTTGTTGGGACACGACGGAACACCCTCAGGCTTGGCCTGAGTGCAAACGAACAGGTGGAAGCGAAATGGTTCCATAACGCGCTCCTCTGTGCCCAGTGGAGCGCCCGGACCGGAGTGGCCTGATGACCCTATGTTAGGAAAAGGGCACGGGAAGAGGCGGTAACGCGCGTCACAGGGGTTGGGTAGGGGTGGAAGGGGTTCTGTCGGTGGCTTAAGTCGGCCCCCACGGCCGAACCCGCTAACGCAGCAAGGAGTAGAGAAGATTTTTCCAGCGGGCGTTATCGATGGTCCAGTCGATCCGGGCTTTGCGCTGGGTGGAGAGGTGGTGGGGCCAGAGGTGGCGGTTGCGTTCGTCGTGAACGACGTTGAGGCGATCGACGACAGTCATGCCGCGTGTGAGTTCGGATTGTGTCTCGATGTCAAGGAAATGATCGGAGTGCACGGTAACGATAGTGGGATCGATGGCAATGGCCATCGCAACGGGATCCGGAAGAGAGAGGCCGTGTTCGCCGGTTTGCTGGCCGAAAGCGGCTATGGCGCGAGTGTTGCACTCGATGGCGAACGTGGCGATGGGATTCTTGTACGAGAGGACTTGCTGGATTTCGACGGGATCGAGCACGGCGCCGCCGCGGCAAAGATGCCAGCCAACAAGTTCGATCGGAAGTTCGCTGCGGACTACGCTCTGAGCAGCTTCAGGATCGCACCAGACGTTGTACTCGGCGGCCGGCGTGACGTTGCCTTCGCAACAGGGATTGCCTCCCATGATGATGAACCGGGACACCTTCCGGGCCAGATCGGGGCGCAACTCGAGCGCAAGCGCGATATTGGTGAGCGGGCCGATCGTGACGATGACGATGCCAGGATTCGCTTCCACGGTCTGGATGATGGCGTCCACGCCGTGCGTCTTTTCAGGAGTGCGATGAGCGGGAGCATAGCCGCGATCGGAAAGGCCGTCTTTCCCGTGAAACCAGTCCGCGGGCGCGTGGGGACGGGTAAGCGGCTTGGCGGCGCCAGCGTAGACCGGCGTCGTGGAATTGCAGAGTTCGGTAACGTAGAGGGCGTTACGCGCGGCCTGCTCCACGGCAACATTGCCGGCGACGGCGGTGATGGCGCGAACATCGATGTGGGGATGGCGCAGCGCCATGATGAGCGCAACGGCGTCGTCGGAAGCGGTGTCGGTGTCGATGAGAATGGGGAGCTTGTGAGACATGAAAGAAGAAGGATAGCAGAGGAAGCAAGGTGAAACGCTCAGGGTTGATGCGGAGTCGGCAGTTCGAGGCAGCCCACGGTGAAGGCAAACGGAAAGGGACAGGGCCGCCAGGGGCCGGAGTGCCAGCCTTGGTCGGCTGCGGTCATGATCTGAGTAAGGCTGCTCCATTCGGAGAGACGAGGGGAAGGAGAATCGGAGCGGCACCACCAGAGGCCGGTCGTTGGTGGCGGAGCGGATTGCGTGAGGTGAACGCGCGAGAATACGGCCTCGAAATGGTTGCGGTGTGGGATAACCGCGAAGTCGAAAAGCTTGAGCTCGGGCGCGGCAAACGGTAAATGCTTCGACCAGCGGATGCCGTCTTCGCTTTCAGCGTAACCGTGGATGAGGTAGTCGTCGAGATTCGAACCCGCGACATACCAGAGTTTCCACTTACCGTCGTGAAACAGGAGATTCGGTTCGTAGACACTTCCTTTCTCCCAAAGCTCGCTGGCGACGAAGAACGGGGCAGGCTGATCGATCCAGCTAGTTCCATCCCATTCGAGAAAACCAATGGCATACGGTCCCCAGAGACGATCGGAAGAGCCTGCGTAGTAGATGCGCTCCACCCATTCGCGGCGCTGCGGGTTCCAACCTTTGACGTAGGCGGGACAGTGACGGCCACCGCTGAGATCCCATGTGCGGCTGCGGTCGTTGCCGGAGAGCAGGGCGATTTTAGAAGAATCGCGGGGATCCGGTGTGATCGTCCAGCCCGAAGCGAAGAGAGGGGCGCTGTGGGGCAAACACGCGCTGAAGAGATGCGTGGAGGGAGAAGAAGCATCTTGTCCCGCGAGATACATCCACCATCGGCCGTCGCGAAAAGTGAGGGTTGCATCAGTGAGCTCGACGACATTGGTGAGCGGAGAAAAGCCGTCGGCGGGATCGAAGACTCTGGTTTCGCGGGTGGGTGGCACAGGGCTTAGTCCGGCGAGACGGAGATGGTGCCGCGATAGGACTGCGCGAATTCGTGGAACACAGCCAGAGAGCTCGTGAAAAGTGGTTCTTCCTTGGCGCTGAGGACGAGCGTCCACACACGGCCGACATCAGGGATATAGATCACTTGTTCAAAGGAATTCGTCTTTTCGCCGCTCCGAAAGGTGATCACGGAGGCCCGGAGTTGCATTTGGGGCAACTCGAGGGGTTGTTCGCGCCGGACAATTGCGTTTTTGTATTTGCTGTTGAAATTCGAGATGTCGGACTCGATATAGCTCTGGAGGTCCTTCGCTCCCGCTTTCGAGCTGATTGGGGCGGAAGCGATGTAGATGCAGACCCGGGGATTCTGACCGGACGCCTCGGGGACAAAATAGGCCGCGCCGGCGCCGTCCGCGCGGATCCAACCCTTCGGCGTGGTGAGCGCAAGAAGGCCGTCATCGGTGGCGATGATTTCGGGTGGGGCGGGGGAATCGGCAGCCTTCTGCTGCGCCCGCAGGAAGGCAGGGGACGTGCACACAACGAACAGAACGAGAAAAGAAGCGCGTTGGCGTGCGTGGCAAAGGTCGCGATTCAAGCAGAAGCCAAGAATTCCCATATTGGTCCCGTCAAAAGTTTACGCATTGCACGAAAAACTGGGAAGGGTTACGTGAGAAGTTCCGAGCCTAACCTTTCACGCAGACTACCTGCCGCAGGGTGTGGACGATTTCGACCAAGTCCGATTGGGCCGCCATGACCGCTTCGATCGGCTTGTAGGCGGCGGGCGTTTCGTCGATGACGTCTTTGTCTTTGCGGCACTCCACGCCTTCGGTCATGCGTATGTGATCGGCCACCGTGAAGCGACGCTTGGCTTCACCGCGGGACATGGCGCGTCCCGCGCCGTGAGAACAGCTCATGAACGATTCCGGATTGCCTTTGCCGCGCACGATGCAGGAACGCGCGCCCATGCTGCCAGGGATGATGCCCATGTCGCCGGACCGCGCGCGAACGGCGCCTTTGCGGGTGACGAAAATGTTGCGGCCATAGTGCTCTTCGCGCGCCACGTAGTTATGATGGCAGTTGATGGCCTTGAGCTCGGCAGAAAACGGCCGGACCTCGCCGGAATCGCGCACTGCGGCAACAATCTGGCGCATCATCAGTTCGCGATTGACGCGGGCGAAGTCTTGCGCCCATTCCACCGCTTCGACGTAATCGTAGAAATGCTCGGAGCCTTCGGAAAAGTAGGCCAAGTCCTTGTCGGGAAGATTGGCGATCTGCCTCTCCATATCTTTGCGGGCCAGTTCGATAAAATAGCTGCCCATGCGGTTGCCGACGCCGCGCGAGCCGGAATGCAGCATCAACCAGACGCGCTCGGACTCGTCGAGGCAGACTTCGATGAAGTGGTTGCCCGTGCCGAGCGTGCCGAGATGGTTGGCGTGATTGCCGCGATCGAGTTTCGGATGCTTTTCGAGGATGGCCTCGTAGCGCGGTTTTAGATCGAGCCATGCGTTTTCGTTGTCGGGCGGGATGATGTTCCACGCACCGGCGTCGCCTCGCCCGCCGTGATGTGTACGGCCGTGCGGCACGGCGGCTTCGATGGCGGTGCGGATGGCGTGAAGGCTGTCCGGGAGTTCGCGCGCATTGAGATCGGTTTGAACGGCCATCATGCCGCAACCAATATCGACACCGACAGCGGCGGGAATGATCGCGCCTTTCGTGGGGATCACGCTGCCGACGGTGGCTCCGATGCCCCAATGTACGTCGGGCATGGCCGCGACCCATCTATAAATGAAAGGGAGTTTGGCAACGTTGAGGAGTTGCTGGCGAGCCTGGTCTTCGAGAGGCACGCCCTTGGTCCAGGCTTTGATGGGGACGCCGTTCTCCGTCGTGATCACGTTGTAGAGAGTGTCGGGCACGGGAGTATTTGAGACCCGCCGCTGGAGGGCCTACTTCTTCTTCGAGGACTTGGACTTCTTGGAGTCCTTCGCTTTTGGTTTCTTGCCGGGACGGCCATGCAGGGCTAGTTCTTTGGCAGCGTCGATTTTGTGTTGCTCGAGTTCTTCTCGAAGCCCTTCGTCGCTCAGATCCAGCGGGTGGGAGTGCTCCCAGTCGTGGTGAACGATTTCGCGCAGGCGCTCCACAACTTCGGGATTGTGGACTTCGATGGCAAGTTCGCGCCGCGAATCGAAACTGCCGGGGGCGAGGTTGATAGACCCGATGATGGCTCGCGTATGATCCGCCAGGAGCATTTTGCCGTGCAGCTTGAGGTGCTTCAGTTTGTGAACCTTGACACCCACGTCGTCCAGGATGCGCAGGCCACCCACGCCTTCGGTCAGCTTTTCCTTCTTCAGCTTGTGCGGCGGCCGTGCCATGACGTGCACTTTTACGCCGCGCTCCTTGGCCCGAACGAGGCGTTCGATGATGACCTGGTCCTGATAACGTTCGTTCTGAACAAACAGGGTGTGTTTGGCGTTATCAATGAAGCTGGCGATGCGATCGCGGCCGTTCCCATTGCACCAGATCAGCAGAGTCTTCGCATCAACAGAGAAGGGTCTGCGGAGCCAGTCCTGCTCGAAGCAGTCGATCACTTCTTTGACTTCGTCGGGATTGGTCGTGACGATCGCATAGTCTCGCGTCTCCGTCAGGTTTTTCAGGTCCCAATTGAGGGATTGCACGAATGCGGTCTCGTCATCGACAACCATGGATTTTTCGTGCGTGACGTCGAAGTCGGGATTGGAATCGATCACTTCGACACCGGCGGCCTTGAGTTTCTTGTATGTGGCCTTGTTTTCCGATTCACCGGAGCGCCGTGCAGGATTGAGCATGACGCGAACGTGCAGGCCCCGTTTTTTCGCATCGACGACAGCATTGATGAGATCCGGGTCGGAAAAGAGAAACATTTTCACCCGCAGCGATTTCTTGGCATTGCGAACGGCATCGAGGAAGGGCCTGGACGTGTCGTCGGGGAGAACGATCAGGGAATGATGCGGCATTGAGCCTCCGAGCAATATGGGATGAGGATAGCACGGAGAAAGTGGCGAGTGCCCCTTCGTCCCGCGACGCGGCGGGACGAGACAGACGAAGCAGAGGTCGTCACCCCGCTCAGAAACACGAGTTCCGGAGGTTGAGGGCCTGAGCTCAGGAGTTCAAGAGGTGAGCGGGAAAGAGGGGAGCGGGGAGATAGCGAGAGGCGTAGTAGTGGACTCGGGAAACTGCGTGTGGTACAGGTCGGCGTAGAGGCCGTTGTTGGCGAGGAGTTCGTCGTGCGTTCCTTGTTCGACCAGCAGACCATCCTTGAGCACGATGATCTTGTTGGCGCTGCGGATGGTCGAGAGTCGGTGAGCGATGGTGATGACCGTGCGGCCTTTCATCAGATTCTGCAGCGCCTCCATCACGGTCTTTTCAGATTCCGTGTCCAGCGCTGCCGTCGGCTCATCGAGGATGAGGATAGGGTTGTTGCGAATGATCGCGCGGGCAATGCCGATGCGTTGACGCTGGCCTCCAGAGAGCGTGTCGCCCCGATCACCAACAAGAGTGTCGTAGCCGTGTGGCATCTTGGAAATGAACTCGTCCGCATTCGCGAGTTTGGCGGCGGCGACAATCTCGTCGCGCGTTGCACTTCCCTTCCCGTAGGCGATGTTGTCAGCCACGGTGCCGCGGAACAGGACGGTCTCCTGAAGGACGTAGGCAATCTGGCTCCGAAGTCCACTGATGGTGAGGTCGCGGACGTCGTTGCCGTCGATGGCAACGGAGCCTGAGCCCGGATCGTAGAAGCGCGGGATAAGGCTGACGATCGTAGACTTGCCGCTGCCGGTGGGACCTACCAGGCCCACCATCTGACCCGCTTCAATCTGGAAACTGACTCCCTTGAGAATCAGCGCGTCGTTGCTGTAGCCAAAGGCTACGTTGTGGAATGTGATTTCGCCCTTGAAGGGATCGGGTGTCCGCGCGTCGGGCTTTTCCGGGATCACGTCGCCGTCTTCAAGGATGGCTCGGACGCGGTCTACGCCGACGGCGGTCTGAGCAATGGCGTTCGTCATCGTGGCGAGGTCTTTTACGGGCTTGAAGAACTGCGCGAGATAGGAAAGGAAAACCGTCAACTCGCCGGCCGTCATGGTGCCGCGCAGGATGAGGGACGAACTCCGCCAGAGGACCAACGCGGTGCAGCCGGCCACGACCATATTCACCGTTGGCGAAAGCAGAGCCTTCACGCGGCGCGCCTTCAGGGCGGCTTCGACGGATGCTTTGGATACTTGGGAGAGTTCCTGCTGTTCGAAATCCTGGCGGCCGAACGCCTTGATGACCTTCATGGACTCGAGGCCCTGCTGGACGACAGCCACGATATTGGATTGCTCCTTACGCACTTCTTTCTGCGCTTTTTTGACCGCTTTCTTGAAACGCGAGATCAAGAGAAGCATGAAGGGCGTGATGCCAACGGCGATCAGCGTAAAGTCCCAATTGAGGGTGAACATCACGGCCACCATGGCCAGGATGGTGAGGAGATCAACAAGGATGCCGAGGGTGTCGGACGAAGCAAAGGACTGGATGGTCTGGACGTCAGTGGTAATGGTGGAAAGGAGAGTGCCGAGGTCGTGGGTGCTGTAGTAGCCGAGAGACAGATGCTGCAGATGATCGTAGGTGCGGAGTCGAAGATCATTGGCCACCCACTGGCCAACGCTGGTCGTGTAGTAGTTGGCGACGTAGGAGGCAACCGCCCCGATGAGCGCGAAGACGATGAGAGCGATCGCGGAGGCGGCGGCAATCTCCATTTTGCTGGAGCCAGAGAAGAACACGTGCAGGATGGATTCGAAACGCGGAGAAAGCTTGTGCTGGCCGACAACGTTGTCGAGCACGATTTTCAAAGGCCAGGGAGCCGCCACCGACGCCGCCATCTGCAGGAGCATCGCGAGGAGAATCAGGACCAGTGAACCGCGATACGGCTTCAGAAGGCTCCAGATGAGAGAAAACACGCACGCTCCTCGCTTATGAACAGAAAGATAGCAGGAACAAGTGGCTAGTGGCTAGTAGGCAGAGACGCATCCACCGCTCGTCAGAAGCGCGACGCGAAGGGTGCCTGGGAAGGTGTCATCGACAAAACGGGACAATTAGTTGGGGGAGGGGGCGTTGGGGTCAGCGGGCACTACGGGTTTGGAAATTTTTTGGCCGGTGTCCACGCTAAACAGGCGATAGTCGACGTAAGAGTGCTGTTCGAGGAACTCCTTATTCCGGTAGCGGACGTTGATCATCACGAATCGCGGAAGCCAAAGCTGGTCCGCATGAGATGTGAACGTGACCGAACCGTAGTCCACCGACTGATGCTCGAGATCGAGAACGTCCGGGATCGGCCGGGCAAGGTCGGTGTCGATATGCAGGATCTGGAACGAGTCCCGATCCACGAAAGCTGTGCCCTTCAGAAGAATGTCGTAAGACATATGAGCGGCGCGGAACTCGCTCATGGTATTGGGCACATCCGAGCGCTGCTCAAAGGTGATTTCGTAAACGGGAGTATTGTGCCAGTAGGTGAGGCCCTTGCAGTCCATTCGAAACTCATTCAGGTGTATTGGATGGAAGATGAGCACGAGGGCTACGGAACCGGTCGCACTGATGTGACCCGGAAAGCTGGTCATGCCCGCCATACCATTGCGGTATTCCTCGACCGACAGGAAGCCGTTCTCCTGAGGCTGGATGACCGCGACATAGCTGACCTTGGCCTTGGCGTCTTCTTCAAACTTGCCTTTGCGATTGCGCCGCTCGAACTCCATTGATTCCGTGGCCGTGATGCGATTGATGCTGTCGACGAACTGTTGCACGTGCGCCGAGATATGGGGGATGACCTCGTCGGCGGAGCAGGTGCCGACGAAAGGTTGAGCAGTGGCAGGCTCTGCTGCCGCCGCCGGACCGGGGATGTCAGCCGAAGAAGCGCGCATAGCGGCGTGACTAACGTCAGAATCTGCTTCGGTTGCCGCCGCAGAACCCGGCGACGAAGGCGTGGCGGGCGCTACGGCCACGCCGCCAGAGGAAGGACCGACGGCGGAAGCCGGTCCGACCAAAGAGCCAGACAGTCCCAAGGTCGCGGAGTCGAGATTCAGGGTAAGCGGAAAAACGCGATCGACGATGAGAGAAAGCCTAACTTTTTGGCCGGGGGAGAGGGGTACGTCGAGTTGAGCGGCATCCCGCGACGGGGCGGTAACGCTGACGCGGTACATCCCAGGAGGAAGATTCGGGAAATCGACCTTGGACGGCTTGTCGGACGTGGCGGAGAGATCGGACTCCAGAACGGGCGAGTGGACTTGGATCGTGGCGGGAAAATCGGCTTTGGCCCGTCCAAAAGTCTGCACGTCAATCGTGATGGAAGCCAATCCGTTGGCAGAAGGCGCATCCGATTGTGCAGGCTGCGACAAACCAGGCACCAACAGAAGCAGCGCAAGCGCCGGGACCCGGAGCGATAGTACTACTGCCACGACCCCCTCCCCCATCTACACCGGAAAATCGCTTTTCCGGGGGGCGTAAGCCAACGGAAATCCTGACCGGCAGTGTACACCCCTGAAGCTGGAATGGCTACCCCGCGGTTGGATGCTCGCCAGTTGCGTGGCATGATATTGCGGTGACGGAGGCAGTTCGATGAGAAAAGATGCGTTGCTAGCGGGAGGGATTGTGGCTGCGGCCGCAGTTCTGGCGGTTCTGACCGAAGCGCAAGCGCCTCCCGGACCAATTACCACGCCCAATGTGCAAGTGGCGCCGACGGTAGCGGCGCTCGCGGCGAATCCCGCGCCGAGTCCGAAGGCTAAGAATCAGGCCCAGAAGACGACTATCGGTAGCCCCGCAGCGTCGGTGAAGGCGTCGGGCCCGTCGGCGTATTGGACGGACATGGTCGATGTCGACGGAGACGGCGTCGAAGAAGACAACCAGTTTCTGTTCGATAAGAACCGCGGGATGCTGTACACCTATCGGAACGACAAGTTTCAATGCGCCGATGGAACGCCGCAGCGTGGAGACGTCCTGATGGGCATTTACGTCCAAGGAAATACGGCAGGAAGGCCGTCGGGATCCGGATGGTTTGTGGTGGCCGTGAATGCTGGCCAGTGTGGAGAAAAGAAAGCAGGATTGTTTGGGTGCCGGTTTGAGGCGAGTGGAAAACCGACGACGTGTGGAACAGCCAAGGTGAAAGAAGAGTCGGGGGAAGTGGACTTGACGATCGTCAAGAAGTAGCTTCGCGAATGATTCATGGAAAACGGAGATGGCCAGTGAAGAACAAAGGATTGCTGTGTGCCTGTTTGGGTTGGACCATGCTGGGCGGGTTGGCAACCGCGCAGGACAAGCCTCTGCACGGCGTAGCCCTGAGCGACATGGACCGGAAAGTGTCACCGTGCAATGACTTCTTTGAGTATGCCAATGGCTCGTGGCGGGCGAACAATCCGATTCCACCTTCGATGGTGAGATGGAGCCGCAGATGGCAATCGGGTGAGACCAACAAAGATGTGCTGCACGGGATTCTGGACGAAGCCGCGGCAAACGCGTCGAAAGCCGCGCCGGGATCGACGGACCAGTTGATTGGCGATTTTTACGGGTCGTGCATGAACGAGGCGGCGATCAACAAGCAGGGTACGAAGCCGGTGGCGAGCGATCTGGCGCTGATTGAATCCATGAAAACGAAGGCGGACCTACAGGATGTGATCACGCATTTGAATCAGGATTTGATCATGGTTCCCTTTCCGTTCGGATCCAGCCAGGATCCCCACAATCCAACACAGGTGATCGCGGACGTGATAGCCGGAGGACTCGGGCTGCCGGACCGCGACTACTACTTCAAGGAGGACGAGAAGGCCAAGGAGACTCGCAAGAAGTACCTGGCCCATGTGGCCGCAACGCTGGAACTGGCAGGAATGAGCAAGTCAGACGCGGACAAGGCGGCGGCAACGGTACTGAAGATGGAGACGGGGTTTGCCGGGGCATCGCTGACCAACGTGGAATTGCGCGACCCATACGCCACCGACCATAAGATGACCTTGGAAGAAGTGCAGAAGCTGACGCCGGCATTCGACTGGAAGCGCTACTTCGACGCGATGCAGGTCGATCCAAAAGTGGCGATCAATGTGGATCAGCCGAAGTTCATGGCCGAACTGCAGCGGCAGATCCAGCAGACGCCGCTGCCGGACTGGAAAGTGTACTTGGAGTGGCATGTGTTGCGCGCCGCATCGCCGTCACTCTCCGACGCATTTGTGAATGAAGACTTCGCGTTCTATCAGGCGTATTTGAATGGTGCCAAGGAGATGAAGCCCCGCTGGAAGCGCTGCGCGGAAGCGACGGACCAGGGGCTGGGCGAGGCGCTCGGAAAGAAGTATGTCGAGAAAACGTTCCCGCCGGAAGCCAAGGCGCGAATCCAGGAGATGGTGAAGAACATTCTGCTGGCGTTGCGCGAAGATATCCAAACCGTGGATTGGATGAGTGAACAGACCAAATTGAAGGCCATGGCGAAGCTGGATACCTTCAATCCCAAGGTCGGCTACCCGGACAAATGGAAGGACTACAGCAGCGTAAAGATCACGGCGGAATCCTACTGGCAGAACGAGGTCGAAGCGAGGAAGTTTGCGGTTCGCGACGATCTTCAGCAAATCGGGAAGCCCGTGGACCGCGGGAAGTGGGGCATGACCACGCCCACCTCGAACGCCTATTACAACCCCCTGCTGAACGAGATTGTGTTTCCGGCGGGAATCTTGGTGCCGCCCATGTTCGATATCACTGCGACAGACGCGGTGAATTACGGCTCCATCGGGCCGGTGATCGGACACGAGATTTCCCACGGCTTCGATGATGAAGGCGCGCAGTTTGACGCGAAAGGTAAATTGGAGAATTGGTGGACCCAGGACGACTACGAGAAGTTTAAGAAGCGCGGCGCGTGCATCGCGAAGCAATTTGACGGATATACGGTAGAAGGAGGATTGCCCGAAAACGGAAAGCTGGTCGAAGGTGAGAGCATCGGCGATCTGGGAGGAGTGAAGCTGGCATTTCGCGCCTTCCAAAAGTCAATGGAAGGCAAGCCTCGGCCGGTGAATCTCGATGGGTTCACCCCGGAGCAGCAGTTCTTTATCGCCTGGGGACAGGCGCGGGGCGACGCCATTCGCGCGGAGGCACAGCGGCAGATGGTGCTGACCGATCCTCATCCGATCGGGAAATATCGCGTGATCGGGCCGCTGAGTAATATGCCGGAGTTTCAGAAGGCCTTCGCGTGCAAGGCGGGCGATCCGATGGTACGGCCGGAAGCGGACCGGTGCGAGGTGTGGTAGCAGCGAAACAAGAGAACACTTAACGACGAGTAAGAGAATGGGACGCCGCTCGCGGAGGCAATTCGCGGGCGGCGTTTTTTTTTGTTGAGCAAGCGCCCACCCTTTGCGCGAATCTGCCGCAAAGGATGGGACACCTTCCTGATATTGGCCCAACCGTGGGTCAGTTCTGAGGTTTGGCCGGCGTGACGGGCTTGGGTTGTGGCTTGGGTGCCGTCGTCGTGGCGGCCGGCTTCTTCGCCGCTTCCGCCGCGGCGCCGATCAAGTAGGCAGTGCGGATGGTATCCAGCTTGGGCCACTTCTGCGCGATGTACGCTTCCCCTCCCTTTTCCATCGGTTGCTGATCCATGCCCGCGGAGTCGCCGTACTGGTCGTACATCATTTCGACCACGTTCATGCCCTTGTCGTCGACCGCACCGAAGGGAGCGAAGCCCTGCGAGTTGAGCGACGCGGAGTTGTCCTTCAGATTGATAAAGATTTCGACGGTGCGGGAATTGGGCATCCCGGTCTTGGCGAAAACGAGCGTGCCTTTGGTGTTGTTCTGGGTGCGCGGCTCGTCTTGAATGGTGGCGTGCTGCCAGGCAGCGGTGACCGCGGGATACGCGCTGATGCCGAACTGAACGACGAAGTTCGGTACGACACGGAAGAAGCGCGCGCCGTCGTAATAGTGGTGCTTGACCAGGTTGTAGAAGCGGTCTGCGGCGAGAGGCGCCCATGCACGCGTGACACTCACGGTGAAATCGCCGCGGGTGGTTTCGAATTTGACTTGGTACGTATCTGGAGCCTTCTCCTTGAGGAGCGCGGGCTTCAGCAGAGCGCGGTCATAGGAAGGCTTGGGCGCGGTTGATTTTGCCGCCGTTGAACCTGTGGTGGATTTGGGTTTAGTGGTAGACGGCGTGGTCGTTGATGTTTGGGATAAGGCAGGAATAGCGAAAAGTGTCGCGGCGAACGCAGCGCACAGGGTGGTGCGAGTGAAAGACATATTGCGGAAGCCTCCGTTGCGGTGATTGGGTGATTCGACGACTAGTTTAGCGCAAGTTGGAGCAAGAGGATGGCTGCACGGCTTCAAAGGTGCCAGGGTGGAGTGAGAAAGACCACAACCTATTTGTTCAGAGATTGCGAAACGCGCTGAACCTCGCTTAGAACGCGCAGTGTGTTTTCGCCAAGGATTCTGCGGATGTCGGATTCGGAATAGTCCTTTTTCAGCAGTGCGTCGGTAATCTGCGGGAGGTGCGTCACGTCCTCCATGCCAATCGGCATGATGGCGCCATCGAAATCGGAACCCAGACCCACGTGATCGATGCCTCCGATTTTGACGGCATGATCGATGTGCTCGACGATTTTGCTCCAATCCACCTCGGGCAGTTTGCCCGCTTCCATCATTTCGCGCACGATGTGATCCCCAGCGGTCATTCTGCAACCTTCGTTATCGCCGCAGCGCTTGGCGACCTCTGCTTCAATTTCCTTCTGCGCTTCGGGATGAGCCGCTTCGTAATCACGGAATTCCTGCGACAGAAAGCCGACGTGGTAGTTGATCTGAATGACGCCGCCCTGCTTGGCCAGATCGCGGATCATGTCGTCCGTCATATTGCGCGCGGCATTGCAAATGGTGCGGCAGGAAGAATGTGACGCGAAGACCGGAGCCTTGGACGTGGCCAGAACGTCATAGAACGTCTTGTCGGATACGTGAGAGATGTCCACGATGACACCGAGGCGATTCATCTCGCGAACGACATCTTTCCCGAAATCGGTCAGGCCGTTGTGTTCCGGCTTTGCGGTTGAGGAATCCGCCCATTCGGTGTTTTCCATGTGCGTGAGGGTCATGTAACGGACGCCCAACGCGGCGAACGTGCGAAGGACGGCCAGGTCGTTGCCCATCATGTGGCCGCCTTCGACGCCCATGAGCGCGGCGACTTTGTTCTGCTTCTTGGCGATGCGGACGTCGGCGGCGGACGTGGCCAGGATGAGTTCCCCGGGATGCTTGCGAACCGTTTCGCGGACCGCGTCGATCTGATCGAGTGCTTGCTTCACGGCATCGGGCCCGAGCGTTTTACCGGGAATCCAGATCGAGAAAAAGATCGCGGAGAGACCGCCTTCGCGCATCCGCGGGATGTCGATGTTGCCATCGGAGTGGCGCGAGGTGATGTCGAAGTTGGGATTGAGGAGGCGCTGCGTCGTGTCGTCGTGGGTGTCGATGACGATCGAGGAAGATTGCAACTTCTTGGCTTGATCAGAGACGGATTGGGCTTGCGAGGTTGCGGTCATCAGGACTCCCAGAAGACACACGGAGATATGAGCGGAGATGCGGGTCATTTGTTTCCCCTCGGTGAAGCGGAAATAGATTAGCAGAGGGTGAATAGGATTCGCCACGAAGACACGGAGAATACTGAGGAAAAACGCCGCCCTCAAACATCGCTGTTAGAGGACGTTCTGGCAAGCGTGACAGCGGCAACGAGTCGCCGCACTCCAAATTACGAATTGTGGAGATGGAAGATAGACTCGGTGTTGACGGCGCCGGCGAGCAGCGTTTTCTCCTCCGTAGGAGTTACGGGTTTGTAGCTTTGCGCTACGTCCATCGCCAGACGGAAATAGGCTTCGTCGCCCGGAGGGACGGCAGCAGTGATCGGGTGAGAAAGCGTCCAGCGAAGGCCGAGGGCGGCTTCGTCGGGAAAACCCGCGGGGTGATACCAGCATTTCGGATGCGGATGCTTGTCCTTTTCCGCTGCGGTCCAGGTGGTTTTCGCCATGGACTTGAGGGCGAGAATGCCCATGCCCTTCTGCTGCGCTTTTTCGAGGACTTGCGGACCAAAGTCCGCTTGCGTGAAGGAGACGAAATTAATGGGGAAAAGAATGGTGTCGAAGCTGTAGCGGTCCAAGGCGGCGAGAGCGGTTTCGACGGAATGTGCGGAAAAGCCGATGAAACGGATCTTCCCTTCCTTGCGTGCCGCTTCGAAGGTCTCCATCGCGCCGCCGGCACCGAACACTTGGTCGAGATCAGCCATTTTGGTGAGCGCGTGAAATTGGTAGAGGTCGAGATGATCGGTCCGAAGAGCCTTTAGCGAGCCTTCCAGCTCTTTGCGGGAACCATCTTTCGTACGGTCCTGTGTTTTGCAGGCCAGGAAAGAGCGCTTGCGGTAGGGCTCAAGCGCAGGGCCGAGCCGGTCTTGCGCGTTGCCATAACTGGGCGCGACGTCGAAATAGTTGATGCCGCGGTCGAATGCCTCGGCGACCAGACTGTTGGCGGCTTCCTGGGATTCGTCCATCACCGCGACCCCTCCAAGCGCAACGATCGAGAGGTCGATACCGGTCTTGCCTAGGCGCCGCTTGGCGATGGGCGGGAGATTGGCACTCGGAATGGGCACGTAGCCGGTCTTGGCAAAGGCGGCGGTGGCCGCGGTCGTCTTCAGGAAATCACGACGGAGCATAAGACCTCCTCGGTGGGCGAATTGAGTGTAGGACGATGTAAAGACGAACGGAAGCGCGCAAAAGTAGACAAAAATGTAGGCCGCGTCGCCACGGACATCCGCTAGGAGGCCGTCGGGCGCACGACGAGAACAGAGCAGGTGGCGTGTCGGATGACCGATTCCGCGACGCTACCGAGGAGCAGGCGGGTCATGCCCTTGTGGCCATGGCAGCCAAGAAGAATAAGATCGGCGTGCCAGTCCGCCGCGGCATCCAGAATCTCTTCGCGGACATCGCCCGTTTCGACCGCTGCTTCTGCGGCATAGCCTTCGGCGCGGAGCCGGGCGGCGTGTTTCTCCACGAGAGCGCGCGCCGCTTTCGCCTCGTCTTCGAGTTCCGGCGCGTAGCCGCGTGACATTTGCGGAATATCCGAAAGTACGATGGGCGTGAGGACGTGAAGGACGCGAATCTCGATGGATTGTGGTTTGAAATATTGCGAGATGCCGTCGATGGCTGTCTCGGAAAAGTGGGAGTCGTCAATGGCGGCGAGAATCTTCATAGGCCCTCCTTCTTGTGGATGAGATCAGGTGCGATTCTCAGAAAAGATTACTTCGAAACGGCGCCTGGAGATGAGCTTTTTGTTGGGCCGCACATTTCGCTGCGGTGGCCGAAATGCGTGGACTCTGGATCGCGTGAACGCGGGGGGCACCCGTGGTCCCAGGCTACCTCGACACGGCTCGGTTCAAGCCTCTGGCTAGGCCCAGGAATAACCGTGCTTGCTCAGCGGCAGGCTGCGGATGCGCTGGCCGGTCGCGGCGAAGATCGCGTTGCAAACCGCCGGGAGAATCGGTGGAAGCGCGGGCTCACCCATGCCCGTCGGCGAATTGTCGGTCTTGAGGAAGTGAACTTCGATCACAGGCGGAACCTGATTCATCCGCACGGGTTCGTATTCATGGAAATTCGACTGCGTGGCGCGGCCTTTTTCGATCGTGATTTCGTACGACATCACGGAACTGAGCGCTTCCAGCACGGCGCCTTGGCACTCGTTTTCGGCGGCTCCGGGATTGATGATTTGACTTCCAACGTCGCCCACGACCCACACCTTGTTCACCTTGACCTGTTTTTGCGCGTTGACGGCTAGCTCCACGACCCCGGCGAAGTGTCCCCGGTGCGAAAACTGGAAAGCCATGCCCATCGCGGTTCCCGCCGGAAGTCTGCGCGTTCCCCAACCGGACTTTTCCGCGGCAAGTTTCACAACGCCGGCCATGCGGCCGCCATCGATTTCAGGGCTATCCGATTTGTATTGAGGATTCACCACGCGGGGGAGCGACAGCAGATCGAGCCGGAACTGCACCGGGTCCTTCCCTGCTGCCTGGGCCAACTCGTCGATGAAAGACTGGAAGACCCACGACCAGGCGTTGCTGCCGGGCGCGCGAAGCGCGTATGTAGGAATCCCGCACGGCATCAGAGACGCGTTGAAGCTGAAGTTCGTCAGGAATGTGCCGGGAAACTGGTTGCCTTCCACACCCGCCGCCGGAGCGAATTTGCCATCTGCGCCAAAGCTCACAAAGTGGTTCTCCCAGGCCACCACCTTGCCATTGGAATCGACGCCGCCCTTCAGGAAGTGATAGCCCGCCGGGCGATAGTGGTCGTGGTGGAAATCGTCCTCGCGCGTCCAGAGAAGTTTGATGGGCACGCCGGTCTGTTTCGCGATCGCGCCAGCTTCCGCCATGTAATCGTTGGTAAGACGGCGGCCAAACCCACCGCCGGCGCGTTTCATGTGGACGATGATTTTGTCTTCAGGAATACCCAGCACCTGGGAGCACAGCAAGCGCCCGCGTGCCGGCGTCTGCGAAGGAGACCAGAACTCCAGTGTGCCGTCGTGATAATGCGCCAGACAGTTTTCCGGTTCCATGGGAGCGTGCGCGATGAAAGGATAGACGTACTCGGCTTCGACGGTTTTCGCGGCCGATTGGAGCGCAGCGGAAGTGTCGCCGTCTTTGCGGAGGGTCATCGTTGCGGGCTGCTTGGCAAGTCCACGCGCTTGCGTCAGGAAACCTTCGCTGGATTGCTGCGCCGTCGGTCCTTCGTCCCACTTCACTTTGAGTTTGTCGCGCGCGGATTTGGCTTGCCACCATGTGTCGGCAACAATGGCAAGGCCGGGCATGAGACCGAGAATATCGGTGGTGCCTTCCAGTGCGAAAACGTGTCGGACGCCGGACTCTTTCTTGATCTCGTCAAGGTTGGCGGAAACGATCTTTCCGGCGAACACCGGACACTTTTCGTACACGGCCCACAGCATATTGGGAACGCGATGGTCGATGGAATACAGTCGTTTGCCGGTGACGATGGAGAGATTGTCGACGCCCCGCTTGGTCTGCCCAATAATCTTGTAGTTCTTCGGATCTTTCAGCGTGACGGATTTCAGGTCTGGCGCGCTGAGCTTGGCGACGCTTGCGGCGAGAGAGCCGTAGGTCGTGCTGCGATTCGACGCTGCGTGAAGGACGCGCCCGGAGGAAGTCGTGAGTTCCGATTCGGGTACCGACCAGGTTTGCGCCGCGGCAGTGACAAACATCTGCCGGCAAGCGGCACCGACCCGGCGCAGCGGGTCCCAGTTGATGGGCGTCGAGGTGCTCCCACCGGCAACCTGGCGCCCATAGAGTGATTCGTCGAGATCGGCCTGCTCGATGCGCACGTCTTTCCAGTCAACGTCGAGCTCCTCAGCGATGAGCATGGGGAGCATGGTCTTGACGCCCTGCCCCGTTTCGGGGTTTTTCGCCGTAATCGTAAAGATGTTATCCGGAGAGACCCGCACGAACGCGGTGGGAACGAAGTTCTGCGCGGGAGGCGTGGGCGTTTGCGCCAGGACCGGATCGAAGTAGACGGACACCAGAAGGCCGCCAGTAGCGGCGCTTGATACTCTCAGGAAGGCGCGGCGGTCGAGACGGGTGGAAAGCATAGACGCTCCTTTCGGCGTATTCGTCTTGGACGGCTAAAACGCCGCGGGAGTTACGAGGCAGAGATTGTAGAAATTCGAAATGACGGCGTAAAGACATATCGCTCCGGGGAGACCGGATCGTGAGGCGCTGTCGGCTTGAGCACTATTATTCGGAGCGGAGGCAGAGCATGGGGTCCGTGCGGGAGGCTCGCCACGCGGGTATGACCACTGCGGCAAGAGCGACAAGCAGCAGAATACTTGGGATGGCGATGAACGTAAGCGGGTCCGTAGCGCTGACCCCGTACAGCTGCGATTCGAGGACTCGCGTAAGGAGGAACGAGGCAAAGAGGCCAATGGCTACACCGGTAACGGCCAGCGCCATGCCGCGAGCTACCACCATGGCTAGGATTTTTTGCTGCGTCGCTCCCAAGGCCATGCGGATGCCGATTTCATGCGTGCCCCGCGTCACGAGATAGGACATGAGACCGTGGATGCCGATGGAAGCGAGGATCAGCGAGAACGCCGCGAAAACAACCAGCAAAACCATGGAGAAGCGTCGTCGGGCCAGCGATTCGGAGACGCGATCGTCCATGGTACGGATGTCGTAGAGGGGAAGATCGGGGTCGGTGGCACGTACGGCCTCGCGAGTTGAGTTGGCGAGCGACACTGGAGCCCCATCAGAGCGCAGAACGGTGAACAACTCGCGCACCGGAAATTGCGTGTGGGAGAGATAGAAGGCAATGCGGCCGTCGCTGTCTAGCGTGTATTGCTTGACTCGTCCCACAACGCCGATCACCGTCATCCAGGGATCGGTGGAATGAAGGCCGCCATTACGAATGCGTTTGCCGACGGGGTCTTGGCCGGGCCACAGTTCGTTGGCCATGAACTCGTCTACGAGGATGACCGGCGGCTTGTCGAGCCTATCGATGGTCGGATCGAAAAGTCGGCCATGGATCAGCGGAATCTGCATGGCTTCGAAATAGTGGCCGGCGACTACCCGTTCGTCGGCGTTGATGAAGTTCTCTCCAGCGAGAGGAATGCGCCCTTCGACGTTGATCGGTCCCCAGGACCAGTGTTCACTGAGAGGAAGAGCGGTGACGCCACCCGCGGCGGAGACGCCCGGAATGTGTTCGAAACGGTTCCAGAGTTCGCGGTAAGTGTTGAAAGCGATTTCTTTCGATGTGTAGTTCTGGCCACGGAGAGTAATGCCGAACGTGAGGACCTTGTGGGGATTGAAGCCGGGCGCCACGTCTTGCAGGCGAGCAAAACTACGGATCAGCAGGCCGGCGCCGACAAGCAGCATGAGGGAAAGGGCCAATTCGGCCACGACAATCACCCGGCGCAGATGGTTGCCGCTTCCCCAAACGGCGTTTGCGCCCGACATGCCGCGGGCCGAGTCGGTGAGTTGATCGTGAAGATCGAGTCGCGAAACGCGGAGGGCGGGAGCGAGACCGAAAAGGATTCCGGCGAAAAACGAAACAAAAAGGGTGAAGAAGAGAACGCGGGCATCGACAGAAATGGACGCGAGCCGCGGAACACTGCGCGTACCGAGGTAGTGGAGTGCGCTGACCGCCGAGAAAGAGAGAACCACTCCAACACCTGCGGCGGAGACGGCCAGAAGCACGCTTTCAGTGAGAAGTTGCTGAATGATGCGCCGGCGGGAAGCGCCGAGAGCCGCGCGTACCGCCATCTCTTTCTGGCGCGCGACGGCGCGGGAAAGAAGAAGGCTGGCGACATTGGCGCAGGCAATCAACAGAACAAACGCAACGGCGCCATTGAGAATCAGCAGCGGACGGCGAACGTCGCCGACGACTTGTTCGAGAAGCGGAAAGATGCCGAAGGTGAGGCCTCCGTTCGGAGGGTAGACGTCAGGATGTTGTTCCCGGAGCCGGGCCGTGAGGGTGTCCATTTCGGCCTGCGCCTGCTGGACGGAAACGCCGCGCTTGAGGCGAGCCACGATATTGTAGTCCTCGTGATCGCGATCATCGGCTGCGCCGGCGGCCAGAGGAAGAGGAACCACAATTTCGGCCAGGTCGGGACCACCGAGCGTGGGCAGCACCTCGTGCTGGATCGAAAAATCCTGCGCCAGGACTCCCACGACAATCAGCGCCTTGCCATTGACGCGCAGCGTCTGCCCAAGAATGTTGGGATTGCGGCCGTAGCGGCGGGCCCACGTGCCATACGTCAGAAGAGCGGTGGCGGGCTGGCCCGGCGAATCTTCGTCGGGAGTAAACAGGCGACCGAGCACCGTTCTTGCGCCGAGCATGGGAAGCAGGTTGGAAGAGAGCTTGACCAGCCCAATGCGAGCCGGTGGTCCATCTCCCGTGAGATTCTCATTGCCCCCAATGGCGATGGCAACTTGCTCGAACCCGGTGTGATTGCGCTTGATGTCGAAGTATTGGGCGGTGGAGAACCAGTCTTGCGTTATGTTCAACCCGGGCGATCGGTTCCAGAGAATCACCAGGCGGTCGGAATCTGGAAATGGGAGCGGGCGAAGCAGAAGAGCGTTGGTCACCGAGAAAATGGAGGTGTTGGCGCCAATCCCAATGGCCAGAGAGAGAATCGCGGCGGCAACAAAGCCCGGCGACCGGCCGAAGTTGCGACGAGCGATCTTGAGGTCCTGGCGCAGCGTGGTCAGCATCTGAGCGGCATTGTAATGGATGGACGGGTCCGACTGGAATTCGTTAGCAGGTCGATAAGAGACAGGCCCTGCGACAATGCCTCTGGATTAACCCTTGCGGGGCTTGGAGGGCCGGGACTTGGCAGAAGAATGTGGATCGGAGTCCGGGGAGGTGAATCTCTTGAGCGCGTCGGTCAGCAGCTGCGGCACCGCATCAATGGAGATAACATGATGGCTTTCCGACGAGATCTCCGTGAGATGCGCTTCCAGGTAATCCGATTCGTTATAGATGATCAAGACAGCACCTTGGGCACTAGTACGTTACGCCGAGGCTAAACCAGCTCAAAGGAAAGGGCAAGAAAAAAAGAGAAAAAACAGAAGCTGGGCTCGCAGTCGGGAATTGTAAAATGTCCCCGCTCTCTCCGAGATGACAACAAATTGTCGTTGGGTGCAAGATACGGCGACCGGGAAATCCTTTTGTGATGGCACGCGCGAAATGACGAGGTTTAGCCCATTCGAGGCAAGAAGCGATGGAGATCGATGAACATGAAATTGGAACAGTTTTATCTGGGATGCTTGGCGCACGCCTCATATTTAATCTCGGACGACACAACCCGGACTGCGGCGGTCGTAGATCCGCAGCGAGACGTGGCCCGCTATCTGGAGGCCGCAGAACGCGAGGGCGTGGCAATCCGCCACGTCATCTTGACCCACCTCCATGCGGATTTTATCGCCGGGCATCTGGAATTGCGCGATCGCGTGGGAGCTACGATTTATCTGGGCGCGAAAGCGCAGGCGGAGTACGCCTTCACGCCCATGGCTGATGGCGACCGGCTGGAATTCGGCAACGTGAGATTGCAAGCCATGGAAACACCGGGGCACACGCCGGAATCGATCTCGATCCTGGTCTTCGATCTGGCGAAAGACGCGGCAGCGCCACTGGCAGTCTTAACTGGAGACACGTTGTTCATCGGCGACGTGGGGCGGCCCGACTTGCGGGCGGCACTCGGATGGAAGCCGGACGTGCTGGCGCGAATGCTGTACGGGTCGTTGACCACAAAGCTGCTGGGATTGCCGGACGCGACGCTGGTGTACCCGGCGCACGGTGCGGGATCGCTCTGCGGCAGAAACATTGGCAAGGAGGCGGTCTCAACGATCGGTGTGCAACGCCGCACCAACTACGCCCTGCAGCCCATGGGCGAGGACGAGTTTGTAAATATGATCACCGCGGACCAGCCCGAAGCGCCCGCCTACTTCACCTATGACGCGGTCCTGAATACCAAGGAGCGCCCGACGCTGGAGAAAACGCTCGAGCGTGCACTTCATCCGCTGGACCTGCAACGCGTACTGGCAATGATCAATGAGGGAGCACAGGTCGTCGACGTGCGAGAACCGGATGAATTTGCAGCCGGACATTTGCGCGGCAGTGTGAATATCGGCCTTGGCGGGCAGTATGCCACTTGGGCGGGCACACTATTGAAAAGAGATCGGCCCATCGTGCTGATTGCCAACCCAGGGCGAGAGGAAGAAGCTGCGATGCGGTTGGGCCGGATCGGATTCGATCACGTGGCGGGATATTTGCGTGGCGGAATGCACGAATTGCACGCGCGGCCGGAGTTGGTTCGCGGCACGCTGCGAGTCGATGCCGGAGAACTGGCACGAGAGATGGCGGCGGGCGATGACTTGGTAGTGGTCGACGTGCGTGGGCCGAAGGAGCGCGAAAGCAAGAGAATTGCCGGGAGCGTGCACGTGCCCCTGAATCATCTCGAGGAGCGCTTGGCGGAAGTTTCGCGCGGGAAAACCGTAGTGGTACATTGCGCGGGAGGATACCGCTCGTCGATTGCCGCCAGCCTGCTCGAGCGAGGTGGCATTGCGGAGGTGCGCGAGTTGGCGGGGGGATTGGCGGCGTGGGAGGCGGCGAAATTGCGCGTAGAGAGCGGCGCAATCGGAAAATAGCCGACGGAAAACAGCACAAAGTTAGTAATCGCATCAACGCTTACGGGCGGGCTTGCTTCCTCGCGCTTTGGCGCGTTTGCTCTGGGACTTGGGCTTGGATTTGGACTTGGCGTTCTTCTGGACCCGCTGAGTGTACGCGGCCTGCAGTGCACCGGTAAGCACGTCCTCGCTCGCTTTGGCCAGAACGATGTGCGTGGTCCCCATGCGCCCCCAGCCGCCGGGAACGGGCAGAAAAACCTCGGGCAGATCCTGAACGAAGAGCTGTTGCTGCTCGGGATCGAGCATGAGGTTACCGTAACCTTTTTTGACGTGAGCCAGGGTTGCGAAGATGCGCCCGGCGACGCGGAAGTCCGTGGCGCCGAAGTGCGATCCCTGTTCGGTATTCGGAAAACTGAGGGCGATGCGAGTGAAGTCTTTCGAAGTCATGGCCGGAGATACTATCCGAGCGAGATGCGCGTGGAAAGAGTGAAGAGCGGGACAAGCCTGTCGCGCTAAACCCCAAATTGCCGAAGGTGATGGTCAAGGTGCTTATAGGAGCCGCGGCTCCATTCCTGCGGAGTGAGCGCACCGAAGAACGGGTGCGGGTGCCGGGTACACTTGGCTTCCCCTCCGCCAAAGAACTGCTGAACCTTGGCGCGCAGTTGCTCCTGTTCGCGCGGAAAATCACGGGCATCGGCGCGAACCAGTTCCTTGGCGGTCGGACTGTTCTTCGAGAACGGTTTTTCGTTGGTGTAGATGGGCTTGACGAGCGGCCCGAGGATGCGGCCGATGAACGCGCGTGGCAGATTGAGCTGGCCCGTGGCCATATCCATGCATGCCGAACAATGCGCAAGCATTTGCGTGACGTTCATCTTGCCCCAGTGGGCCGTTGACGTCGGTTGGAGCTTGTCGATGCGCGCCAGGATTTCGCTGACGGAGTCGTTGTCGAAGAGGTTCTTCATGGCCACACCTCGCGGCGATTGTAGCACCGCCGCGTGAGCGGGCACGATAACCAGAACAAACGCACAAATCATTCGAAGCGGATGAGCACAATTTCCGGATTCGTTCCAACCCTCATGGGAGGGCCCCAGGTCCCGGCGCCGCTCGACGTGTACACCAGAAGATCGCCGAACCGCTTCAGGCCGTAGGTGAATTGGCCAAAGATCCTCGACGTGAACCACGTGAACGGAAAAATCTGGCCTCCATGCGTGTGCCCGGAAAGCTGCAGGCTGATTCCCTGCTCTTCCACCAGCGGCAGCGATTGCGGCACATGCGTCAGAAGCACGCTGGCACGGGTTGGGTCGAGTTGCGCGTTTTCCAGTATCGACTGGAAGCGGCGCGGATTCGCCGATTCGTGAAATGGAACGCCGATCACCTGGAGGCCATCGAGATCGACGGTCTCGTTATGCAGGATGCGAATGCCGGAATTGCGAATGGCATTCAGATAGTTCGTGGGATCGCTGAATTCCTCGTGATTGCCGGTCACAAAATAGGAGCCAAAACGCGGCGCGAGCGATCTCCAGGGCGCGGCCAGGCGGTTGTAGTCGACATGGGTCCCGTCGAACATGTCTCCGGACACGAACACCACGTCGGGCCGGAGCTGCCGCAGCCGGGAGACCAGTCGCCGCAGGAAACCGCTGCCGATAATGTGGCCCAGATGCGTGTCCGTGACCAGTGCCGCGACCCGTCCACGCCAGGACGCCGGAAGGCCCGGGAGCTTTACCGTCACACGGTTAACCCGAATGCTGGCGGCGTTAAGGATGCCGTAGGCGCTGGCGAGCAGTCCCAATGAGAAAAACGTCGCGCCAATTTGAAGCCGCGTGATCGGCAGATGGAACACTCAAGTGAGGCCAAGCTGTAGCCAGGAAGCAACCGATGCCAGGAAAATGAAATTCAGGATGCCGAGCCACGTGGCGGCGAAGCGATAAAACACCCGGACGGGCTTATTGAAATAGCGGTGCGCGAGCAACGTGCCGGGAACGAAAGTCACGGAGAGGAGAAAGAGGCCCGCTGCAAGAGCCTTGGCCGAAATCGGGTCATAGCCATCGAAGAAGTAGGACAGCGACTCGAAGACGAACGCATGGAAAACGAAGAGCAACAGTTGTATCGCGATGACGAAGCCGGCAATCCGCGAGATGGGGAGGGGCTGGGCTTGCGGCAAAGAGGAATGGGAAGTCGCCACACTATATTGTGATGCGCGAAACCTCCTCCAGGTGAGATAGGGCCAGCGGCGAAAGAGTGCCCCAGTGTAAGAGTCAAAAAACAGAATGCGCGGAAGAGACAGATAGGGTAAAAGGTATCGGTCCACGGTTTTCACAAGCGAGGCGCGCATGAACTGGAAGCGGCGGATGGCGGCGTGGGCGGCGATGGCGTTGGCGGCGGCCGTCCTCTGCGTGTTTACGATGCCGAGTTTCCGGCAGGGCGAGTTGTCAGTCGCCGGCCAGAAAGCCAGGGACTTCGCTGTGATGGTGAATGGCAGGCCCGCGCGGCTGGCCGACTTCCGCGGAAAAGTGGTGGTGCTGAATTTCTGGGCGTCATACTGCGGGTCGTGCGTCGAAGAGATTCCAGACCTGGACCGATTGCAACGGCGGATTGCCGGGCGCGGCGGCGTCGTTCTTGGCGTGAGTGTGGATGAGAGTTGTGCGGATTACCTCGCGTTTTTGCGGAAACATCCCGTGGCCTTCCAGACCACTTGCCAGGAGTCGGCGACGAAACGGCTGGCGGAGTCGTATGGATCGTTCATGATTCCGGAGACGTACGTGATTGACCGCGAGGGCAAAATTGCCCGCAAAATCATCGGTCCGCAGCAGTGGGATTCGGCAGAGATGACGACTTATTTTGATGGAGTCCTGGAAAGAAACTGAACAACCAGTGGCGAGTGCCCAACCTCGTCACGAGTACGCGACGAAAGCAAACTCCGTAAAATCCAAACAAAGACGCCGTGGATAGCCGCCCGCCCAGTTTGCCAAAGGTTGCCGGGCACACCCGCACCGCAGCCGAAAAAATGGCCTTTCCTGAGTCGGGCGGCCCACCGCGTGAATCACTCGCCACAACAATCACGCGGAGAAGCCGCGTGTTCTCGATTAGCGGGCAGCAGACTTTGTCGAGTCGCCGTGGTGTTCGGCGTGAAGCTTCGCGGCCTCAGCGGCGTGATGCGTTGCGTGATGATGATGGCCGTTGGCGACATGAGCATGATGGGCGGCGAGATGGTGATCGCCTGCCTCATGATGCCGGGCTGCCTCACGATGATGGCGCGCGGCGTGCTCATGGTGCTCGGCTGCTTTGAGGTGGTGCTCTGCTGCTTGTTTCGACATGGTTGTATTCCTTGCGGTGAGATTCTGCGGGCGGGGCGTCGCACAGCTTGGACCGCCAAAGTTACGGGGTCATGAATGCTGTTCGCGATGTTTGTTACCGGGGCCAGGTCGCCTTCAGGATGACCAGGTGGATTTGACGACGACTAGTAACGGTTTGGAAATATTACCCAACATAGTACGGAAGGTCTATGGAGGAGAACGGTCTCCGCTCGTAGATTGCCGATAGGGCTGAGTTTGCGCGTGCCTGCGGCAGGCAAGCGACGGAGAATCGCCAGTGACGACTTCCCGGCTAGTCTGGGCTTCCCTTCTATCGGCTCTCTGTGTTCCTGTTGGCCTGAAAGCGCAAACCGCCGACAACACCACTGCAACGGTACAGGCGCAGGTGCAGCAGGTGCAGATTGCTGGCGTGGTGGTGCCGAAGCCGGTGCGCCAGACAAATCAAATAATCAGCAACGACACGATCGCATTACTGGCTGTACGCCGGCCGGTACGCATGCTGCCGCCAGAGACGCTTCCGACGGCGTCACCCACGGCGGTGGATGAGAGCACCACAACGGATGCTTCCGCAAGACGTGCGGCAGAGATTGCGGCCCTGGACACGCAGGTCCGGGAAAAGCGAAAGCGGATTGCGTTGTTGCTGAAGTTGTTTGTCGATGACGAAAAGGAGTTTCTGAAAAACGGTGGCGCGGCCGAGGCAAATCCTGCAGCGCAAGAGCGCAGGCGCTACGAGCAGGATGAGCTGCGATGGGAGACCGCGGAATTGGCTAAGATGACGGCACGGTTGGAACAGCTCAAGGACGAGAGTAAAAAATAACGGAGCGCGATCCGCCGTCCCTGCCCACTAACGGCGGGTGGATTCGATGTAGTACACGCCGAGGAGCGCCAGGACGGCGCCGGCCAACTCGAGGACAGACCCGTGTTCGCCGAGAAACAGGATGCCAAGTGCGGAAGCGGAGACCGGTAACAGGTACGAGAACGAAGCGAGCTGCGAGGCTTCCAGGTAACGGAGAAGCCAGAAGTAGAAAAGATAGGCCAGCGTGGAGCTAAAGAGGCCGGTATACGCAACGCACGCGTACGCTTGCCAGGGCAGTCCGAGCCAGGTGTGGACGAGATCGACGGCGACGAATTGCCAGACGGCAATCGGAAGCGCAATCAGCGCGCCAAAAATGAAATTCCAGGTGGTCATCGTCAACGCGTTGTAGTGGCCTGCCACGCGCTTGCCCAGGACGACGTACATGGCGAAGCCGAGGGACCCGCACATGGTGATGGCGTCTCCGAGCAACGTGGGGGAGCAGTGCACCATCCCGGTGGACGAGGCCAGAATCACAACGCCGGAGAACGCGATGGTCATGCCGGTGGCGATGCGCAGCGTCAGACGCTCGAGCCGCAGCAGGACAGCCAGCGTGAGCGTGTAGATCGGAGCCAGACCGACGATGATGGAAGAGTGGGTAACGTTGGTGTGGTTGAGGCCGATCGTGAAGCAGAGTTGGTTCACCGCCACGCCGAAGAAACCGAGATAGAAAAAGATCCAGAAGTCCCGCGGCGAGTAGCCATGGCCCGCCTTCTCGCCACCCGTCTCGCTGGGTGGCCGAAAAATCGGCAACCGCGCGCAAACTGGGGCGATCGTCAGCATGAAGATTCCGGCGCCGACGACCCGGAACGAGGCGAACGCGAGCGCGGGCAGGTAACGCAATCCCCATTTAACGACCAGGAAATTGATCGCCCAGATGGCCATCAGCATCGCAATGGAAACGGCGATAACCGGACGCGACGGGGCGCCGGGCACAGAGGAATTTACGCGCACGGAACAACGCCGCTGTGAGCTGTGAACAGGATGGACACGGTTGAATCAATTATAAGAGACAAGCAGCGGAAAAGTGGAACCGTCGAAGAGCGAAATAGCTTGCCTTTGAAACGCGAAGACCCAACACGTCAGGGTTTGGAGCGCGCCACCGTTATGTGAGCTGCTCCTGGCGGACGGTAATGCTGGCGATGCGGTCCAGGCGCGGGGCGAAGCCGATTCCGGGCGCATCGAGCACTTTTATCGTGCCTCGCGCACTGACGGTCACTTCCGGCTCGATGACGTCTTCGTGCCAATAGCGCTGGCTGGCGGTCACATCGCCTGGAAGCGAGAAATTGGGAAGCGTGGACATGGCTATGTTTTGCGCGCGGCCTACCCCCGATTCCAGCATGCCCCCGCACCACACGGGAATGTTGTTCCGCTGGCAAAGGTCGTGGATGCGCTTGGCCTGCAGCAAGCCGCCGACCCGGCCGAGTTTGATGTTGACGATCTTGCAGGCGCCGAGCGCGATCGCGGCTTCGGCCTGCTCATACGTGTGGATACACTCGTCGAGGCAGATCGGTGTCTGCAGATTCTTCTGGATCGCCACGTGCCCGAACAGGTCGTCCCAACCTAACGGCTGCTCAATCATCATCAGGTAGTAGGCGTCGAGTTGCTTGAGGAGCGGAAGATCTTCGACGCGGTACGCCGAATTGGCATCGACCATCAACTTAATGCTGGGAAAGTCCTGCCGAAGCCGTTGGACCTCCGGAAGTTCCTTGCCCGGCTTGATCTTGATCTTGATCCGCTGATATCCGGCAGCCAATTCCTTCTTGACTGTGGCGGAGAGTTCATCGAGCGAATCCTTGATGCCGATGGAAACGCCGCAGGGAATTTCCGTCCGTTCGCCGCCGATGAGCTTCCACAGAGGCATTTTCCTGAGCTTGGCTTCTGCGTCCCAAATCGCAGTTTCCACGGTGGCCTTCGCCATGTTGTGACCGCGGACCTGTTCGAGGAGAGGCCAGACATCCGCGGCGGACTGAACTTCCCTACCCCGCAGCATGGGCCAAAGAGATTTGCGCAGGATGTGCCAGCAAGTCTCCGTGTCTTCGGGACTGTAGAAGGGAGTTTCGCCGGCAGTGCATTCGCCCCAGCCGGCGGCGCCGTCGACCCGGACTTCGGCGAGGATGATGCGCCGTTCCGTGGTGCGATCGAAACTGGTTTCAAAGGGCGTGACAAGCTTGAGATGTATTTCACGAAGCGTCAGAGATTGGATGTGCATGGGCTGGAGAACTACGTTAGCAGATTTGCGACTTCAGTAAAGCGGAGCGAAGAAAAAAGACTATCACACGCAAGGGAAACCCCGCTGTGCGATCCTGCGCCGTGTCGCCACCGCTTGCCGATTTCGTGTATCCTTACACATGCCCGCTCCTCCTGTGAGGACTCGCTCCATGTCTCCCACTCCCGCACATCGCGTCTCCTCCGGCGAGCGCATCAACACCGCCGCCCCTGAGGGGCACTTGCAGAACGCCCTGCGCGACAGGGGTATTCGTCTCACCCGCCAGCGCCGCGTCATCCTTCAGGTGATGGACACCGCCGAGCAGCACCTTGACGTGGACCAGATCCTCGCTCGGGCGCAGAAGATCGATCCCGGCGTTCACCTGGTCACCGTTTACCGCACCATCGATCTCCTCAAGAAGCAGGGCCTTATCGACGAGCTCGACCTTCTCCACCTCCGCGGCGATCGCCACTACTACGAAACGCACGGCCCTCGCGACCACATCCATGTCGCTTGTCTGCGTTGCGGCAAAGTTCGCGAATTCGAATCCCGTCTTTACGAGCAATTGAAACAGCAGATCGCGCGCGACTGCGACATTCAGGTCACCGTCTCGCGAACCGAAGTGGGCGGCATTTGCAACGACTGCCTGGCCGCCGGGAAAAAGTAGTTCTCAACTCGCGGAGCGGAATCGTCCTTTAGGGACCTCTATCCTCATCTGCCCTCATCCTAATTTTGTGTTTGGTTGCTTGACTGCGGGAATGCTCGCTTTGGCGTGTGTGCCTGCTTCCAGTCTTTCCTTAAGCGGATCGTCTCTCCGGAACCACCCTGCGGCTCATTCGTTGCCGGATCTTTTTCAGCCGCTCCTGCGTCACTGCTCCGCCTTTTGTTGCATGAACTAGAAACGGTCCGCGCTGCTGCTCCTCCGCCTCCTGGCGTTCCTTCTCCAGCGCGAGCCGCTGCGCCGCCACCTTCTTCGCAATCGTGGCCCGCTTTTCTCCATACATCCACTGGAACAGGAAATACAGCAGGAAATCTATCCCCACGATGCACAGCGCGATGAATATTCCCAGCGGCGTCATCTCACCTCTCCTCGGCCTCCGGAGCCCCGGCTCGATGATGTCAGTTTGGAGTTTGCCCTGCTTGTAAGTCCTGAAAACTTCGTGAGGATTTTGTTAAGGCCGGGTCACCGCCGCCGGCGCTTCGCGTCTATTCCGTGCCGCGCATGGTGCGGCCCTTCACCAGCCTTAGCCGCGCAAAGTACCGGTTCGCCGCCCCGATGTCCTTCGCAATCTGATTCCGCAGCTCGTCGACACCGGAGAACTTCTTCTCGTCCCGCAGCTTCTTCCAGAAACGCACCTCGATGTGCCGAGGAGTGAAATTCCCTGAATAATCCAGCAGGTGCGTCTCAATGCTTAGGCCCGCTCCATTGAACGTCGGCCGCACACCCACGTTGGTTACGCTTCGGTGGCTGCTCGCTTCCCCGTCCAGCACCGTTCGCGTGATATACACGCCTCGCGCAGGCAACAGCTCTTGCTCCGGCTTCAGATTCAATGTCGGGAACAGCAATTTACGCCCATTCCCCGTCCCGCTGACAACTTCCCCGGTCAGGCTGAACGGCCGGCCCAGCAACCGCGCCGCGTGCCGGACATCGCCCTCAGCCACCAGCCTTCGAACCAGCGTGCTCGAGATCACCTCGCCATCCATCTTCACCGGAGTGTGCACCACCACTTCGAATCCATGGCGCATGCCCAGTTCGCGCAGGAGCTTCACGTCTCCCGCTTTCCCGCGCCCGAATTTGAAGTTTTCGCCCACCACCACCGCCCGCACCTGCAGCTTTTGAACCAGAATCTGGCCGGCAAACTCTTCCGCCGTCAGCGCTGCCAGATCCTTCGTGAACGGCAAGACCACCGCCGCTTCCATCCCCACTGCGCCAAACCAGTCCATCCGTTGCTGATTGGTCGATATCCGCAGCGGCGCCGCTTCCGGCCGCAGAACCTTCACCGGCGGCGGCTCGAAGGTCAGCGCCGTCGCCACGGCTCCGGATTCCTTCGCCCGCGCAATCGCATACTTCAGCACTTCCTGGTGCCCCAGATGAATCCCGTCGAATGTGCCTACGGCCACCACGCTGCCCCGCTCGGTCACCGCGAACTTCGCCGCCCAATCCGCCGCGGAGTAAAACACCGTGATTCCGCTGCTCGGACTATGCACATGCACCGATAGCGCCTTCACCGCGCGTTCCACCGCAGGCGATTGCGTTTCCACTTCCAGTTCCATGCCGTCCCACGCCAGCTGCACCTGCGGATATCCCAGCCTTTTCAATCGTTGATTCGTCACCTCATGCCCCAGGTCGTGAGCAATGTGCGTAAACCACGCCCGCTTCGGCCTCAGCTTATCCACCAGCGCCAGCGCCTGCTCCACCGTCTGGTGCATCGGATGCGGGATGTCTCGCAAGGCATCCATGATCAGGTCGTCGAGATCTTCCAGCAGCGGGACGCTTGCTTCAGGCAGCCGCGAAAAATCCGTCAGATACGCCGCGCGCCCGAACCGGAATCCGAGCACTTCCATCTCTCCGTGCAGAACGGGAACGGGAATGAACGGCACCCCCAGCAACTCAAACGGCCCATCCACTTCATGTAATTCCACGCTGGGAATGCTGCTCAGCGTCGGACGCCCGTCAAACACGTACGAAAACACGCGCCGCAACACGCGAAACGTGTCGTCGCTCCCATACACCGGGATCGGGCCTTTCTGCCGGAAGTTGTAAGGCCGCAAATCGTCGAATCCCAGAATGTGATCCGCGTGGCAGTGCGTCAGCAGAATCGCGTCAAGCCGCTCCAGCCCTGCGCGAAGCGCCTGCGTTCGAAAATCTGGCGTCGTATCGATCACCACGCTCTGTCCGGCGCGCGAAAGCAGCAGCGATGGTCGCAGCCGCTTGTCCCGCTCATCGGCTGAATGGCACACCGCGCAGCGGCACGCCAGCGTCGGCACCCCCATCGAGGTTCCCGAGCCCAACACCTTCAGCCGGATCTTCTCTTCACCCATGTTTTTATTGTACTTTGGACTGCGGCGATTCATCGTCGCTTTTGCCAGCTAAGCAAACGGCGCCGCTCGTTTGCTCCGCCAATCTTGCCACGCCTCAAAACAAAAGCGGCACGACCACGCCGTGCCGCCTCATACCTTTCACGCTGTCACTCCCGCCTATTTCTTCCCGCCCTTCACCTGCGCGCTCACCTTGGCCATTTCCGCCGCCATGGCCTTCTGAATCTCCAGGTAAGTAAGCTTCAGTTTCCCCGTCAGATCGACCAGCATGCTCTCTTCCTCCGGAGCCAGGTTCCCCTTCGTCTTCACGAGTAGCGCGTCCAGAATGTCGATCAACTCCCGCGCCGCGTCCGGATCGACCATCGGCTGCCCGGTATTCGGATCAGGGTACGCGCCCAGCACCATCGCCGCGTTGCTCCCCAGCATCCGCACCAGATTTTCGAACGCCGGGTTCTTCTTCGGCGCATCCGCCGCGGGGACTGCCACCTTCTTCTCCGCTTCCTTGGCCGCCGCCTGTTCCTTCACTTCTTCCAGCTTGGCCTCGCGCTCCTGCTCCGCGACGACCTCTTTGCGAACCTCCCCTTCAGCCGTAAACGGCCTCCGGTCAATCACCTTGAATCCACTGTCTTCGTTTTGTTCCGCCACGCCAAACTCCCTTTTCAGGACGGCATTCGATTGCCATCCGCTCTCTCATAGGAATCAAAGACCCTCATTTTAGCACGGGATGTGAAACACCCCTGCAAAGCCAGGGTTCCACTCGACCGGCCCGCATTCGCACCCGTTTTGTGCCCACGTCGCACCCAACGTGCTACTCTGTCCATTAAACCAACATGCGACAACTTGTCGTTCTCTTCGCCATTCTTTTCCTCTCGCCGCTCGCCTTCGCTCAGGCTCTCACTCCCTCCTTCCCCGCCTTTGACCAATGGCGCGCCGCTGTCCTCTCAGGCGACTCCGACGCCCTCGCCGCTCTCTACTCTCCCACCGCCGAAACCAAAGTTGGCGGACCCGACGGCAAAGACGTCCCGCTCCCCGACGAACTCTCGTTCTGGTCGTCGCTCAAATCCAAAGGCCTTACGGACCTCGGCTCCGAAATTGTCCAGGAAGAGAATCCTCGAGAAGACATTCACGTTCTTGTGCAGCAGGTCACCCTCACCTTCAAGCCCGGATCCAATCCGCAACGCGAATATGTGATCCTCTCGCAGGCTTGGGGTTTGTCCGACAATCGCTGGCGCCTGGTTTTCAGCTCTCACAACACGCCCACGCGTCTCCGTCAGCCGACCGACCGCAAAACGATCTATTCCGCCGGCGCGAACCCGGCTCAGGAAATCGCCGAAGCCGTCCGCGCCGCAACCGCCTCCCACAAACGCATCCTCCTCGTTTTCGGCGGCAACTGGTGCTTCGACTGCCATGTCCTCGATGACGCTTTCCATTCGCCTGAGATTGCGCCCACCCTCAACAAGTCGTTTCTCGTCGTCCACGTCGATATCGGCGAAATGAACAAGAATCTCGACGTCGCGAAGAAATACGACGTTCCCCTCGACCGGGGCGTCCCTGCCATCGCCGTCCTGGATTCCGGCGGCAAGCTGCTTTTCTCGCAAAAGCGCGGCGAATTCGAAGCTGCCCGCTCCATGGCCCCGGAAGATATCCTGGCCTTCCTCCACCAGTGGCAGCCGGCCAACTAGATTCCGAGGCTCACCTACACACATCGGTTCTCATCCTTCGTTCCCCACTTCTCTGTTACGCTATCTCTTCGCTCCCACGAGGCCCCATGACACCCATCCGCCTTCTCGCATTGCTCTGCATTCCCTTTCTCGTTGCCGCACAATCCACGCAGACTCCGCCGCCGAAAAAGCATCTCCTGATCATCGGCGAAGAAAAGGGTTACCGCCATGAAGCCGTCTCGCACGCCATGGCTACCATCGAACGCCTTGGCCGGGAATCGGGCATCTTTGACACCACCATCCGCACCGACACCGAAGCGCTTACGAAATCCAAGCTCGAATTCAACGCTAGGAATCTCACCAATTTCGACGCGGTGCTCTTCTACACCGGCGGCAACTTGGAACTTACCCCGGCCCAGAGGGCCGATTTCCTCTCTTTCATCCACGACGATGGCAAAGGCTTCATCGGCGTCCACTCCGCCACCATCACCTTCACGGATTGGCCCGAATTCGGCCAGATGATCGGCGGCTACTTCGATGAACATCCCTGGGGCACGTTTGATGCTCCCATCATCGTGGAAGACCTCTCATTCCCGGGCATGTCCCAATTCCCGCGCGAATTCACTCTGCGCGATGAGATCTACCAGATCCGGAATTACTCGCGCGACGATCGCCGCGTCCTCATGCGCCTCGACGCCTCCAAACTCGACCTCGCCAACAAGAATGTTCACCGCACGGACCGCGATTTCGCCGTCAGTTGGGCGAAAATGTACGGCAAAGGCCGCGTCTTCTATTCCACCCTGGGACACGTGCCCGAAAACTGGGACGATCCACGCATCCAGAAAATGTATCTGGAGGCTATCAAGTGGGCCATGGGACTCACGGATGCCGACGTGACGCCCCGCCCGGCGCCAGTGAAGTAAAGCCGGCAGCAGTGGACGGCGCAACTCTCTCTTTTCGTGTCACCCGCTTTCTCGTAATCTCTTTGTTCACCACCGAGGGCCCATGAAATCCATCCGTTTCCTGGTTTTTCTCTTCGCTCCCATTCTGGCCGCCGCACAAGCCACTCACATCCAACACCCGATCCTTCCGCTCGGTTCCCCGGCGCCAGACTTCTCTCTGCCCGGCGTGGACGGTAAGATCCACTCCCTCTCGGACTATGCCGCCAGCCCTGTTCTCGCCGTCATCTTTGCCTGCAATCATTGCCCGATCTCGCAAATGTACGAGCAGCGCATCCAGCAGCTCTACAACGAATACACTCCCAAAGGCGTTGCCGTCGTCGTCATCCAGCCCAACGACCCCAAGGCTCTCCGCATCGACGAACTCGACTCCTCCGATATTTCCGATACCCTCGACGAAATGAAGATCCGCGTGGCCTGGAAGCGCCTTACCTACCCCTACCTGTATGATGGCGACACGCAATCCTTCACTCGCGCCTACGGCCCGCAAGCCACTCCCCACGTGTTCATCTTCGATTCCGCGCGCCATCTTCGCTACGAAGGCCGCTTCGACAATTCCTACCGCATCGAGCAGGTGAAAACGCAAGACGCCCGCAGTGCTATCGACGCCCTCCTGGCCCACAAGGATCCGCCGCTCACCCACACTGGCAGCTTCGGCTGCTCCACCAAGTGGGCTGAAAAATCCGCCGATCGAATCGCCGCGATCAACAAACTCGACGCAAAGCCCGTTGAGGTCTCTGCCGTCTCCGCCGACGGTTTGAAATCGCTGCGCGCCAATCCCGCGAAGAAGTACACCCTCATCAATTTCTGGGCCACGTGGTGCGGCGCTTGTGTGGATGAACTCCCCGAACTGGAAGAGACCTACCGCATGTACAGCGTCCGCGATATCGACTACGTTCTCGTCTCCGCCAACCAGCCCGACGAACGCGAAGGCGTGCTGCGCATGCTCAAACATTTTCACTCCACCGGGCGCAATCTGCTCTTCGATTCCGCTGACACCGAGGCCTTGCAGAAAGCCTTCAATCCCAAGTGGGACTCCGCCGTTCCCTACACCGTCTTCCTCGACCCGGACGGGAAGATTCTGTACGAGCAGTTGGGCTCGCTCGACATTCTCAAGCTGCGGCGTACGATTCTCGCCGCGCTTCCCTCGGACTACGTCGGGTTCAACCAGTATTGGTCTTCCGGTCTCGCTGCCAACGCAAACCAATAAACCTCTGACGACGCACGCGTGTCGCGCCGGGTCTTCACACCCGTCTGCGGCTTACGCACTGTCTCGCGCTGCGAGTTAGAAGTCGGAGTAGGGTGCCAGGCAGTAGTCAACGCCGGAGGTCGTGGACCGGACACCGATGACCGCGTGCCCTTTGCCGAACCACTGGACGAATTCATTGCGAATCCGCGTCTGCACCTCAATCACCTTGTCCGGATCGGACTTCTTCCATTCCTCCAGTTCGGCTGGAAGATGAATGTACACCGGGCTCTCGCGAGGCTCCGGCGTAAGTTCGTTAATCGCCGAAATCACGCGTTTGGTGTCCAGATGCCACTCCACTAGAAGCCGGTCCGTCGGCATGTTGCGGTGTAGCGGACTCGTGGTGATGCCGTAAAAGTCTGGGATGAACTTCCGCGATATGGCGCCCAGGCGATTGATATTGAAGTGCGCATTTTTCGTTTCCAGCGGATCGAAAGTCCACTCCACAAGCCGGATATTGCGGCGCAGCGCGTCTTCGCGTTGAAACAGCTTCAGGTGACGGCCAACCCGCCGATCGCGGTGAGAGGGCAGGACCGCGGCCATGTGCGAGTGCAGGTAGGGCGTCAGTCCGTGCAGACCGACAAACGCCTTCACGAATCCGACCATCAGGTTGCCGTCAAACGCGCCCAGCACTTGCCCGCCGGTGTGGTCGGCGATCACGTACGTTACGTGCGGCTCGACGTCAAGCTCGGAATCGGCCCACACTTCGCGCGCGATCTCGATGCAGCGTTGGAATTCGGGAATCGAATGAAGGGCGCGGACAACAATGTCGGAGGGCATAAAAGTTCCCATTAATACGGTATCAGTTCTGCGATTTCCATGAACCTGGCGCGAAAGCAGAAAGATTACCACACAGCGCAAGGACGAGAGCGCCGGGAACGAAGGGCAGGCCGCTCACACGGATTGTTCCAGCACTTTGGCGCGGTCCCAGAACGATTCGAGCCGTTCGCGTGGGATTTGTGCCAGGGTCGTGCCTTGTTCCCGCGCGAACTGTTCCATGCGGTGGAATCGCCGCGTGAATTTCGCCGAAGTTTTCTTGAGAGCAAGCTCGGGATCGACGTCCAGGAAGCGCGCCAGGTTGACCGCAACGAACAGAATATCCCCCAGTTCGCTCTCGATTCGCGACGATTCCTTTTCCGAGTGAACCAGCGCGGTCTGCAGTTCCTGCGTCTCCTCGGTGAGTTTCGCGAAGATGCCGTCGATGTTGGGCCAGTCGAAGCCGATGCGCGCGGCTTTGCGGGTCAGTTGGAGAGCTTCCAGAAGGCCGGGGAGGGTCCGCGGAACGCCGTCGAGGTAAGACTCCGGCGCTTTTTCTTCGGCCTTCGCTCCCGCCTTGGCGCGCTCTTCCTTCTTGATGATTTCCCAGTTCCGCAAAACATCCGCGGCGGTTTTCGCCGTGGTCGTGCCGAAGACGTGCGGGTGGCGGCGCACCATTTTGTCGTGGATTTCGCGAATCACATCAGTAACGGAGAAGCGTTTTTCTTCGTGCGCAATCTGGGCGTGGAACAGCACCTGCAGCAGCAGATCGCCCAGTTCTTCGGCGAACTTGGCGTCGTCCGTCGAGTCCAGCGCGTCGAGCACTTCGTAAGCTTCCTCGATCAGATACGTTCGCAGCGTCGCGTGGGTCTGTTCGCGGTCCCAGGGACACCCGCCCGGCGCGCGGAGGCGCGCCATCACCGCCACCAGCTTCTCAAAATCGCGGCCGACGTTCGAATGGGACTTCCCTTTCGAATGCGTCTTGCGCGGCGCAGCTTTTTTGCGGGATTTTGACGGCGTGCGACGGGTTTTGCGAGGTGGCATGGACCGATCCGGAAAAAATTGGCAGACCATTCACTTTACGGTGCGCGCCGGTTTTTGACAAGACGAAGGCCTGCCGTGCTTGAGAACCTCGCAACTTCCCGCATACTCGTGTTCCTCCGCCACAACACATTCGATTCGAAGCGTGATATACCGAAACTATGCAGGACAACTCAGGGGGCTAAGACATGAGATTCCGAGGATGGATTGCAACGGTGGCGGCTCTGTTGGTGCTCACCACGACCGCACTGGCAGCGCGGGAAAAGAATTCAGCCCGCCCGGCTGGCGACCAGCCATTGCGCGTCGTGATTGCCGGAATGGTGCACGGCCACGTGGACGGCTTCTTGTCGCAGGTGGTGAAGCGCAAGGATGTCGAGATTGTTGCCGTTGCGGAGCCGGACCGCGCGTTGTTTGACATGTACGCCAAGAAGTACGGACTGGATGCAAAGTTGTACCACGCCAGCTTGGACGACGCGCTCACGGCCACCAAGCCCGAAGCTGTGCTGATTTACACGAATACCTTCGAACACCGAAAGGCTGTCGAGATTTGCGCGCTCTACAGCAAAGCCCACGCGCCGAAGCCGCTCACCGTGATGATGGAGAAGCCGCTCGCCACCAGCACCGCGGATGCGCGCGCCATTCAGGCCACCGCGACGGACGCGAAGATCACCGTGCTGGTCAACTACTGGACCCTGTGGGAGCCCAACCGTCGCGCGGCCTTCGACGCGGTCAACTCCGGTGAGATTGGCGACGTGCGAAAAGTCGTGGCGCATGACGGCCACCTGGGGCCGAAGGAGATCGGCGTCGGTCCGGAATTTCTCGGTTGGCTGACCGATCCCAAACTGAATGGCGGCGGGGCGCTCTATGACTTTGGGTGCTACGGCGCCGATTTCATGACCTGGCTGATGAAAGGCGCGAAGCCTCTGACTGTCACCGCGGTTACGCAGTCGATCAAGCCTGACGTGTATCCCAAGGTCGAGGACGAGGCAACCATTGTCTTGACCTACCCGAAATCGCAGGCGATTTTGCAGGCCTCGTGGAACTGGCCGTTCGGCAGGGGCGACCTGGAGATTTATGGCAAGACCGGAACGGTGTTCACCAAAGGTGGCGATGAACTGGAAGTGCGCTTGGCGGGCGAGAAAGCGCCCAAGGACGTGAAGTCGAAGCCTCTGCCGGAACCGTTGAACGACGAAATCACCTATTTGAAGGCGGTCGTGCGGGATGGCTTCAAGCCCGATGGACCGGCCTCGCTGCAGGTGAATCTGGTCGTGGCGGAAATTCTGGATGCGGCGCGGCAGTCGGCAAAGACGGGCGAGACCATCAAGCTCCAATGATGTGCCCTGCGAGCAGAATTCAGCAGAAACCGCCGAGAGAGCGAGGAGTTTGACATGAGGGTCAGGTTGAGGGCAGTAGCAGGCATTGTAGCAGTAGCGTCGGTGTTGCTGTTGGCTGAGCACGCGCGGACCGCCGGCAAGATGACCGCTGGGGACGTGGTCGCGCTGATTCAGAGAAATATCGGCGTGGAATGGCAGAAGGAGACTGTGGACACCTTCAAAGGCGGCACCGCGCAAACTCCGGTGACAGGCATCGCGGTCACCATGATGGCCACCATGGACGTGCTCGAGAGGGCCTCGGCGAAGGGACTCAACATGGTGATTACGCATGAGCCGACCTTCTACGCCCACCTCGATACGCCCGACGGAATCGATGCCAGCGACCCCGTCTGGAAGGCCAAGCGCGAGTTCATCGACAAGCACGGAATGGTAGTATGGCGATTCCACGATCACTGGCATATGCGCGCACCGGATGGCATCGAGGCGGGAATGGTTCACGCGCTCGGCTGGGAACAGTTCCAGAAAAAGGACAACCAGTATTTGTTCGTAATGCCGGAGACCACCGTAAGGGACCTGGCGGAACACGTGGCCAAAAAACTGGCTTCCCCGGTCGTGCGCGTCGTCGGCGACCCGCAGATGACGGTAACCAAGGTAGCCCTCAGTCCTGGAGCGGCAGGAGCGCCGCGAGAAATGCAGGCGCTCGAACGCGACGATGTGGAAGTGTTGCTGGTCGGCGAGACCCGCGAATGGGAAACCGTAGAGTATGCCGCAGACGCCGTCACCCAGGGGCGCAAGAAAGCTCTGATCGTCATCGGCCACATTCCCAGCGAGCAGGCCGGAATGGAAGAGTGCACAAAATGGCTCCAGGGATTCGTGAAAGACGTTCCCGTCCAGTTTGTCGCGGCTGAGGAGCCCTGGTGGACGGTGAAGTAAATCCTTCACCCCATTCGTCGCACTTCACTCAAGTCAATCAGATTGGTGACGTCCAGAAAAAATTCGCGACCGACGACCACAGGGAGGTCTTCGGCTTGTCCTTGTACGGATTGTTGTATTTCACGGAATGCACCGACGAAAGTTTCAGGATCGGGGCTCCGTCCGCGTCCGCGGTGTCGCCGGTAATAAGAGTCCCTTTGGCCTGAACAAACGCATCCTGCAGCGACTCGAGTTTTTGCGGATGATCCGTCTGGATCTCCAGGAAGCTGAGCTGGCGGCCGTCCACGATGATCACGGGATTCAGTTGCAGGCACCAACCGGACCCTCCTCCGCTGCTCGCTGTAGCCTGGGTCAGTTTGCCTAACACAATCAAGCGCTTGGGCTTGGCCTGAAGTGGCACACACACGCACAGAAGAATCAAGAAGAGAACGAGCCGGGCGGGCCGCATTCCAGAACTCCTGGGGGACAAATCGCAGGCTGATTGTATACACGATGCCAAACGAAAAGAAAGCCCGGCTGGACTCTCTCTTTGTTTTGCCTCAAGCCTATCGCATCAGGAATGCGGTGGAATCAGGTTGCGCACATCGTTGAACATGACGTACGCCACCAGTGCCAGCAGAAACACCAGCCCGACCTGGATGAATCGCTCCTTGAACGTCAGGCTGAAATCACGCCGGCGAATGCCTTCCAGCGAGAGAAGCAGGATGTGCCCGCCATCCAGGATCGGTATCGGCAGAAGGTTCAGGATGCCCAGCTGAACGCTCAGGAACACCATGAACAGGATAATCGCGGACGGCCCTTGCGAGACCGCCTCGCCAGCGGCGCGTGAAATTCCGATCACGCTTTGCAGATCGCGCACCGAGACGCGGCCGGTCACGAGCTTCACGATCACGTCGATGGTCTGCGCGCCCAACTCGTAGGTCTTCACCGCGCCGGCTTTGAAAGCGGCTAACACCGGAATCTTCTTGCTAGCTGTAGGAATCTCAGGCGCGACGCCAATCTGATACACCTTGTCGCCCGACTGCGAAGTGCTCAGGCTTGGCGTGACCGCCACCGTGATCGCCTGGGACTTGCGCGTAATGCCCACCTGAAGAGTCTTCCCGCCGGATTCGTGAATCGCATCGACCAACTGGTCCCAATACTTGATCGGGCGCCCATCCACCGAAGTGATCAGGTCGCCATCCTGCACGCCGGCGTGATACGCGGCTTTGCCGGAAACCACTTGCGCGATTTGCGGAGCAATGGGCGGGTAGCCGAAGATGTGCTCTCCCTTGCCCGTGCCGACGGAAATCTTTACATCGCGAGCGACGCCATTCTCGTCCACTTGCGCGTTAATGGTCGAGCCAGGCGCCACATTCTCCACAGCCGAGTACGCGCTGCGCCAGTCGGAAACTGGCTTGCCGTTCAGCGAAATGATCTTGTCGCCGGGATGAAGGCCATCCGGATTCGCCAGTTGAGCTGCGGGAAGGTCCTGAATGACCATCGGCTTATCGAAATAGGCCGGATATGGGTCGCCGGCAATCGCGAAATACAGGCCGAGCAACAGAATCGGAAAGAGCAAATTCACTGCGGGCCCGGCGAAGGAAATAAACGCGCGCTGATAGCGGGTCTTCGAAAGCAGCTCGTCCGGCGCTCCCGTGGGCTTGGAGTCCGCCGTGGAGTCGATATCCGTGATGTCCTGTCCGGCCATCCGGACATAGCCGCCAAGTGGCACCGCGGAGAGTCGCCAGTCGGTGTCCCCGCGCTTGATCCCGAACAGCCGGGGCCCGAAGCCGATCGAGAACACATCGACGCGAACCTTGCACAGCCGCGCCGCGATGTAGTGTCCCCATTCGTGGATCAGGATGATGAAGCCCAGGGTCAAAATACCGAAAAACGTGTTCATTCGAGCGATCGACTCCGTCTTTGTAGTGTAGCAAAGGTTGCAATCATAGGTTGGATGCGATGGCGGGGCTTTCCGTAATTAGCAATCGCCCCGGCGTTACGCTGAGGTCGAGCGGGCGGGGGCATGCCCGGCCACAGCGGCCACTTCTTCCGACGCTTGCCGCCGAGCTTCCCCGTCAGCCGCCAATACGTCATCGATGGAATTGAGCTTGCCGCGCGGTGTGCGCTCAAGCACCCGTTCCACCACCTCGGGAATGCCCATGAACGGGAGCCGGTTTTCGAGGAATGCGGCTACCGCAACTTCGTCGGCGGCGTTGAGTGCGGCCGGATGGGCTCCACCCTTCTTCATCGCCTCGCGGGCCAGGCGCAGGCACGGGAAGCGGCGCGTCGAAGCCTTTTCGAAGTCCAGGCGCTTCAGCTTTGCCCAGTCGAGATGCACTTGCTGTGACGGAACCCGCGCGGGATACGTGAGCGCGTACTGGATGGGCATGCGCATATCGGGCGGCGCCAGTTGCGCAAGAACCGCGCCATCCACGAACTCGACGAACGAATGAATCACCGATTGCGGGTGGATGATCACGTCGATCTGATCCGGGCTCATGCCAAACAGCCACCGCGCTTCAATCACTTCGAATCCTTTGTTCATCATCGTGGCCGAATCGATGGTGATGCGGTTGCCCATCTTCCAATTCGGATGGGCGAGCGCCTGTTCGACGGTTACCTTAGCAAGATTGTGAATCGGCGTCTTCCGGAACGGGCCTCCGGACGCCGTCAGGACAATCCGGCGAACCTCCGGATGCTGGATCGACCCGCCATCCACCGCCGCAGAACCTGCGCGCAAGCACTGGTGCACCGCGTTGTGTTCGGAATCCACCGGCAGCAGTTCCCTGCCCGCCTTGGCCGCCGCGGCCATCACCAGTTCCCCGGCGGCTACCAGCACTTCCTTGTTCGAAAGCGCGATCGTCCGGCCCAAGGTGACCGCTTTGTAGGTGGCTTCCAGTCCTACCACCCCCACTGCGGCAGAGATCACGATATCAACACCAGGCTGCGTGCCCGCCGCCAGCATGCCTTCCCGGCCATGATGGATCGCCGGTAGCGGTGTCAGGTTTTGCTCTTTCAGCTGCCGCGCCAGTTCGTCAGCAACCTGTGGCGTCGCCACCGACACCAGTTCCGGGTGATGCCGGAGGATTTGCGGCAGCAGAACGTCGAGATTGTTGCCGGCCGCCAGCGCCGCAACGCGAAATTCGTTGGGCAGAGACTCCACCACCGAGAGAGTCTGCCGCCCGATGGAGCCGGTGCTGCCTAGGATGGAGAGCGTCTTCATGCGCGATAGGGTTCGTTTTCGTTAAGTGTGAGCGGACGTCGAATGTCAGTTTAACTCAGTTCCGTAGTCCGTATTCGGTAATCAACCTCTGCGCCTTCCCTCTTTCGAAACTACGTGTCCCGCGTCTCTGGGTGCGGGTGCTCCACGTTCGTTTGTTGGGATCTCAACCCCTGCGTCTTGCCTCCAAACAACAACCTTTCAACCCGCAAGCCCGCCTCTACACCTGCGGGTTCACCAAGACGAGGTAGTACCAGATCACCGGGATGCACAGAATCAGCGCGTCGATCCGATCCAGCACCCCTCCGTGGCCCGGCAACAGTCCGCCGGAATCCTTCACGCCGGCAGACCGCTTGCACGCCGATTCCAGAAGATCGCCCATTTGCCCGGCGATGTTGCCGAGCGCGGCCATGGCCAACAGATGCGGGAGCGGTACCGTGAGCCAGTAGTGGAAGCCGTAAGCCACGGCAAGCGAGCCGATCATCCCCGCAATGGAGCCTTCCCAGGTCTTCTTAGGCGAGATCTTCGGCGCGAGCGGGTGCTTCCCCATAGCGCGGCCCACAAAGTACGCCACCGTGTCAGATGCCCAGATGATCACCAGGGCAAAAAGGAGAAGGCGGGGGCCTTCGAAGGCATCCCCCATTCCGTGAAGCCGAACCGCAAAGGACAGCGGAAACGAAACCAGCAGGAACGCGCTTGCGGATATCCCTGCGGACGGCAGCGACTCCACCAGGGGGCGGCGAGTGAAAAGCGTGAGTACAGTCAGACCGAGCACAAATACAAAGAAGACCAGATACGCGTAGGGCGCTTCATTTCGAAAAAAATGATCATTCCCAAACAAGACAACCGACACCTCGGCCCCGCGCTGTTTGAAAGGAATGGCCTTCCACTGATCGTACAGGAGAAGCAGGGACGAGAAGATCGTCCACAGGCGATACGCCCGGTGCCCGATCGCGTCGCCCAGCGCAAAGTACTCCCAGAGCGCGAGCACAGTGATGACCGCGGTGGCCATGGCGACGACCCACGTGGGAGTGAAGAGGACGAGGCCGACAACGACGGGAATGAGCACCAATGCAGTCAGAACGCGTTGCCAAGTCATCGAGAACGAACTTCCTTATGGATGGAGCTAAACTGGTTGCGTACGGGACATAAGGATAGCAGAGAAGCCGCGCGGAACAGTACCTTCGCGAACCGCCCTCGCCGCTCTGGAATTCACTTGACAGCTATACTAACTATATGGTAATATAACTTGTTTATGATATACGCCTCGATACCGGCTTGCGGATCGCGCCTCACGCAGGATCTTCCGCCCCTACCTCTATCCTCTTTAGAATGCGCACATCCAACCCGCCTCCCTGTAAACCCTCTGGAATCCGCACTTACACATCTCTATCAATTCCCACGGGATACATCCCCTTTGCAATCCGCACTTACACGGCGCAACTCTACTAAGCTCTGCGCAATCAACAGATCCACAAAAATTGGGAATTGCCCTTCCCCACGCCTTACCGTAGCGCGGTCCGGGCGGGTGGCGCGATCGCGCCGTAGCGGCGTTCGCGTTTCTGGAAATCCAGCAACGCTTCCAGAAGCCGCGGACGATTGAAGTCCGGCCAGAGTGTTTCGGTGACGAAGATTTCTGCGTACGCAATTTGCCACAGCAGGAAATTCGACACGCGCATTTCGCCGGACGTGCGGATCAGAAGATCGGGATCGGGAAGATCCGCTGTATAGAGGTGCTGCGCCAGGTCTTCTTCGGTGATGGGTTTCGGCGGCTGGTGACCGTTCCGCTCCCGGAGGATGGAGTTCATCGCATCCACGATTTCCGCGCGGCCGCCATAGTTCAGCGCCACGTTCAGCACCATTCCCGTATTCTTCTTGAGCGCTTCCGTGGCTTCGCGTGTGTCGCGCTGCACTGCCTCGGGAAGTTCGTCGGCGCGGCCGAGGAAACGCATTCGAACGTTGTTCCTCTGCAGGAGCGGCATTTCCTTGCGAATGTATTCGCGCAGCAACGCCATCAGGAATTCGACTTCCGTCTTCGGGCGCCGCCAGTTCTCGACGGAGAACGCGTACAGCGTGAGCGCCTCGATGTGCAGGCGCGCGCACGTTTCGATGGTCGTGCGGGCAGATTGTGTGCCGGCGCGATGGCCGGCGACACGCGGAAGATGCCGCTTCTGCGCCCAGCGGCCGTTCCCATCCATGATGACGGCGATGTGCCGCGGCAGGCGTTCCAGGTCCAGTTTTTCAAGTAGCGCCGATTCCTCGGCGGTCACGGGACCGAGCGACTCCAGGGACATTGGATGAGGACGCGCGTGGGACATGTATTCGACTTCAAGTTCCTTTATGCCGCAAAGTTAACATGAAAGAAAGAGCACGTAAAGGCGTAACCAGGTAAAGAATCGAGAAGGTAACCGGTGCCACTGAAACGAATCTCTCATCACCCGCCATCCGCTACGCTGGCGGATGGAACGACTGGTAGATGGATTGGCCCACAAGGATGAAGGTCAGAATGATCATGGCGATCGCAGTGACCCACGCAACCAGGTTGAAGAAAAACGTGTTCGTGTACTCGCCCATCAGGTCTTTTCGATTCACCAGAAGCAGAACGAAGATAACCACGATCGGGAGCCAGATCCCGTTCCCTACCTGCGAAAAAATGAAGATTTTCCACAATGGCGCGTTCGGCAGCATGACGATGCCTGCACCGACGATGATCAGTATGGTGTAGAGCCAATAGAAGGCCGGAGCTTCTCGGAATTTGTGGTCGAGACCGGCTTCGAAACCCATGCCTTCGCAGATCACGTGTGCTGTGGAGAGCGGAAGAATCGTGGCCGCGAACAGGGACGCATTTAGCAGACCGAAGGCAAAGGCCCACGAAGCCCACTTCCCTGCCAGCGGCGCCAGGGCTTTGGCGGCTTCCGCCGCATCGGTGATGTTGTTTTGTCCCGAAGCGTTGAGCGTGGCGGCGGTACAGACGATGATGAAAAACACGATGACCATGCAGGAGATGCTGCCCACGAGAACATCGAGTCTCGCCTGCGGATAATGACGCGGCCCGACTTTTTTCTCCACGAAACCGGCCTGAAGATAGAAGAACTGCCACGGCGCGATCGTTGTCCCGACCAGCGCGGTGAGTGTGAGCAAATACGACGTATCGAAATGGCCGGAAGGGATCACCGTATTCTTCGCCGCGAGAACCCAATCGGGGTGCGACAGTAAAGCCGAGAACAGATAGCTGAGATAAAACGAACACAGGACCAGAAAGACCACTTCCACGAAGCGGTACGTCCCCTTCAGCACCAAAACCCACACGATGATCGCGGCCAGCGGAACGGTGACATGCTTACTCAGCCCGAAGAGTTCGCCGGCGGCCGCCACTCCCGCGAATTCGGCAACTACGTTAAACAGGTCGACGAAGAACCCCGTCACCATCACGAAGAACGTCGGCCGAAGGCCGAACTCCTCGCGGATCAGGTCCGAGAGCCCTTTGCCAGTAATCACTCCCATCCGCGCGCACATTTCCATCGTGACGTACAGCGCGATGGTCATGGGGATCAGCGACCACAGCAGGGTGTACCCGTACGCCGAGCCCGCCTGCGTGTATGTTGCGATGCCGCCCGCGTCGTTATCCACGTTCGACGTGATGATCCCCGGGCCGACCACCGCCAGGAACAGGAACAGGCGCCGCCGAAATTGGGACATCCGCGAAAAAGACCCCAGGACCCGGGCGCGGAGGGAGTCGATGAAACTGTTGATGGTCGCGAGATTCATGACGAGGCTATGAGTTCACCAGGCGGGAAACCACGTCGTCTACGGTGATCGTGCCTGTCGGGCGATTCTCGGCATCCAGAACGGTGAGCATGCGGAGGTTGTATTTATCGAAAAGCTCGAACACATCTTTCTCGCTGGCGTCCACCGGGATCGAGATCAGCGGATCGGTCTTAAGCTCGGACATCAGTTGCTCCTGCGCGGCAAGGAGCATCCGGGCAATGGGAACCGTCCCGGCATAGCGGCCGAGTTTGTCGATCAGCACGATGGTGTCGAGCTGCTCCAGATTGAATTCCTGCGTGCGCAGCCAGGTGAGGACCGCTTCGCGCGCCTCCAATTCACTGACGAATGGAAATTCAGTGTTCATCATGCCCCCCGCAGTGGCGGGATCGAAGGACAGGAGTTCGCGCACCTCCGCGGCTTCCTCGTTGGGCATCTCCTCCAGTAGCTCCCGAGAGGTCTCTTTCGGCAGATCGGCCAGCAGGTCGGCAGCAGCGTCGGGAGGCATTTCTTCGATGATGTCAGCCGCCTTCTCGGGATCCAGTTTTTCGACGATCTGCGTGGTCAGGCGCTGATCGAGTTCGGCCAGCACCGCCGCGGCGGTTTCCTCGTCCAGCGAGGCGATAATGCCCTGGCGCTCAGCGGCAGAAAGCTCCTCCATCATTTCGGCAAGATCGGCCGGATGGAGATCTTCCAGTTTTTCGTGCGTAATGCGCAGCTTCACGCGGCGCAGTGGATCGGGCTCGATCAAATTCACGAACTCCCACCGGATGTACCGCTGAGGGAGCTTGTTCTGGAACCTGCGCACGAAATTCGTGGGAGCGACCCCCTGCAGAAGTCGGCGAACGGCGCCCGGAAGGCCGACGTCGACCTGGGCGATTCGGAGCTCGACATTGCCGTTCGTACGCGCTTCGCTCAGGTCCACATCGTTCACGCGCACGACCTTCCGGCCGGCGGTATCGATGATCTGCTGATCGAGAAGATCCTTGCGGACGGCCAGCAGCGCTTCGTTGGGCCGGTACGCGTCCAGCGCCCGCTCTGTCACATTCAGGTCGATGCGGCCGGGAATAATCGAGGAAACTTGATTGTAGCGGGCTATGAGCGGCTGGTAGCGTCCCCGCGAGATCAGGAAGTGGGAAACCCGATTGGGTTGCTCGGCGGGCTCAATGAAGAATTCGCGGACACGACCGACGTAGTTCGAGTTGGAGTCGTAGGCGGCAGCGCCCATCAGTTCGGTGGCATAGAGCATCGGTACGTGTCCTTTCTGGCGGCGATCTGCGCCACCGGATTCCAGGGAAACTGCAACAAAAAACCCGCGAACGGGCGGGGCCGGCGCGGGCAATGTCGGGCAAGAATGACAAAACCTTAGCCGATTGTGAGTCCCCCCGCAGCGGACGGCCAGACGGAGCTGCTGCGGTCCGGAGAGATGCGAGCCCGGAGGACGAGCGTCGGAACCGGCAACCCAGCCGGACCCGCGTTCGCTTGCGGGAACCTCAGACCTGTACGGCTAGGGTGAGGTTCGAGTTCGCTCGACGCGCTCATCAGAGAAAAATCACTCCAAAGTTAGGAATAAACCTTGCAAACAGAAGAAGTCAAGGAGAAAGAGGCAATTTTGAAAAAAAAGTTTGGAAGGTGGACCTGTTTCCCCGCCAGGACGGCTGCGACGGACAATTCACGCGCACGAGCACCTCGCTGCCGGCGAACTCCACGATCACGCGAAGAGCATGTGGCTCGGCTGCAGGCCTCGACGCTTGCAGTCTTCGATGTACAGCACCAGGTAATTCTTGAGGACGTAATCGCGAGTCGAGTGCCCGAGCTCCTGCGCCGCGCGGTCGATGGCGTCCGGAGGGCCCTCGAGTTCGACGTAGGTGCCAATGGGAGTCTCGTCCAGGTCGATCACCAGGTCCTTGGCCCATTTGTACCGCCCCGCTAGCTTGTACGGCGTGCGGTATTTCTCGTAGCGAAACCAGCCTTTCAGTCCCAGCCCTTCGAAGATCTTCTGCAGGGACGACGCGTCGGCCAGCACCACCTCGATTTCCTCGCGCACTTTGTGGCGGCCTCCCGTGTGGTGGGTCAGTTCGCCGATCGCCAGCTGCTCCGGTGGAGACTTGAAAGTCAGAATCACCCGGGGTGTGCCTTTCCTGGCGGACTTCTTCCCTTTCGCGGCTGGCGCGGGAGCTTCCGTGCGGATGCGTAGAAGCTGACCGTGCTTGGCCAGGCCCCCGTCAGGGGTATCGAAAATCACGTTGTGCTCGTGTACTCGCGGAGACGCGGGCTTGGCGCCTAGTTTGGCGAGCATGCGAAGGAACGATTTGGGATTGGAAATGTGGAGCTTTATTTCGGTTTCGCGGGCCATGGTTTGATTCTAAGGCGAAACCAGAAAATGGGTATTGGAAAATGGAAAACCAAACCGAGTGGAACCGTGAAAAAGTAAGATCGTCGAATCTGCCTGTGGATTACCGAGGCAGGCGGACTACAAACCGGGCCAGACTTCGGATAGGATAACGAACGAAGGGTTCTGCCTGGTGCGTGGGTGGCAAGCCCGGTTCAGGACTGCGACGGGGCGCCCGGTCGCTTCGATTCATCCAAATCAGAATGAAAACCGATTCCCAAATCGAAGGGATGGCTTTTTCCCAAAAGTGGATTGGAAAATCGCGCGAAGGCGAGGGGGGAGAAGTGGAACGGCAAGGAGCGGCGGTAGGGCAGGCGGGAGGGAGGCCGGGGGAGGCGCCCCTGGCGCTGCGGCATCCCGTGGAGCATGTGATACATGGCGACCGGCGGGTGGACCACTATGCCTGGATGAAGGAGAGGGCAAATCCGCAGGTGAGAGAGTACCTGGAAGCGGAAAACGCCTATTCGGAAGAGCTTTTGCGCCCGACGGAAGGTCTGCAGGAGAAGTTGTACCAGGAGATGCTGGGCAAAATTCAGCAAACCGATTTGAGTGTCCCCTATTTCCTGCGTGGATATGAGTACTACACGCGAACCGTGGAGGGGCAGCAGTATCCCATTCATTGCCGGAAAACGGCGGCGGGCCAGGAAGAGGTGCTGCTGGATCTGAATCAACTGGCCACCGGGCATACGTACATGGGGTTGGGGATTTTTGAGATCAGCGACGATAACCGGCTGCTGGCGTACGCGACCGACGCGACCGGATACCGGCAATATACGTTGGAAGTGAAGGAAGCGGCGACAGGTACGGCAGTTCCGTTCCGGGCAGAGCGGGTAACCAGCGCGGCCTGGTCGGCGGATGGGCGAGTTCTCTTCTATGTCACGGAAGACGAGATAACCAAGCGTTCCAATCAGCTCTGGCGCCATGAGATGGCTAGTGGTTCGGCCGATTCTTTGCTGTATGAGGAGAAGGACGAACGATTCCGGATCGATTTGGAGCGGTCGCGGAGCGGGGCGTACCTGTTTCTGGTGTGCAATAGCCACACAGCGAGCGAAGTGAGCTATCTGCGGGCGGACCACGCCATGGGTGCGTTTCAGTTGGTGACCCCACGCGAAGACGATCACGAATACTACCTCGATCATCACCCGGGGAGCGCCACCGATGCGGCAAGCGGTGTGTTCTTCATTCGCACGAACAGTGGCGGGCGCACGTACCGGCTGATGACGGCGCCGACGGAGGATCCGGTGCGATCGCGTTGGCGCGAGGTGATACCCAACCGGCCAAAGGTGATGCTGTCGGGGCTGGATGCATTTCGAACCCATCTGGTACTGACGGAGCGGGAAGACGGGTTGCCGTATTTGCGCATCATCGACTTGACCGTAGAGGCGCTAACGGCGCTGGCTGCTTCGAAACGAATCGAGTTTTCGGAGCCGGCGTACAACGCGATGCTGGGGACCAATCCCGAGTTCGATTCCACGTTTGTGCGGTTCCAGTATGAGTCGATGGTCACACCGCGCTCGGTGTACGACTACGACGTGAAAACCGGCAAACGGACGTTGCGAAAACAACAACCTGTGCTGGGCGGATTTGACACCGCGATGTACGTGAGCGAGCGGCTACACGCGAATGCACCGGATGGGACACACGTTCCGATCTCCCTGGTGCGCCGGAAAGACACCATGCGCGACGGGCAGGCGCCGCTGCTGCTGTACGGATATGGCAGTTATGGGCTCTCGATGCCGGTGACCTTCAGTTCCAACCGCCTGAGCCTGCTGGACCGCGGATTTGTTTACGCGATTGCGCACATCCGCGGTGGTGGTGAACTGGGGAAGCCCTGGCACGACGCGGGGCGCATGCACCACAAAATGGCGACGTTCCGCGACTTTATATCCTGCGCGGAATACCTGATTGCCAAGAGGTACACGTCGAAAGAGCGGTTGGTGATTGAAGGTGGAAGCGCGGGCGGACTGCTGATGGGCGCGGTCGTAAACATGCGGCCGGACCTGTTCCGCGTGGTGGTGAGCCACGTGCCGTTTGTGGATGTGCTGAATACCATGCTGGATCCTTCCCTGCCATTGACGGTGGGTGAATATGAGGAATGGGGCAATCCGCAGGTGGAGAAAGACTATTTCTACATGAAGATGTACTGCCCCTATACGAACGTGGACAGGAAACCCTATCCACGCATGCTGGTGAAAACTGCCTGGAACGACAGCCAGGTGATGTACTGGGAAGCGGCGAAGTACGTCGCGAAACTGCGGGCGATGAAGACCGATCAAAATGTGTTGCTGCTCAAGACGAATATGGGCGCGGGCCATGGCGGGGCCAGCGGGAGGTATGACTATTTGCGAGAGATTGCGCTGGATTATGCGTTTGTGCTGAAAGAATTGGGAATGGAAGGATGAAGCACGGAAGCAACAGAACTGAAAGCCGAGAATGAGCGAAGCGACTACACCCTTGATGCAGCAGTACAACGCCGTGAAGCAGAGGTATCCGCACGCACTGTTGCTGTTTCGCCTTGGGGATTTTTACGAACTGTTTTACGAAGACGCGATGATCGCTTCGCGCGAACTGCGCATCACGCTGACGTCGCGGAACCGGGAGAAGGGGCAGCCGATTCCGATGTGTGGCGTCCCGTATCACGCGGTGGACGGGTACATTGCGCGGCTGATCCGCGCCGGGTTCAAGGTTGCCATTTGCGAGCAGATGGAGCAGCCCGGGCCCGGCAAGAAACTGGTTCGGCGTGAAGTGTCGCGCGTGATTACCCCCGGCACCGCGACCGATGTGGCGGTGCTGGACGCCCGGGAGAACAATTTCCTGGCGGCGGTGGCGCAGGATCCAAACGGGGTGCGCAATGGGCAGGTGATCGGGTTGGCGCTGGTGGACCTCTCGACCGGCGAGTTTCAGGCGACCGAGTTTGTGGGTTCGCGCGCGGAAGAGATGCTGCGAGATGAATTGCAGCTGATGCGTCCGCGAGAGACGCTGCTTCCCCGCCCTCAGCAACTGTTTGAGACAGCGAAAAATACGTTGCTGGATGGAACCGGTGGCGTGGAAACGCGGCTGGAGGATTGGATTTTCCAGCGGGATTACGCCGAGCGCGTGCTGCGGGAGCAGTTTGGCGTGGCGGAATTGACGGCGTTTGGGCTTGACGAGCATGCGCAGGCGATGTGCGCAGCCGGGGCGGTGGTTCATTACCTGCGAGAGAATGCAGCCCGCGGGGACGATGCGCCGAGTCTGGAAGCGCTGCGGCATATCGATCAAATTCGTTTTTACGAACAGCACGACGCGCTCACGCTCGATCCCGTCTCGGTGCGAAACCTGGAATTGCTCTCGCCCATTTTCACGGAAGAGACCAAGGGCAGCGCTCCCACGACATTAATTGCGGCGCTGGATGCGACCGTAACCGGGATGGGCGCTCGCCTGCTGCGGTCGTGGATTCTCCGGCCGCTGATTGACCACGATGCCATTGAGGCGAGGCTGGACGCAGTGGCGCACTTGCTCCAGCAGACCGTCGTGCGCGGAGAAATTCGGAAAGAGTTGCGCGGAATCCAGGACCTGGAGCGGCTCACGAGCCGGATCACCTTGGGACAAGCGATGCCACGGGAGTTGGTGGCGCTGCGGAAGAGTCTGGCGCAGTTGCCCCTGCTGAGACAATTCACCGTCGACAGTTCACAGTCGAAAGCCGCAGAACGAAAGAGTGTCGATCCACAGACAGGAGCGTCCGCGCCGCGCGGGAGTGAGCTGCTCCGCGAGTTGCATGACGAGATTGATGAGCTCGGGGATGTGCGAGATTTGCTGGAACGCGCGATTGGGGATGAGCCGCCGGCGACAGCCAACGATCCAGGGATTATTCGAGCCGGATACAACGCCGAACTGGATGAACTGCGGGGCCTGAGCAAGCACAGCAAAGAAATCATCGCGGCAATGGAGGAGCGCGAGCGCAAACGAACCGGAATTGCGTCCCTCAAGATCCGCTACAACCAGGTGTTCGGGTATTACGTGGAGATTTCCAAGCCCAATCTGCATCTGGCGCCCCCGGATTACGAACGGAAACAGACGCTGGTGAATGCGGAGCGATTCACGTTCCCCGAATTGAAGGAGTACGAGCGCAAGATTCTGGCGGCGGATGAACGGATTTTGGAGATTGAGCGCCAGCTCTTCGTGGATGTGCGGGCCAGCATTGCGGCTCAGGCGACGCGACTGCGGCGGACGGCCGGGGCGATTGCGAAGCTGGATGTGCTGGCGGCGTTCGCGAAACTGGCAGCCGATCGGAATTACGTGCGGCCGGAACTGAATGTGACCGGCGAGTTGTTGATCGTCGGTGGAAGGCACCCAGTCATTGAGGAGTTGCTGAAAGCCAAGGGCGAGCGGTTTGTGCCGAACGATTTATGCTTCGAGACCGGGCGTCAGCAATTGCTCCTGATTACCGGGCCGAACATGGGCGGGAAGTCGACGTACCTGCGTCAGGCGGCGCTGATTGTGTTGATGGCGCAGATGGGGTCGTATGTGCCGGCGCGGCAGGCAAAGCTGCCTCTGACGGACCGGATATTTACCAGGATCGGCGCGAGCGACAATCTGGCGCGAGGGCGTTCGACGTTCCTGGTGGAGATGAGCGAGGTAGCCACGATTCTGAATCACGCGACGCCGGCGAGCTTGGTGCTGCTGGATGAAGTTGGCCGCGGAACGGCGACGTTTGACGGACTATCGATCGCCTGGGCGGTCGTGGAGCATTTGCAGCGGAACACCCGCTCGCGGACATTGTTTGCGACGCACTACCACGAATTGACGGAACTGGCCGATTTGCTGCCCACGGTCAAAAACGTGCATGTCAGCGTAAAAGAAACGCCGAACGAGATTATCTTCCTGCGACGAGTCGAGCCCGGGAGCGCGGACAAGAGCTACGGAATTGAAGTGGCCCGGCTGGCGGGACTCCCGAAGAGCGTGATTGAGCGGGCGCGCGAAGTGCTGAAGAGGCACGAGCAGAGCGAGCATGAGGTGAGCGAGGCGTTGACGCCGGGAGCGGTGGATGGCGTGAACGGAAATGGTCACGGGCAGAACGTGATGTTTACGGCGCTCGACCGGTCGGTGATCGAGAGATTGAAGGCAGCGGATCTGGATCAATTGAAACCGATTGAGGCGTTGAATTTGCTGGCGGAATTGAAAAAGGAAGTCAGTAATCAGTGAGGAGCGCTCGGTAATCAGTGATCAGTGATCGGCCAGATGGAATCACGCGCCGCGACCCGGGAGCAGCGCCCTCGGTCTACGAACGGGCCGGAAAAACCCGTCGCTAGAGCTGGCAGCTGGAAGCAGTCTCTACAGAATAATTAGACACGATTGAGCCACATTGGGGCGCTGGTGTGCGCGCAGGTGTGTTACAACCAGCGCATGAGGACAATGGAATGTTAGTGCTGGGGATGATGAGCGGGACTTCGGCGGATGGGATCGATGTGGCACTGGCGGAAATTAAGGAAGGGGCACACTCGCTGCGTCCTTCGGAGAAGACCAGCCGGGCGCCACGGCTGAAAACGAAGCTCGTAGATCACACTTCGCGGATCATGCCCGCGGCGCTGCGCAAAGAAGTCCTGCGCATCGCGGAGGGCGCGGCGTGCACGGCGGGAGAGATCAGTCAGCTCAATTTCCGGCTGGGAGGCGCGTTTGCGGAGGCCGCCATCAGCGCGTGCAAGGAGTTTCGCGTGGCGCTGTCGCGGGTGGAGTTGATCGGCAGCCACGGACAGACGATCTTTCACCAGGGGCAGCCAGTCGAGTATTTGGGACGGAAGACGGCCTCGACGCTGCAGATTGGCGAGCCCGCATTGATTGCGGCACGAACCGGAATTACAACGGTGGGCGATTTCCGCGTGGCAGACATGGCCGTAGGCGGACACGGCGCGCCTTTGGTGCCGTATGCGGATTACTTGTTGTATCGCGACGAGAAAATTGCTCGCGTCTCGCTAAATCTCGGCGGAATTGGGAACGTGACCGTGTTGCCGGCAAACGCGAAGCCCGGGCAAGTGTTGGCATTCGACACTGGGCCGGGAAACATGTTGATGGATGCGCTGGTGTGGCACTTCACGAAAAAGAAGCAGAAGTTTGATCGCGGCGCGCGCCTCGCTCGACAGGGGCAAGTGAACGAAAAGCTGCTGCGCGAACTGCTGCGCGATCCCTACTTGCGATTGGGGCCGCCGAAATCGACAGGCCGGGAATACTACGGGCGTGCGTATTTTCAGGAATTGCTGCGGCGTGGGAAGAAGTTTGGCGCGGCGCCGAACGACCTGATCCGCACAACCACGGAGTTTACCGTGGCGTCGGTGGTGGACGCGCTGAAGCGGTTTGTGCTGAAGAAGACGAAGGTACGGCAGCTAATCGTGTCGGGCGGCGGTGCGAAGAATCCGCTGGTGATGGCGCAACTGGCGGCAGCATTGACGCCGATTGAGGTGGTCGGGTCGTTGAAAGTGGGAGTGCCCGAGGAGGCGAAAGAGGCGTATGCCTTTGCGTTGATGGCGTACGAAACAGTGCACCAGAGAGCGGGAAACCTGCCTAGCGCAACCGGGGCGGAAGAGGAGATGGTCCTGGGGAAGATTTGTTACGCGAAGCCGATGTAATCAGGGAGCGAAGTAAATCGGCGGAAATGCCTTCAGGCGCAAGCCTGCGCCACGGTCAGGCGGGGACAGCGTCGTCGCCGGAGAGGGCGTCCTCGATATCGTCCGCGGGTATGGCACCGAGACGGCCGATACACCAGTGGTCGCCGCTGAGTTCGACGATGGTGGATGGCATGATGGATTCGGTTTCGCCGGCGTCGAGAATGAGAGGGAGCCGATCCCCGAGTTGGTTGAAGACATCCTCCCCGCTGGCGCACGTAGGCGCGTCGGAGACGTTTGCGCTGGTGCCGGTGAGGGGAACGCCGATTTCGGCGATGAGGTCGGCGACAATGCGCGACTTGGGCCAACGAAGGGCAACGCGGCGGGTGTTGGCCGTGACCTTGAGGGGAAGGCGGTTGGACGCATCGACCACAATGGTGAGCGGGCCGGGCCAGCAGGCTTTCGCGAGACGAAAGAAATTGTCGGGAAGGTCGCGCGCCAGCACCATGGCGTGATTCAGGTCGCTGATCAGGATGGGCAGGGCGCGGTGTTCGGGGCGTCCTTTGACTCGGAAAATTTCCTCAACGGCGGCGAGATTGACGGGATCAGCCGCGAGCGCATAGAGCGTATCGGTGGGAACGGCGACGACGGCACCGCGGTTCAGCCAGGACGCAGCGTAGCGGATGATGCGTGGGTCAGGATTGGCCGCGCTGACTTTGAGGACCTCGGCAGACAAGCGGTACCTTACCTATCTAGAGCGAATGGGGTGAGTTGAGCGTCGCTGTGGAAATTATCATAGCCCGTAACGCGCGCGCAATGATACGTAAACAAAAAGCCGTTGAGGACTCGCCAGGCGCACACGGAGAGCCAAGCGAGAAAACGGATTTGTGCACCTGTTTAAGGGTATAAAGGTGGGCGGCGGAGATTATGGCGAACGGAAGAGCGAGATCCATCGGGGCCGCGATGAAGCCCGACGTGATTACCAGCCGGGATAACCGGTGGCTGAAGGAGTTTCGTGTGGCGCTGCGCGGGGGTGTGCCGACGACGAGCGGCGCGGTAGGGGTCGAAGGCGTGCGGCTGGTGGAGGAGGCTCTGACGTCGGGGTGCCATGTGGAGGCGGTGTTGTTTTCGGAGGGCGGGGAGCGGCATCGGGAGAGGCTGGCTCCGCTCATTGGCCGGCCCGAGATGGGCTTTCCGGTGCTGCGGACCACCGATCGATTGTTTGAGGGCGTGGCGGATACAGAGCATCCACAGGGAGTGGCCGCGCTGGTCGTGCCGCGCAAGGTCGAAGTCGAGGAATTGGTGGCGACGCCGGAGGGCGTGTGCGCGCCGTTGATTGTCGTGCTGGCCGGTGTGCAGGACCCGGGTAACGTGGGGACAATTCTGCGGACGGCGGCGGCGTTTGGCGCGACAGCGGCGGTGACCGCCGCTACGGGACAGAGCGGGACGGCCAGTCCCTTTGCGCCAAAGGCCATGCGTGCTTCCGCGGGAGCCGTGCTGCACCTGCCAACTCTGAGCGGGATGGCGCTGGGGATTTTGTTGACGCAGCTCAAACTGAAGGGGATTCGCACGCTGGCGTCCTGTGTTCACGAAGAACAGTTGCGAGCGGCCAGTGACGACTCGAGATCCAGCGAAGGTAGAACCGTGGCGCCGTGGGAAGTGGATTGGTGCGAAGGCGTGGCGCTGCTGGTCGGCAATGAAGGAGCGGGATTGCCGGAGGAAGTGGTGCACACAGCGGATGTGCGCGTGCATATACCAATGGCGACCCTTCTTTCGTCGGGGCAAGCTCGCGTGGAAAGCTTGAATGCGGCGGCGTCCGCGGCGGTCTTGTTATATGAGGCGTTTCGGCAGAGAAACAGCAAATAAGTGACGACGTAGGCTGCGGAACGGTGGAACCTGTTATGCGAGGATACGGGAGGCAAATAGCGGTTCTGGGTCTGGCGGCGGCTGCGCTGGCAGCACTGGCCGTCGGAGCCCAGGAGAAGCCCGTTTCACAGCAGGCGGCGAATTCCCCTGAGCCGGAGCTAGTGATCATTGATTCCGATATTGGCGACGATATCGATGATGCCTTTGCGATTGGCTTGGCGCTGCAAAGTCCCGAGCTAAAGATTTTGGGGATTACCACGGCTTGGGGGAATACGCCGCTGCGGGCGCGGGTGGTGGAACGGCTTTTGCGCGAGGCGGGCCATCCGGAGATTCCCGTGGCGGTGGGAATGCCAAAATATCCGGCAAAGGGAACGCTGACAATGTCGCAGGCGAAATACGGCGAACGGGAGCCGGAGAGGAAACTGCCGGGAGCGGTGGAATTTTTGTTAGAGCAAATTCGGAAGCATCCCGGAGAGATCACGTTGATCGCGATTGGGCCGGAGACGAATCTGGGAGCCGCGCTGGATCAGGACGCGGCGACATTCCGGAAATTGAAGCGCGTGGTGTTGATGGGCGGGTCGGTGTATCGCGGATATGACGGGTTTGCGTACCCAACGGCGCCGCCGAAGCCGACACCGGAATGGAATATTCTGTGCGATGTCAATGCCGCGCGGAAGGTGTTCGCGTCGGCAGTGCCGTTGTATGTCATGCCGCTCGATTCCACGCAGATCAAGCTGCAGGAATTGGAACGCGCGCGCCTTTTTGCGCATGGCAGCGGCCTGACGGATGCCCTAACCGTGCTGTACCACCAGTGGGCGGAAGGAACAAAACAAGAGACGCCGACGATGTTTGACGCGGTGGCGGTGGGGTACGCGATCCGGCCGGAGTTGTGTCCCATGAAAGCGATGCGATTGGGGATTGCGGATGACGGAAGCACCAGGATCGAAGAAGGCGCGGCGAATGTCCAAGTCTGCTTGAAGTCGGATAGCGACGCGTTCCTGGAGTTTTTTATGGCGCGATTGGTGGGAGATGAGTGAAGAACCATCAAGTAGTGGAACCGCGATAAGGTTGAACAGCAAAACCGTGCCTGGCAGTAAGGTGTAAAGTTTAATGTCGGAAGGGATGGCATTCGCTGAGCGATATGAGTTTGTTTGGGGCGGAACCGGAGATGCGGGCGCAGGAAACGGCAGCGGCGTTGCAGCCGTTGGCGGAAAGAATGCGACCTCGGTCGCTCGATGAAGTCGTAGGGCAAGAAAAGCTGCTGGGGCCGGGCAAGCCGCTGCGCGTACAAATCGAAAATGACAATTTGAGTTCCATGTTGTTCTGGGGGCCGCCGGGGTGTGGGAAGACCACGCTGGCGCGGCTTATTGCACGGCTGACGAAGAGCGAGTTCGTGTCGTTCAGCGCGGTGTTGAGCGGAATCAAAGAGATTAAGGAAGTGATGGCGGACGCGGAGCGGAAATCGCGGGCCGGGCGGCGGACAATCGTATTCGTGGACGAAGTGCATCGGTTCAACAAAGCCCAGCAGGATGCGTTTTTGCCGCACGTCGAGGCGGGACACATTCTGTTTATCGGGGCTACGACCGAGAACCCGTCGTTCGAGGTAATTTCGCCGCTGCTCTCGCGGACAAAGGTGTACGTGCTCGAACCGCTGACAACACCGCAAATTGCGGAGTTGCTGCGAAGAGCGCTCGAAGATAAAGAGCGCGGACTGGGCGAAGAAAATGTCGAAGTCAGCGAAGAAGTGCTTTTCCGGATTGCCGCGTACGCCAATGGCGATGCAAGAACGGCGTACAACACACTGGAATTGTGTGTGAAGAGTGCGGGTACGGGCAACCGGCGAACAGCGGCCGCCGGTCAGGAATCGCATGGAGTGGCGAAGCGGATCACGGTGGAACTGCTGGAAGACGTGCTGCAGAAGAGAATGTTGCGCTACGACAAGGCCGGCGAGGAACACTACAATTTGATTTCGGCGCTGCACAAGAGCGTGCGAAATTCGGATCCAGACGCGGCTCTCTATTGGCTGGCCCGGATGATTGAGAGCGGCGAGGACGCGTTATACCTGGCGCGGCGAATGGTACGGATGGCGAGCGAAGATATTGGCATGGCAGAGCCGGGAGCGCTGGCGATGACCATCGCGGCGAAAGAAGCATTCGATTTCCTCGGCCCGCCTGAGGGCCATCTGGCACTGGCGCAGGCAGCCGTGTACCTGTCGCTGGCGCCGAAGTCTAACGCCGTGTACATAGCGTACGGGAACGTGATGGAGGATGTGCGGAAGACGGAGGCCGAGCCGGTGCCCCTGCATCTGCGAAATGCGGTGACGGGATTGATGAAGAACATCGGCTACGGGGATGGATACAAGTACGCGCACGATTTTGACGACAAGGTGACGGAAATGCAGTGCCTGCCGGATAATCTTGCCGGGCGGAAGTATTACAAACCGACGGATCAGGGGTTTGAGGCCAGGATCCGGGCGCGGATGGCGGAAATTGCCAAGATGAGGAAGAAAGTGGCGAGTGACGAGTGACTGGTGACAGGCATGAGGAGAAGAAAGCGTCACCACAGAGAATGTCGAGGAAGACGTAGACAACACGGAGAGTTGAGAGATGGATAAGATGATGGCTCTGACGGGGATTTTCGTTGCCGCGATTGGGATGGTAGTGGCGTCTTCTTCGAGTAGTGAGACGCCAAAGCGGCCCGGCATTCTGGGAATTGCGTTTGTGCAAATAGAATCCAGTAGCCCCGAAAGCGAAAAGTTCTATAACGGTGTACTGCGTCTACCGTCGTTGGGCACTGGCAATTGCATCGACTTTGAAAGCCAATGCTATTTCATCAATCCTTATCAGCACGTGGAAATCGTCAAGCGCGAGAATCCCAGCAGCAAGGATCTGATCCATTCGGTCGGTTTGTACACCCGCGACGTTAAATCGGCTCGGGCTTACCTGCTCGCGCGGGGTTATACACCCGGAGACATCGTCAGCGATCGACACGGTGCAACCTATTTCGAAGTGCGCGATCCGGAGAAGCACCGCCTGTTCATCGTCGCATTTCCCAAAGGCGGAACCGCGGGTTCAGTGATGGGTGGTCCACTGATTTCGTCAAAGCTGATCCACGCGGGATGGGTCGTGCAGAACCGCGAGGCGATGGACAAGTTTTATAAAGACGCGCTCGGATTCCACCTCTACTGGCAGGGCGGGATGAAGGACGGCCGGGCGGACTGGGTGTCGATGCAGGTGCCGGATGGGACGGATTGGATAGAGTACATGCTGAATATTCCGCCGGACGCGGACAAACATTTACTCGGCGTGATGAATCATATTGCATTGGGAGTGCCGAGCGTGCAGGCCGCTGCGGAACAACTGAAAAAGAATGGCGTGAAGCTGACGGAGGAGCCAAAGATTGGGCGCGATGGAAAGTGGCAGCTGAATTTGTACGACCCGGACGGCACTCGGGTGGAGCTGATGGAGTTTACGCCGGTGGAGAAGCCGTGCTGTTCGGAGTTTACGGGTACGCATCCGAAACCGTGAAGAACAGGGGCCTTCGCGAAAGACGGGACGCGTCAAGCCGTAGGCGTGCCGGTTGAGATCCTTCGCCGCTTTGATGGATGACAGGTTCTCAGTTTGGGAGAAGAAATGAAAAGAATCGGAGTGGCGGTGGCAGCGGCGCTGGCGGCACTTGGCGTGATCGCGGCGGCGGGGCCGAGCGTGGATACCGCGGGGCGCGCTAAGATCTTTGGGATTGCGTACGTCAAAGTGAAGGTGACGGACCTGGAGAAGTCCAAAGCTTTCTATCGCGGGGTGATGAGACTCGAAAACGTCGCGGTGACGAATGGAAATGTGGTGCAGGCTAGCTATGCCGTCAATTCCGGGCAACGCGTGGAGTTGGCGACCACGGCTCCGGGAACACCGGGATCGTATCTGGCGGAAGTCGGGCTGGCAACGGACGACGTGAACAAGATGCGGACCTATCTGACAGCGCGGGGCGTGGCGGCGAACGAGATTTTCACCTGGCCGGACGGAACGAAGTATTTCGAGACGCAGGATCCCGAGGGGAACAAGGTTGCCTTTGTGCAACAGAAGTGGGACACCTCGAGCGGCGCTGCGACGGCGGTGGGACGGAAGCTACTGCATGCTGGGTTTGTGGTGAAGGACTGGAAGGCCGAAAACCGATTCTACGAAGATTTGTTGGGATTCCGGCTGTACTGGAAAGGCGGATTCAAGGATGACGGGCTGGACTGGTATGAAATCCAGGTGCCGGATGGAGATAATTGGATTGAGTACATGCTGAACATTCCGGAGAATGCGGATCACAAGGAACTGGGCGTACAGAATCATTTTTCACTGGGCGTGCAAAGCGCCGACACGGCGGCGAAAACGTTGCGCGAGCGCGGCTTGAAGGACTTCGATGGGCCGGAGGTTGGGCGAGACGGGAAGAACTCGCTGGACGCGTATGACCCGGACTGGACGCGGGTTGAAGTCATGGAATTTCTGCCGTCCGGGAAGGTGTGCTGTTCGGAGTATGGGGGAAAGCACCCGAAGCCGTGAAGGAGCGCGTGAACAGGTATAAAAGGAAAGTCGTCATCTCAGAACCCATATAAAGGGAAACGGACAAGGTGAACGCTTGAAGAGCTTCGGAATGAGAATTGTCGGGTTGGCGTCTCTGCTGCTCGCGGTTAGTTCCCTGCCCTTTGCGGGGGCGGCGCGTGCGCAAAACATGGATAAGGCCGTAGTGAACGTGGACGAAGAGGTCACCTCGTTCGCGTACGCGCCGGATGGCCGGATTATCTTTTCGGTGCGCCGCATGTTCAAAGCGTCCAAGAAGTACGAATTGCAGCGCGACGACATCTGGCTCCTGGAGACAAATGGAAAGCGCCGGCGCCTGCTGGAAGGGCAGAAATTCACGCACGGGGACAAGCCGTTCACGTATCAGGTCGAGTCCTTCACCTGGTCGCCCAACGGACATATCGTGGCCATCCAACTCTACACGTCGACGGTCGACCCCGAAGACGACAGCCGCGAAGATGCGCGAGCTTTGCTTCTGTTGGATGACAACGGGAAAGAGTTGCATCCCAAGGGGCCGGATTCCCTGGTATTAAACGCGGAGAGCCCGATGTGGCTGCGAGACAACTCGACGCTGGTGTACCTCGTCGAGGAGATCGCGCCGCGGCAGCTCTTTTCCATGCAGTACTTGTACACGGCGGGAGGGCCGCCAACCAAAGCGTTCGAGGGGCGGACCTTCATCGACGCGGACCGCATTCCGGGCAGCAACTCGGCAATTGCCATCGAGCGTGATCGGAACATGGATGGACCGCCGCGCATGCAGAAACTGGAGCTGCTGGCACAGGACGACAAGGAACTGGCCACGCTGGATAGTTATGTGGGGTCGGCGGGGCTTTCGATCTCCCCGACGGGGACCATGGCGGCGTATTACTTGGACAACGAGGTGCTCGAGATTCGAAGCCTCGAAGAGCCGAACAAAGTGGCGCGGATGCGTGTGGGGCTGGGCGTGCTGAAGTGGTCGGCGGACGAGACGAAGATTTATCTGAAACGCACGATTGAGAAGAAATCGGCGGATCTGGTGACGTTTGATGTTCCGGCGCTGGCGCCGCGTCCGCGAGGACAACAGCAGCCTCTTTTGCTGGAGCCGGAGCCGCGGCCATTGCTGCGTGGATTGACGATTCGCGAGTATGCGATCTCGCCGGATGGACGATTCCTCGCGGTGGTATTGCCCGGGAAGAGGAATTTACAGGTGTTTGCGTTCTGAAGCCAGTACCGGGCAATCAGCTTCTAGTTCCCAAGTTCTATTTTCCTTCGTTTGTGTTCCACGAACAGGCAGGCGTCTTGCACGACAAGTAGGTCGGCGGCATGTGCTTTGGCGGCGGCTTCGGCGTTCGTAATTCCCTGTTGCAGCCAGAGAACTTTGGCGCCGATCTTTATCGCGGAATCGGCTACGGTTAGCACGTCTTCGGGCCGGCGGAAAACATCAACGATGTCGATTGGGAACGGGATGTCTTCGAGCCGGGCGTAGGCTTTTTCACCGAGCACTTCGGATTCGTTGGGATTGACGGGCACGATCCTGTAGCCGACTCGCTGCAGATAGGAAGCGACTTCGTGCGACGGGCGGCGCGAGTTGGACGAGAGGCCGACTACAGCGATGGTTTTGGCGACGCGGAGAAGATCAAGGATGGGGTCGGCGGACGGCTGGGCGCTATCGGGTGTCTGAATAAGCATGTTGGTTGGATGAGTCGCAGCCAGAAAAGAGTAAATCAAATAGTCCGGAGTGGCGAGTCATCACCCCGCTAGTGAGGAAGAGTGGATTTGAGGCGGTCGAGCGCGTACGTGAGCGCGCTGACGAGCTTCGTGTTTTCCGCGGGAGAGCCCACACTGATGCGGATGGCTTCGGGGAATCCCATCCACCCCATCGGACGAACGATGACGCCTTCCTGAAGGAGTTCGTCGCAGAGAGTCTTCGCGTGCGGGCCAATAGGCACAAACAGAAAATTCGTTTCGCTCGGGACGGGCTCAAGATGCAGTTTGGTGAGCTCGAGGAAGAGACGGCGGCGTTCGGCGCGATTCATTTCGACAGAGCGCCGGACGTGCTCGGTGTCGTCGAGAGCAGCAAGGGCGGCGGCCTGGCCGACGCTGGTGACATTAAACGGCGTCCGGAGCTTGTTCATCTCAGCCACGAGTTTCGGATGGCCGATGCCGTAACCGATGCGCAGGCCCGCAAGGCCGTAGACCTTTGAAAACGTCCGAAGGGTAAGGATGTTGTTGTACTCGCGGAAGAGTTCGAGCGCCCGCGGCAAGTCGCGCCGCTCGGCGTACTCGTTGTACGCCTCATCGAGGACCACTAGCACGTCGCCGGGAACCTTCTTGAGGAAGAAGGCGAACTCGTCGTGGCCGAAGGCGGTGCCGGTCGGGTTGTTGGGATTGGCGATGTAGATGACGCGCGTTTCGGGAGTAACGGCGGCGGCGATGGCGTCGAGATCGAAGGTGAAATTGCGCATTGGCGTTTGCGTAAGAGTGCCGCCGCTGGCGCGGATGGCGATAGCATACAGTGCGAAACTACCTTCGCTGGTGATGCCGTGGAGGCCCGGGCGAAGCAGCACGCGCGAGGCTAGGTCGATAACTTCCGAGGAGCCGAGACCCACGAAAACTTCTTCGAAGCGGACCTTGTTACGGGCGGCCAGGACGTCGCGAAGACGCTTGCTGCCGCCGTCCGGATACCAGTTGGCCTCGCCGAGCGCGCGCCGGGCGGCTTCCATGGCCTTAGGGGAGGGGCCGAGCGGATTTTCGTTCGAAGCCAGTTTGACGGCGTGGATCTTGAGTTCCTGCTCGACTTCTTCCACCGGCCTGCCGGGCACATAGGCGGGAAGGCCCTGGATGTAGGGAGGAATGAGTTCTTCCAGTGTGTGCGTCATGAGTCTAGTTTATAGCTCCGATAAGGGTTTGTTAAGTGAGTGTGGTCACAAGTGATACCGGGGCTGCAATTTGCCCGAGGGAATCCGATATTCCAGACGTATCAGATATCCCGCGAGAACGATTTGAGTTGGCTCACTTCCCTTTCCGTGAGGGTGCGGAACTGGCCGCTCGGAACATCGAGTTTCAGTGGACCCAGTTGGACCCGTTTGATTTTCTCGACCAGATGCCCGACCGCCTGAAACATCCGCCGAATCTGGCGATTTCGTCCTTCAATAAGAACCATCTCGTACCAGGGATTGGGCGCGTCTTCGAGCAGTCGGATTTTCGCGGGAGAGGTTTTGACGCGCCGGCCGTCGTCGAGAGTGATGGTTATGCCACGGCGCAGTTTCTCGACCGATTGTTCGGAGGGGCGCCCGCTGATTTTGACGTGGTAGGTTTTGGCGACGTGCGAGGCGGCCTTGGTGAGTTGCTGCGCGAGGGCGCCATCGTTGGTAAGGAGAAGCAGACCTTCGCTGGCATAGTCGAGGCGGCCCACGGGATAGAGGCGCTCGGTTTGCCTGCCGAGAAGTTGCATCACCGTAGGTCGGCCTTCGGGATCGCTGGTGGTGGTGACGTACCCCTTGGGTTTATTTAACAGCAAATAGACGAGACGCTGGGGTGACTGGAGAGGTTTGCCGTCGAGAAGAATACTGTCCCGGGCAGGATCAGCCTTCGTGCCGAGTTCGGTGACGATCTGGCCGTTGAGGGAGACGCGACCGGCGAGAATGATCTCTTCGGCTTTGCGGCGCGAGGCCACGCCGGCGGCGGCGAGGATTTTTTGTAGACGCTCCAAGGGCATGCACGTTCAACGAATCAGCGGAGCTTTTTCTTTGGCGGCTTGGGTGCGCGGGTGAGCGATTCCACTTCGCGCGTTTCGAGGAGGCGGTAACGGCCGCGCGGAATGTGTTCGACGGAGAGCGGCCCCAGCGCGATGCGGTGGACCTTCTCGACAGGATGGTGCTCGCGGAAGAGCACGCGGCGTAGCGGTTCGAGTTTCGGCCCGAACATGCGAACTTCGTACCAGTAATTGGCGGTGCTGCCGCCTCGGGTGGCGTCGGGCTGCCGGACGACTTTCATCTTGACGCCAGCTTCCTTGCCCAGGCGATCGAGATCGCCAAGGGTGAGCATTCCTTTGATCTTGAGGTGGTAGGCCTGTTCGAGGCGATTCCAGTTCTTCAGGAGTTGAGCGGCAAGATCGCCGTCGTTGGTCATGAACACCAGGCCCGCCGCGCCATATTCGAGATTTCCGACGGGATAGACCCGCTGGGGAAACCCACGAAGAAAATTGCGCAGGGTCTTGCGCCCCTCGGGATCGGCCAGGGTGGAGACAACCTCGGGCGGTTTGTGGAGAAGCAGGTAGACGTGCCGCTCGTCTGATTCGATGATGCGGCCCGCGGCCTCGATCTTGTCCTTTCCAGGATCGGCCTTGGTGCCGAGTTCGGTCACCACATTGCCGTTGACGCGGACCTGGCCGGATAAAATGAGTTGCTCCGCGTGGCGGCGGGAGGAGATGCCGGCGCGGGAGATGATTTTTTGAAGGCGTTCGAGCATGGAGACAGTTTGCCGCCGTAAGTTCTCAATTCGAAGTGCGGAATTTCGGAGAGCAGAGACCGGGCTGATCGCCGAAATGGAGCGGCCAACATAATACCAGAGAAGCAGTCCGCCGCTATATGCGCTGGATACGCTACGACTGCGCCGCGGCTGAGCGTTGCGTGAGTTGGGTGTCCGTGATGACACCGAAACGCTCGAGAAGTTCGGATTGGACTTCGGCGCAGAGACGATTGATCTCGTCGAGCCGGCTGGGAGCAGCGCTGACGCGATAGCGGAGCTGGCGTTGCCTGGCGGGCGTTTCGACGATGGAGAGGACAACGTCGGCGACTTGCTGGGGATCGGCGTCGCTGGACGAGATCACCGCGTTGATCCTGCCGGGGACCTCCGCGGCCGCGCCATAGGTCTCCGCACGAGCGATGTCTGATCCAGTGACCATATTGGCAAAGACATCGGTCTTGTACGCGCCGGGTTCGACCAGGCAGGATTCAATTCCCTGCGCGGCGAGCTCATAACGATAAGCCTCTGCCAGCGCCTCCATTGCGAATTTGCTGGCGCAGTACAAACCAAAGCCAGGAAAAACAAGCCGACCGGCGCCGCTGCTGATATGAATCAGCAATCCGCTGCGTTGACGGCGCATCGCGGGAAGAACCGCGCGATTTACGCGCACCGCGCCGAGGTAGTTTGTGTCCATAATGCGCTGGACTTGCTCGGTGGTGCAGGTCTCCGCCAGGCCGACAAGGCCGTAGCCCGCGTTGTTGATGGCCACATCGATTCTGCCGAACTGCTGCAGGCAGGTATCGACAGCCCGGCTAACGGAGGTGTCGTCGGTAACGTCCATTTCGAAAACGTGGATACCGGTAGTCGCGCGGAGAGCCGCGGCTTTCGCCGAGTTTCGACCCTGCGGATCCCGCATGGTGGCGAAAACCGTGTGGCCGCGCTGGGCAAGGGTTTCGGCGAAGAGCCGGCCGAAACCGCTGCTCGAACCGGTAATCAAGATAACTTGTTTTTGGGATGACATCGGACCTCCGGTGCATTTGGCGCGGGGAGTTATGGTGCAACGGGCGTGGAGAGAAGTAAAGGCCGAATCTCGGTGAAGCCGAGTCAAAAACTAGTCGGAGGCCACAGTCGATTTGGCGCTGGGGGGAGGCGGATCCTCGTCCAGCTGGCCGGAGGGCATGCCTTCGCTGGTGGCGAGGGCTTCGTGCTCGCGCTCGGCTTCGGCGACGGTCAGTTCCTGTTCGACATGCTGAACCGCTTCGTGGATAGCGGAGGACTCGCTCTCCGCCGGCGGCTCCGCGTTGGCGACGTCGGTTTCGGGATGAAGCTCGGAAACTTGTTCTTCGGAGACATCGGCAGCGAAAGCTTCGTCGGAGCCTAAGGCTTCGCGCGCGAGTGCTTCGAACTCCTTCAGGCTGGGCAGCTCGTCCAGATCGCTGAGTCCGAAGCGCATAAGGAATTCTTTCGAAGTTTTGTAGAGAATCGGGCGACCGATGACTTCTTTGCGTCCGGCGGTGGTGATCAGTTTCTTGTCGAGCAGCGTGGAAATGACACCAGACGTATTGACGCCGCGAATCTCGGAGATCTCCGGAGCCGTAACGGGCTGCTTGTACGCGATCACCGCGAGCGTTTCGAGAGCGGGCATGGAGAGGCGCAAAGGCGGCCGGAGCGACTTGATGAAGCGGCGCACCACGTCGTGATGCTCGGGCTTGGTGTACATCTTGTATCCGCCAGCCACGGCGCGGACTTCGATCCCGCGATCCTCGGAGGAGTGCGAAGCGATGAGCTGTTCGAGTGCAGCCTTGACTGGGATCTTGTCTTCGCCGAGGGCGGTGGCGAGCTGGTCTACGGTGGCGGGCTCGTCCGCGGCGTAAATGATGGCTTCGAGAGCGGCTTTCAGTTCGAGTTCGGTCATAATGGCAGTTCACAGTTTACAGTTAACAGTTCGCAGTGGAAAGAGGCGCTGCCAGGGCCTGTGGGTTTTGGCGGGATATCAACTGAAGGAATTCAACTAGGTGGTCGTTCCATCCTTACTGGTATTCGGCGTCGATGCGCAGCGCGCCGGATTCGTCGAAAGCCACGTCGAAGGCCTTCGACTTCTTGACCACGATGTCGCCGAACTGCTTTTCCTGAGCCAATGCGACAGCCTGCAGTTTGACCATTTCCAGCACCGCCAGGAACGCCACGATCATCGCGTGACGGCTGGGGCAAGCTTCGAAGAACTGGATCAGGCTGACGCTGTTGCTGTCGCTCGCGAGGATCTGACCGCGAAGCTGCGCAATCATTTGCGCGACCGTGAAAGTCTCGTGCTTGAGCTCGATCCGCGCGATTTCTTTCTTGCGTTCCAGAACCTGCTGGAATACCCGCACCAGGTCGACCAGCGAAACGACCAGTTCGCCTTCCGTGCCCTCGTCGTTGTAAAGCGACTTGTCGGGCTTGGACCAGACGTTCTCTTCGATCTGCTGCTTCTGGTAAAGAAGCTGCGCGGCGTTCTTGAATTTTTCGTGCTCCAGCAAGCGCTGAACGAGTTCCTCGCGCGGATCTGCCGCCTGCTCTTCCGGAGAGGCGAGCGGGTCCGGCGGGAGGAGCATCTTGGACTTGATGAGGATCAGTGTGGCCGCCATGTAGATGAATTCGGCGGAGACGTCCACGTTGAGGTTCTCAAGTTGGTGCAGGTAATCGAGATATTGCGACGTGATCTTGGCGATGGCGATGTCGTGAATATTCATTTCCTGCTTCTTGATCAGGTCAAGCAGGAGATCGAGGGGGCCCTCGAAGATGGGGATCTGGATGCGGTAGGGAGAAGCCATGTCGGTTGACAGTCGACAGTTTACAGGCAACAGAGGGGAGAGAAAAGAAGTGGAAGAGCGGAACGGTGGAAAAGTAGGCGGGCTCTTACGACCCTACGTTTCGCTCTCCCTTGCTTCTATCCACTACAGACTCGTGCGCCTCGTCGCCCAGTGGAAGACGGATTCACGAACGCGGTCCATGGTCTGCTTCGCCCATCCGCGTGCTTTCGCGCTTCCCTCGTCGAGCACTTGCAGAGCCCTCTTCGGATTTTGCTCGTAGTCGAGCCGCCGGGCGCGAACCGGTTCGATCCACTTGATCAGGTTATCGGCCATGGCAGATTTGCACTCGATGCAGCCGATACCGGCGGTGGTACAGCCTTGGCGCACCCAATCGAGACGGCCGGGATCGCGTTCCGGCGTGGAAAAGAGCTTGTGCCAGTCGAACACGGGGCAAACGTCGGGATTGCCTGGATCGGTGCGGCGTTTGCGAGCCGGGTCGGTAACCATGACCTTCGTCTTTGAGCGAATGTCGCCGTCGGATTCGGAAAGCGAAATGGCGTTGCCATAGGACTTGGACATTTTGCGGCCGTCGAGGCCGGGAATGCGCGGCGTCTGCGTGAGAAGCGCCGCGGGTTCTTCCAGGACGCCGGAGTAGGAAAAGAATTTGTGGAGGTTCTGCGGAACTTTTTCGAAGAAGTTGCTGACGCCGATCTCCAGGATGCGTTGACGAAGGTAGCCAGTGGCGACAGTGATCTGTTCGGACGTGATTTCCGCGGATTCGGGCAGCAGTGGTTCGTTCGAGGCGACGCCAAGGGCCTTGAGGAGCGCGCCGCGAGCATTCTTGCGATTTTCCTTGGCATAGAGCGCGGCATCGATGCTGAAGCCGTAATACAGATTGAAACGCCGAACGATTTCGCGCGAGAACTCCACGTGCGAGACTTGGTCTTCGCCGACGGGCACGAAAAGCGGCTTGCCCGGTTCGGAATACATCACGATGTCAGCGGTCTGTAGAGTCGGATAGCCCAGGAATCCATAGGTGTGCAGATCCTTGTTGGTGATGTTGTCGAGTGCCTCTTTGTACGTTGGGATGCGCTCGAGCCAGCCAAGCGGCGTGACCATCGAGAGCAGCAGGTGGAGCTCCGCGTGTTCCGGGATGAGCGATTGCAGAAAGATCACGGATTTCTGCGGATCGAGGCCCGCGGCGAGGAAGTCGATAGTGATTTGCAGCGAGTTTTCCGCGATGGCGGAAGTGTCGGCGTAGTCCGAAGTGAGCGCGTGCCAGTCGGCGACGAAGTAGAAGCAGTCGTAATCCCGATTGTTTTGGAGATTCACCCAATTTTGTAACGCGCCGAAGTAATGGCCAATATGCAGGCGGCCGGTGGGGCGCATTCCGGATAAGACTCGCTTCGTGGGTGTCGACAAGAGGGTCAGGCCTCGGTGATTGAAATCGTGTTGCGTGAACTAAGAAGGATATCAGATATCAGTAATCCAATAGGCGGAAGGAGAGCGATTGCTTTGCGTAATGGGGCTCCGGACTGCATATCCGGTGTCCGCTATCTCGCAACTACGAGCGCAGCAGATCCCTCGCGATAATCGTTCGTTGAATCTCGCTGGTTCCTTCGTAGATCGTTAGCACCCGCGCATCGCGGTACATCCGTTCGACTTCAGATTCGCGCGAATAGCCCAGCGAACCGTGGATCTGCACGGCCTTGTAGACGACCCGGTTGGCCATTTCCGTGGCGTACAGCTTGGCGCGTGAGGCGGCTGAACCCATCTTGCCGCCGGTTTCTTTGAGTTGCGCGGCTTGGTAAACAAGCGCGCGGGCGGCCTCGAGTTCCGTGTGCATATCGGCGAGCATCCACTGGATGGCCTGGAATTCGCCGATGGATTTACCGAAGGCGCGGCGGGCGCGCGCGTATTTCGCAGATTCGTCGAGGGCACCCTGGGCGAGCCCGACGGCAAGCGAGGCGATCCCAATGCGGCCGTTGTCGAGAGCAGACAGCGCTATCTTGAGGCCCTGCCCTTCTTCGCCGAGACGGGCGGACTCGGGAACGTTGCAGTTGTCGAGGAGGATCTCGACCGAGGGAGAGCTGCGTTGGCCCATTTTGTCTTCGTGGCGGCCGATCTTCAGGCCGGGCGTGTTGGGTTCGAGCAGAAAAGCAGTGATTCCCTTCCCGGCTGCGGCGGGATCGGTTTTAGCAAATACGACGAAGAGGCCGGCGGTCGAGCCGTTGGTGACCCAGGTCTTGGTGCCGTTGAGCGTGTAGCCATCACCCGTGCGCACGGACACGCACTGTATGCCGGCAGCATCGGAGCCGGCGGCGGGCTCCGTCAGGCAAAAAGCGCCGAGGATATCGCCAGTGGCGAGCCGGCGGAGGAAGCGGTTTCTTTGTTGATCGGTGCCGAAGCCAAGCAGCGGAGTCTGCACCGCGGAATTCGTGACGGAGATGGCGGTGGCCATGGCAGCGTGGACTTTGGCCACTTCCTCGAGCATCAGGACGTAGGAGAGGGTGTCGAGTCCCGGGCCGCCCCATTCTTCGGGGAGCAGCATGCCGCAGCAGCCGAGCGCGCCCAGTTTCTTGATCGCATCGAGGGGAAAGTGGTCCGTGCGTTCCCAGTCTTTGACGTGCGGCCGAACTTCGGTCTGCATGAATTCGCGGACCGTGTCGCGGATGAGCAGGTGGTGGTCAGCGAAAGAGAAATCCATGGCGGGAGATGAGTTTAGCACGTCCGAGGAAAGTGGCGAGTGGCAGACAAGAAACTCCTACAGGTTGAACAGTTCGCGCAGGCGCTTAGTTTGCTGCCGGCTGACGGGAATTTCGGAGTTCTTCTTGTCGTTCATTTTGAGCATAAAGCTGGATTTGAACCAGGGCACCACTTCCTTGATGTGGTGAATGTTCACAAGATAGGACCGGTGCGGGCGCCAGAAGGAATCGGAATCGAGTGCGGCCAAGAGTTCGTCGAGGGTGCGGTAGTTGGAAGTGCCTTCGACGTCTTTCGCGGTGACCGAGATCAGGCCGCCTTCGATGGATGCGAAAATCAGGTCGGCGGAATCGACCAGGAGCATGCGCTGCTGCGAGCGAATCAGAACTTTGGAAGGTTGCGACGTCCCAGCCTTCGGCGCGGCCAGCTGCGAGACCAGTTGCTCGAGACGCTCCGTCGGATTCGCCTCGGTCTCGATTTCGCGTTTGACCCGTTGAATGGCCTTCGAGATACGCGCCTTGTCGAAGGGCTTGAGAACATAGTCGACTGCGTTTACGTCAAACGCCTGGACGGCGTAGTGATCGAACGCCGTGGCGAATACAACGTGGGGCACTTTGAGCTTGCGCTCGACCAGCTTCTGGAGGACCCCGAAGCCGTCCAGGCCGGGCATCTGCACGTCCAGGAAAACCAGATCCGGATTGTGCTCCTTGATCAGGTTCACGGCGTCGACACCGTTTTTGCCCTGGGCAAGAAGATTGATTTCGGGAAAGCCTTTCAGCAGAAAGGCCAGTTCGTCGCGTGCGGGCTTTTCGTCGTCCACGATGATGGTGTTGATGGGCATGGCGGGAACTGGTTGAGTATAGCGTGGCCGATAAGCAGTGGCGAGCGGTTCGTAGCCACTCGCACCCACAGCAAGCAAGTGGCGAGAATTCCGGGGTGGAAGGGTGCAGCGGCAGCCGTGCGAGGCGGCGGAGAAAACCGTGTAAAGTGATACGTGTAAAATTCTGGCTGCGGGCCGTCCGGTAAGGTGAGGGGAAATGGCAAGGAAAACGGGAAAGATTCTCAAGAGCGAAATGATTTACGAGGGCAAAGTGTTTGGGGTACGGAAGGATGACGTGGAAGAGCCGAATGGTGTGAAGGCGACGCGAGTGGTGATAACGCATCCGGGGTCGGTCGTGGTGCTGCCAGTGCTGAAAGACGGACGGATTCTGCTGATCGAGCAATACCGGCATGCCACGCGCCAGTACTTGTGGGAGTTGGTGGCGGGCCGCATTGATGGGGGAGAAACGGTAAAGCAGGCGGCGGCGCGCGAACTGAAGGAGGAGACGGGATATTCAGCAAAACGATTCACCGAGTTTCTGGACGTGTGGCCAACCCCGGGCTTTCTGGAAGAACGGATGCATATTCTCCTGGCCGAGGGATTGACCGCGGGACAGGCGAATCCGGAAGAGGATGAAAAAATCGTCTCCCGTGCGTACACGCTGAACGAACTGAAGCGCATGATGAAGAACGGGAAACTCAAGGATGGCAAGTCCATCGCCAGCATTCTCTACTACCTTACTTTTCTAAAGTAGGGCTGGGGAGCCTTTTAAATCGATTTTGTGCACAAAACCACACAATCGGAATCTTTTACAGTGTCTGGGTATTGACTCTAAAAAAAGTTTTGCATACAGTACGCGCAATTCGTGCTCATGGCGGCGCTTGGTATGTTTCCGCCCCCAAGAGTAAGAAACACTTGTCACCAAGGAGACACGAAGTGCAAGGAACTGTGAAATGGTTCAATAACTCCAAGGGGTATGGATTCATCGGGAGGGAAGACGGGCCCGATGTCTTCGTACATTATTCGGCGATCGTCGGGGATGGCTACCGCACGTTGCAGGAAGGGGATCCGGTCGAATTCGAGATCGTGCAGGGACCGAAAGGGCCCCAAGCGGCGAATGTGACCAAACCAGCCTGAACGCATAGATCGAGTTGACATCTCGGACCGGCGGAGGCTCAGGGCTCTCCGCCGGTTTGTTTTTCGCACAGACACTCCCGTCTGCGCGCTTCCACGACAAGAGTATAATTCCCGGCATGGACAACAAGCAGATTGCGCGGATCCTGCGGGAGACCGCACAGTTGTTGGAAATTGACGGCGCGATAATCGGCCGCTACCGCAGCTACGAGAAAGCCGCGGAGCTCATTGAGAGTCTCACGCAACCGGTGGAGAGAATGGTGGCCACACCGGAACAACTGCTGGAATTGCCCGGCATCGGCCAAGGTATGGTGGACCATCTCACCGAGATCGTGAAGACCGGCGATTATGCGCTGCGCAAAAAGCTCCTGAAGAAATATCCGGAAACGATTCTCGACCTGCTCAAGTTGCAATCCCTTGGGCCGAAGAAAGTGGCGTTTTTGTTCAAGACCTTCAAGGCCAGCACCGTGGAAGCGGTCGCGCAACTCGCGAAACACGGAAAACTGCGCGACCTGGCGGGATTCGGCGAGAAGAGCGAGCAGAACATCCTGAAAGCTGTCGAAGTATTCAAAAAGTCGACCGGAAGATTCCATATCGACGTGGCAGAATCGGCGGCCACAGCCATCAGCACGCACATCAAAACGGTCGGCAAGGTAGTCGAAAGCGTTACCCCGGCAGGCTCCTTGCGGCGCGGGAAAGAGACGGTGGGCGACCTCGATTTGCTGGTCACCATGGCCGACGGCCACACCAAGCAGAAAGACGTGGATGCTGTAGCGGAGCACATTTTGAAGTTTGAGGGGATCGATCAAACGCTGGCGCACGGCGAGAACAAGGTGAGTTTCACCCTCGAGAATGGGCTACAGGTGGATGTGCGGCTGCTGGACAAGGAAAACTTTGGCGCGGCGTTGCTGTATTTCACAGGGTCCAAGGAACACAACGTAGTCTTGCGCGGCCGCGCGAACGACATGGGCTACACCCTGAATGAATACGAATTGGCGGAGTTGAAAGACAGTGCTGAGAATACGCCGCCAAAGAAGGCTCCGAAAAACGATGACAAGGGCGCCAAAGCTGGGCGGCGAGTGGCCGGCAAAACCGAGGAGGAGATCTACAGGAAACTCAAGCTGGACTTCATTCCTCCGGAACTGCGCGAGAATACCGGCGAGATCGAAGCTGCCGAGCATCACAAGCTCCCGAAGCTGCTGGAGCTGAACGACATGAAGGGCGATCTGCAGATGCACACGACCGCCAGCGATGGGAAAAACACGATTGAGGAGATGGCCGAGGCCGCGCGCAAACTCGGGCACGAGTACATCGCGATTACGGATCATTCGAAGGCGGTGACGGTCGCCAACGGCCTCAACGAGAAGCGAATGGAGGCGCATGCCAAGGCGCTCCGCGCCGCGGACTCCAAGGGGCTGGGGATTCGCGTGCTCGTGGGCTCGGAAGTGGACATATTGAAGGACGGCTCGCTGGATTATCCCGACGACATCCTTGCGCAGATTGACGTGGTGGTCTGTTCGGTGCATTCCTACATGAATCTCGACCGCCAGGAAATGACGGAGAGGCTGCTGAAGGCGATTGAGAATCCCTACACGCAAATCATTGCGCACCCGACAGGGCGACTGCTGTTGCGGCGCGACCCGTTCGAGTACGACATGGAGAAAGTTCTGGATGCGTGCGCGAAACACGGGGTGGCCATGGAATGCAATTCGTATCCAGACCGGCTGGACCTGAAGGATGTGCACCTGCGCATGTGCAAAGAGAAGGGCGTGAAAGTGGTGATTTCAACGGACTCGCACAACACGCAGAACCTGAGCTTCATTCGGTACGGCGTCACCATGGCGCGCCGCGGCTGGCTCGAAAAACAAGATGTGATCAATACGCTGCCGGTGAAGGGGTTTTTGGGGGCATTACGGCCGAAGCCAGAGCACGCGAAAAAGGCGGCCCGGAGATAGGGCCACAGCAACGACCTGCGGCGCAGAGCGGCACAGAGGACACGGTGAGCTGGGTAAAGGGAACATTTTGCGCTTACGCTGCGTTACTGGTTATAGGACGGACGAGGTTCAAAGGAGAATCAGGATGAAGGTGACGAGGAATTCCTTGCCCTGGCGGACCTTTGCGACGGGCGCGCTGGCTGGCGCAATCATGCTGGCGGGTGCGGCCGTGGGGCGTGCCGACGAAGTGGCGAAGACGTACCCGGTCAGCGGACACGTCAAGGTCAGGGTCGAAACGGACGATGGGGCCGTGCGCGTGTCAACCGGCGACATCAAGCAGGTGGAGATTCGTGTCGTATATGACGGCTACAAGCTGGACAAGGACCTCCGGGTGAGCACCCAGCAGAGTGGCGACACGGTGGAAGTTACGGCCAAAACGACGGGGAACTGGGGCTTCCACTGGGGCGTGAATCACACCAGTTTGCGCGTGGAAGTGCACATGCCCAAGGACGCGGATCTCTATGCGCATACGGGCGACGGGTCGGTGGAAGCCGATTCGCTCAGCGGCAATGTCGACGTGAGCACCGGAGACGGCCACATTACGGTACAGGGCGCAAAAGGCAGCATCCGGTTCCACACCGGAGATGGCCATATCGAGGCCCGAGGGCTAGATGGATCGGTGGATGCATCGAGCGGAGACGGCCACATTAACCTGGAGGGCCGGTTCGACAGCCTGCGGATAAAGACCGGCGACGGTAGCGTGTCGGCGCGGGCCACAGTGGGTTCCAAAATGGGATCAGCCTGGAATATCTATACGGGAGACGGCAGCGTCGATCTGGTGATCCCCGGCGACCTGCAAGCGAACATTGATGCAAGTACCCACGACGGCCGCATTAGCCTCGGCCTGCCGGTCACGGTCGAAGGATCGTTTAGTTCGTCGAAGATCACCGGGAAATTGAACGGGGGCGGCCAGACCCTGACGATTCGAACTGGAGACGGATCGATTCACCTGAATAAGGGCTAACCTACCGTAAGTGGCTGTAATGCAAGAAGATCAGGCAGTCAAGTCAGGGTAAGAGATTGCAGGGAAACGAGGACACCCTGTTCCCTTTTCCCTGCATTGTTCTTGGTAGATGCTGTCGTAAGTGATTGAAAACAAGAGACTGGCGAATTGGACCTCCCTTTGCAAGTTCAGTTGGTGTTTGGGAGGGCCATAACCGTGATTGTCGTCATCCTCGGATTTGCCGTAGTTGCGCTATTCGCTATCTCGCTGACGAGTTCGTTTCTCGAGAATCGGCGCCAGCGCCAGTAGCATCCGGCCTCCTCTTTTCCTGGCCGACCCGAAGCCCTCCCGTTTCTCAACAACCGTTCCAGGTCCAAAGTCACGCGCTCGGCTCCCGCCGTTGAGACCCTATCCCTCCGCGGTCTAACGAAGAAACTACTTCGGGGAGTGCGCGTCGACGGAATCGAGTGCGCGCAAAGAGTAGATCAGCGCGGCGCCCGCGTTCATGGCCATGGCCACTCCCAGAGCCTCGGCAATCTCCTGCTTGGTGGCTCCCGCTTTCAGAGCCGCGTCTGTATGGAAGGTAATGCAGCCGTCGCAGCGGGTCGTAACCGCCACCGCAATCGAAATGAGCTGGCGAACCTTCTCACCGAGGAGCGAGTTCTTTGAATTGGCCGCGGAGAGGGTCTGATAGCCCTTGAGAGAGTCGGGTGTGAGTTTGGCGAATTCGGGAATGGACTTGGTGAGCTCAGCTTGGTAGTTGTTCCAATCAAAAAGCAAGGTACGACCTCCTGAAGAAAGTTAAGGCGAACGAGTATAGCTGGGGCGGCGAGCTCGGGGAAGAACTGATTGCCGCCGTTTGGGATGTAACTCAGCGGACTTTGACAATGCGCCAATACGCAGTGGCATGGCGCATTTCTGCCGAGGCGCGGGCTGTGGTAGAGTTCTTAGTTCGCTTGTCGCTCCGCGAATATTCAGCTGCGTGCCGAGACGTAAGTTTGCGCTTCGGGTGCGCGGGATGGACCACCTCGCTTTGCAACTCAGCGCGAGCAGATGGCGGTCCCTGCAAAGGCAGACAGCCAGAAGCCACAAATTTCAGACAATTTCAAACCGCAAGGCTCGCTCACAACACTGGCCTTGTGCTACAGGGGACCAGAAATGAAAACGACGTACAACGGATTGACCGCGCCGGCGGACGGAAAGGCCATCGGCTACGCGAATGGAGTACTGCAGGTGCCGGAGAATCCGATTATTCCGTACATCGAAGGGGATGGCACCGGAAGAGACATCTGGAAAGCGTCACGGCGGGTGTTTGACGCGGCGGTCGAGCACGCCTATCGCGGAAAGCGGCGTGTCGCGTGGTTCGAAGTGTTCGCCGGAGAGAAAGCCTTCAATACCTTCAAGCAGTGGCTGCCCGATGATACGGTCGAAGCGGCGCGCGATTTTCGCGTATCCATCAAGGGTCCGCTCACGACCCCCGTGGGCGGCGGGATTCGCTCCCTGAATGTGGCGTTGCGGCAGATCCTGGACCTGTATGCTTGCGTGCGCCCTGTGCGCTATTTCACCGGTGTTCCCTCCCCTGTTCGCGAGCCGGAAAAAATGAACGTGGTGATCTTCCGCGAAAACACCGAGGACGTGTACATCGGGATAGAGTGGAAGAGCGGCACTCCGGAAGTGAAGAAGCTGCTGGAATTCCTGAACAAGGAAATGCTGAAGGACGGGAAGAAGCAGATCCGTTGGGATTCCGGTGTGGGAATCAAACCGATCTCGCCAACCGGCACGAAGCGCCTGGTGCGCCGCGCCATCCGGTATGCGCTCGACAACGGGCGCAAGAGCGTAACGCTCGTACACAAGGGAAACATCCAGAAGTTTACGGAGGGGGCGTTCCGCGACTGGGGCTATGAGCTGGGGCGCGAAGAATTCCGCGGTGAAACCGTCACAGAACGGGAGAGCTGGATACTGGATAATCTCGAGAAGAATCCCGGGCTGACGGTGGAACAGAATGCGGCGATGATCGAACCCGGGTTGGAACAGGCCACGGACGACTTCAAGAGAAGTATCTACGCAGAAGTGAAAGGTGTGATTGACGCGATCGGCCCGACGCACGGGAAGAGCCAGTGGAAGAAGAAGCTCATGATCAATGACCGCATCGCGGACTCAGTCTTCCAGCAGATGCTGCTGCGGCCGGACGAGTACAGCGTGCTGGCAACGCCGAACCTGAACGGCGACTACTTGAGTGATGCGTGTGCGGCGCAGGTCGGCGGCCTGGGTATCGCGCCCGGCTCGAACATTGGCGACGGCTACGGCGTGTTCGAGGCGACGCATGGCACCGCCCCCAAGTATGCGGACAAGGATGTGATCAATCCGAGCTCGGTGATGCTGAGCGGCGCGATGATGTTTGAGTTTTTGGGATGGAACGAGGCCGCCAAGCTGATCGAAAACGGAATCGCAAAGACCATTCAGCAGAAAAAGGTGACCTACGATCTGGAACGCTTGATGACTGGCGCGACCAAGCTCGGCACCAGCGCCTTCGCCTCGGCAATTATTGAGAATATGTAGCGGAACAATGCGGGACGGAATTGGTAATCCGTAATCGGTCATCGGTAATCAGCCGGAGGAATGGCAGATATTTGCTATCAGATATCCAAGACATCCTCCGCCAGGATTTTGCTAAGGAGACAGACACATGAGTCGGAAGAAAGTGACCGTGGTAGGCGGTGGTTTCGTTGGTTCGACGACGGCGCAACGCATTGTGGACAAGGAACTGGCCGACGTGGTGTTGACGGACATTCTGGACGGCCCGCCGGCAGGCAAAGCTCTGGACATGGTGGAAGCGACACCGATAACACGGACCGACTCGTTCGCCAGGGGTATCTCGACAGCCACCGGAGACTACAGTGCTACGGCGGGCTCCGATGTGGTGGTGATTACGGCGGGTTTCCCGCGCAAGCCGGGCATGAGCCGCGACGATTTGCTGAAGGCCAACTACGACGTCGTGAGCGGCGTGGTCCAGCAGATCGTGAAGCATTCTCCGAACGCCATTCTGGTAGTGGTGACCAATCCACTGGACGCAATGGCCCAGGCCGCGCTGCGCATCTCAGGATTCCCGAAGAACCGCGTGCTGGGCATGGCGGGCGTGCTGGATTCGGCGCGCATGAGTGCCTTCGTGGCCATGGAGTGCAAGGTTAGCATCGAGAACGTGAACTCGTTCGTTCTGGGCGGCCACGGAGACGATATGGTTCCTCTACCGCGGTATTCAAGCGTGGCCGGGATTCCGCTGCCGGATTTGTTGCCCAAGGAAAAGATTGATGCGATCGTGGAGCGCACGCGCAAGGGTGGCGCGGAAATCGTGAACCTGCTCAAGACCGGATCGGCGTACTATGCGCCCTCGGCCGCCGCCGTGGAGATGGTCGAAGCAATTCTGAAGGACAAGAAGAAGATCCTGCCCTGCGCCGTTTATCTCGAGGGTGAGTACGGCATCAATGGATTGTTCGTCGGCGTGCCGGTGAAGTTGGGGTCGAAGGGCGCCGAGGAAATTATCCAGGTCAAGTTGACAGCGGAAGAGAATGCCGCGCTGCAGAAGAGCGCCGCGAGCGTGAAGGAATTGGTGTCGGTGCTGGGGATCTGAAGAGAGCTATAAGTGGTAGGTTTTGGGTTGGAAGTGAAGAAAGGTAATCCGTTACCATCCAGAGGCGATCGGAGACCGGCGATCCGCGATCGGGAGACACAGGCGCCGGCCGGATGCGAACTTGTAGAGCTGGAAAGTGCGCGAAAGCCCCTTGCGCAAAGCCGGGCCCGGCAAAAGAAGGTACGATGTG